>Ga0209344_10001849_pt1 | contig 25652 bp, 25 predicted proteins | sample Cruoilmetagenom6_FD_187293 | JGI IMG/M metagenome (GOLD analysis project Ga0209344, IMG submission 187293) | Oil polluted marine microbial communities from Coal Oil Point, Santa Barbara, California, USA - Santa Barbara Oil Seep Sample 6 (SPAdes)... | ecosystem: Environmental > Aquatic > Marine... | reverse complement strand
TGGGTTTATGCGTCTTATTTATAGTATTCATCATTAAATCAATCAAAAATGGAATTAGTAAATAATAAAGCAGTAGTCGTACGTGAAGACAGAAATCTTCTGGTCATAACTCATTTATCTCAATACTTAGATTTTATTACAGGATTTGGCGGACTCATAGTGCCATTGGTTATTTGGTTAACTACCAAAGATTCGGTTATAGGTATGGATGAACATGGTAAATCTGTTATTAATTTTCAATTAACCTTAATCTTATATTTGGTGATTGGTATTCCAGGAATCTTATTATTCGGTCTAGGTATTATATTGTTGATTTTTGCAGGTATTTTATCGCTAGCAATACCAGTAATCAATGCAATTAGAGCAAGTAATGGAGAATCGCCAAGTTATTTTGGAACGATTAGGTTTATCTCATAACCAGATTAAAAAGTAATAACATAAAAAGGGTCAGTTGCTAACTAGACCTTTTTAATTTTTGTGTAACTGTAATTAACTATTAAGCATAACAGGCATTACCAACATCGTAACGTATTCACCTTCATCTAAACCATCTGAAGGAGTAAGGATACCTGCACGATTCGGTAAACTCATTTCTAAAGAAACTTCATCTGAACCTAAATTGTTCAGCATTTCAGTTAAAAATCTTGAGTTAAACCCTATTTGCATATCATCACCTTGGTAAGCACATGTAAATCTTTCTTCTGCTTTGTTTGAGTAATCGATATCTTCTGCAGAAATATTCAATTCGGCACCTGCAATTTTTAATCGAATCTGGTGAGTGGTTTTATTAGAGAAAATAGAAACCCTTTTTACCGAGCTTAAAAATTGATTTCTAGCTATAGTAAGTTTATTAGGATTCTCTTTTGGTATTACTGCTTCGTAATTAGGGTATTTACCATCTATAAGTCTACAAATAAGTTCCGTTTCTTCAAAGCTGAATTTAGCGTTACTTTCATTGTATTCTATTAGAACGTCAGACTCGCTTCCTGCTAATATTCCTTTTAATAACGTCAATGGCTTTTTAGGCATAATGAATTCTGCCACTTGTGATGCTCTTACATCTGTACGTTGATATTTTACCAATTTGTGGGCATCGGTAGCTACAAAAGTTAAATTTTCAGGAGAAAATTGAAAGAATACGCCACTCATTACAGGTCTCAAATCATCACTGCCAGCTGCAAAAATTGTTTTATTGATAGCAGTAGCTAAAATATCACCAAGTAAAGTTGTTGAACTCGGACTGGTTAATTCTACTGCTTTAGGAAATTCTGCACCATCAGCATATGCTAATGCGTATTTACCGTGATTAGAGCTAATTTCTACAGTATTATTGTCTTCGACAACAAACGTAAGTGGTTGCTCAGGAAAAGTTTTCAACGTTTCTAAAAGCAGTCTAGCTGGTACTGCTATGGTACCTTCGTTATCAGAATCTACTTTAATAACTGAACTCATGGTTGTTTCCAGGTCAGATGCCGATACAGTTAATTTGTCCTTTTGCAAATCAAACAGAAAATTATCCAATATTGGTAATGTGTTACTGTTATTGATTACACCTCCTAATATTTGAAGTTGTTTTAGCAAATAGGTACTTGAAACTATGAATTTCATTCTTTAAATTTTATTGATATTATTCCTGAAATAATCAAGAAAAATAGGTTTAAACTCCTTATCGTTGGCAGTTTTCGTTATCAACAAAGATATTTTAATTGCCCTTTTTAAGGAAACAAACTTATTAACAGTTTGTCGCCTCTTAAGGTATGGTATACTGCCAGTTATTACTGCATTAAGCTCTTAATATTTGCATTTTTGAATTAGTTATTAACTTTTGCCAATCTGAAAATCTTTTAAAATACATCAATATTACTTAAAAATTATAAGAATACTAACTACTCAAAGTCTACTATAATGGTATCTCTGTAATCTAAGCCCAATAGGGTAGAGGCGCCACCAACTGTAGTTAGATTACTTTTAAATATAGCCAATTCTATATAATCTGATGAATTAAAAATGGCCAACAGGTCACCAGCACTTTTTCGTTGATTTTTCTCTAAGTCATAATCTATAAAATCATTATAGGCTTTATGTATTTTATTAACCTTATGATTACGCACTAAAAGCGTATAATCTCTGTCTTTTCGATACGCATCGAAAAGATTTTTTCGAATATTCGTTATGACATTCCCATAGTTGTCGATATAGATAACACTACCAATAATTTTCTTTCCATCTTCCACGATTCTAGGTGCAAATTCTCGTAAATCATTTAGTTTCCTAAATGGCTTGCCCACCAATTCTAAAGTACCGCCACGAGCAATATGACAGGCAACTTGTATGAATACGTTTAGCACAGGAAAAGAATTTGTTATGGAATCTGGTAAATTTATTTCAAATATTTTTTCAGGAATTATTTCAGAGGTGATAAGCCCTATAACACCGGTGTTCGCACTAATAAAATAGTGTTCGTTAACTAGAGCTACAATATGTTTGTTATCTGGTGTTTCTTCAGAATCTACACCAACAATATGAATGGTTCCTTTTGGAAAACTTTTGAATGAATTTGAAAGTATGTATGCACATTCATGAATATTGAAAGGCATGATGTCATGCGAAATATCAACAATTTTTGCATCGGGCAATTCGGTATATATGGAGCCTTTTAATACTGCTACAAAGTGATCCTTTAATCCGAAATCTGTTGTTAGGGTGATGATTGCCATACAGCAATGTTGATATGTTTTTGGTTTGTCAAACTTAAAAATTGCTTAAATTTGATATACAAAATTAAACAAAAAAACAGCGATTAAAAATTAATTTTCGCTAACTATAAATCATTATAAAACCGACTGATTGAACGAGATAATTCTAGAACTTACCGAAATTAGCCCGAGAGAGTTTTTTGGGCAGCAAAATGAGCATATTGATTTATTAAAAAAGTACTTTCCGAAGTTAAAGATTGTTGCCCGGGGCAATAAAATTAAAGCCTTTGGTGACGAAGAACTTTTAGAAGAGTTTGAGAGGCGGTTCGATTTACTTACTCAACACTTTATTAAGTATAACAAGTTAGATGAAAATAGTATCGAACGGGTATTGACAAGTTCTGACGGTGAGGAATTGAAATCTTCAAAGAATAGTGGCGAAACTTTGGTTCATGGTGTTAGTGGTAGGTTGATTAAAGCTCAAACAGCCAATCAGCGTCGTTTGGTAGACGCCTCTAAAAAGAACGATATGGTTTTTGCTATTGGTCCTGCCGGTACTGGTAAAACATATACTGGAATAGCACTTGCAGTAAAGGCGTTGAAAGAAAAGCAGGTCAAGAAAATTATTTTAACACGACCTGCTGTAGAAGCTGGGGAAAACTTAGGTTTTTTACCAGGTGATTTAAAGGAAAAACTAGATCCTTATATGCAGCCTTTATACGATGCACTTAGAGATATGATACCTGCCGAGAAGTTAGTACATTACATTGAAAACGGAACTATCCAAATTGCACCTATGGCGTTTATGCGTGGTAGAACTTTAGATAATGCCTTTGTTATTTTAGATGAGGCACAAAATACCACCCATGCTCAGATGAAAATGTTTTTAACCAGAATGGGAAGAAACGCCAGATTTTTGATTACCGGAGATCCAGGGCAAATAGATTTGCCTAGAAGAACAATTTCTGGATTAAAAGAAGCCTTATTAATTTTGCAGAATGTTGAAGGTATAGAGGCTATTTACCTTGACGATAAAGATGTTATTCGTCATAAACTTGTTAAAAAGGTTATTGAAGCTTACAAGACCATAGAACATCACAATTAAGAATTTACATGTCAAAAAATACTATTTACGATACCGAATTTAATTTTCCAGGTCAAAAAAATGTCTATAAAGGGAAAGTGAGATCTGTTTATACTTTAGATAACGATATCTTGGTCATGGTGGCAACAGATAGGTTATCAGCTTTTGATGTAGTAATGCCTAAAGGAATTCCTTATAAAGGTCAAATACTAAATCAGATTGCAACGCAAATGATGGCTTCTACCGAAGATATTGTTCCAAATTGGTTAGCTGCCACGCCAGACCCTAATGTGGCTATAGGTATTGTATGTGAACCTTTTAAAATTGAAATGGTAATTCGTGGTTATTTATCTGGTCATGCTGCCAGGGAATATAAGTTGGGCAAGAGAATGCTTTGTGGTGTAGCAATGCCAGATGGTATTAAGGAGAACGATAAATTTCCGAGCGCGATAATTACACCTGCGACCAAAGCAGAAATGGGTGATCATGATGAAGATATTTCTAAAGAGGATATTCTAAGCAAAGGAATTGTTTCTGCAGAAGATTATGCTTTGCTTGAAAAGTATACCTATGCTCTTTTTGAAAGAGGAACTAAAATAGCTGCCGAAAGAGGATTGATATTGGTCGATACTAAGTACGAATTCGGAAAAACCAAAAAAGGAGAGATTGTATTAATTGATGAAATTCATACACCAGATTCTTCCAGATATTTTTATTCAGAAGGATACCAGCAAAGACAGGATGCCAACGAACCTCAAAAACAACTTTCTAAAGAGTTTGTAAGACAATGGTTGATATCTAATAATTTTCAAGGATTGGAAGGGCAAACAGTTCCTGAAATGACTGATGAGTATATTGAATCTGTATCTGAGCGTTACATTGAGCTTTATGAACACATAACTGGCGAACCATTTGTAAAGGCGGATACTACACACATACATGACAGGATCAATAGAAACGTTTTAAATTATTTAGAGAGTTTATAATACTATCTTAACAATGTTTTAAGCGAGAAATTTTTCTTTTCTTTTAAGCGTGATATAATCTTCAAAAAGGCGACTGCTGTAATATAAGCGTCGCCTAATGCTGTATGTCTATCTTTCCTTGAAATGGAGAATTTTTCTGCAAGTTCGTCTAAGGTGTAATTAGATTTTGGTTGCACTAAATAAGATTTAATGAGTGTCTTCTTGTAAATAACACCAGTATCAAGAACAGTATTTTTCAGTTTGGGCAAATCATGTCTTTCTAAAGCAGTATTCAGCATGCCCATATCAAACCCTGCGTGATGGGCAACAATAATTGCATTCTCAACATATTCAATAAATTTTTGCATTGCTGAAATTTCACTAATACAATCTCTTTGTCCGTTTTTTAAAAGTCCATGAACATGTACGGTTTCTTTATTGAATTTCTCCTGCTCTAAATAAATATCGAATACTTCTTGAACAGAGATGGTCTCTTTTTTGATTTTTACCGCACCAATAGATAGTATACGGTCTTCTTCAAAGCTAAAACCTGTAGTTTCGGTATCAAGAACAACAAATACCAAGTCATCAAAATTTTTACTTTGAGTTTTGTTGAATAGATTCTCATAGTTTTTCCAATATTCCGGAAGATTCTTTGGTTTTTTTTTAAATAAACCCATTATCCTAAAATATTAGTGACCTTAAAGCGTAATGTAATCAACTCTTGAATTTCCTTAATTGCTTTAAAGGTACGCTTTAATTTCATTTTTTCTTGCTTTGTCAATTGCTTCAGCTCAATGAACCTACCTGAATCATGATGGGACAAACCTTGTTTGGTTCTAAATTTCAATAATGCTTTTGTTGCATATGAACAGGCTAAATATAGTTCTTGGTTATTCGGTTCTAATTCAGCCAATTTTTCATATCGCTCCCAGGTATTGCTAATTGCTTTTACCGAATGCGATAAAATTAATACACGAGCAGCATCGATCAAAGGTCTTAGTGCCCTGCTTTTTAAATCAAAGAAATCTTTGTGTTGACCATCTTGCTCTACTAAAAACTGTCTGAAAAATCCGGTAGGTGACGGACTCTGTAATGCTCCATTTGCCAAATGCACCAAGAAAATAGGATATTTTTCAACTGTTCTAAAAATATGATCGGACATATTGTCCAACAAACTTCGTTCCCCATATGCTAAACTATAGTCGAAAAATATAGAGGATATTAGCACTTCATTTGGTCCAGGGTTACTGATCCAATACGACAATTTATTTTTCCATTCCTGTAAGCTCAAGCACCATTTTGGGTTTGAGGCCATCATGTCGGCAGGGCAATATTCGTATCCTATTGTATTTAATCCCTTGGTCACATGTTTAGAAAGTTCTAAAAAATACGTGGTGGTCTTCGGTAAATCTTCCTCGAGTACATCTTCAAATACCAAGGCATTATCTTGATCGGTGTGTAAAAGCTGCTCACTTCTTCCTTGACTTCCTAGTGCCAACCATGCGAACTTTATGGGCGGGGGATTGTCCATCCTCGCAATGGATATTTCAACTACTTGTTTAATACAGGTATCATTCAGTTCAGAAATAATTTTTGCAATTAATCCCAACGGAATATTTTGTTCTAAATATCCGGCTAAGAGCACCATGACACTTTTTCTGATCTGCTTTATTTTTTTAATGCGAGATGTACGTTTAATTGCCTTAACAAGAACAGCTGGGTTGTCGCCCAAGGATACCATTACATCATGTTTGGAAAGTATGCCAAATGCAGCGGTATTGGGCGTGCCGTCTTCTGTGATGACTAAATGACTAATGTTACTCTTCATCATTGCCATTTGTGATTGGGTAATAGTAAGGTTCTTTGGGTAGGTGATTACCGGTGTGGTCATAATAGTTTTTACCGAAGCGGTTATCGGTTGCTCTCCAGAAATCACTTTGTTTCTAAAATCTTTATCGGTAATTATGCCTACAGGTAAATAGTTGCTTGTGACCAGTATTGATCCAATTTTCTTTTTGGACATGGTATCTGCAGCTTTCTTAATAGTGGTTCTTGTAGAACAGGTCACCAATTTTTTTGTATAGCTGGCTAGTTGTAGATCTGGCAGTACTACTTCTTTGTTGACATTTTCTTCACCCTCGTTATCATAAAGTTGCCCTTTTTGATTTTTAGCATACGGATTACGGGTGTTGGAGGCAAAACTTTCCATCAAGAAAATATTTACCTGCTCGTTTTGCTTCGCTATAGGTTTGAATATGTCAATAGGGATTCCATAGAGAATACATTCTTCATGGGCTCTAGCTTCTAATTTGTAATTTTCATTGGCAAAAAGTGGACGTAGTCCAAAAATATCTCCCTCGTCACAATAGTCGAGAATGTTCGATGTTGCAGAATTGTTCAGTGTTACGGCACCTTTATGAACCAAATAAAAATGCGAATGCTGATTTTCATCCACCGTAAAAATGATGCTATTCTTTTCTTTGTAGACAATGAGAACTTGCTCGGCTAACTGAAATAAAGATTTGCTATCAAGTAGATTAAAAGGGGGATAGTTTTTAATAAAATCGGCTACCCTTTCAGAAATCAGGTTTTTCATAAATTAAAGTTAGCGGAATAATTGCTGATATAAAAGGCGATACTATTAACGATTGTTGCTAACGGGTATAAATGGAGCTTTTAACAATCACTCAAGAAAACACCAACTGCTAGTCCGCCTTCAGAGGTTTCTTTGTATTTTGAGCTCATATCCTTTGCGGTTTCCCACATGGTCTGTACCACCTTGTCCAACGGTACTTTTGCGGCTGATGGGTCAGACCCTAATGCGAGCTCTGCAGCATTGATCGCTTTAATGGCTCCCATAGAATTACGCTCTATACAAGGTATTTGTACCAGTCCGCCAATTGGGTCGCAGGTAAGTCCTAAGTGATGCTCCATAGCAATTTCGGCAGCCATAAGTACTTGCTCTGGTGTACCACCCAAGAGCTCTGTAAGTGCACCTGCCGCCATTGCTGAAGAAACACCTATTTCTGCTTGGCAACCACCCATTGCAGCTGATATTGTGGCTCCTTTCTTGAAAATACTTCCTATTTCGCCAGCAACTAACAAAAATTGTTTTATATGTTCAAAATTACCCGTGTGGTTCTCAATGACCATATAGTACATTAAAACAGCGGGTAAAACCCCTGCGCTACCATTGGTAGGAGCGGTTACTACACGACCTAATGATGCATTTACCTCATTTACACTTAGCGCAAAACAACTTACCCACTGTAATATTTGTCTAAATTTCACTTCTGTCTGTCGTATGCTTTGCAACCATTCTTCGGGAGTGGAGTAGGGCAGGTCACTTTTTAGCTTATTATGCATTTCAAAAGCTCTGCGTTTTACATTTAATCCACCAGGTAAGGTTCCTTCGGTATGGCATCCGGTATACATACATTCTAACATGGTGGACCAAATACGGTTTAATTCATGGTCGATAACTTTATTATCACGTAAAGATCTTTCGTTTTGTAATATAAGTTCAGAAATCTTTAATCCTTCGCTTTTGCAAAAATCAAGAAGTTCGGTACCTTTCTGTACGGGGAATGGAAACTTTTTGAACATGTCAACCTTGCGCTTGGCATTTTTTCGTTTTTCACTCACAACAAATCCGCCACCGATTGAATAATAGGTTTTTGAAATTTTCCTGCCAGATTTCAATTTCGCTTGAAATTTTAATCCGTTAGCATGAAAAGGAAGAAATTTTTTATTGAAAACGATATGTTTGCTTGGATCAAATGTGATGGTATACTTACCATCTAAAAGTAGTGCATGGTCGTTTTTAATAGTATTTATTAGAGGGTCAATAGTTTCTATAGGTATTAATTCTGGATCGGCACCCAATAAGCCCAGCATTACGGCATAGTCGGTGGCATGACCTTTACCCGTTAAAGACAGCGAACCGTATAGGTGAACTTCTACTTCTTCAACTTTTTCTAGGTTGTCGTTAGAATTTAAGTGGGCCAACCATCTTTCGGCAGCACGCCATGGTCCTAGAGTATGTGAACTGGAAGGACCTACGCCTATTTTTAACATATCAAAAACACTAATGCTTTCTATCTCCAAATCTTATAAATTTTGTAGGCTAAGGTACAATGTTTCAGTAACCTTTTACTATATTGAATTGGCATATTTATTTAGGTGTGTATAATATTAATGACATCATGTCAGTTTTTTTGGCTTGGCATATTGTTTGTCGTTTAGTAATCGATTGTAAAATAAAGCACTTAATTAAAAACATATAAAATGAGTAAAATTATTGGAATAGATTTGGGTACTACCAACTCTTGTGTTTCCGTAATGGAAGGTAATGAGCCAGTAGTAATTCCGAATGCAGAAGGAAAAAGAACTACACCATCTGTCATCGCTTTTGTTGATGGAGGTGAAATTAAAGTTGGTGACCCGGCAAAAAGACAAGCGGTAACTAACCCTCACAAAACCATTTATTCTATTAAAAGGTTTATGGGGAACAAATATTCAGAGTCTAGTAAAGAAGCGGGAAGAGTACCTTATAAAGTTGTAAAGGGAGATAACGATACTCCAAGAGTTGATATTGATGGACGTTTGTATTCTCCACAAGAATTATCAGCAATGATTCTTCAGAAAATGAAAAAGACTGCTGAAGATTATTTAGGGCAAGACGTTTCTCGTGCAGTAATTACTGTACCGGCATATTTTAACGATGCGCAAAGACAAGCTACGAAAGAAGCTGGCGAAATTGCAGGTTTAACTGTGGAGCGTATCATTAACGAACCTACCGCTGCATCATTGGCTTATGGTATGGATAAAAAAGATACGGACCAGAAAATAGTTGTTTTTGACTTTGGCGGTGGTACACATGATGTATCTATTTTAGAGTTAGGCGACGGGGTTTTTGAAGTATTGGCTACAGATGGTGATACGCACTTAGGTGGTGATGATGTTGATCAAAAAATTATCGATTGGTTAGCCGAAGAGTTTAAAGCTGAAGAAAGCATGGATCTTAGGGAAGATTCAATGGCTTTACAACGTTTACGTGAAGCTGCTGAAAAAGCTAAAATTGAATTGTCATCTTCTGCACAAACAGAAATTAACTTACCTTACGTTACGGCCACAGCTTCTGGGCCAAAGCACTTGGTAAGAACTTTAACAAGATCTAAGTTCGAGCAATTAATTGCTGACTTGGTAAAAAGAACAATAGAACCTTGTGAAACTGCAATGAAAGCAGCAGGACTTTCTAAAAGCGATATCGATGAGATTATTTTAGTTGGTGGTTCTACTAGAATACCAGCGGTACAAGAGGCTGTTGAGAAATTCTTTGATAAGAAACCTTCTAAAGGTGTAAACCCAGATGAGGTTGTTGCGATTGGTGCAGCTATTCAAGGTGGTGTTTTAACCGGAGATGTAAAAGATGTATTATTATTAGATGTTACGCCACTTTCATTAGGTATTGAGACTATGGGTAGTGTAATGACAAAATTGATAGAGTCTAACACAACGATACCAACTAAAAAGTCTCAGGTATTCTCTACTGCTGCTGATAACCAACCTTCGGTTGAAATTCACGTATTACAAGGAGAGAGACCAATGGCAAGCGATAATAAAACTATCGGTAGATTTCATTTAGATGGTATTCCACCGGCAAAGAGAGGTACTCCACAGATTGAAGTAACTTTCGATATCGATGCCAACGGTATTATTAAAGTATCTGCAACTGATAAGGCAACGAACAAAACTCAGGATATTCGTATTGAAGCTTCTTCTGGTTTAACAGAAGAGGAAATTAAAAAGATGAAAGCAGAAGCTGAAGCAAATGCTGAATCTGATAAGAAAGCTAAGGAAACTGCCGATAAGCTAAATGAAGCTGACGGTATGATTTTCCAAACAGAAAAGCAACTTGAGGAATTCGGCGATAAATTATCCGATGATAAGAAACAACCAATTCAAGAAGCTTTAACAGAGTTGAAAGCAGCTTACGAAACTAAAGACATCGCAGTAATTACTCCGGCTTTAGATAAAATCAACGAAGCTTGGAAGGTGGCATCTGAAGAAATGTATAAGGCGCAAGCTGATGCCCAAGGTGCTGGAGATCCTCAAGGAGAACCAAATGCTGATGATAGCGCATCTGAGGGCGAGAACGTTGAAGACGTAGATTTCGAAGAAGTCAAATAGCCTGTCTTGAGCGAAGTCGAAAGGTAGATTTCGAAAAGGTTAAATAATATAACTTTAGCTTGTTATAGAAAAGGGACGGTATTTACCGTTCCTTTTTACTTTTACGGTAATTTATTTTGAACCCAGTATTAATAACCTAATTTTACGGTATGATGAGAAAATACTTTCAAACGCTTTTTGTTGTTTTCATTTCGGTTGTTGGTTTAATGCAAGGGCAAGAAATTCAAATTTTCACGGTAGAGGATTTTGATTTATTGGGTGATGTAAAATCATGTTCGGTGAGTACCGATTATGGTAAGGAAGAATATGACTTTAATAAAAACGGTTTATTGACAAAATCTGTAACTAGGTACAATGAACAAGATTATGATGCTGTGTACTATAAGTACAGCAATGGTGAACTTTTAGAAAAGCGGTCAGAGTCTTATAGAAACAATATTTTTGATGCTAGTACCTCAATAGCTCACTTTTACGAGATTGATTCTACCGATAATTTGAAGATACAAGAACGTATTTTTTCTTATGAAGGGCAGTTTTTAGATGAATACATTTATAGTTATAGTGAGTTTGGAGATTTGATTATTATTAAAAGAACCAATAATGATGGGACAGATATTACCCAAATAGAACACGAAAAGTTTAAAAGTGAAAATACGGTTACTTATTTAATGAATGATGTTCCTTTAAAATCTATTCGAACATCGACTTTAAAACCTAAGAATAAACCCGTACAGAAAGTGGTGTTGACAAAGGAGTATTTAAATGGGGAGGAAAATTTTGCTTTTGAGGAGATTTTTAGTTTAGAAGGCAGATTAATGGCGAAGCAAGAATTTGAATATAATACGAAAGCCAAAAAATTTGAACCCACAACCAGAACTACTTATGAATATGATGAAAACGGTATGCTAGTTGCTGAAATCGCAAAGAGAGGTGCCGGTATCATCAAAAAAGAATATATCTATCAATTTGATGATTCTGAATTGGGCAATTGGATAAAACAAATCGTAACTCCTGATAATACCTATACTACCAGAAAAATCACTTATTATAAGGCAGAAACAAAAATAAAGGAAGAATAATCCTAATTCTTATTTTCAGCCCATTCTTCTCGTAACAGACCATAACAACACGTATTTCTTTTAAAACCATTCAATAGATACACATCTTTACGAAGAATACCTTCTAAAGTACATCCTAGTTTTTCCACAGCTTTTCTTGAGGCCATATTACGCTCATCTACTCGAAACTCTACTTTTTCGAAATCTATAGTCCTAAAGGCGTATTCAAGCATTAACTGTTTTATTTCGGTATTTAGTCCCGAGCCTTGAAACTCTCGTCCGATCCAAGTAGATCCAATATGTAATACTTTGTTCTTATGATCTATATGCATGTAGCGGGTACATCCTGCATATGCACTATACTGTTTATCAAATATAATAAAGGGTATGCCTGTACCGTCATTTAATTGTTGTAATGCTGTTTTTACATAATTTTTTAAGTTGCTAGGTGTAGTAATATCCGCCGGAGAATATTGAACTAAATTCTTTTGTGACGCAACAGGAATCAATGTTTCGAAATTTTCTAATGTAAGTGGACTCAATTTTACCCTGTTATTTTCTAAAGTAACTTGTGTATTCATTATGCCAGTTGATTAATGATTTCCTTTTTAATTTCATGTCCGCCATCAAAATTTATGTGACGAACTTTATCTTTAAACAGCAATTTCAGCTTATCATTTTCACTATCTAATCGATCGTTAGTTAGATATTCATCATTATTTCCAATAATAGAAATGATGTCTGTGTTGCTATTTAAAAAACTAAAATCTGAATTTTTTAGTTCTTTAGGAATTCCACCTGCATAAAGTACTAATTTGGAACATTGTAGCTTAGAGTAAGCTAAGTATCGAGTTGCTATTGATACACCTTGTGAAAATCCGAAGAAAACAATTTCACAATCAAGTGGCAGGTTTTCGTTTTCTAAAACAGCGTCCATATAATTGAAGATATTCTTTGTTTCGGTTGCGGTATTTTCTTTTGTTAACCAACTTGCACCCACATGCTTATATTCATTTTTTAAATAGTATTTAGAAGGTGCCTGTGGCGCAATAATATAGTTTTCTTCCTTTGGAAGTTCATTAAAATATTTAAGAAAAAAGCGACTTAAAAATCCGATACCATGAAATACCACCCAAACACGCTTTGTTTGGTTATTCAATTCATTTAAAGTCTCATAGGTGTTGGTAGTTTTGTAAAAGACGTTTTTTATCTGCTGGTTCATAAAATGTGTAATTTCATTAAGCTTTTCAATTGGTAATGTAATGCTTAATTTTACAAAAAAAAGAATGAACGACTATAAAGAAAAAATTCTAAAGATTTGTAACGAAACCTCTAAGAATACCTTAATGGAAACTTTAGAAATAGATTACATTGATGTTGGTGAAGATTTCTTGCTGGCCCAAATGCCGGTAACAGCTAAAGTGCACCAGCCAGATGGTGTTCTGCACGGTGGTGCTATGGTGGCTTTGGCAGAGAGTGTAGGTAGCGCGGCATCTTATATTTTTTTAGATGCTAGCAAGTTTTTTGTAAGAGGTATTGAAATTTCTGCAAACCATGTAAAAAGTGTTAAAGAAGGTTTTGTCTATGCCAAGGCTGTAATATTGCACAAAGGTAGAACAACTCAGTTATGGGAAATAAAAATTACTAACGAAGCTGACGAGCTTATTTCACTTTGTAAATTAACTACTATAGCCTTACCAAGAAGTTAGTATGCTGCAAGAACTTTTTGATCGTGCTAAAATTTGCTTGAAAAAGCAGTTGCCATTTGTGCTTTATAGAAAACCAAATAAAACGGAATTAGTTGGGGTTTTTCAGAATACTGACGAGGTTCATAAAGTAAAAGACTTTACCGAAACCGGATTCGTTTTTGCTCCTTTCGATTTAAATTCAGATGCTATTCTTTTGAAGATGGACACTATTCAAAAGGAACAAATTACAATGGATAGTAATTTGTTTATCAAGGACCTAAAATCTAAACCTTTTGATGCTATTGAAAAAGCTAGATATCTTAAATTAATATCAAATGCTTTAAATAAAATAAGCAAAGGAGAAATTAATAAGGTCGTATTATCAAGAAAAATTAAAGTTGATTTTAAAGTTGATTTTATTGAAACCTTTAAAATACTTTTAAAGGAATATCCAAAAGCTTTTTGTTATTTCTGGCATCATCCTAAAATTGGTACTTGGATGGGTGCCACACCGGAAATTTTGGTAAAAAGCAATGGTTTGCAATTTACCACCATGTCATTGGCAGGAACTCAAGAATGCAAAGATCTTGAGGAACCACAATGGTCAGAAAAAGAATTACATGAACAACAGTTAGTGACCGATTATATTTTTGATGTTTTAAAAGATGAGGTGGTATCTTTAAAAAGTTCTCAGAGAGAATCAATAAAAGCAGGTCAGCTTTGGCACCTTCGTACTGAAATGAGAGGAACATTTGCTCCAAATAAGTTTAGTAATGTTTTAAAAGCGTTACATCCTACACCAGCAGTCTGTGGAACTCCGTTGAACAATGCCAAGAGCTTTATTCTAGATCAAGAGTTTTATGATCGTTCATTTTATACAGGTTTTTTAGGAGAACTGAATTTGAAATCAGAGTTGTCAAGAAATAAAAATCGTCGAAATCAAGAGAACAGTGCTTACAGGAGTGTCATTAAAAACTCTGAACTTTTTGTGAACTTACGTTGCATGCAGTTACTTAAAGGTAAAGTCGCTATCTACGTTGGAGGTGGGATAACCGAAAATTCTGATCCAAAAAGTGAATGGGAAGAAACAGCTTTAAAAAGCAATACCATGCTTCGTATTTTAAGTGGTAAATAGACCCCTAAATTTTGGATAATAACCCGCTTTGGCCGTATTTTTGAATTACATGAAATACTCCGCTATACCTACCGCACAATCTATCGTTCGACATTGCCAGGCAAAGAATATTTCTAATATAGTAATATCGCCAGGTTCTAGAAATGCACCCCTAACAATTACTTTTGCAGAGAATCCTTTTTTTAGTTGTTATAGTATTGTTGATGAGCGTAGTGCTGCATTTTTTGCACTTGGTATGGCGCAACAGTTACTAGAGCCGGTTGTTATACTTTGTACTTCGGGTAGTGCGCTCTTAAATTATTACCCAGCTGTTGCTGAGGCTTTTTTTAGTAATATTCCGTTAGTGGTTATTTCGGCAGATAGACCTGTTTACAAATTAGGAATTGGGGACGGGCAAACTATAAACCAACGGAATGTTTTTGAGAACCATATTAGGTATTCGGCAAATCTAAAACAAGATATCAGTCACGCTACCGAAAAGGTTTTAAAATATAAACCCGAATGGATTTCAGGAAAAAGAGTGGAAGATGTTCAGCAAGAAATTCAATATTATAATGACGACCAATTGAACCTTGCTTTCGAGATAGCATTGATATCTAACAGTCCAATTCATATTAACGCTCCTTTTGAAGAACCTTTGTATAACACGTTATCTGAGCCATTTATTTTCCCGCAGATTAGTTCTGTTCTTTCTAAGGAAGTAAATGAGCCTAATCTCGACCATCAAAAGAATATCTGGAATTCATCTGTTCGTAAAATAGTTTTAGTGGGTGTAAATACGCCCAACAAGGTTGATGATGATGTACTAGAGTTGTTAGCAAATGATTCTAGTGTTTTAGTACTAACGGAGACCACGTCTAATATACATCACCCAAATTTTTTCAATAGTATAGATTCTTTGATAGCTCCCATTGAAATGCAAGATGATAACGAGTACCTATTTACATCTTTACAACCAGAGGTACTGATCACGTTTGGAGGATTGATCGTGTCGAAGAAACTAAAAGCTTTTTTAAGAACATATAAACCAAAACATCATTGGCATATTGGTGGACAATTTGCGAACGATACTTTTTTTTGTCTAAAGGAACATTTCAAGGTACCTGTTAATATTTTTTTTGGTGAAATGTATTCGGTTACCAATGAATTGGAAAGCGATTATTTTTCTAATTGGAATCAAGTGAAACAAGGTTATATATTAAAAAGGGATGTTTACTTAAAGCAGATTCCTTTCTCAGATTTTTTAGCTTTCAGTCAGATTTTAAAAGATGTGCCGAACGATTATATGTTACAACTGGCAAATAGCTCTACTATTAGATACACTCAGTTATTCGATGTTAATCCTACCTTAAAAGTATTTTGTAACAGAGGTACGAGTGGTATTGACGGTAGTACATCTACGGCAGTTGGTGCTTCTTTAGTTAATAGTTCGCCCACACTATTTATTACTGGTGATCTTAGTTTTTTTTATGATAGTAATGCCTTATGGAATAATTATATAAAAAATGATTTTAGAGTAATAGTTATCAATAATAATGGTGGTGGTATATTTAGAATTCTTCCGGGGAAAGAAGATACCGATGTTTTTGAAACTTATTTTGAAACCCGACATTCATTAAATGCAGAGCAACTATGTAGCATGTTCGACTTCGATTATAGAACGGCAAAATCATCTGAAGAATTAAAAAAAGAATTAAGTGGTTTTTTCACGGAATCTGTTCGTCCGCAATTACTGGAAGTTACTACGCCTACATTAAAGAATGATAAAATTTTGATTGATTATTTTCGTTTTATATCTTAGTAGAGTATTAACCATTAACATAACACATTAGATATGAGTAAAAGAGACGATTTAATCGAAAAGTATGCTGCAGACATTAAAGATAAATTTGGTGAAGATGCAGATATGGATTTACTTAAGAAAGTAACTGTTGGTCTAGGGCCTTCTATTTACAATATCGATGCTTCTAAAGTATCTGGTAGCGACCAAAAAGAATTGGATACTGTAAAGAACAACTACTTGATTAAAAAATTAGGTCTTGCCGATGATTCTAAATTAGATGAAGCTATTACAACTGTTATGGATAAATACGGCTCTTCTAACAGAAACAAGTATAGAGCAGTTATTTATTACAAGCTTTGTCAACATTTTAAGAAAGCATCTGTTTACGATAAATAGTCAGATGATATATAATTTTAAGACCGTTGCCTTTTTGGAAACGGTCTTTTTTTTTACGTTAAGATTTTAAATGTAATTTTGCAGTATGATAGAATTAGGACGTATTAACAACCTTGAAATTTTAAGAGACACTAGTGTAGGTCTTTTTTTGGGTGATGAAGAAGGAAATGATGTTTTGTTGCCAAATAAATATGTGCCTACAATATATGAAATTGGAGAGAAGATAAAAGTTTTTTGTTATTTAGACTATGATGAAAGACCGGTTGCAACTACTTTAGAGCCAGACATAATGTTGGGTGAGTTTAGATTATTACAAGTTGCTGAAGTCAATGAATTTGGTGCTTTTTTACAATGGGGTCTTGAAAAACACTTATTAGTTCCTTTTAGAGAGCAACGCGTTAAAATGAAAGAAGGGCAATGGTATGTTGTTCATTGTTATTTAGATGGGCGTTCTGGTAGATTGGTCGCTTCAAATAAGTTGGACAAATTTCTAAGTAATGACACCATTGATCTTAAAGAATGGGAACAGGTTGGTTTGGTAGTTATAAGACAAACAGATTTAGGTTGGGAAGTCATTGTAAACGAAAGACATAAAGGGTTGGTTTATTTTAATGAGGTGTTTAAACCAATCAATATTGGTGATGTTATACCTGGTTGTATAAAGAATATTAGAAAAGATAATAAATTAGATATTTCGTTACAGCCTTTAGGCGCTAGGGTATTAGAACCTGCAGCTAAAAAAATATATGAAGTTCTTGTGGAAAGTGGCGGATTTTTAGGTCTACATGACAAGTCTGCTCCAGAAGAAATCAGGAATGTTTTGCAAATGAGTAAGAAGACATTTAAGAAAGGACTTGGAACGCTTTATAAGGATAGAAAAATAAAAATTGAGTCAGATGGTATTACTTTATTAGATGATTAATTATTGAAATATGAGAAGTTTCTTAAATATTTAATCTTCAGCAGAAGATTTTAAATATAGCCCTAGTTTTTTGTGATAACTTACAATTAATTTTATTTTTGTAGTAAATGAAAAGTTATTAACAATTTTAACTTACATTTAGATTTTAAGCATAAAAATTACCCCTGTGTATGCCTTTTATAGAAGAAAGTGATTTACTAGAATTACATAAAGATGTCGATAAAGCTCAAATTATCAATGAGCGTTTATTGGATCAGATAAAATTCAAGAATAAAGAATTAAAGAGGAGCAAGATTCAGCGTAATATTTTCGCAGGTATTACCGGTCTTTTTTTAATAGGTGGTTTGGCATTTACCTCTTTTACGGCAGGGTTGTCAAGTTCAGGTGGTTTTAATAGAAAATCATCTAACGATTTGGTTTTAACATCTATTGATAGTGTAGATGCCTATAGAACTCGTTTAGAAAACTTAAAGGAGCAGAACGAAGAGCTTAGTTTGGTTAAAGAGTTTTACTTGGCAAAAGAGTTTTTACAGAAAGAAAAAATATATTCTGTTCAAGTAAAATCTTTTGTAGATAATAATGTGACTTTAGCTTCTGAGGCGTTGACCAATACGCTGTTCGTTAAAACAAATCCTTTTTATTCCTATTCTCTAGGTAATTTTGAAACTTTGGAAGAAGCACAATCTTTTAGAAAACAATTGGTTGATATTGGGTTTGGCGATGCCTTTGTTGCCTCTTATCAAGACGGTAAAAGAATTCAAATAGAAGACCCATTTTAGTGGCAAAAATTAAAGCTTGGTTCAACGCTGCAAGACTTAGAACGCTTCCCTTATCAATTTCAGGTATACTTGTTGGTACTGCTATAGCAGCATATTACGATGCTACCGATATTAATATTTTTGTTTTGGCGATCTTCACAACTATAGGGTTACAAGTGACTTCTAATTTTGCCAATGATTATGGTGACGGTGTTAAAGGTACCGATGGCGATAATAGAATAGGCCCTAAGCGTGCTTTACAAAGTGGTTTATTAACTGCTAAAGAATTAAAGAAAGGTATCTATTTCAGTATCGTGATCAATGCTATTCTTATAATTTCATTGATTATTACTTCATTCGGGATAAAAGATATTCTATATCCGGTTTTATTTTTATTTTTAGGCGCATTTGCCACATGGGCGGCAATAAGATATACTGTAGGGAAATCAGCTTATGGTTACCACGGTCTAGGAGATGTTTTTGTATTTATCTTTTTTGGTTTAGTAAGTGTTTTGGGGACTATGTTCTTATACTTAAAGGCAATTTCATTCATGGCTATTTTACCAGCAATTTCCGTTGGGCTTTTAAGTGTTGGAGTATTGAATCTTAATAATATGAGAGATATAAAATCAGATACTGCCGTGGGCAAATACACTTTAGTGGTGAAAATGGGCTTGTCAAATGCTAAAAAGTATCATTATACCCTGCTTTTATTGTCTGCTCTTTGTCTGTTTTGCTTCTTGTTTACAACAAATGCATCACAGTTGCGTTATATAAGCCTTGTTGGCTATGTACCTGTGTTTATTCACTTAAGAAAGGTAGCCACAACTAACAATGCTGCTGAGCTAGACCCCGAGCTCAAAAAATTGGCATTAAGTACCTTTTTTATAGCATTATTGTTTTTTATTAGTTATTATTATTTTTTGTAATTTTGAGTATAACCCACAAACTATTTTAAGTCTTGGAACAACCCATAAAAATTCTAATTGTTGAGGATAATGTAATCATCGCCGATGATATGCAATCTATGTTAGAGGAAATAGGATATGAAATAGTTGACAACGTAATCGTTTACGAGCAAGCTGTCGAAGTTTTAAAGACCCAACAAGTAGATTTAGTGCTTATCGATATCATTTTAGCTTCTGATAAAACTGGTATAGATTTGGGTAAACATATTAGAGAAATTTATGATATTCCATTCATTTTTGTAACTTCTAACTCTGATCGTGCAACTGTTGAAAATGCTAAAACTGTAAAACCTAATGGGTATTTGGTAAAACCTTTTGAGCAACAAGACCTTTATACCTCTATCGAAATTGCGTTATCTAACTTCATTTATGGTAAACAAAATACCAGTAATGGAGTTGTTAATGAAACTAATACAGAGGATGTTGCAATGTCCAATTCAATCTTAAAGGATTCTATTTTTGTGAAGAAACAACACTTGTATTACAGAATACAATTTGGCGATATTCAATTTATAAAAGCTGATAACGTGTATTTAGAAGTGAATACAGTGGATAAAAAGTTTTTAGTTCGCTCTCCTTTAAAAGATTATCTAGAGAAATTACCTCAGAATAAATTTTATAGAGCTCATAAGTCGTACATTGTAAATGTAGATCATATTGACGCAATTAATTCAAAGGATATCATGATCAATAATACATTGATACCGATTTCTAAAGATTTTAAAGAATTTATTATCTCGGCCATGAATTCTTAATCCGAGCAATCATATTTTAAAAACACCTTTTTAAAGGTGTTTTTTTTGGATTCATCTCAGATGAAATGTGATAGTTAACCGTTAAAATGCATTTTTTTCCGATGTAATACATGTATATGTGGTCTAAATTCGTTTCACAACAATATTTTAGGTTTACACAACAATTAATGCGATCCTGTATCGCTTATATATAACTTTGGGCTAATAGAAATTGTAGGTTTTTTTATTTCCCTAGTTGGATGGTTAAGATTAATAATGGATACAATTTCAATAATTTATTGAAAAGTACTGAGAACACACTTTTTGAGTTTGTTGTTGTTTAATGTTTATATAACAATGATTCACAACAAAAATTTAGTAGAATCAGGTAATAGTTTTAAGTTTGATTCAGCTTTTATTGAGATATGAAAAGACCTTTTATTTTGAGATCAATATGCATTTTATTTTTAAGTGTATTTACGCGCCTTGCAATTGCGCAAGATAGTGTAGCAGCTCAGAATCAAGATTTCTACCGTCAGTTTCAAGATTTAGAGAACGGAGAATTACGTTCTTTCTTCTTTTTCAATACTCCCAACCGTTATAATCAGAATTCACCATATGATTGGTTAGATACCGTAAAGGTATATTTGAATAGTTCTGAAAAAATTAAAGATTCGGTTTCCATCAGAAATTACCAACTAATTGAATCCCAAATTTATTTCGATTTAGGTAACTATGAGAAAAGCTTAGCCATTGCTAGACCTCTTTATGATGACTTGCAAAAATTTGATGTTGAGTCGAAACATATTATTCTAGGAGTTTTGGATAATAATTACGCGATGCTTGAACTGTACGATAAACAAATTGAGATCAGAAGGGTAAAGCGTGAGTTGGGTTTAACCGATAACGTTGCCTTTTACGATATTTATGCGAGTCTTGGTCAATATAGAAAGGCAATGCGTGACTATGTGACCGAAGAAAAAAAGGAGCTAAAAGATGATGACTACTATGGCCAGGCTATTTATAATAATACAATTGGTAATTACCTAAGACTAGACAAATCTACACCCATAGCCCTTAGTTACTTTAAAAAGGCAGAAGGTTTGATCAAAGTTTTTTTAAGTGATGTTACTAATCAGCATACAGATAAGGAAATTGCCGACGGTAGAATTCTAAACGGATTGATTATCGGTAATATTGGTAAATGTCATGTTCAGTTAGGGGAATATGAGAAGGCTATTTCATTTTTGGAAGAGAGTAAAGAGATAATTAAAAAGTATAATAAGGGTAAGTTTTCGTCAGATATCATCGAGAATACTCTTGCCTTAGCAGAAAGTTATTTGAAATTAGATGATTATGCCAAAGCAACTGACTACTTAAGCGATGATCTTAACCCTATAAAGACAGACAATATCTTAAAGCGAAATAGAATTTATGCAGATTATTATTTTAAAACGGGTGATTTCAAAAACTCTACTGTTTACCTTAAGAAAAATATAAGAATTAGAGATTCCATAGATGCTTTAGCTTCCAACATTAAAAATCAGCAGCTAACTTCTGTTGTTACACAAGATTTAGAGAACTCTAGAAAAACGATGGAGCAACAAAAAGCTCAATTAGAAGAATCTAGAAAAGATATTAAGGCAAGGGATGATAAAATTAGTTTGGTATTTGTATCCTTGATATTTACACTTATCGGTTTTGCCGGGTTGGTGTACGCCTATCTAAAAAGTATTAAGAATCAACGTCTAATTGCCGAACAGAAATATATTATTGAGAATTCATTGGTAGAGAAAGATTCACTGTTGAAAGAGATTCACCACAGGGTTAAGAATAATCTACAGATGGTATCTAGTTTATTGAGCCTGCAAACCAAAAATACGCGTAGTAAGGCTGCTATTGCTGCTCTAGAAGAAGGAAAGAGTAGGGTAAAAGCTATGGCGCTTATACATCAGAAATTGTATCAGAATGACGATTTATCGGTAATTGAAATGCAAGGTTATATTGAAAGTTTAATTAATAGTGTTCAGTCAGTTTATAAAAAAGGAGGACATAACATACATATTACCATTGATGCCGAAGGTGTAGAATTAGATATTGACAGGGCGATACCATTTGGACTTATTTTAAATGAGTTAGTTTCTAATTCATTTAAATATGCATTTCCAAATGATGATAGCGACGGTAAAATATATATTCACCTTCGTAAGCTGGTAGGCCAAGAAGGCTTTTTTGAATATACCGATAACGGTATTGGTTTGCCTGACGATACCGAAGAGCGAGCAAACTCTTCTATGGGAATACGTTTAATGAATAGATTGGCAAATCAGCTACAGACATCATTGAATACTGATAAAACACAAGATGGAGTTCGTTTTTGGTTCAACTTTAAATAGGTTATCTAACTTTACTTTTCATGACCACACTGTGTAAGAGTTTTGGAAAAAAACGTTTTAGATAAATACCGAATTTTTCTTTTCCACCTATGTAAGTTTCAAAACGTTTATTTTTAATTGCAGTGATTATTTCATTGGCGCACTGTTCTACGGGCATACCATTTTCTGTGGCACTATCCTCTTTATTTAAAGTGCTTCCATCACCGGTGATCGCATTTTTTGCGACGTTTGTTTGTATGAATCCCGGACAAATAATGGATACATCAATATTGTCCTTTTCGTGTTCCATTCGCAATGCATCAAAAAAGCCATGTAATGCGTGTTTTGCTCCGCAATAACCTGAACGATATGGGGAAGAAAATTTACCCATTAAACTAGTTACGGTAACGAAATGACCGCTTTTTTGAGCTATAAAATAGGGTAGTAAATGTTTTGTCAGTTTTATAGTACCTAGATAATTAACGTCTATCATCTGTTGGTAGACTTCAAATTTAGTTTCGATGATTAGTGAACGTTGGCTTAGTCCGCCATTGTTAATCAAAATATCAATTTTTCCATGAATAGATACCGCCTTTTTGACAATATTTTCTAATGTTTCAAATTGAGTTAAATCTATTGGGAGTATAGTTATATTATCTGATGATTTACACTTGTTTTTTACATTTGATAATGCATTATCTCGTCTTGCCGAAATTATAATTTTTGCAACCAATGAATTTAATTGATATACCAATGCTTCTCCAATTCCAGAAGAGGCTCCTGTAATCCAGATCACTTTATTTCCCATTCTTACCATTCCATCCTAATTAAACTCAAAATATAACTAAATTTGGAGGATTATATGAAGGCAATATTTAAAAAGTATCTCTTAAATTTTAAAAATCCTAGCGGAACTTCTAGAGGTATTTTACGAACAAAGGAGACATGGTTTCTAATTTTGGAAGAAGAAGGAAGTTGGGGTATTGGTGAATGCGGACTTTTTAGAGGCCTAAGTTTTGATGATGTTTCTGAATATGAAAAGAAGTGTGTCTGGGTAGCGAACAATATTGATCTGGGCGAATTAGAACTATTGAAGTTGTTGCAGAATTTTCCAAGTATCCAATTTGGAATAGAACAGGCTTTTTTATCGCTTCGGTCAGACAGTCTGTTTCACCTATTCGACTCCGCTTTTTTAAATAGTCAAGAACCGATTTCTATCAATGGTTTGGTTTGGATGGGCGATAAGGAATTTATGCATCAACAAATAGAAGATAAGCTAAAAGATGGCTTCTCTTGTATTAAAATGAAAATTGGTGCGATAGACTTTGAAACGGAAATTTCCTTGCTGAGATCTATTCGAGAACGCTATACGAAAGATGAAATAGAACTGCGGGTAGATGCTAACGGTGCTTTTTCTCCAGAAGAAGCGTTGTCCAAACTAGAAGTATTATCAAAACTTGATTTACAGTCTATTGAGCAACCTATAAAACAAGGGCAATGGAAAGAAATGCAAAAACTTTGTGCAGCTACACCTTTGCCAATTGCATTAGATGAGGAATTAATTGGCATTGTAGATGTAACAAAGAAGCAAGAGTTGCTACAAACTATTCGACCACAATATATTATTTTAAAGCCAAGTTTAATCGGTGGTTTTGCAGGTAGTAATGAGTGGATATCTATTGCCGAAAAGAATAACATAGGGTGGTGGGTTACCAGTGCATTGGAAAGTAATATTGGTTTAAACGCTATTGCACAATGGACCGCCACTTTAGATAGTAAAATGCCGCAAGGTTTGGGAACTGGCGCATTGTTTACAAATAATGTGGAGAGCCCTTTGGAAATGAAAAATGGAAGCTTGTTTTATAGCAAGGACAAAGAATGGAATGCAAATTTAATTGATGATTTATGTATATAGAACAAGCGTATAAAGGCTTAATTGAAAACTGGCGTTATTTGATTGGAATACTAGTAATAGTAGGAGTTTGGCAATTTTTAGGTTCATTTCCTTTGTTGGGGGCATTAGCAATGAAAGATGGAGGTATGGCTGCAATGGTAAGTGGTAATATTGAAGAAATGTCAAAAGTTTTAGGTTCTAATACATTTTTGTTCCTTATGCTTCTAACTTTTGTTTTTGGACTAATTGCGGTTTTTCTGGTCGTAAAATTTTTACATCAACAATCGCTTACCAGTTTGACTACATCGAGACCTAAAATAGATTGGAAAAGAGTTGGTTTTTCTTTCTTCTTGTGGGCGTCAATTTCTGTACTTTTCATTTTTATAGATATTTACTTTGCACCTGAAGACTATGAATATAACTTTCAATTGATGCCTTTTTTAATTTTAGCGGGTATAGCAATTGCCATGATTCCGTTACAAACAAGTATGGAAGAATATTTAATGCGAGGTTATATGATGCAGGGGTTGGGCGTTCTTACTAAGAATAGATGGTTTCCGCTTCTGTTTACATCGTTACTGTTTGGGTTGTTGCATATAATGAATCCTGAAGTTGATAAATTGGGATACGGCATTTTAATTTTTTATATAGGAACCGGACTCTTCTTGGGTATAGTTACCCTTATGGATCAAGGCTTAGAATTGGCGTTAGGTTTTCATGCCGCCAACAATTTAACCGCTGCTCTTTTGGTTACTGCAGATTGGACGGCGTTTAGTGTAGATTCTTTATACAGGGATATTTCAGAACCAGTTCTTGGTTGGGATATGTTAGTGCCAGTGTTTGTAGTGTTTCCTATTTTGCTGTTAGTCTTTTCAAAAAAATATGGTTGGATCAATTGGAAAGATAAATTAACTGGAAAAGTTTTGTCTAAAGAAGAGTTTTTTAAGTTAGATAATTAAGTGATGAATAAACTTTCTGTTCACCTAAGTTTTTCTATAACT
>Ga0209344_10001848_pt1 | contig 25659 bp, 23 predicted proteins | sample Cruoilmetagenom6_FD_187293 | JGI IMG/M metagenome (GOLD analysis project Ga0209344, IMG submission 187293) | Oil polluted marine microbial communities from Coal Oil Point, Santa Barbara, California, USA - Santa Barbara Oil Seep Sample 6 (SPAdes)... | ecosystem: Environmental > Aquatic > Marine... | reverse complement strand
CCGGAGGTACTTAACCTCCAACTATGGGGGTGTAGCTCAGCTGGTTAGAGCGCTGGCCTGTCACGCCAGAGGCCGCGGGTTCGAGTCCCGTCACTCCCGCCACTTTTCTCCATGACTTAGCCGTGACAGGGCTAAGTCACTCCGATACCCCACATTTTCAGATAGTTTGTTCAGCACCTCATGCGTCGTTTTGGTGCAACTTTATGCTTCAGGGTACACCGCAGGACTGACCGGTAAGCGAATGGATCGAATCCTCGCATCGGTTCAAAAGCAAATTTGGATAATTCTTGACGTCGGACCCACTGGGAACGTTGTTTCTAATTTCCTGCTATGTAGCATTTTTACATAATCTTGAAGCTCATGACTTTTTTCAACTTAATGCCCACTAGCTGTCTGGTTTTGTTAGTGAAGACCTCCCCCTACCCATCAATACTTCAGGAGGGCAAGATCGATGGTTGTTTCGAATTCTATGGTATTTAGCCATCGAATTAAGTTAAACTCGAGTTTTCATATTGAATTGCAGGTGAGCCCAAATAATGAGTGATATAGTAAGAGCGATCCATGTTCTTTTCGATGCCGTTGAAAATGCCACAGACGTTCCTGATTTTTTTGCGACTGTGAATTCACTCAAAGAAAGGGCTCACGGAATTGTTCAAAAGCAATCTGGAGACGCGATTTCTATTCACCTTGATGTTCTAAAGATGTTCAATTTGGCGGTCGCAAAGTTTCACTATGTGCACGGTCATGACTCTGTCGTCTCTTCTCCAGTCGGTTTCATGATGGATCCAACGAACAATTGCAATCTTGGCTGTCCGGGGTGTTGGAATTCAACAAATACGGATTTTGTGAATGAACATTATAAAAAGCTATCGCCAGGGGTAATGAAAGAGGACACTTTTACTGCGTTCATACGTAATGGGGGGCACTTGTCGTTTAATGCTCACTTGTACAACTACAGTGAGCCCTTTTTGAACAAGAAAACACCAGAGTACATAAGAATGTGTAATGCTTTGCGCATGAAGACATTGGTCAGTAGCAACCTTTCACTTCCGAAATTGGACGTTGAGGCGATTGTTGCCTCTGGCTTGGACCAAGTGATGGTCGCTTCCGACGGCATTAGACAAGAAACGTATGAGGCATATCGCCGTGGTGGTGATGTTGAGTTGGTTTTTGACAACGTGCGTCGGTTGGCCGCTGCGAAAAAGAAAATGGGAAGCGATACACCACATATCTTATGGCAATATCTACTCTTTGCTCACAATGAAGGCGATGTACCAGAAGCTGCAGATATGGCAGAATCAATCGGATTCAATGAGGTGCGATTTGCTGAGGGTCTCGCTACTGTTGCAAACGTTGATGATGTCGGTGTAGACGCAAGTAGTTCTGAAGTGATAGCAGAAGCTGCCAAGCTTGGAGCAGTTTTTCAACAGGCGCCGCGGGTAAACTTCGTCGGCGATCTAGAGCCATGGCGGGATATGATTGTAAGCGCTAGTCGCGACAGCTTCGTTGTTAATGCTGCTGACTATGTTGAGAGTGACGTGCGCTCTGATGAACGCTGCGATTGGCTTTATCTAGGTACAACCGTCGATGCGGTTGGCGATATTCGCCCGTGTTGCATTCCTGATATTATTCATACAGGTCCTATGAAAATGGGTACAATCCGCAGCAATGAAAGGGCTTTTAATACAGGTGCCTACAATGCAGCGCGGCGGTCAATTTCAAACAGAGGTGCTTATGAAAAAGAGACGCTTGGGATTGATCCGCTAAAAAAGCCTTTCTGTGCCAAGTGTGATGTTGGTCGCCCACTACCGCAAGTTGGGCTTGGGGCGGTGCATGACTGGTTTGCGAGCGTCAACGGAAGCGAGATTGCAACAGCGATAAGTGGGTCGTCTGAGGTTCTGGCTGCTTCTGTTGGTTGGAGTCAGCACGCTGCAAATAGGCTTGAGGCTTAAATTTAGTGTAAAGATAGCTGGCAGCTGCGAAAAAGGCTCGTCTTAAGGCGAGCCTCTTTTTTGTCGCAAGGTGGGTGTACTTGAGGGTGTACGTGCTCGCTATGGAGATGTTGCTGTCCGCACAAGTAACGCACAAAGACCTTATAGCAACTCGTTTCGGCGAAATAGACCATTGCATGTGCTCCATGCTGTCACGCCAGAGGCCGCGGGTTCGAGTCCCGTCACTCCCGCCACTTTTCTTACAAAGTGCGGAATGATTCTTCTCCTCTTACACGATGTGTGGAGGGGAGGGAATCATGCGCCCTTGGCCCCTAATGTGATATCATTTCTTTGGTAGGTGCGAGTGGTTCTCAGGCAAATCATCTCATTCAGAACTGGGTCGCGGCAAAAGCGCCCGACCGTTCGTTTTCTAGTGTTTTTAAGGCTCTAGGACGTTTGACTTGGCTTTTGCGGCGGCTATACTCCGCGCGAATTTAGAGGGGCAATACGCGGGAATCAGTCACACATCTTTCGGCATTTTTGAGCCATGGATTTGCGATGTTTTTTTCCGCCTTTACGTTTGGCAAGGACCACCACAAGGACCACAACCTTGTGCCGAAGCCAGACCATCAGGTGCTGAATATGGAACAGCTCTTAACCGAGTATTTGCCGATCGTGATTTTTCTCGGTCTATCGGCCGTGATCGCGCTCGCATTGTTGGTCGTGCCATTTGTCATAGCGCCGTCCATCCCAGACCCAGAAAAACTCTCGGCGTATGAGTGTGGCTTTGACGCATTTGACGACAGCCGGATGCGTTTTGATGTGAAGTTCTATCTGGTTGCGATCCTTTTTATTATTTTCGATCTTGAAGTCGCTTTCTTGTTTCCATGGGCCATCTCTTTGGGCGATGTAGGCCTGTTCGGATTTTGGTCGATGATGGTCTTTCTTGGTATTTTGACCATTGGCTTCATTTACGAATGGAAGAAAGGCGCACTTGAATGGGATTAAATTCGTCCGAAACGGGAAGCGGTCCCATTATCACTGACGCGCCTCGCGGCATTATCGATCCTCGCACGGGCGCACCTGTCGGTCAGGATGATCCCTATTTCAAGGCGATGTCTGACGAGCTTGCAGACAAGAATTTTCTCGTAACATCCCTCGACAATCTGATCAATTGGTCGCGCACTGGCTCGCTCATGTGGATGACCTTTGGTCTCGCGTGTTGCGGTGTTGAGATGATGCAGACCAATATGCCACGGTACGACCTGGAGCGTTTTGGAACGGCCCCTCGGGCTAGTCCGCGCCAGTCTGACGTGATGATCGTTGCGGGCACCCTTACCAACAAGATGGCCCCAGCGCTTCGCAAGGTTTATGACCAGATGCCAGAGCCTCGTTATGTGATCTCAATGGGATCATGTGCAAACGGCGGTGGCTATTATCACTATTCCTATTCTGTGGTGCGTGGATGTGATCGCATCGTTCCGGTAGACATCTACATTCCCGGGTGCCCACCAACGGCTGAAGCTTTGCTGTACGGAATTTTGGCTTTGCAGCGGAAAATCCGGCGCACAGGCACGATTGAGCGATAAATTGGCCGGGCCCTAGTGGGCTTGGTGATATACGAAATTGTTAGCGGTGCAGGTTCTCACAAAGCACCATGTTAGAGATGGATGTCATGGACGAAAGTCTGCAAGATCTGGGAGATCATATCGCGGCGAACCTCGCTGCAGATGTTTCTTCATTTCAGGTTGTACGTGGTGAGCTTACCCTCGAAGCACCAGTAGATAACATCGTACGAGTGCTCAAGTTCTTGCGAGATGACCCAGCGTGTCATTTTTCAGTTCTGATCGATATTTGTGGTGCAGACTATCCTGCACGGGCTCGACGATTTGATGTGGTTTATCATCTTCTTTCCATGCATCAGAACCAACGTGTGCGTGTGCGTGTCCAAACAGATGAAGATGGTCAGGTGCCAAGCGCTTGTTCTGTTTTTCCCGCAGCAAACTGGTTCGAGCGTGAAGCTTTTGACATGTATGGCATTCTCTTTTCGGGTCACCCAGACCTGCGCCGCATCCTGACGGACTATGGCTTCACCGGCCATCCATTACGCAAAGATTTTCCTGTCACAGGCTTTGTCGAGGTGCGCTACGACGATGAGACAAAGCGGGTGGCGTATGAGCCTGTCAAATTGACCCAAGAGTTTCGGAATTTTGATTTTGAGAGCCCATGGGAAGCTGCGGAATATTTGTTGCCCGGCGATGAAAAAGCATCTGGGGACGGGAAATAGATCATGACCGAATCTCAGATTAAAAACATCAACATCAACTTTGGTCCTCAGCATCCAGCGGCTCACGGCGTCTTGCGCCTTGTGCTGGAGCTTGAAGGGGAAGTTGTTGAGCGTGTCGATCCGCATATCGGCCTGCTTCATCGCGGTACAGAAAAACTGATTGAGCAGAAGACTTATCTGCAAGCGCTGCCGTATTTCGATCGGCTTGATTATGTGGCGCCGATGAACCAAGAACATGCTTATGCGCTCGCGATTGAGAAATTGCTTGGCCTCGAAGTGCCAAAGCGCGCGCAATACATCCGTGTGCTTTATTCAGAAATTGGTCGCCTCTTAAATCATCTTCTCAACATCACGACGCAGGCGCTGGACGTCGGGGCATTTTCTCCCTCCCTTTGGGGCTTTGAAATTCGCGAGTCGCTGATGGTGTTCTATGAGCGCGCATCTGGCAGCCGCATGCATGCTGCCTATTTCCGTCCCGGCGGCGTGCACCAGGATTTACCGCCGAAGTTGCTGCAGGACATCTACGATTATTGCGACGTCATCGACAAGATGGTGGATGATATTGATGCACTATTGACCGGCAACCGTATTTTCAAACAACGCAATGTTGATATCGGATATGTGTCCGCTGAAGACGCACAAGCCTGGGGCTTCTCCGGTGTGATGGTGCGCGGCTCTGGCATGGCGTGGGATCTTCGCAGGTCGCAACCTTACGAGTGTTACAGTGATCTGGAGTTTGATATTCCAGTGGGCAAGAACGGTGACAATTATGATCGTTACCTTTGCCGCATGGAAGAGTGCCGCCAGTCAACACGCATTATGCGACAGTGCATTGAGCAGATGCCGTCTGGCCCGGTGAGCACGACGGATGGCAAAATTGTGCCGCCCAAACGTGCTGAAATGAAGCAGTCGATGGAAAGCTTGATCCATCACTTTAAACTTTATACTGAAGGCTATCATGTGCCTGCTGGTGAAGTGTACTCAGCCGTCGAAGCGCCAAAGGGTGAATTCGGCGTTTACCTAGTTTCCGATGGGTCGAATAAACCAAGCCGTTGCAAAATTAGAGCACCGGGGTTTCCGCATCTTCAAGCGATGGATTTTTTATGCAAAGGCCACATGATTGCCGACGTATCTGCGATCCTCGGGTCGCTCGATATTGTGTTTGGGGAGGTTGACCGATGAGTGTTCGCAGACTGAGCCCCAATCAACCAGACAGTTTTGAGTTTACTGTTGAAAATAAAGTTTGGGCGCAAGAGCAATTAAAAAAGTTTCCTGAAGGACGTCAGGCGTCTGGCATTATTCCGCTTTTGTGGCGCGCACAAAAACAAGCGGGTGGTTGGTTGCCAGAACCTGCAATCCGCTATGTCGCTGACTATCTCGGCATGGCTCATATGCGGGCGATGGAAGTAGTGACATTTTACACCATGTTTAATTTGGCGCCGGTTGGTGAGCACTTTGTCCAACTTTGTGGCACAACACCATGCTGGTTGAACGGCGCAGATGATCTTAAGGCTGTATGCAAAAAGGTGATTGGCGACGAACGCAGCGTTACGGCCGACGGCAAGTTTTCTTGGATGGAAGTTGAGTGCCTGGGCGCATGTTCAAATGCACCGATGGTTCAGATCAACGATGATTTTTACGAAGACCTGACGGCAGAAAATTTTGAAGTTCTGCTGAAAAACTTGAAAGACGGCAAGCCGGTAAAGGTCGGTCCGCAAAGCGATCGCAAAGGGTCTGAACCAGCTGGCAAGCTCACGAGCTTGACCGAAGTGGGGGGGAGTAAGTGATGTTGCAGGATAAAGATCGCATCTTCACAAATCTCTACGGCCTGGATGACTATGGGCTGGAAGGCGCGCGTCGTCGTGGTGACTGGGACAATACCAAAGACCTGATTGGTAAAGGCCGTGATTGGATCATCGATGAGATGAAACAGTCTGGACTTCGCGGTCGCGGCGGTGCTGGTTTTCCAACCGGCCTCAAATGGTCTTTCATGCCTAAAGAGTCAGATGGCCGCCCTCACTACCTTGTGGTGAACGCAGACGAGTCCGAACCGGGCACGTGTAAAGACCGTGAGATCATTCGCCATGATCCACACAAGCTCATCGAAGGATGTTTGCTTGCCGGTTTCGCAATGGGTGCCAATGCGGGATATATTTATGTGCGCGGCGAGTTCATTTTCGAGCGCGAGCAATTGCAACGTGCTGTTGATCAAGCTTATGAAGCAGGCCTCTTGGGCAAAAATGCAGCCGGCAGTGGTTGGGACTTCGAGCTCTATGTCGCTCATGGTGCGGGTGCTTATATTTGCGGCGAAGAAACGGCCCTCATCGAAAGCCTAGAAGGCAAGAAGGGCATGCCGCGATTGAAGCCGCCATTCCCCGCCAACGTTGGGCTCTATGGTGCACCGACAACAGTGAACAATGTTGAGAGTATAGCTGTTGCGCCAACAATTCTGCGACGCGGCGCTTCATGGTTCAGTGGTTTGGGCCGTCCAAACAATGCGGGAACAAAAGTGTTCTCCATTTCCGGTCATGTGAACAACCCTTGTAACGTTGAAGAAGAAATGGGCATCCCGTTGAAGGAGCTCATTGAGAAACACTGTGGTGGCGTGCGTGGCGGATGGGACAATCTGCTTGCGGTCATTCCAGGTGGTTCATCCGTGCCGCTTTTGCCAAAAAGCATTTGCGACACGGTTCTGATGGATTTTGACAGCCTGAAAGAAGTGCAGTCTGGCCTTGGCACCGCCGCAGTGATCGTCATGGACAATTCCACTGATGTGATCAAAGCTATTGCTCGGCTGTCAGCTTTCTACAAACACGAAAGTTGTGGCCAGTGCACGCCGTGTCGTGAAGGCACAGGATGGATGTGGCGTGTCATGGAACGTCTCGTGACGGGCGAAGCTGAAGTTGAAGAAATTGAAATGCTGCTAGATGTTTCCAAACGGGTGGAAGGTCATACGATCTGCGCCCTTGGAGATGCGGCAGCCTGGCCAGTGCAGGGACTTATCCGTCACTTCCGGCCGGTTATTGAAGAGCGTATCGCAACCCGCAAAGTGGGTCGTGCGGCGCCGGTCGCGGCGGAGTAGGGCCATGCCAAAACTCACAATTGATGGCGTAGAAGTAGAAGTCGAAAACGGCGCAACGGTTCTGCAAGCATGTGAAGAAGCAGGCGCGGATGTGCCGCGTTTTTGCTATCATGAACGTCTGTCCATTGCAGGCAACTGCCGAATGTGTCTGGTCGAGATTGAAAAGTCTCCAAAACCAGTTGCAAGCTGTGCGATGCCCGCAGGTGAGGGCATGGTTGTGTCCACCAAGACACCCACAGTTAAACGCGCCCGCGAAGGCGTGATGGAATTTTTGTTGATCAACCACCCGCTTGATTGCCCGATTTGCGATCAGGGCGGCGAGTGTGATCTTCAAGATCAGGCAATGGCCTTTGGCGTCGATACAACGCGTTATGACGAAAATAAGCGTGCGGTCGAAGACAAAGAAATGGGCCCACTGGTCAATACAATTATGACTCGTTGCATTCACTGCACGCGCTGTGTTCGCTTCATTCAAGAAGTTGCTGGTGTTCCTGAAATAGGCGCGATTGGTCGTGGTGAAGATATGGAAATCACTACCTATCTTGAAAAGTCACTGACCTCTGAATTGTCTGGCAACGTAATTGACTTGTGTCCTGTCGGAGCATTGACGTCCAAGCCTTATGCTTTCACGGCACGGCCGTGGGAACTTCGTAAGACTGAATCCATTGACGTGATGGATGCTGTCGGCTCCGCGATCCGGGTGGATGCCCGTGGCCGCGAAGTTATGCGTGTCATGCCGCGCCTCAATGAAGAAGTGAATGAAGAATGGATTTCTGACAAGACGCGGTTTATTTGGGACGGTCTGCGCTCACAGCGTTTGGATCAGCCATATGTGCGTGTGAACGGAAAACTGCAGCCAGCAACTTGGACGCAAGCTTTCGAAGCAATTGCGGAAAAGGCAAAAGACTTGGCGCCGGAGAAAATGGCGGCCATCGCAGGCGATCTCGCCTGTGTAGAAAGTATGAGCGCTTTGCAGGATCTGATGGCATCACTTGGTGTCACCAACATTGACTGCCGTCAAGATGGCACCAAGCTCACATCAGGTGATCGTGGTTCTTATCTTTTTAATACGAGCATTTCCGGTATCGAAGATGCGGACGCTGTGCTGCTCATCGGCTGTAACCCACGCACAGAAGCCCCAGTGTTGAATGCACGCATACGCAAACGTTGGAGCCAGGGTGGTGTGCCCGTTGGTGTTGTTGGCGAGAACAACGACCTAACGTACGACGCGCAACACCTAGGAGCTGGTCCGCAGACATTGAGAGAGATCGTAGATGGGTCTCACACATTTTCTCATGTTCTGGAAGTTGCCGAACGTCCAATGATCGTTATTGGCCAAGGGGCATTAACCCGGGAAGATGGCGCGGCTGTTCACAGCTTGGCACTGAAACTTGCTGAGAAGGTGGGAGCCATTTCCAGCGAGTGGAATGGCTTCAATGTTCTCCATACGGCTGCCGCCAGAGTTGGTGGTCTGGATTTAGGCTTTGTGCCTGGTGAAGGTGGTCTTGATGTTGCGGGCATTCTGGATGGTGCAGCAAGCGGTGCTGTAGAATTCGTCTACCTGCTTGGGGCTGATGAAGTAGACACATCGAAACTTGAAAAACCATTTGTCGTCTATCAAGGCACACATGGTGATGCGGGTGCGCATGTGGCAGACGTCATTTTGCCAGCAGCTGCCTACACAGAAAAAAGCGCCCTTTGGGTAAACACGGAAGGCCGTGTTCAGATGGGTCGTCGCGCAGCATTTCCACCGGGGGATGCACGGGAAGATTGGTCAATCTTGCGGGCCTTGTCTGAACAGCTTGGGGCAACGCTGCCGTATGACAGCCTGCAACAATTGCGCGGCAAACTCTTCGAAGCACATCCGCATTTCGCAGAGCTGGACGTCGTCTCATCTGCATCAAGCATCGCTGCAATTGATGCGGGCTCAACCGATGATGCACCTTTCGTGAATGCAATCTCGCAATTCTATTTTACTAACCCAATTGCGCGCGCCAGCAAGACCATGGCCGAATGCGCAGCTGCCTATGGGGCAAAGGAAACGGGAGCAACCGGCACCAATGGCTGATATTTGGCTCACATATGCGATACCGTTCCTGATCATCGTTGCTCAGTCTTTGGGTGTGCTTGTCGGGCTGTTGCTCTTCACGGCTTACATTCTTTATGCCGACCGGAAGATTTTTGCGGCCGTTCAAATGCGCCGTGGTCCAAATGTTGTGGGCCCCTGGGGGTTGCTGCAATCATTTGCTGACCTGGCAAAGTTCTTGTTCAAAGAGGCGATCATCCCATCAGCGGCCAACAAGGGTGTTTACCTCTTGGCGCCAATCATTACGGCCACTTTGGCGCTGGGCGCATGGGTGGTCATTCCTTTTGATGATGGATGGGTTGTCGCTGACATCAATGTAGGCATTCTTTACATCACGGCGATTTCTTCACTGGGCGTTTACGGCATCATCATGGGTGGTTGGGCCTCCAATTCAAAATACCCGTTCTTTGGCGCGCTTCGCTCTGCAGCGCAGATGGTCTCGTATGAAGTGTCGCTTGGTTTCGTCATTGTATGTGTGCTCATGACAGCAGGGTCTTTGAACCTGTCTGAGATCGTGCGCGCGCAAGACAGCGGTGCCGGCATGTTTGGCTGGTACTGGCTGATCCACTTCCCTGCATTTGTTATCTTCTTTATCTCAGCCATTGCTGAGACAAACCGCCCGCCATTTGATTTGCCAGAAGCTGAGTCTGAGTTGGTTGCCGGATATGCAACTGAGTATTCCTCAACACCGTTCCTACTTTTCTTCCTGGGTGAATTCGTTTCTATCAACCTGATGGCGGCAATGACCACGATCCTATTCCTCGGCGGCTGGTTGCCACCTCTGGACATAGATGCGCTGCATGCGGTACCTGGCATCATCTGGTTTATTCTCAAAGTATGTTTTGTGTTTTTCCTCTTTGCGATGGTTCGCGCCTATGTACCGCGCTATCGCTACGATCAACTTATGCGCCTCGGCTGGAAAGTATTTCTGCCATTGTCGCTGGGCTGGGTTGTGGTGACAGCGGGTGTCTTAGTCGCGTTCGATCTCGCACCATAACCGAAGGAGACCTGTACAAATGAACAGCATCACACAGTCAGTCCGCTCCTTATTTTTGGCGGAATTTGTATCGAGCTTCTTTTTGGCAATGCGGTTTTTCTTGGCGCCAAAAGCCACGCTAAACTATCCATACGAAAAGGGGCCACTGAGCCCGCGCTTTCGTGGAGAACATGCACTGCGTCGTTATCCAAATGGGGAAGAGCGTTGCATCGCTTGCAAACTTTGCGAAGCGATCTGCCCTGCACAAGCTATTACGATCGAAGCTGGACCCCGTCGAAATGACGGAACAAGGCGCACCGTTCGCTACGATATTGATATGACCAAATGCATTTATTGCGGCTTCTGTCAGGAAGCCTGTCCAGTGGATGCAATTGTTGAAGGACCGAACTTTGAGTTTGCAGTTGAAACCCGCGAAGAGCTTTCTTACTCAAAAGAAAAGCTCCTCGAAAATGGGGCCCGCTGGGAACGTGAAATTGCAAAGAACATCGAACTCGACGCGCCTTATCGCTAAGGCAAAATTCGAGAACGTGTAACGAAAGACGAGAGGGCAAAGGGGCAATGATCCTCGCCACCATAGCTTTTTATATATTTTCCGCTACAGCGGTTGCTGCAGGCTTTCTTGTGATCGCCTCTCGCAACCCTGTGCATTCCGTGCTTTTTTTGATCCTGGCTTTTTTCAATGCTGCGGGATTGTTCGTTCTGATGGGCGCTGAGTTCCTGGCGATGATCTTGCTCATCGTTTACGTGGGGGCGGTCGCGGTCTTGTTCCTCTTTGTCGTCATGATGCTCGACATTGATTATTCAGAGCTGCGCGAAGGGTTTTTGCAATATATGCCCATCGGTGCGCTGATAGGTCTGATCGTGTTGTTGGAATTGGTGATGGTGTTTGGCACATGGGCTTTGGGACCACAGGTTGCAGGCATCGCGGCATCGCCCATTCCGCCGCTCGGAGAAGTGACCAATGCCGAGGCAATCGGGCGGGTCATGTATACGCAATATGTCTATTTCTTCCAGGCGGCTGGCATGGTGTTGCTGGTAGCCATGATCGGCGCAATCGTTTTAACGCTGCGCGAACGCGGCAATACGAAACGCCAGGTCATCGCAGATCAAGTAACGAGGACGAAAGAGACTGGATTGGACATCAAGAAGGTGGAGCCAGGTCAGGGCATTTAAGCCTGACCTCGAAAGAACGCACATGGAAATCGGTCTTGCACATTATCTGACGGTAGCGGCGATGCTCTTCACGCTGGGCATTTTCGGCATTTTCCTCAACAGGAAAAACGTCATCATCATTCTCATGTCGATTGAGCTGATGCTCCTCGCGGTGAATATCAATCTTGTTGCCTTCTCAACCCATCTAGGTGATTTGACGGGACAGGTTTTCGCGATGTTGGTCTTGACAGTCGCAGCTGCTGAGGCAGCCATTGGTTTGGCCATCCTGGTCGTTTATTTCCGTAATCGCGGCTCTATCGCTGTCGAAGACATTAACCTGATGAAAGGCTGAGGCGCGCATGTACGAAGCTATCGTATTTCTCCCGCTCGTCGGCTGTTTGATTGCAGGCCTATTTGGTCGCAAGATTGGCGTCGTCTCTTCGCAGTGGGTTACTTCCGGGTTTCTGGTTCTCTCAGCTCTGTTGAGCTGGGTGGCACTTGTGTCCGTTGGCCTGCAAGGCAACACAGAAACCATTCAAATTTTAACGTGGATTGACAGCGGCTCGTTTGAAGCGGACTGGCGCTTGCGCATTGACACGCTCACAGCCGTAATGCTCGTTGTGGTCACCAGCATTTCGTCATTGGTCCACATTTATTCAATTGGCTACATGAGCCACGATCCCCACCAGCAACGGTTCTTCGCCTATCTTTCACTCTTTACCTTCGCCATGTTGATGTTGGTAACCGCCGACAACCTCATCCAACTATTCTTTGGTTGGGAAGGGGTGGGCCTGGCGTCCTACTTGCTGATTGGATTCTGGTACAAAAAGCCGAGTGCGAATGCTGCCGCGATTAAGGCATTCGTTGTAAACCGGGTGGGTGACTTTGGCCTGATTCTCGGCATTTCAGCAATCTACCTGACCGTTGGCTCTGTCGATTATGACACGATCTTTGCAGCCATTCCGGGTTTGGTTGGTCAGAATTTCACGTTCCTTGGCTCTGAGTTCCCGATTATTACAACCATCGCGCTTCTCCTGTTTATGGGTGCTATGGGCAAGTCGGCTCAATTCATGTTGCACACCTGGTTGCCGGACGCGATGGAAGGCCCAACACCGGTATCTGCGCTCATCCACGCAGCCACCATGGTCACGGCAGGAGTCTTCTTGGTCTGCCGCATGTCGCCGATCTTCGAATTTTCGCCAGACGCGCTAACGTTCGTGACGGTCATTGGCGCGACGACGGCGTTCTTCGCTGCCACCGTTGGTCTCGTGCAAAACGACATAAAGCGCGTGATTGCCTATTCAACCTGTTCACAGCTCGGCTACATGTTTGTCGCAGCTGGCGTCGGTGCTTATGAAGTGGCCATGTTCCACCTCTTTACGCATGCCTTCTTTAAAGCGCTTCTGTTCTTAGGGTCAGGTTCAGTCATTCACGCCATGTCTGACGAGCAAGATATGCGCAAAATGGGCGGTCTGTACAAATTGATTCCAGCGACATGGGTGATGATGTTGATTGGTACGTTGGCGCTGACAGGCTTCCCACTGACCGCGGGCTATTTTTCAAAAGATGCTGTCATCGAAGCTGCCTTCATGGCGCACAATCCGGCTCACATGTATGCCTTCACATTGGTCGTGCTCGCAGCTCTCTTCACCAGCTTCTATTCCTGGCGTTTGATCTTCATGACGTTCCACGGGAAAAGCCGCGCATCCAATGAAGTGCTAAGCCATGCTCATGAAAGCCCCGCTTCCATGATGGTGCCACTGGTTCTGTTGGCTGTTGGTGCGCTCGGCGCGGGCGCACTGTTCTCCAGTCTCTTCATTGGCGGAACAGCCGAAGGCTTCTGGGCAGGTGCCATCTTTACGCTTGAAGGCAACAATATTTTGGAAGAGATCCACCATGTGCCGGCTTGGGTGAAATTTTCGCCAATGGTCATGATGGCACTTGGCTTTGTCACAGCTTGGTATTTCTACATCCGCAGTCCTGAGACACCTAAGAGGCTCGCGCAGGAACAGGAGATGCTCTACAAGTTCCTGCTCAACAAATGGTACTTCGATGAAATCTACGATGTCATCTTCGTAAAACCTGCCTTCATCATCGGGCGCTTCCTCTGGAAACAAGGGGATGGCCGCATCATTGATGGAATGGGACCGGATGGCATCGCGGCACGTGTGCTGGATGTGACCAGAGGTCTGGGCCGTCTTCAAACCGGCTACGTCTATCACTACGCCTTTGCCATGTTGCTCGGCGTCGCTGCATTTACAACTTACTTCATGTTCGGGGGAGCCCACTAATGACCGGGAATTTTCCGATCCTGTCACTGATTACCTTTTTACCTCTCGTGGGTGCGCTGATTATTTTCATGATCCGTGCTGACGAAGAAGTGGCGGCACGCAATGCGCGCTGGGTTGCTCTTTGGACCACTGCGATCACCTTCATCATGTCTCTCACCATTTGGGTGGGTTTTGATAAAGGCACGGCTGATTTCCAATTTGTGGAAAAGGCAGCGTGGCTGGGTAAGTCGATCAATTACCACATGGGTGTAGACGGCATTTCGATGCTGTTCGTCATTCTGACGACATTCCTTATGCCGTTCTGCATTCTCGCCAGTTGGGAATCAATCCAGAAGCGCGTGAAGGAGTACATGATTGCCTTCCTGCTGCTTGAAACGCTGATGATCGGCGTCTTTTGTTCACTTGATCTCGTGCTTTTCTATCTGTTCTTTGAAGCTGGCCTGATCCCAATGTTCTTGATCATTGGTGTATGGGGTGGCGCACGCCGTATATATGCCAGCTTCAAATTCTTCCTCTACACCCTTGCTGGCTCTGTACTCATGCTGCTCGCGATCATGGCGCTGTACTGGCAGGTGGGAACGACTGATATTCCAACGTTGTTGGCAGCTGACATTCCAGCTGAAATGCAAACTTGGCTCTGGCTCGCCTTCTTCGCCTCCTTTGCGGTGAAGATGCCCATGTGGCCGGTTCACACCTGGTTACCTGATGCGCACGTAGAAGCACCAACGGCTGGATCCGTCATCCTGGCGGGCATTCTCTTGAAGATGGGTGGCTATGGCTTCCTGCGCTTTTCGCTGCCAATGTTCCCTATTGCTTCAGACTTGTTTGCACCCATGGTGTTCACACTGTCGGTCATCGCGATCATCTACACATCTCTTGTGGCGCTTGTGCAAGAAGACATGAAGAAGCTGATTGCTTATTCGTCGGTGGCTCACATGGGCTTTGTGACGATGGGTATTTTCGCAGCCACAACGCAAGGCGTGCAGGGCGGTATTTTCCAAATGCTGTCACACGGTTGGGTGTCCGGTGCATTGTTCCTTTGTGTTGGCGTCGTTTATGACCGCATGCACACCCGCGACATTGCGGCCTATGGTGGGCTCGTGAAGCGTATGCCACTCTTTGCATTCGGCTTCATGGTCTTCACGATGGCGAATGTCGGGTTACCCGGCACATCTGGATTTGTCGGCGAGTTCTTGACGATCATTGGTGTCTTCCAAGTGAACACTTGGGTTGCCTTCTTGGCAGCAACGGGGGTCATTTTGTCGGCTTGTTATGCGCTCTATCTCTATCGCCGCGTTGTCTTCGGTGAATTGGAGAAAGACACATTGAAAAGCATCGCCGATGTGAACCGACGTGAAATTCTGACGTTGGCGCCACTTATTGCCGCAACTATTTATTTTGGTGTTTACCCGTTGCCAATTCTTGATGTGACTGCGGTCTCTGTCGACAATTTGGTAACGAATTACGCCGCAGCACTCGACGCACATGCAGCGGCGGGCAGCTCATTCCCTGATTTTGCTTGGCTAAATCTTAGCCGCTAGCACACGACGCCTGGAGATACCGAGATATGGATACCGCCCTTGCTATGCCGGACTTAGGTCCCGCCCTTGCGGAAATCATCCTTGCCGTCGGTGCGATGGCATTGCTGATGTTCGGCGTGTTTCGCGGCGAGGGGTCAACACGTTCGGTAAACATCGGCGCGGTGCTGTTGCTGATCGTGGCGGGTGTTGTTGTTCTGGGACAGCCAAATGAGCGTGTAACCACGTTTGGGGGTGCCTTTGTGATGGATGGTTTTGCCATCGTCATGAAGTGCCTAGTGCTCGCAGGGTCCGCCATTGCGATCATCATGGCCTCAAGCTTCATGGCGCGTGAAAACATGGATCGCTTCGAATTTCCAATCCTCATTGTGTTGGCAACGCTTGGCATGTTGATGATGGTTTCGGCTAACGGATTGATCGCCCTCTACATGGGGCTGGAACTGCAAAGCCTGGCCCTCTATGTCGTAGCGTCATTTCACCGTGACAACACACGCTCAACCGAAGCTGGCCTCAAGTATTTTGTTTTGGGCGCGCTGGCGTCGGGCATGCTGCTCTACGGTTCATCGCTCATTTATGGTTTCTCCGGCACAACCAACTTTGACACGTTAACCGGCGTCTTGTTGGTTGGTGGTGTTTCAACAGGTCTCATCTTTGGTCTTGTTTTTGTGCTCGCTGGACTGGCGTTCAAAATCTCGGCTGTTCCGTTCCACATGTGGACACCTGATGTTTATGAAGGTGCGCCAACACCTGTGACAGCATTCTTTGCAGCAGCGCCAAAAATCGCCGCTATGGCGCTTTTCATGCGGGTTATGTATGGCGCCTTTGCGCCAGCCGTTGATCAGTGGCAACAGGTGGTGGTGTTCATTTCCATTGCTTCCATGGTGTTGGGTGCCTTTGCAGCGATTGGCCAAACCAATATCAAGCGACTGATGGCCTATTCATCTATCGGGCACATGGGCTTTGCGTTGGTCGGCTTGGCCGCAGGCACGGCGGGCGGGGTTGAGGGAGTTGTAATTTACCTCATCATCTACCTGATCATGAACGCGGGCGCCTTTTGTTGTATCCTTGCTATGCGTCACAAGGAAGGCCCGGTTGAGGATATTTCAGACCTGGCAGGTCTGTCTCGTAATCAGCCAATGTTGGCGGCTGCCTTTGCTGTCATCTTGTTCTCGTTGGCTGGCATCCCGCCGATGGCTGGTTTCTTTGCCAAGTTCTATGTCTTTTTGGCAGCCATTGACGCAGGTCTTTATACGCTTGCGATCATTGGTGTGCTCGCGAGTGTAGTTGGTGCCTTCTATTATCTGCGGATCATTAAGGTCATGTATTTTGATGAACCAGCAGAAGCATTTGTTGGGCCATTGGACAGGGAACTAGGTGTTGTTTTGACACTGTCTGGACTTTTCACGCTTCTATTCATTCTTTATCCGCAGCCAGTTTTGAAGATGGCTGAAGGTGCGGCAAGCTCTCTCGTCCCGACTGTTGAGGCTGCCGTCATGTCTGAAGATGCACCAGTAGAACCTCACGCACCGGCGCATTGAGGATATGGTCGCGGAAGTAAACCTGCCGTCAGGATATAACCTCCGCACCCACGTAGAGATCGATTCAACAAACGAAGAAGCGCGCCGCTTGGCCTCATCTGGTGAGGCTGGACCGACGTGGATTGTCACGGAGAGCCAGACGGCTGGGCGCGGGCGCCGTGGTCGCACATGGGTGTCGCCTGTTGGCAATCTCATGTGCACGCTATTGATGCGGCCTGGGTGCAGTCCCGCGAAAGCGGCTGAATTGTCATTCGTTGCCGGCTTAGCACTGCATGCGGCTGCAAGTTCGCTCATGCCGCCAGAATTTGTGGACACGATCACTTTGAAATGGCCCAACGATTTGTTGATCGATGGAAAGAAAGCCAGTGGCATTTTGCTTGAGTCTGAAAGCGATGGCAGTGCCCACGTCGCCTGGCTAGCTATCGGCATTGGGTTGAACCTAGCTCATTTCCCGGACGATACGCCGTATCCCGCAACCAGCATTGCCGCTGAATGTGGGCGAACCCCTTCAATCGAACAGGCACTCAGCGCACTGGCAACATCCTTTGAGCATTGGGTACGGCTGTGGCAGGCACCAGATGGTTTTGAAGCCATTCGCCGCGCGTGGCTGGCGCGCGCGCGCGGTGTCGGGCAGGTGATTACTGTACGTCTTTCCAACGAAGAGATTGAAGGCACGTTCGAAGACTTGGCCTCAGATGGTGCTCTGCAATTGCGGCTGACCGATCATTCTCTCCGATCAGTCTCAGCAGGTGATGTCTTCTTTGGTTCTAACCGCAGAACAGGCTAACCTGTCGCATGGCAAACAAGAAAAACAAAAAGAACACAGAAGACGAGCTGATATTTCTCCCTCTCGGCGGAACCGGCGAAATTGGCATGAACCTCAACCTATATGGGTATGGTCCAGAAACGGCTCGCCAATGGATCATGATTGACCTTGGCGTCACCTTTTCTGACGGAAGCACACCAGGCATTGACGTCATCATGCCCGATACTGCCTTCATTGAAGAACACCAAAAGGACCTGCTCGCAATTGTGTTGACCCATGCACATGAAGACCATATCGGTGCCGTCGCTCATCTGTGGCCGCGTCTTCGTTGTCCGGTTTATGCAACACCGTTTACGGCTGAGTTGGTTCGCGCGAAGCTGGCTGAAGCGGGTTTGGATAGTGTTGTTCCGTTGCACGTCGTCGAGCTCGGGAGCCGGTTTGATATCGGGCCGTTTGATATTGAATATGTAACGCTCACGCATTCCATTCCTGAACCCAATGCAATTGCAATCCGAACAGAACTTGGCACCGTCATGCACACGGGCGATTGGAAAATTGATCCCAATCCCGTTGTCGGCGATGACATCGACCGCAAACGCCTGGCTGAAATTGGCGATGAAGGCGTGCTCGCAATGGTGTGCGATAGCACCAATGTTTTCACCCCTGGCGAAGCAGGGTCTGAAGCTGATGTTGCCAAAAGCCTGACCGAATTGGTGGGGGAACTTTCCGGCCGTGTGGTTGTCACAACATTCGCGTCCAATGTTGCGCGGCTTGAAAGTGTAATACGAGCGGCGGAGGTGAACGATCGTCACGTCGTTCTGGCGGGTCGCTCAATGTTCCGTATGATTGCCGCGGCACGCAAGACAGGCCACTTGAAAAACCTGCCGCCATTCGTCGAGGCCGAGGATGCTGGCTTTCTACCGCGCGACAAAGTGCTCTTCCTCTGCACAGGCTCTCAAGGAGAACCGCGTGCAGCATTGGCACGCATCGCCTCAGATGCGCATCGCGATATTACATTGGGATCGGGCGATACAGTTATTTTTTCCTCCCGTATAATTCCCGGGAACGACGTTTCAATTTTTGAGATGCAAAACGATCTGGCGCGATCTGGTGTGCGTGTGATTACGGAGAAGGACCATTTTGTGCATGTCTCTGGTCATCCGTGTCGGGATGAGTTGACGGCCATGTATCAATGGATCAAGCCAGAAGTTTCTGTGCCCGTACATGGTGAGGCACGGCATCTTTTGGAACATGCAGCTTTAGCGCAAGAGCTTCAGGTTCCTGAAACGCTAGTTCTAGAAAATGGCGATATGGTGCGCCTGGCGCCAGGAGCGGCGACGGTCATCGATGAAGTGCCAAATGGCCGTCTTGTGCTTGATGGCAATGTGCTCGTTCCATCATGGGATATGGGCATTCAGGAGCGCAGACGCCTCGCTTATGCGGGCACCGTGTTCGTAGCGGTAGTGTTGAGCGCAAAGGGCGAAGTGCTTGGCGACATTGAAGTGCGTCTAATTGGACTGCCGGAGCGAGATCGATCAGGCGACAAATTTGAAGAGATTGCCTATGAGGCGCTCGATCAAGCCCTCAATCTTCTTCCCCTGCGGAAGCGGGGCGATGATGCCCATGTGGCGGAGTACCTCCGGCGTGCTGTTCGGGGGGCTATCCGCCGAGAATGGGGTAAAAAGGCTGCTGTTGAGATTGTCGTAACGCGCGTTTAGTGAGTACCGCTTGCCGTGGGCGTCTCATCGGCCTAAAAACTGTAAAGCCATTTTGAGGAGTGAGAAGAATGCTGGGTCAGCTCAACCATGTTGCCATCGCGGTGCCAGACATCAAGGCTGCCGCTGAAATGTATAAAGTGAAGTTCGGCGCCAAAGTGTCTGAAGAGGTGCAGCAGCCAGATCATGGCGTGACCACTGTATTTGTAGATTTAGGCAATACGAAGCTGGAGCTTCTTGAACCTCTCGGTGATGCATCACCTATCGCAGGATTTCTTGCTAAAAATCCTAAGGGTGGCATTCACCATATTTGCATGGAGGTAGACGACATTGATGCAGCGTGTGAACAGGTGACCGAGCATGGCGTGACGATTACCGGAACTGGAAAACCACGCATCGGCGCACATGGCAAACCTGTTGTCTTCCTGCATCCAAAAGATCTCTACGGCACGTTGGTCGAACTAGAGCAAGCCTAAGGAGCTGCATTGATGGGTATCATCCTAACTCTCGCCATTTATGGCATCGTCTGGTGGCTCACGCTTTTTGTCGTATTGCCTTTTGGGGTGAAAACGCAGCAGGAAACCGGAACCGTGGATGCAGGGACGGCACCCAGCGCACCTGCGCAACCACAGATTTGGCAAAAGATGGCTGTGACCACAGTTCTGTCTGCTGCTATTTTTGCCACCATCTATTGGTCAATTGTGGTGAGCGGTGCGACTTTAGACGACATCCCATTCCTGCCAACATTTGGTGACGCCTACTAAAGTGCAGTCATTGCCTTAACGCCACCAAGTCGCCATCCGGCAGGGCGCAAATTCGCCGCATACGGACGTCTTCATCAATGGCCGGATATGTCCACACCAATTCATCGCCGTCCATCTGACGCGTTACGATCGTAATCGGAAGACCAAAGGGACTGAAGTTCAAAATACCATCGCTATCAAATGCAACTGATACCGCGGTGTTGATACATCGTGGAGGTTCTATGTCTCGCGACCCGTTGGCCAGCGTCCCGTCTGCGTGAAAGTCGTGAATGATGCCAGTGCTTGTGATTACCACACGGTCCCCACATTGTTCGATGCGTTCCACATGTCCGTCTACTCCGGTATATGACAACCACAGGCCGCGCATATCCGTCGTACCATCTGCCAATGGTTCAGTGCAGTTGGCGAGTACCGGCATTGGGAATTCACTCCAACCACATTGCGGCGTATAGGCTTTTGGGACTTCACTAGCCATTAAGCCACTGCCATCTAGCGTGGGTAGATTGCAATAGTCGATAGAGCGTGCGTCGCCTTCGAACACGCGTGCCTCGGTGGTGTCGGTTGGGCGAGGTGCAAGAAACAAGAAGCTGGCAAGGCCAATCAACGGGACAAAAACGATAAGCGCGACGGGGATTAGTACATTTCTCATAAGGATGCTTCCAACAGGCCGGTTTCGATTAATATTGGCACTAGTCATGCTAATAAAATCAACTGACGTCGATTGCGGTAGATTAAAAAGTCAAAAAAAAGCAAGGCGCGTTCCCGCGGCCTTGCTGTGCAGTCATCCCATTCGGTGCTTCGATCAGGTTATTCCCGGAAGCAGAGCGTGATGTGGTCCGCTCTTTAGGCCGAATGTTTCCTCCCTAGACCAGGCTTTTTTGAGCCCCTTTTTGTATTGCGGAAATATATAGTCGTCGTAAGGGGGAGTCACGAAATAATCACACGGCATAATGTCGGTTGGGGATGGTTTGTATCAAGCGTATCTGGCGCCTTGAATTTACCACTTAGACAGTTTGTCTGGGTGATCGGCTATCAACACGAAAGACAGGGTGTTAAGCCATTGCCTGGGCTTCTTTTATTTTGATTGTGTGGATTTTTATTCTAGTGACTAAAAGGAACAATTTGATGATCGGCAAAAAATGGCGGGATTCAACGACTTGATTCGAAGTTACCAAAAAATCTAGATGTAATTGCTAAAATGTGGTTAATCGGCACTGAGGAACCCTTAAAGAGTTTGGGGTTAAGGTTAAAAAATGAACGATCAAGCGCAATTAGCCGCGGTTTTGCTAGCAGGCTTCTTTTCCACAGGTGAGCAGCTTCCTCCAGAAGCTGGTTTGGCGGGAGCAGGTGTTTTGGCGCCTCGCGCTCGGCCTGAAATTGTGGAAATTACTGATGGGACTTGTGCGCTTGTAACGACACATATGCCTAGAGAAGATGTCGCCTATCAGCCCGGTGTGACCGTGGCGGGAAATTCCGTTGTATCGGCTGATGTAGAGCAGGGTTATCAATACAATCTTCGCCCAATTTACGAATTCGACGTGCGGGTCAATCCACTGCCAAATGCAGGTTTCGGGGCGCCGATGCACTTGGATGTGGCCACTGTCACTTATGACCCCCAAAATGGCCGGGTTATGGTCGATGGCGAAGAAGTCGTATGGATGCATGAAAATGCGCTTCGGGAAGCCTGCAAGAGTCACATAAACGTCACGCCTTGATCTTCGTCACACTCTCCCTCCAGCTTTGCTTGATCACCATGTCTTGAGCTCCTTGACTTAACGCTCTGTGTTCGGGAGTCTGCCAGCTTGGATTGATCCAGGTCTGGGGGATAGTGGTCATGCGTCGCAATGTGTTGCCGAGCTTTTTGAGTTTTTTTGTGAAGTCGGTCTGCCTTGCCTTGCTCGCAACTGTTTGGTTTTTGAACCCACAGCTAATTCACAAAGCAAATGCCGCTGGCGCTGAACCCTGGCGCATAACCAAAGAAGCCTGGAGTGAAGCAGACGAGCGCGGGTATTCCGAGTTCGTCGAGGCCATTGGCCGAGCGGATTGTTGGAATGTTGACGATTGCTTTGAAAGCACGGCAAACCCTTTTCGGTCGCGGCACGGTCGCTTTAGCTTTCGTGCCGATTGCGCTGACTTTCCCTATTTATTCAGAGCTTATTATGCGTGGATGAATGGCCTTCCATTTGCCTTTCAAAATGGCGTGCTGCCGCAGTCAGGATGGACGCGCGACATTCGTTACACGCGTAACGGCAATAAAGTGGTGTCACGAAAAGCTGTTCCAGCCACTGCGAACGGCGTCAACGCTGCCTCTATTCTCGTCGATCTGAGGAGTGCAATTTCAACCGGCAGTTACAGGCACCATGCGATTGCCAATAGCTCCAGCAATTTTACCGACATGTATTCTCCAAGGATTGATCGCGATGGGATCAGACCTGGCAGTATCGTTTATGATGTAAACGGGCATGTAGTTCTAGTTTGGCGCGTGGAAGATGACGGTCGTGTGCTAACTGTTTCTGCACATCCAGACAATTCTGTATCGAGGTCATTTTACGGACGAAACTTCCTGCGCACGCATCCCCGTCTTGGCACAGGGTTCAAAGAGTGGCGCCCCATTCGGTTGGTTGGTGCCAGGCGTCTAGCGAATGGAACGCTTGTTGGTGGTCGCATAGAAGCATTGCCGAATGAAGCCCTGCCTAATTATTCGTTGATGCAATATATCGGTACAGAAACCATAGACACATCTGCCCGCACGCTTGATCAATGGCGTCAGGCTACTTTCGCCCGTAGCGGTGAGGCTCTGGATTATTACCATTTTGTGCGTGCAGCAATGGCGAGTGGTGATCTGACTATGGACCCCGTGAAAGAGATACGTTCTTCCATGCGTTCGCTTTGTTATGACATCAGGGCGCGAAAACAGGCAGTAGATGCGGCCATTGCAAATGGCATTGATCGGATGGCGGCACCCAATAGGTTGCCTCAAAATATTTACGGCACATTTGGATACTGGGAATTTTATTCAACGCCGTCTCGTGACGCGCGATTTAAAACCGCACTCAAAGAACAACGTGACCACATAGAAGCGTTGATTGCGATGCATGCTCAAGGCGCATCCACAGTGACCTACGCTGGTACGAACCTCATCGGCGACTTGCTTGAAGCCTATGACGATGAGAGCGCGCAGTGCATCACCTATTACACGCGGTCCAATGGCACTAATGTTCAATTAAGTATCAATGATGTAATTGACCGTGTATTCGACCTGTCTTTCGACCCTTACCAATGTATCGAGCGCAGGTGGGGTGCGCAGCCCGGGGAAGAACAATCTTCCTGTCGCGATACGCCGGTAAAAGATACTTGGTACAAAGCAGAGCGGTTTCTCCGAAACTTGATCGACCGAACATATGACGTTGACATGGGCTATACGCCACGGGAGTTGGAAGCTGGTCCTCATGGGCAATTTTCGGGTCGTGGGATTGTGGAAGCGCCCGATGTGGACGTTCGGGCCTATCTGATTTCTCTCCAGCAACGCCAACAGGCGTCCGTTGTTGTTCCTGAAGCGCGGTGAGCGCGGCCAACGCGTTGAATTAGTAGAAAACATGATCTCTGGAGTCGCGTGAGCGTTGCCAACCACTCGCTTAGTCCCTAATACTGGTGCAGTATTTCGCAGTGCAGCAAGCCTGATACTTCAACTTGCTGCATGGTTCCAGCCGACCGCGGGCCCTCGTGCCTCGCATAGAGACTTTTGAGACATCATGCGCCTTTCTCAATATTTCCTGCCGACACTTAAAGAAGATCCAGCCGAAGCACAGATTGTTTCGCATCGCTTAATGTTGCGCGCGGGGTTGGTGCGCCAGACCGCCGCCGGCATATATGCGTGGTTGCCACACGGCCTAAATGTCTTGCGAAAAATCGAGCAGATTGTCCGCGAGGAAATGGACCGGGCAGGGGCCGTGGAAATGTTGATGCCAACTTTGCAATCAGCTGAGCTGTGGCAGAAGTCGGGCCGTTATGATGGGTACGGCAAAGAAATGCTGCGCATCACAGACCGCCATGACCGGGAGATGCTGTACGGCCCAACCAACGAAGAAATGGTCACGGAGATTTTTGCGGGCGCAGTGCGCAGCTATAAGGATCTGCCGAAAAATCTCTATCACGTGCAATGGAAGTTTCGGGATGAAATCCGCCCACGTTTCGGTGTGATGCGCGGCCGTGAGTTTCTTATGAAAGATGCTTACTCCTTTGACCTGAATGAGGAAAAGGCACGGGCTGCATATTATAAAATGTTCGTGGCTTACCTTCGCGCCTTTGGCCGGATGGACCTAAAGGCTGTGCCGATGGCCGCCGACACTGGCCCAATTGGTGGTGATCTGAGCCATGAGTTTATCATCTTGGCGGAAACCGGTGAGTCAGAAGTATTCTGTCATCGCGATCTGGTTGAAATGCCGGCACCTAGTAATGATGTCGATTATACGGGTGACCTGTCGGCAATTGTTCGCAGCCGGACGGACCTGTATGCCGCGACAGATGAAATTCACGACCAAGAAAAGTTTGAGGCGGCGGTACCAGAAGCTGATCGACTTTCAGCCCGTGGCATTGAAGTTGGTCATATCTTCTTTTTTGGCACAAAATATTCAGAGCCGTTGGGTGCCGTTGTAACCGGGCCTGATGGCAAAACCGTGCCAGTGCAAATGGGGTCCTACGGCATCGGTGTGTCGCGCCTTGTTGGCGCCATTATTGAAGCCAATCATGATGAAAATGGCATCGTGTGGCCTGAAGCTGTCGCGCCCTACAGGGTTGGCTTGATCAATCTGAAATCAGGCGACGAAGCGACAGACGCCGCTTGTGAAGATCTATACGCAAAATTGACCGCAGGCGGTGTAGAGGTTTTGTATGATGATACGGATGCACGTGGTGGTACCAAATTTTCCAACATGGATTTGGTTGGCACGCCTTGGCAGCTCATTGTCGGGCCACGCGGGCTTAAATCCGGTTTGCTTGAGTTGAAGAACCGTGCGACTGGCGAACGTGAAGAAGTTGCGCCAGACGTCGCCTTGAAAAAGCTCGGCGTGAACTAAAGTACTAGGCGAGCGCATAGGGTAGTTTGGGGCGGAGAATGGTAGAATGAATGACTGAAGTCGCAACGGACCACAATGAACGCACAACAAAACCATTTACCGGGTTTGAGTGGATGGTGTCACTTAGATATTTGCGGGCACGCAGACGGGAGGGATTCATTTCCGTTATCGCTGGATTTTCATTTGCAGGCATCATGTTGGGCGTTGCAACGCTGATCATCGTTATGGCGGTGATGAATGGGTTTCGCACAGAACTTCTAAGCAAAATTTTGGGCCTCAATGGTCATATGATGGTTCGTGCCTTGGGCACAAATGTGACTGAGTTTGACGCCATTGCAGAAGCTATTCGTGGGCTAGATGGCGTGACACGTGTTGCGCCTCTGGTGGAAGGTCAGGTAATGGCCTCAAGCCCGAATGCGGCGTCGGGCGCTTTTGTG
>Ga0209344_10001847_pt1 | contig 25659 bp, 28 predicted proteins | sample Cruoilmetagenom6_FD_187293 | JGI IMG/M metagenome (GOLD analysis project Ga0209344, IMG submission 187293) | Oil polluted marine microbial communities from Coal Oil Point, Santa Barbara, California, USA - Santa Barbara Oil Seep Sample 6 (SPAdes)... | ecosystem: Environmental > Aquatic > Marine... | reverse complement strand
CGATTCCCTCACTGTTGGCCGACGCATCCGGCAACTGCGCACCGATCGCGGTCTCACCCTCGACGACCTCGGCGCTGCCTTGAATCGAGCCGCGTCTCAGGTGTCTGTCATCGAAAACGGCAAGCGCGAGCTCAAGCTCAGTGAGTTGCAGAAACTCGCTCGCATCTTCGACGTTTCGGTCGACGACTTACTCAACGCCGAGCCGCCATCACGGCGCGCAGCCCTCGAGATTGCGCTGGAGCGCGCTCAGCGAGGACCGCTGTATAACTCACTGCCGTTGCCGGAGCTTGCGATCCGCAAGACGCTCAGCGATGAAGCGATCGAGACCGTGCTTGGCCTCCACGATGAGCTCCAGCGGCTGCATCGGGAGCGCGCCGCGACCCCGGAGGAAGCTCGCCGTGCCAACACCGAATTGCGGCGCCTGATGCGCAAACGCAACAACTACTTTGGTGAACTCGAAGCCACAGCCACCGAGCTTCTGGATGCCGTGGGCCACACCGGCGGTCCGCTTTCGCAGCGTGTTGCATCCGACCTCGCCTCGCACCTCGGGTTTTCGCTGCACTACGTGCCCGATCTTCCCGCTTCCACCCGCAGCGTCACAGATCTGCGCAATGGCCGCATCTATTTGCCCGTCGCCCAGGCGGAGAGCACCGACCCACGGTCGACGTTGCTGCAGGCCCTTGCGGGGCATGTGCTGGGCATCCGCGAGCCCGCCGACTACTCCGAGTTTCTGTACCAGCGCGTGGAAACCAACTACCTCGCTGCCGCGCTCATGATTCCCGAGAAGACCGCCGTGGAGTTCTTGACCGCCGCCAAGGCACAACGCGAGCTCTCGGTCGAAGATCTGCGCGATGCCTTCGCCGTGCCCTATGAGACCGCCGCCCATCGCTTCACCAACCTCGCGACCGAGCACTTGGGCGTGCCCGTGCACTTTCTGAAAGTGCACGAAGGCGGCACGATCTCAAAGGCCTACGAGAACGACAACGCGGCCTTCCCCACCGATGCTCTCGGAGCGATCGAGGGTCAAATCGTGTGCCGCCAGTGGAGCGCACGCCAGGTCTTCGATGTCGAAGATCGCTTCAGCCCGTACCACCAGTACACCGATAAGCCGGGCGGCACCTACTGGTGCACGTCGCGCATTCAGTCGGGGCGGCGCGGGGACTTCTCGATCAGCCTCGGAACACCCTTTGCCTCCGCAAAGTGGTTCCGCGGTCGCGACACGACGAATCGTGCCGTGTCGACCTGCCCGGATGACGGATGCTGCCGCAGCGCACCCGACAGCCTCACACAGCGCTGGGCCCAACATTCAATCCCGAGCGCGCAGCTCAACAGTTCCCTGCTCGCCGCGATGCCCATAGGAATGTATCCCGGCGTAGACTCCACCGAAGTGTTCGAGTTCTTGGAGTCGCACTCGCCGAGCGCTTAGAGCCGCGTGCCTGCCGACTCGCGGCGTGCGGCTCATCGCTCGCGGGAGCGCCTTTCACGCTGCTTAGTCGTGCAGCAGCGAGCCATCTTTCTTCAGTACGTTCTTTTCGCCGGCCTCGATAGCGACCGCGAAACGGTTTTGCTTGGGAGGCATCGGACAGTTGAAGTTGTAGCTGAAGGCGCACGGAGGCAGGATCGCGAGGTTGAAGTCGAGAACGATGGTTCCGTCGGGGTTAGGAGCGACGAATAGGAAGCGACCGACGCTGTAGGTGTCGACACCGCTGGTGGCATCCGCAAATACGAGTTGAAGGGCACGACCCGACTTGAAGGCGGCGAGACTGTAGTCAACTCCATCCTTGGTGAACGAGATGTCACCGGGAATGGGCTGCTCGCGCTCCTGGCCGTTGTCTTTGATGTGCTCGAAGCCGAGCGTGGTGCCCTCGGGGTTGGGCGTGAAGGTTGCCGTGATGACCCACTCCGGGTTGTACGGGTAGGCGTCGATCGTGCCGAATTCCTGAATTGCCGGCGAGTTGGTGTCCCAGACACGAAGGGCGTGGTTGCCTTCGGGAGCCGTGATCACGAAGCCCGTCACGGTCTCGCCAAAGACGATCGCGCCCGGGTTCTCGTGGCTCTTACTGCGCACTACGGCGCTGCCATCCACGAGCGTGCCGTCGACCACAATGTTGTCTTCGGCGGTAGCAGTCACTGTGAGACCATCCTCGTGCGGAGCCCAGGTTCCGGGAACGCCCCAGATGGTCTGCTCGGCATCGACCCACTGAGTGTTTGTCAGCGCAAGGTTACCGTTCTGCTGCACGACCGCCTGGTCGCGACGTTCGCGAAAGAGCGCGAGTTTGGCTTCGGGCGTGAGTGTGGGAGCGGCAGTGTCAGTCATAAGTCCATCCTTGTTGAAGTCCACCATGCCAACCACCGCCGACACGGGATTATTTCAGGAAAGACAGAACCAGGGCCTCTACGCGAGCCATCTCGGTTCGCTCGAGCCCCACTCCACGGCGGCCTGCCTGAACCCACTCGGGCCCCCGTCGTAGTGAGGCGCCGCGACCGCAGAGGTCACTCCATTGCGAGTAGCAACAGTTGGTGTGAAACCACCAGCTGCCGTCGGCGCATGGCGCGGACGGCGCTGCTTCAGCAGCTCAGTGGCCAATCGCGCCAGCGACACTTCGGCAAGCCACGAGTGCCCACCGTCGATCCGACGTCGCACCGCCGTAGCAATGCCCGCCGCAACCAGATACCCCGCGGAGTGATCGAGCGCCTGCACCGGGAGCGCTCCCGGTGTGCCTGCGCTATCGCCCTCGGCCAGAGCAATCCCGGTCGCTGCTTGCACAATGCTGTCGAACCCGCGGCGCTCGGCCCACGGACCGACTGTTCCCCACGCGCTGAGGCGGCCGACGATAATTCCCGGGCGTCGCTCGGCGAGAGCAGCGGGCGAAAGTCCGAACTTATCTAAAGAACCGGGGCGGTAGGCAGTGAGTGCAACATCCGCGGTCTCTAGGAGTGTTTCGAAGGTCGTGCGGTCAGCAGCAGCGTCGAGGTCGAGGAGCGCCGACCGCTTTCCTGCTCCCGTGTCGAGGTGCTGCCAAGAGATTTCTGGATGTCGCGGGCTATCGATACGCAGGACATCTGCGCCCCAGAGAGCAAGTGTTCGGCCAGCAACCGGCCCCGCGATCACTCGAGTGAGATCAAGCACCCTTAGCCCTGCCAGCGGCGCATCGACCGTTGTGTCAGGCAGTTTCGCGGTGTCGGCATCACCCAACGATGTCAGTTCGATGACGGGCAGTTCAGCCACGGCAACCGCCTGTGGATGTTCAGCCCACTGTTCACCGGAACGCACGACGGTTGCGACGCCGCCCGCCTCGAGTACACGCTGTTCAACATCTGCCGTCTTCATTGCGTGAAGTGCGAGCATGAATTCGTCGGCCCCGGTGTCAGCGGCTAAATCAAGAGCGCTCAGAAGTGCTGAGCGGTGGTGGGGGTAGTTAGCGTGAGTGCGCACCCAACCATCACTGCAGGGCCAGAAACCGGACAGCTCTGCCCATGCGGAGACGGGCTCGCCGTTGAGCCGAAAATACTGATCACTCGTTACGGCAGTGGCGATTTTAGCCGGATCCAATTCGACCGAAGGCACAGCACATCCCACGCGACGAGCGGCGAGGAGAGATGCGGAGAACGACGACGCTGCAATCGCATCGTGCAAGAAATGGCCACTGGGGAGCACACCGGCCAGTGGCACCGCAGTGCCATGGTCGCGCACCAAAGCAAGGGCCGCGGCGTCTTCGCCGAGGGATTGCCACGCAGCATCCAGCAAACTCATAACTTGATAGTGCCACGCCGGTACGATTTAGACCATGGAACCTATTAGCTTCAGTTTTGGCCTCGTCGGTCTGGTCATCTTCATTATCACCGTCGTATCAATCGCAAAAAGCACTAATCACGGCGTTCTGGGCAAGATCCTCTGGATCTTGGTCGCGTTCTTCTTGTCGATTATCGGGTCAATTCTGTGGCTGCTTTTCGGTCGCGGCAAGGTGCGCAAGTAACGACTCGCGTTTTGTCGCGCAGCTGACAGTTGTTCTGACGGCGCTCATAGCGCGGCAGCCGGGCCGAGAGCAAACTGCGCCCGACCCGACGATCAACCGATTAGCTCTTGCCGCCCTTACCGGGCTTCAAGAAATTGGTCTCGTCGGTCTTCTCGCGCTTCTGTGCCCGCTTGTCTTTGATCGACATCTTGGGCTCCTTTTTGGTGGATGCCACAGCAACGACGTGCACGTCGATATAGTCAATGCGTTCGCACGTTTTTCAGTTCGAGGGGAACTATGACTACCGCAACTTCACCCGCCACCCGAAACGGCACCGTCGTGGTCGCACTCTTGCGTTGCACCGTCGCGCTTATGGTCGTCGGCGCGGTCATCGCGACGGTGGCGGAGGCAGCAGGCCGCACCGTGATCAACCCGTTCAATATGTTCGGATACTTCACCATCCAGTCGAACATCATTCTCGCGGTCATCTACGCGATCGCTGCGGTCGTTGCCCTGCGCGGCGGCGCAGCCTCACCAGCTCTCAACATCGCGCGCGCGTCCGTCACGACCTACATCATCATTGTCGGCGTTGTTTACGCGACTTTGCTCGCCCCGCTTGGAGCAGCCGGCGGTGTGCCGGTAGCCTGGGCCAACACCGCTTTGCACATCATTACTCCGGTTTATGCCTTGGCCGACTGGATCCTTTTCTCCGACCGTGCAAAGATCGCGTTCACCCGCCTCTGGATCGTACTTCTCTACCCCGTGGTGTGGGTTGTGGTTGTGCTCGTTCGGGGCGCAACAGACGGTTGGGTTCCCTACCCCTTTCTCGACCCAGAGACGGGTTACGCAAGCGTCTTCTTCTATGTGGGTTTGATCGTCGTGGTCATGCTGGCATTCGGCTCGCTCGTATTCTGGATCTCCCACAAGCGATCGGTGCTGCGCGTTCCCTAGACAGCCTCGGGATCACTGCGCGCCGTGCGAGGCGAGTCGACTCGCTTCAATCTCTAGAACGTTATTTCAGTGACCAGCCGAATACTGGTCATTGAGTCAACGGTCATCTTGAATGACGCGCCGACATCGATGGCCTTCAAAGGTCCTGCATTCGCAATCTTCAGAGCACTCTTAAAGTTGGCTGCAGACTCGCGAGTTCCGTTGAGAGTGACCTTGTAGCTACCAATGGGATTCTCTCCCGTACGCAGATCAACTAGGTCATTCATCTGCTGGTCATTCGAGAGATTGCGACGCGCGATGTACTTCGTCGCTTCGTCAATCGCAGGAGCAGACCCGGGAAAAGTCATTTCAGCAGTAATATGCTTCTCGATCTTTTTTGACATTTCTTTGCTGGCTTTAGCGTCAGCTCCGAATGCGGGGACGTCAACGCCGAGCCCCGCCCTCCATTTGCTGTTTTTAAGTTCAACCTTCGCCTCCCTGAACTCCACGGCTGTAGCTCCGAGAAGGCGCGAAAGATTCGCGAGGGCATGAAACTTAGCGCTAGTGAAGACTTCGATAGCTTGCGCGGCATGCTCGTAGCTTGCTGTTTCGTACGGATTCCGGATGAGCAAGACTCCAGCAGCTAGTTGATCGGAGTCTGACAACAACTCTCGGAGCAACGCAACGCGCTCCTCTTGGAATCGCGGTTTCGCCGTCTGCGGGATGACCATCGCGTCAGCATCTTCAAGAAGTTCGACCGAACTCGTATCGCCCAAAATGGCGTGATACAAGGCGTCCGGTGCAACTAGCACTGATCGAGGAAGGCGGATATTGCCGTTGGGGATGGTCATGTACTGTCCTATCTCAGCGTCCATGGAGCCGTCGAATTCACGAGATCGTGAGTTGCCGCGCCACTCCGCGCAATTACGACAGCTGTCACCGCAAGCGCGACGAGCGCAACTGCCGTAATCACTCGACGTTTTGTGCGAGAGCCACGCATCAGTTGTTCGCCTAGCGCAAGCCCTGCGTTGAGTGCCTCAGCGCGCGCCACCCTCCCTATTGCTGCTATCGACTGGGTCACTAACGGAGCGACAAGAGTCTGATTGCGGAGTAGATCTGCGCTCTCAACCACCACGACGACTGACGATACTGGAGCTTCTCCGTCGACGGCCATGAGCAGTTCGACACGAATCACACCACGCCCGACTTTGACCTCACCGCCATCGAACTCCTGCGCTGCCTGCGTGAGATTGACTGCCACAGCCTTCTCCCGAATTTCCAGGAAGGCAGCGTCACTTGCCGAAACTGGATGTCCGTTAAGAGCGGCATCGAGCCCTTGTCGTTCGGAGGCTTGAGCGTAAACAGCGATCATGAGAGAACCTTCCCAAGACTCTTGACGAGTTTTTCTGCAGATTCGTCGGTAAGCAGACTGCCGACCACGACGGGCATCCGCCCGAATTTCAGCCGCGCGACATCGATGGGCTTTATCCCTGCCACAAGTTTGCGAAATTTATGCGGACTCTGCACGAAAAGCGGATCATTATCAGCCCAGGTGCCAATAAGAATCACCTTGGGCCCCGATGACTTCTTTTTCGGCATCCAGTGATTGAAGAGGGTCAGGTGCTCTTCCAGCAAGTCGAGCTCCGTAGGATCACCTTGCGCGATCAAATCGGCTCGGAATACGTACCACACGTAAGAGGCCTCCGAGAATGCCTCTTTCCAGTCAACGAAGCTGAGGCCGTCATTGCCCGGCAGGTCGCTCGGAACATTAAAGTGAATCACCTTCTTATGAACCGAGAACGCGAAGGAGGCTCCGCGCTCCGGATCGACGGTTGGTGTGGAGTTAGCAGGGACTGCGTTGTGCTCCAAGAAGTGGAGCAGCGTCGACTTACCGACTTGCTGCCTGCCGAGAATCGCCACACGCTTGCCAGAAAGCCTGATGAAAATCCACCGAACCGCGAATGATGCGCTAACTATTGTGACCACAAAAAGTGCGATCGGAATGAGCGGAAACACCATTCAACTACCACCCAACGACGTGTACCTCGGGTGTGCAGTTCACACCCGAGAGCTTCTCGCCCTCAAGGCTCGATGCAGCCTTCGCATACGCTCGGGCAATTCCAAGCTTAGTGGGGGCCAGGGACATAGTCATGAGGTAGCTGGCTGCGAAGCGCACATTCGCGCGGCTCTTCGACAGTAGGGCGGACGGGACTTGAACCCGTGACCGACGGATTATGAGTCCGCTGCTCTAACCAGCTGAGCTACCGCCCCGTGCTCGCAGGAGTGCAAGCGCGTAACTACGTTACCGGCATTTTGTCCCGACGATGTGTCACTCCCCCAGGTGCGTCTCGCGTTCGGCTTTCGGCAACTTCTCAATCAACTGTGAGCGATCACCCATCCAGCGCTCGTACGGTTGCCGCATGACTGATTCACAGAAAGCGCAGACCACGAGTCCAGCCAAATCTGGGGCTCGAAAAACACGCCAGCAGAACGCAGAGCATGGCTTCACCGCATCCAAGGGGTTGGCCGACCGGATGCAGCAAGTTCTTGTTGACCTGCTCGAGCTGCAGCTTCAGGGCAAGCAGGCCCACTGGAACGTCGTCGGAAAGAACTTCCGCGACACCCACCTCGTGCTTGACGAGATCATTGACGCCGCGCGCGGCTTCTCCGACACCATTGCTGAGCGGATGCGAGCTCTGCACGCGACTCCAGATGGCCGCAGCGACACGGTTGCCGCGACCACGACCCTGCCCGAGTTTCCCTCGGGTGAGGTCAGCACCACAGACACGATAGACCTGCTGACGGAGCGCCTCGAAGGCACCGTAGCAACCATCCGCGAGGTTCACGACCCCATCGACGAGGAAGACCCCACGAGCGCCGATCTGCTGCACGGCATTATCGAGACCTTGGAACAGTACGCGTGGATGGTCTCTGCAGAGAATCGAACCCCCGCCAAGAAGTAGGCTCCACGCCTACAACCACGAGCCGATTGCTGTGGCTCCGCGAGAGCGTCTCCTCGTTAGGAGGCGCTCTCGTTGTTTTTGCTGAGGGCAGCGGGGTCAGTGACCTCTTCGCCGCGGTAAAGACTCTCGAACGTATCCAGCGTGCGTTGGATGTCATGGGCTGCGACGATCGCGAGGCTCTCTTTTTTGAAGGCGAGAATCTCATCCGCCGACATCGTGAGCACCTTGGTGAGTTTCTCCGCCAGATCGACGACACTTGTCGGATCGAAGAGGAATCCGTTCTCGCCATCATGAACTAGGTGCGGAAGGGCCATCGCGTTAGCGGCGACCACGGGAAGCCCAGACGCCATTGCCTCCATCGTGGAGATGCTTTGCAGCTCAGCAATCGAGGGCATGGCAAATACAGAACCTCGTTGAAGGGCGTCACGCAACTGGTCTTGCTCCACGAACCCGGTAAGCGTGACTCGGTCGTCAAGCCCGAGACTCGTGACGAGGGCGCGCAGTTTTCCTTCCAGCTCTCCCCCGCCCACAATTTCCAACTTGGCGTCGAGGGACGGGTCGAGAATTGCCATCGCGCGAATGAGCTTGTCGATCTGTTTCTCTTCAGAGAGCCGGCCCAAAAATACGATCAAGTTCTCGGGCTTGGGCTCGAGATTGCCGTTGTACCCATCCGCGTTAATGCCGCAGGAAACCGCGATGACGTTGCGTACCGAGGTGTTCTCTTCGAGGTACTCTGCTGCCCGACGAGTCGGGGTCGTGACACGAGCGGCTCGCACGAAAGATCGGTCTGCGGCCGCCCAGGCCATCCGGCCCGCTTTGTCGCGCAGGAAGCGCGGAACGATGAGCGCGTGATCCAGCAAGTTCTCGGGCATGAAGTGATTCGTGCCCACTAAACGGATGTTGCGCTTGCTACCCTCGAGCGTCATGCCCCGACCAATCACGATGTGCGACTGAAAGTGGATGACGTCAGGCTTCACTCGGTCAAGAATGATGGCCGAGTTGCGCTTGATGCGCCACGGAAGCGAGAAACGCAGCCAGGGGTGGCCGGGCCACCGCCACGAGTAGATGCGGTGCAGCGTCATCTTCTGCCCCTCGTGCACTTCGACCATGGGACCGAGCTTTTTATTCGAGTACGAGGGCGCCGCAATGTGCACGTCGTGCCCTCGCTCAGCCAAGCCAGCGGCGAGGCGTGCGATAAAGGTGGCCGCGCCGTTTATTTGGGGCCAGAACGTATCAGCACCAATCAGGATGCGAAGTCGCGGTTTGCCCTCATGGGGCGAGCGTCTCACAGCGGAAGTCACAGTCGAAGAGTTCCTTAAGAATTGTGCGTCACGGGCCAACTTGTTTACGACCCGGTCAGGTCAACGGCACCTAATAACGTACCCCACCACGCCGAAAAGCGGGGGCAGCGCACAGAGCGAAGTGATTTCGTTACGACTTGAGCTGAGGATGGTGTTTCGACAGGGAAAATACACCGAAGATGGCGATAGCGCCGGTGACGACGAAAGCGATAACAGCCCAGAGCGGAGCGTTAGATGCCTCACCGAGAACGATGATGCCGACGGAGACCGCAACAAGCGGATCGACAACCGTCAGTCCCGCCACGACCAGGTCGGGCGGTCCGGACGCATACGCGGTTTGAACAAAGTACGAACCGAGCAGGGATGCCGCGATGAGTCCCACAATGCACAGCACCGTCAAGAAGTCAGTGCTTTCAATTCCGGTGCCCGTAATAGCAATCGTCTTAATGCGATCGATCACAACTTTCGCCAGAGTCGCCACGAAACCGAAGAGCATACCTGCGCCAAGAATATAGAACACCGGCGAGGCGTTCTTGCGAAAGAGGGCGAAGAGAACGAGCCAGAGTGCCAAGACGACTACGAGAATAACGAGAACGATGGAAAGTTCACGCTCGTTGATCGGCGTCGATTTCGCGAACTGCGCCGCAATCGTCACAAACGCCCCCACACCAATGACAGACATCATGATCGCGCGAATCGAAATCGCATCGAGACGAATTTTAGCGACTCGAGAGTTCATGATCGCTGTCATCACTAGGGCAACCGCGCCGAGAGGCTGAACGACCATGATCGGCGCAAGCGCCAAGCTCGAGAGCTGGAAAACGATGGCCAGACCCAGAAATGTGGTGCCCAACACCCACGAAGGGCGCGCGAGTAGACCCTTTATTTGCGCAAGATTCAGACCAGAACTGGCCTGGGTGCCCTGATGTTCTTCCATCCGCGCAACGCCGCGGTGCTGGAACTGGGCGCCAAGCGACAACAGTACGGCCCCAATGAGCGCCAGAGGGATGCCAACAGCCGCCTCAGGAGTGAGACTGATCTGTTCTGTGAGGTCGAATATCTCGGGCGGCACGCGTCAAATGTACTCGGTTCACACAGGATATTCTGGGGACATGGCCGTTCTTCCCATCATTATCACCGGCGAACCGGTGCTCCATACGCCCGCACGCCCGGTAACGGCATTCGACGACGAGCTCCGCCAGCTCGTAAGCGACATGGTCGAGACCATGGAAGAAGCACCCGGCGTGGGTCTCGCAGCCCCTCAAGTCGGAGTAGGGCTCCGCGTTTTCGTCTACGACTGGATCGACGACGATGACACTCATTGGCAGGGCGTGGCAATCAACCCCGAGCTCTGGCAGAGCCCCACCCCCGCCATTGCCCCTAGTGAGGCCGATGAAGAAGGCTGCCTCTCTATCCCCGGCGAACGTTTTGCCCTTATGCGTGCCGATCGCATCATTTTGCGTGCGGTCGACCTCGACCAGAAACCGTTCGAGATCGAAGCATCGGGGTGGCTTGCTCGCATTTTTCAGCATGAGTACGACCACCTTGACGGTGTGTTGTATGCGGACCGGCTGCGCGAACCGGATGCCAAAGCGGCCGCGAAGGCGATCCGCAAGCAAGGCTGGGGTCAGCCTGGACACTCCTGGCTGCCCAGCGAGGAACAACTCGACGCCTAAACCGGTGCGAAGCGGAGTGTCTCGGCGCCTCTCGCCAGCGCTAGAGGAAAGCCCGAATCCCTGCTGCCACAAGCGCCGCCGCAACGATCACGATAATGAACGGCACTCGGAGCGCGAATAGGATCGCGGCGACGAGTACGGCGGGCAGCCGCGCATCCACTTCAAAGCCGCGCGCTGAGCCGAAGCTCTGTACGACGATCAACGCGGCAAGCAACGAGACGGTGAGCAGGCTTGCCAGCCGTGCTGCTGTGGGTTTTTCGGCCCAGGCTGCGGGCACCAGGAAGCCGAGAAGTTTGAGGGCAAGCACCGCTATGGAGGCGAGCAGAATGATGGTCCAGACGTTCATCGCTCTCCCATCGGGTCGGGTTCGGCTTCGACAATGTCGCTCTCACGAGTTCCCCACCAGTTGGTCAGTCCGACGACAATTGCTACGACCGTCGCCGCCAAGACGGGGATTCCTGCCGGCAAGACAGGCATGAGCATCGCCGCGACGACGGCAGCGCCGATCGCAACGACGATGGGCTGGGCTTGTTTCAAGCGCGGCCAGAGCAAACCCAAGAAGGCGGCAGCGGCAGCAGCATCGAGACCGTACTGGCTTACATCCCCCAACTGGTCGCCGATGAGGGCACCGATAAGCGTCGTGAGGTTCCAGCCCACATAAATGATTGCGCCGGTCCACCAGAAGCCTGCACGCTGGCTCGCAAGCGTGGGCTGCCCGGTGGAGACTGCCGTGCTCTCGTCGATCGTCCAATGACCGGCAAGTAGTCGCTTCGCGACACCCGGCCCGATCATGGGCGCAACACGCAATGCATAGAGCGAATTGCGGGCGCCTAAGAGAACTGCGCTTGCAATTGCAGCTCCTCCAGCTGCCGTGCCACCCGTCGCGAGCACACCCACGAGTGCGAATTGAGACCCGCCCGAGAACATCAGCAGGCTGAGCACGCATGTTTGCCAGACATCCAAACCGGCGGCAACGGCCAAAGCGCCGAACGAGATTCCGTAAGCCGCGACAGCTAGGCCGACCGCAAAACTGGAGCGAATAGCTGCCGACACCTCGGCAGGGCGAACCGCTCGTTGAGCGCCTGTCACACCGCTCGCCCGAGCGGAACGAGTCCTGACTCGTACGCGATCACGACAAGCTGCACGCGGTCGCGAGCCGACAGCTTGGACATAATGCGGGACACATGCGTTTTGGCCGTCAATGGGCTCACGAACAGCGCCGCACCGATTTCAGCGTTGGTTAGCCCCTGGCCGACGAGAGCCAGAACTTCACGTTCGCGATCAGTGATCACTGACAGTGCTGTGTCATCGACCGGCGCCTGAGCCCCCTTGGCAAACTTCTCAAGTAGTCGCTTGGTCACTCCGGGGCTCAAGAGCGCGTCTCCATCAGCCACTACTCGAACCGCACGAATCAGTTCAACTGGTTCGGTATCTTTCACCAGAAAGCCACTAGCTCCGGCACGAATCGCGCGCGCAACATACTCGTCGACCTCGAAAGTTGTCACCACGATAATTCGAGTATCGACGAGCTGCGGAATCGTCGCGATTTGTTCCGTTGCCCAGAGACCATCACCATCGGGCATGCGGATGTCCATCAGCACAACATCGGGCTGCTCCCGGCGAACAACCTCAATCACTTCGGTGCCCGTCGCGGCTTCCCCCACGACTTCGATGTCGTCTTCCGCATCGAGCAGGCTACGGAATCCCGCGCGAATGAGATGCTGATCGTCGGCGACCACTACCCGAATCATACGGATGCCGTACGCCGTGGAATACGGGCCGTTACGACAGTGCCGCCGTGCGCGCCTGCGGCCACGACGACAGCCCCACCCAATAGTTCGGCTCGTTCACGCATGCCAAGCAGCCCTCGTCCTTCAGAGTGATCTGCGCTGTCGATTCCAACGCCATCATCAGCAATAGTAACGAGATATTCGTCGCCAGCTACGACGAGCACGACGGTCGCCGTCGATGCGGCTGCATGGCGCACAACATTCGTCAGAGACTCTTGCACAATTCGGAACAGCGCCAACTGGAGCGCTGCAGGGGTGTGTTCAGAAATCTCGCTCCGTAGTTCAACCTCGAGACCTTGCTGGCGAACCGTAGCTGCGAGATGCTCAAGTCGTGAAAGATCAGGCTCGGGCACGGGCGGCACGGCGGCGCTATCGCTCTCTTCGTCACCGGCACTCTCATCCCGCAACATTCCGAGCATGGAACGCACCTCGTCGAGAGCCTCTTTGCTCGCGGTCTTGATGCTGGCCAGTGCCGCCTCAGCTTGCTCAGGCTGTTTGTGCATCAAGTGCAGCCCCACCCCGGCTTGAACGTTAATTTGGCTGAGCGAGTGCGCAAGAACATCGTGAAGCTCTCTCGCGATCCGCGTGCGTTCTTGACGAAGCTCATCGTCACGACGTTGGGCAAGAGCCTCGCTGAACTTGGCGAGGTTGTCGCGGCGCTTGCGGCGCATCTCCGCGAAGCCAAGCACCAGCAGTAAACCGATCGTTGTCGGGATGACGCGGTGCGGGTCTAGCTCGATACCGACGAACACAGCCATGAGCAGTGTCGCCTCCCACGCGGCGATCATGGACACCCATGTCCAGGTGCGGGCACCGTGCGAAATTGCGATCACGATGGCAAACGCGAGAGCCACATAGGGTGGCGACATCCACGAGTATCCCAAGAGGAAGTCGGCCGCTCCTGCCGCCGAAAGGATCGCAACAATGGGGCCCGGGTACTGCCGAATCCAGAGCAGCAGCAGCGGGCCAAGTACTGAGAGAGCGATAGTAGCGCCGCCAACAACCGCGGTGGTGTCCGCAAGAATCGTTCCGGCAATCGCGATGGGCACCTGCACGACCAGAGAGAAGACGACCGGCAACCACCGGCGTAGCCTCCTAGACCGTGCCGACTGCGGCCGTCCAAAGCCATTGCCGTTGACGAAAGCGTCAATGAGCGCACTCGTCGTGCGTGGCGCAGACGGTGCAGACGGTGCAGTAGAGGACAGCATTACTCGATGCTAGTTGTCGTAAGGCCAGCACACATCGGCTCGGCGGCGCACGCTCTGCTACTCCTCACGGAGTAGCAGGGACGCGAATCTATGTCAGGCAATCGCTGAGTGACCGGTGGACGTGACGACACCTAATAGAGCTCAACGGTGCCTCGTGTGCGGGACAAACGTTCCAGAGCCTTCGCGAACAGCAATCCGACCGCAAGCCACGCTCCGCCGACAGCCATCTCGAAGCCGATGAGCGACCAGAACTCGCTCGGTGTCAGCGACTGGGCAATCACGCCTCGCGCGGCTTCGATCGCGTGCGTCAGGGGCAGCCCCTGCCCAACGAATTGAACCCACAGCGGTAGGTCAACAACGGCCACCGTGGCGCCCGTCGCGATCAGCAGCACGATTTGGGCCGCACTAGAAATCTGAAAAATGTCGCGATAGATCAACCCGAATGAGCTGAGCGTCAGCCCGAGCGCGGAGCCTGCAAAACTTGCGGCCACTATAGACACAAAATAGGCACCCATCTGGGCGACGGACAACTCCACGCCCACGATCAGAAATCCCACGAGAGAAGTGAACGCAGTAACCCCGATTGCGATGGCGACTCCGGGGAGCAATCGACCGACGAACACAGCGACTCTAGATGCCGGCGACACCAGAATGTGGGCAAGCGTTCCAAATCCCCTCTCTTCGGCAATCACCCCGACCAAGCCAGAAACACTTGCTGCCGTGGCACCCTGAAGCGAACTCCCGAGAATAAAGAACAGCGGGTCCTGGTAGCCGAGCGCTCCTCCAAGCAACACGAAGAACGAGATTTGCAGCAGGGGCGTCACGATCAGCACAGTGAAGAAAAGCGCGGGCGTGTTCCAGGAGAAGAGTGCACGAAAGCCGAGCACCCCAGAGAGATAGACAAGTCTCAGCGCCTTCATCGCAGTTCAAGCTCCCCCGTGATGCGGATCAGCCTGTCAACACGCACAAGCAAGATCCAGGCGACGCCGAAGTAGAGCCCTGACAGTGCAATTGCCATGAGCGATGGCGCTAACCAGTCTCCACCCGCAATCGCAGCGCGCACGGCATCAGTAGCCCACCCGAGCGGTAGCAGCTTGCCCGCCCACTGAAGGGGCGGCCAGAGGACGCTGGCCGGGATGAGAACCCCCGTGATGATCCAAATCGGGAACTCTAAGAGATTGGACACCGTCATCGCCTGGCGACTGAGCACGTAGTAGCCCGCGAGGACGACCCCGATGGCAACGAGCGACACGAGCGCCACAATGACCGCTACAAACACTCCGCCGATACTGGCCACGGAGAACTGAATGCCGAAGACTGCAGCAGACCACAGCGCAACCGCAACGATGGAATAGACACCGAGCGTGGCCGAAGCCAGCGCGAACCCAATAACCGGCCGGAAGAAGCCTGCCGGAGATGCTGCAATCATGCCCATCGTTCCGGTAAAACGCTGCATGTACAGCGATTCTCCGGCCCCGAACAGAGTCGCGGACCAGGCCCCCAACAATCCTGCTCCAAAGACAATGACAGTCGCTGAGTCGGAGTTATCCGGTCCCACCATTAGTAAAGCAATCGTGCCGTAAGCAAGCGGTGTCATCAACGACAGGCTCACAAAGAAAGGTGACCTGCTCAGTAGCTTGAATTGAAGCCACCACGAATGTGCGATCAGCCTCACGACTCAGAGTTCCGCGACACGAGAGCGACGTAGGCATCCTCCAACGTTGGTGGGCGCTCAAAGACTCGTGATGTTTCGATCTCTAACGCTCGAGAGAGCGCCTCTCGTGAAATCGGCTTCTCTCCATCACACCGCAGCAGCCAGTGCGTGGCGCCGTCAGCATCTCGCGACTGAACATCGATGAACTGTCCCTCGTCTACCAAGCGTTGCACGCTGTCGTCGAACGCTTCGTGACCACTGAATTCGAACGTAGAGCCCACTGGAGCCCCTGCTTTGAGATCGGCAGGCTTGCTGACGGCGACGACGCGGCCAGCGACGATCACCGCCACCCGATCACACAGCTCATCGGCCTCAAACATGTAGTGCGTGGTCAAGATGATGGTGGTGCCGCCGTCGGCTAATTCCCGCACCGTGCGGCGCAGTTCGCGGGCAGCCACGGGGTCCAATCCATTGGAAGGCTCGTCGAGAAAGAGCACGTCGGGGCGGTGGAGAAGAGCCCGCGCAATGTGCAGTCGCTGCCGCATACCGCGAGAAAAAGTCTCTACACGCACTTCGGATTTTTCCGCCAAGTCGACCCGATCGAGCAGCTGAGTGATGAGAGCGTCGCGGCCCTTGACGGGCAACCCGTAGAGCTCTGCAGAAAATCGCATGTTGTCGCGCGCTGTGAGTCGGTCGTACAGTCCACGCTCCCCGCCGAAGACAACACCAATTCGCGGTCGCACCCCTTGAGGGTTGCGTGCGACATCGATGCCGTCGATGGATGCAGTGCCTTGGCTCGGCATGAGAAGCGTCGAAAGGATGCGGATTAACGTTGTCTTTCCCGCCCCGTTAGGCCCCAGGATGCCGAAGAGCTCACCCTTGTGCACCCGGAAGGAGACACCGGAAAGCGCGGCGACCTCCGGTTGCCCTCGCTTCGCCTTGTAGGTGCGGCCGAGGTTCTCTACTTCGATCATGCCGTGGTCTCATTTCGCCAGTAATACGGCCCCTCTGCGATGAGGTTCGCCGCGTCAGCCTTCATGTCCAATTCCATGAAACACCTCAGGAGCAACTTGCGGACCTGAACCGCCACCTGAGGATCATACTCGTGCTGGGAAAGCCGCACCGCTTTCCGCGCGTAGGAGAGCGCATTCTGGGGTGCACCCTGCTGCAAATGACTGAAGGCCAAGAGCGACGATGATGAGTGCACTGCGCGTGGATCGTGCTCACTCGCGAATCGGAGCGCTTCTTCAAACCGCTCAATCGCTAGAGAGAACTCTTGCGCAAACCACGCGAGTTGAGCGCGGTTGATCATGGCCATCCAGACGTACCGAGACTTTTCGGGTTGAGCCAGACTAGTCTCTGCAGCCCAGCCGATTTCGAGCTCTTCGACCGCGCTCTCGGCGAGAGAATTCGCACCCTCGAAGTCGTTGCTTCTCATCGCCAGGAGAGCCCGAAAGTTATTGGTCATTCCTTTGATCGTCTCGGCATCTCCGTCCTCGGGAACAGGTTTCTCGGCGTACGCTCTCAGTGTGCGCTCGAGCACCTCGTTGGCACCATTCAGGTTCGAGTTTCGCTTCGCCTCAATCGAGGCCCACCTCAGCCCATAAAAGAATACTTCTACGCTTGAGGCACCGCGAAGGAAGCTCTCTTCGAATAGGCGGCCGTAGCCGGCGCAACCACGTAATGCCATCACGAGCGCAGAAACCCCCAGCGTATGCGATGACTGAATTCTGGAGCCATGAGCCAGCGACCTGAGCACAGTGTTCGCGATCTCTTCAGCATCATCCCAGCCGCCGAACGCGTTCACCGACAGATACATCGCGGTCAGCTCGTGAGAGTGATCGTAGGCATCGGTGGTGTCGTCAGGCCAACGATAGCGAGCTCCTTGGCGCAGCTTGAGCATTTGTTGAAGTGAACGAAGGGTTGAATCGGCTTCAGCGATCGATTCGATTCTCTGCGGTAGCTGCGGATAGCGCTCTGCCATCGCTAGGACATTAGTGTGCAGCATGTGCCGTGAACTCTCGTCGTAGCGAACCCGAAGATCGGTCAGCGGGTTGGGGTCGTCGCGAGACTCGGTGAGGTAGGAAAGGGGTTCTGCCGCGTGCTCCACGATCTCTCTAAACGTTGGATGCACGAGATCATCGTCATGATCAAGGTCGTTGAGCGTCGAAGCCAACAGGCTTGCAAGTTGCACCGATGGAGTGCGCACGGTGTCCTTTCGTCGTAGCGCTGAGCACGTCGCGTTCGGCTAGGTGCGGGAGAACCATCGACGTCGATGGCCTCCCGCGGGTTCAGGGGTCTAGGTTGGAGTCCCGTGGTTCCAGCCACCAAAGAGCGACGAGATGAAACGGGCGGAGTCATTCATTTCAGCGACGATGTCGTCGTGAGTGAGATCAAACATGGAGCACCTCCTTTCCTCGGAAAAGTTGTTGTAAACTCAACATAGTTCTCCTTAAGGAATTGTCAATATGTTTGAGACAGATCTGTCTGCCCCTCGCGGGCAAGCTCGAGTGATCAGGGTCGATCGCGCGCGGTACCACGTGGTTGACTCACACGGCGACGATTTTCAGATGACCACGACCCCGGCTGTCGCACGGCTCCAGATTGCCGTCGGGGATTACCTCCACTGGGGCGAGAACGAGACCCCCGCTCTTCAACCGCGCGAAACAGAGCTGAGCCGCTCGACGAATACGCACCCCTTTCGCCAAGTGCTCGCGGCCAACGTGCATCTGGTGTTGCTTGCCCTTCCAGCCCCCGCCGGCGCGCGCCCCCATGTGGTCGAGAGACTCGCCGCGCTCGGCTGGGCCTCCGGCGCCGAACCTCGGTTTCTCATTACCAAATCCGATCTAGTCACCGACTCCGACCTGGATGCCATCGCCACGAGTTTGGCCCAGCTGGGGCCAGGGATTCCCGCGACGTTCACTAGCAGCGAGTCGACCAGCGGCATCCACGGTCTCGCTGAGCTGATCGCGACCGCCGGCACCGCCGTGATCATCGGTCACTCCGGCGTCGGCAAGTCATCGATTGTGAACGCGCTCATGGGCACAACTGACCAGGTTGTCGGCGTCACACGCTCGCGAGACATGAAAGGTCGACACACCACGTCGCATCGAGAGTTGATCACCTTACCGCGCGGAGGCTGCCTGATCGACACCCCCGGAGTACGAGAACTCGGAATGGACATCGAGCGCTCCGACCTAGAGCGAGTGTTCGTGGAGATCGCAGACTTCGCGGCGAATTGCCGATTCTCCGACTGCACCCACCGTAGCGAGCCCGGTTGCGCTGTGCTGGCAGCGATCGACGCTGGTGAGCTCGAAACAGATCGCGTACAGAGCATGAGGCACCTCGAGAGAGAAATGAAGCACGCCGAGAGTAAACGCGAACCACAAAGACGCGACAAGGATCGCGAATGGAACCGCAAGTCTCGCGAGTACCGACGCGCGCGCGGGCACTAATCCTCACTCGTACCCACCCGCGCAAAGTGCTGCCGCGAGAAACAAAAAGCCCCCCGAATTCCGTGGAATTCAGGGGGCGTTCGCTCCTCGACTTGGACTTGAACCAAGAACCTACGCATTAACAGTGCGTTGCTCTGCCAATTGAGCTATCGAGGATTGCTGTGCAACGGAACTACTTTAGCAAATGTTTTCGCTGTTCAAAAACCATCAGGCGATGCGAGCTAGGTATGTCGGCGAAAGAACCCGAGTTGGCGGGGCAATTAGCTGAGGAATGCCGTTCCGATCGATTCTGAAACTCGCAATCGAGTTCGAAAGTTGATTACTCACGTGCAAAACACCGTCGTGAAGAACGATATGACGCGGCCAATCACCTTCGCACGAAACCGCGGTCAACGGAGCAACGCTTCGCCCGTCTTCCGCCACTGCGAGAACGGCGATGAGGTTGCTCTGACGAACCCCGACGTACGCATGGCGGCCATCGTCGGAGAATGCAATCGCTGCAGCTTGATCGCCCTCGCTGGCACCGGGTAACGCGATAGAACACAAACGCTGGAGTTCCCGATCTTTCCACTCGAACACCATGAACGCGCATCCGAGTTCGCCGAGAACGTAATAGAGATTGCCGGGGCGTGCGACGATGTCGCGCGGACCAAATCCTTCGGGGAGAACGACCTCCGAGATCGCACGAAGAGCACGGTCGCTTGCCTGATAAATGCGAATACGGTCCGCCCCCAAATCGAGCGTCGCTACAGTGCTGTCGTCGATGAAGATCGACGCGTGCGCGTGTGGCCCTTCCTGCTGAGGGCGGGGGCCAGAACCTATGGGAGACTCGCGGTGCCGTAGTTCAAGAGCATCGTCGCTTCCGGATCGTTCGAGCACTCCTAACGTTCCGGTACCGTAGTTTGCCGCGATCACCACGTTGCCTCGCGTGCTCACATGACAGGGGTTAAGCCCCCCGCTTGGCGCCTTCGCCACCTCACTCAACAACTCGCCATCGCGAGTGAACACCGCGACCTCGCCGGCACCCTCAAGCGTTGCAAGCACTCGCGCGCCATCCACGAGCAAAAACGACGGAGACAGCACCGCTGCCTCAACGTGCGAAAGCGCAAGCGAACCATCGGCGCGACTGCGCATCACAGAGATACCCTCGGATTCGCCTCCCATGTCGGCGCCAAAACCTCCGACAAACCAGCTCGAACCTGCCTCAGCGATAGTGTCAGTGTGAGTCACGGTCTAGCTCCAGTAGTGAGTCGGCAAGACCCTTCACGTAGGGATGCCAGGGGGTTGATAGAACGTTGCCGAGCTCACCGATTCCCACCAGATTGCCGCGGTGCATGACGGCGACCTTCGTGGCGACACGTTGAACTGCAACAAGATCCGCGGTCACCAGAAGCGCCGAGAAGGAGCGCTGCGCTTGCAGCTCAACAAAGAGATCAAGAATTGCGGCGCGCACATTCACGTCGATTCCGGCGGTGGGGTCGTCAGCGACGAGCAGTTGTGGTTCCAGAATCATGGCGCGGGCGATGGCTACGCGCTGTCGCTGCCCCTTGCTGAGCTCGTGAGGGTAGCGGTTCATGATCGACAGCGGCAACCGAACCGTGTCGATCAGAGTGGCAACTGCTTCCGCTGCCTCCCGCTGGTTGAAGCGACGATCGCGCACAAAGATTGGTTCAGCAATGTTCTCGCCGATGGTGAGGCGACCATTCAAGTGGTTACCGGCGTCCTGAGGTAAGTAGCCGACCGTGACGCTCAAATGATCGCGCTTGCGTCGGCTCACCCCCCGCAAGTTGGTGCCGAGAACGCTCAACTGACCTCCGCTATAGAGCGGTGAGCCGTAGGCTCCAGTTTCTGCTTGGAGCGCCACAGCCTTAGCGAGGGTGCTCTTGCCGGAACCGCTCTCCCCCACAACGGTAAGAACCTCACCAGGCGCGATCTCGAAACTCACCCCATCCACAGCGACAGAGCGAGTCTCGGGGTTGCGCGAGGGATACCGCAGTGACAGATCGCGCGCGCTAACGGTGGGCTGAGAAGAAATCACCTCATTAATCTACGGCAGTCAGCGACCTGAGCGCTTCGCGGCGCTCGGCCTGTTCTCGAGGATCCGGTACCGGCAGCGATGCAAGGAGGCGTTGCGTGTAGGGATGCTGCGGGTTTTCAAGAACATCTGACCCCACCCCTTCCTCTACGAGTTGCCCCTTATAGAGCACAGCAATGCGATCGGAGAGCATATCGACGACAGCAAGATCGTGGCTAATGAATAGCGCCGCAAAACCGAGGTCTCGTTGCAACTCTGCAAACAGCTCAAGCACTTTCGCCTGCACAGACACATCGAGGGCGCTCGTCGGCTCATCCGCGATCAACAATCGAGGGCGAAGAGCAAGGGACCGAGCAAGACTGGCACGCTGACGCTGCCCACCGCTCAATTCGTGCGGGAAGCGATCTCCGAACGCTCGCGGCAACTGCACGGCCTCGAGAAGCTCATCCACACGCGAACGCGCATCGTTCGCATCTTCCGCATGGCCGTGCACGATCAACGGTTCAGCGACACACTGCGCAATCGTCAAGAGCGGATTGAAGCTCGACGCGGGGTCTTGAAACACGAACCCGATCTCGCTGCGCACCTCACGGAACTTGCGTTCCTTAAACCCGAGCATTTCGTGCCCAAGTACCTGAAGCGATCCGCCCGTGACCTTGTTGAGCCCACCGATAGCCCGACCGATAGTCGTCTTTCCCGATCCGCTCTCCCCCACGAGACCAAGCACCTCGCCGGGCGAGATGCTGAAACTCACGCCGTCAACAGCACGGAACGGCGCAGTGCCGAAGCGGCCGGGGAAAGAAATTTTGAGGTTGTCGGCAACCACCACGGGTGCGACATCCTTCTCCCCTCCCGCTGCCTCCCGGTCTACAACTCGGGCAGCAGCCCGCGACGCCCCCGAGCCAATACGCGGCACAGCAGCCAACAATTTCTGAGTGTATGGATGGGTCGCCGCATCGAACAGCTGCTGCGCTGGGGCCTCCTCGACAAGCTTGCCCTGATACATCACAGCGACGCGGTCAGAAAGATCAGCAACGATTCCCATATTGTGAGTAATCAGGATGATCGCAGCGCCGAACTCATCACGGCAGCGGCGCAGCAGATCGAGAATCTCCGCTTGCACGGTGACATCGAGGGCCGTAGTCGGCTCGTCTGCGACGATCAGTTCGGGTTCGAGCACCAGTGCCATAGCAATCACCACGCGCTGCTTCTGGCCGCCCGAGAACTGGTGGGGGTAGTAGTCCACGCGCTTCTCTGGCTCCGGAATGCCGACGCGGCGCAGAATGTCGATGGCCTTCACTCGCGCCTGTCGCTTGCTGACCTTGCCGTGGGCTCTCAACCCCTCCGCTATCTGCCAACCGACCGTGAAGACAGGGTTCAACGCCAGCGACGGCTCTTGAAACACCATCGCCACATCAACGCCGCGCAGTTCGCGCAAACGCTTGCCCGACATCCCAATGACCTCTCGGCCATTGAGCATTATTGCACCGCGAGAGACCGCAGTTTCGGGAAGAAGACCGAGCACAGATTTAGCCGTGACGCTCTTACCGCTGCCACTCTCACCCACGATCGCCAGAACTTCTCCCGGCGCCACCGTCAGCGATACATCATCGACTGCTTTGACATCGCCTCCATCCGTGGCGAAGGTCACTTCAAGGTTCGAAATTTCGACAGTGTTGCTCATGAGCGAGCCTCCAAAGGATCGATGGGAGTCTCGTTGCCCTCGAGATCGACGGTACGAAGAGCCGCAGTCTCAACCACGGGGGCCGACTGATCGGCGCGACGGCGAGTGCGCAGTCGGGGATCGGCCAGGTCATTGAGGCTTTCACCAACGAGAGTGATTCCCAGTACAACAAGCACAATGGCCAGACCGGGGAACAGGGAAGTCCACCAGATGCCGCTCGTAACGTCCGAAATCGACTTGTTGAGGTCGTAGCCCCACTCAGCCGCCGCGGATGGTTCGATACCGAACCCGAGGAAGCCCAGACCCGCGAGAGTCAGAATCGCTTCGGAACTGTTGAGCGTGAAAATCAACGGCAACGTGCGCGTCGCGTTACGGAACACGTGTCGGAACATAATCCGCGGCGTGCTCGAGCCGATAACCTTCGCCGATTCGACGTAAGCCTCCGACTTGATGCGTACAGTTTCGGCCCGGATGACGCGGAAGTACTGCGGGATGTAGACCACAGTGATCGACACGGCCGCCGCAAACACGCCGCCCCAGAAACTCGACTGACCACCACTAATCGCGATCGCGGCCACAATGGCCAAGAGCAGGGTCGGGAACGCGTACACAGCGTCGGAGATAACCACGAGTACGCGGTCGATCCAGCTACCGAGGTAACCCGACACGAGACCGAGCAGCACGCCGGCAAAGATCGACAGTGCCACTGCAACGACGATCACGAGCACCGCGGTACGCGATCCCCAGATCACTCGCGAAAGCACGTCATAGCCGCCCACTGTGGTGCCCAGAATGTGCGCACCACCGGGAGGAACTTGCGCACCGAAAGGACCGTCGTCGTCGCGCAATTGTGAAAAACCGTAGGGAGCGAGCAGCGGCGCGAAAAGTGCTGTCAGCAAGAAAATACCGGTCAAGATGAGCCCAGCAACGAGCATGCCGCGCTGGAGTCCGACTGCTTGACGAACCTGCCGGACGATCGGCAACTTGCGCCACACAGTCATAAAACGTGAGGGTGTCGTCGTCATGATTAGTACCTCACCCTCGGGTCGATGATCGCCGCAATTATGTCGACGATGAAGTTGGTCAGGGCCACGATGACGGCGAGCAACACCACGATTCCTTGCACAGCCACAAAGTCACGAGCGCCTAGGTACTCGACAAGTTTGAAGCCCAAACCCTTCCACTCGAAGGTGGTCTCCGTCAGCACCGCACCCCCTAACAGGAGCGCGATCTGCAACCCAATAACGGTGATGATCGGGATAAGAGCGGGCTTGTAAGCGTGCTTGCGCACGAGGCGGAACTCGCTCACACCTCGCGAGCGGGCGGCATCCACATAGTCCATCGACAGCGAGCCGATGACATTGGTGCGCACGAGGCGTAAGAAGATGCCGGCGGTGAGAAGTCCGAGTGCCAGCCCGGGAAGCACCGCGTGGGAGAGCACATCTCCCACCGCCGCAGGACTGCCGAGGCGAATGGCGTCGATTAAGTAAATACCGGTCTTATCTTCGAGAGTGGTCAGTTGCAGCTCAGTGCGAGTGGATGCACGGCCAGCCACCGGCAGAACCTTGAGCCATACCGCGAACACAAGCTTGAGGAGAAGCCCGGCGAAGAACACCGGGGTCGCATACGCGAGAATCGCCGCAACACGCAGCACCGCATCCGGCCATTTGTCACGGAAGTACGCTGCGACCATGCCGAGCGGGATACCGACAATCAGTGCGACCAGAACTGCATAGAACGCAAGCTCAAGGGTGGCACTGCCGTAGGTGACAAGTAGTTCAGAAACGGGGCGACCATCAGTAATGGCCGTACCGAAGTTTCCGGTGAATACCTGGCCGAGGTACTCGAAGTACTGAACCAGTATCGGGCGGTCGTAGCCCGCTGAGCTAATACGCTCTGCGAGCTGTGCCGCGGTTAGCCGCCCACCGAGGGCGGCAGTGATGGGGTCACCGATCGAGCGCATCAGCACGAACACCATCGTTACGAGGATGAACACGGTCGGGAAAATCAGGAGAAAACGAACTATAAGAAATCGAGCAAGAGGATTTGTGATCCCCCATGAACGCCGGGTGGGCGGTTCTGACTGTGCCGGATTGATCACGGCGGGAGCGGACTGCGACATACCTACCTATCGTGCAGAGAACGAAGACGAGGAGGTGACCCACATCGTGTGTGGGCCACCCCCATGCGTCATAACGCTAGGCCGAGGCCTAACTGGAGCGAGATACTCCTACTTGGCCAAGCTGCCGTAGCGGAACTTAAACGAACCGTCGAGCGTCGCTCCAGTAACGTCCTTGCCCGTCACAGCGATTTGCGCTCCCTGAAGGAACGGAACGGTCGACAGCTCAGCTGCAACCTTCGCCTGAATGTCCTCGATCATTCCCTCACGCGTGGCGGGGTCGAGCTCGGTTGCCTGAGCAACGATCAGATCGTTGACTTCGGCGTCCGAGTAGTGGTTGCCGAGGAAGTTGCCCTCACCGAAGAACGGAGTCAGGTAGTTGTCGGCGTCGGAGTAGTCAGGGAACCAACCCAGCTGGTAAGCGGGGTAAGCATCTGCGGTGCGCTCCTTGGCATAGGTGACCCACTCAGTCGACTGCAGGTTGACTTCGAAGATTCCTTCAGCTTCAAGCTGGCTCTTGACCAACGCGTACTCGTCACCCGAGGACTCACCGTAGTGGTCTGGGTTGTACTGAAGGTTGAGCTTTACCGGAGTCTCGACTCCAGCATCTGCAAGGCGCTTCTGCGCAGCTTCAACGCTCGGTCCACCACTGCCGTCGCCGTAGAGGTCCTTGAGTACCTCGGTTGCGCCGGTCAGTCCGTCGGGAACGTAGGAGTACAGCGGCAGGTAGGTGCCCTTGTAAACCTGGTCGGAAATTTCTTGGCGGTCGAGAAGGTCAGCAACCGCACCGCGAACGGCGAGCGACTTAGTCTCGTCAGCCTCAGGAGTCTTCGCGCCGAACGGCTGGGTGTCGAAGTTGAAGACGATGTAACGGATCTCTCCACCGGG
>Ga0209344_10001846_pt1 | contig 25683 bp, 21 predicted proteins | sample Cruoilmetagenom6_FD_187293 | JGI IMG/M metagenome (GOLD analysis project Ga0209344, IMG submission 187293) | Oil polluted marine microbial communities from Coal Oil Point, Santa Barbara, California, USA - Santa Barbara Oil Seep Sample 6 (SPAdes)... | ecosystem: Environmental > Aquatic > Marine... | reverse complement strand
CTTCAACCTGCCGAAGCTTCGATACAATATCTTCGGGTTTCTCTCGTTTTCCAGCCATCGCTGATCCTCCAAGTTACGGGACAAATCTATCCCAGGTGGTGGACCACTTTCAGGGGGCTATTCCAGCTTCGAGAGATTGCCAAAACACCTTCAAGTGGTTTGAGATGAGCAGTTTCCGAACTGTTGAAAGTACTCATCGGACAACCCTTCGGAGCTATTTAGCGCTGTTATCATATGGTGCCCTTGCCAAGTGGCTGCGCCCGTCATTCTTCTTAGAAGCTCCCTTGCCCCTTCTTCCGCTGGCCCTCTGTCCTCAGGTTGCCCGAAGATGAAGAAGGTTCCCAGAGCATTTGGATGAACGAAATCGCTCAACGTGTCATAGTTCTTCATCGCGGAAATTCTGCTTACCAGGTCTTGGATTTCTAGCCCCGATGACTTGACCTCGTCCAACGCGTTGAAGAACGCTTTCGTCACAGGATACTTGGCCCAGAGGTATTCAGCATATGCATGGTCCAATTTGTCGAGGTGCCTCATTGCATCCATCACATGAACGCGCTTGGCGATTCCCCCGCCTTCCGCCGGTCCGCCAAGGAACTGAGCAACTCGTCCTTCAAATGCCTCTAGGTCGCCCTTCCGCGTCATTTGGGAAAGCTCATGTATAAAGACGGTAGCCATTCCTACAGTTTCGATCTGCGCTCGTGCAAGGATGGCCGCGCTGACAACCCTATCTTCTTGGAGCAGTCTGCTGGCTGAATCCGCCAAATCGATGAAGCGCCGACAGAATCACCTTTTCATTTCCTCTATCGAGAAAAGCTGAGTGCCACGAGGATCAGAGTTGAACTCGATTGGTCGATTGCTCCATTCCTTTACTTCACTGTACACATTGTTCAGCCGCCATGACCTCAATTCCTCCATTCCGTCTAAAGCTTTCTGGGTGTCAGATGCGATCATGATCTTCTCCGTTGTTTCGCGCGCGGATAAAGTTGGGAGGACGTAGGCGTGAATCCCTTGAACTTTCCTTAGAAAATACCGAACTTCAACCAAAAGGTGACGTTGAGCCATAGTGTTTCACGCTAGCGAGGATAACCATCCGCTGTGACCTGCTGGCAGCGAAACGATGCAACACAATCCGATCAGCAGGTGCAAAGAGTAGCTTAATCTACGCCGGAAACTGTCTAACAAATGGGGGATAGCTCGATGGTCTCGAGCGATACAACCGCACTGTCCGGCAGTGTTGCAGGTCGTCTTTTCCGTACGTCGGTCCACCCTAAGTGTTGGATCGAATTTTCACGACCACCTCTGGTTCGTGGTTCTGGGCCATGATACCGACGTGTGATGCATGACATCCGGGACCGATATGAACAAGAAAATGGTGCGCGCTCACCCTCTGGCGCCTATCAATTGCGGTTTGAATACCCTCGCGCAGACGGCGCGGATTGTGCTTGGAGCCATGGCATGACCCCGCGTATTCCAACATGGGTGGACGGTGATCTTGTGGCCGTTGAGAAGCTTGAGGCGCATCAACGTGGGTTGCGCCACAAGGCGGTGTCGGTTTTTGTGATGGCGGGCGATGATCTTTTGATCCAGCGCCGTGCGCTAGGCAAGTACCACACCCCTGGCCTTTGGGCGAATACCTGCTGCACGCATCCCAATTGGGGCGAAGACGCCGAAACCTGTGCCCATCGGCGTCTGCGCGAGGAGCTTGGAATCACCGGGCTGAGCCTGTCCCATCGCGACCGTGTGGAATACCGTGCCGATGTGGGCGGCGGGCTTGTCGAGCATGAGGTCGTGGATATCTTTGTGGCGCGGGTGCCGGGGCGCATCGCCCTTGATCCGAACCCCGAAGAGGTAATGGAAACCCGCTGGACCGACCTGAATACGCTGCGCGAAGAGCTCCTGACGCATCCGGCGCAGTATACCCCCTGGCTTCGGATTTACATGCAAGAGCATGCCACGCAGATTTTCGCCTGAAGGCGGGCAGGGGGCGCCGCCCCCATCGCCGCAAAGCGGCGATTCCCCCGGGATATTTAAGGCCAGAAGAAGCGGTGGGCTCTATTTGCCCTTCCAGACCGGATCGCGTTTTTCGGCAAAGGCGCGCGCGCCTTCAAGCTGATCCTCCGAGGCATAGAGCGTATCTACCGTCGCAAGCTGGCGTTTGGTGATCCGGTTCATGGCATCCTGAAACCGCAGCGCCTCGGCCTCACGCACAATATCCTTGATGGCGGCGTAGACCAGAGGCGGGCCGGAGGCCAGTTGATCGGCCATCGCGCGCGCCTCGCCCATAAGCCGGTCGGCTGGATAGAGATGATTTACGATGCCCCAGCGGGCGGCCTCTTCGGCATCAAGCCAGCGGCCGGTCAGAAGCATTTCCATCGCGATATGATAGGGGATGCGCTTGGGCAGCTTGATGCTGGCGGCATCCGCCACCGTGCCAGAGCGGATTTCGGGCAAGGCAAAGCTGGCATGATCCGCCGCCAGAATGATATCAGCCGAGAGCGCCAATTCGAGCCCGCCACCACAGCAAATTCCGTTGACGGCGGCGATCACAGGCTTGTTGAGGTCGCGCAACTCCTGCAAGCCGCCAAAGCCGCCAACGCCGTAATCGCCATCCACTGCATCGCCATCCGCCGCTGCCTTGAGATCCCAGCCGGGGCAAAAGAACTTCTCGCCCGCCCCGGTGAGAAGGGCCACGCGCAGGTCAGGATCGTCGCGAAAGTCGCGAAAGACCTCGCCTAAGATGCGGCTGGTTTCAAGGTCAATTGCATTGGCCTTGGGGCGGTCGAGTGTCACCTCAAGTACGGCGCCGCGACGTTCGGTTTTCACTGGGCTTTGGGTCATTCATCTTCTCCGATCCTGATCAGGGCATCTGCGGCAATGGCGAAATTTTTTCCGCAGATCAGTGGGTTGATCTCAATTTCATCAAGGCGCATCGCATTGGCAATGACGTAGGCCTGCACCGCCATGACCGCCTGTGCAATGGCGGCGATATCCACCCCCGGTTTGCCGCGATACCCCGCCAGCAGGGGGGCAATGCGCAATCGTTTCAGGGCGTCGGATATGTCGGTTTCCTGAACGGGCAGCAGCAAGGACTGGCTGTCGGCCATTACCTCGGTGAGGACCCCGCCAGCCGCAAGCGTAAGAACAAAGCCATGCGCGGGGTCACGCAGCACACCGACCAAAAGCTCGACCACCCCACCGGTGACCATGGCTTCGATCAGGAAACCAGAACTGTCCATGGCGGCCGCGGCGTTGGCCACTGCCGCAGCATCTGTGAGGTTGAGCGCGACCAAACCGGCCTCGGACTTATGCGCGAGGCCCTGACCTTTCAGCACAACAGGAAAGCCGACCGTTTCGGCGGTATGCGCGGCTTGTTGCGGTGTGGCGGCGAGGCGTGATGCGGGCACAGAGAGGCCAAACCCGGCCAGGGCCTGCTTGGCCTCGGCCTCGGACAGCATGTGAAGATTTATCGGCGCGCCGGGGGGCAGAATCGGTTCGGGCATATCGTGCCGCCGCCCCAGACGGGCAGCAAGCGCGATTGCGGTAAGCCCCTCGCCGAGGCCGACCAGCGGGATCAACCCGGCGGCAAGACACCCTGCGATGACCGCTTCCGGCAGGGTCTCGGGCAGGGTGGACAAAACCGCGAGCGGCTTGTTTGCACGGGCACGGGCGGTGGCGCCCGCCTCAATCACGCAATCCCAGGCGGATGGATCACAGCGATCAGGCCGCGGAAAATCAACAATGACGCAGCCCATTGCCACATCACCCATCAACATTGCCGCGAATGTATCAGTCATGCGCGCCACGTCACCCCAGATAAAGGTATGGTAATCCAAAGGGTTGGCCAATGCCACGCGTGGGCCAAGCGCGGCGCGCAGACCATCGATCTGCGACGCATCAAGCGCTGGAAAGACGAGATCCCGGCCTACGGCACTATCGGCCATCAGGCTGGCCTCACCCCCCGAACAGGAGAGCGACACGATCCGGTTTGACGGGAGCGGCCCGGCCAAATGCAAGAGCTTGAGCGTTTCAAGCAAGGCAGGCAGGCCCTCGACCTGCGCCACGCCGAGACGCTCCAGAAGGGCGCATGCGCCCGCGTCTGACCCGGCGAGCGACGCAGTATGGGAAATCGCCGCCGCGCGCGCCTGTTCCGATTTACCGGCCTTGAGGGCGACGATGGGTTTGCCAAGTGCGCGCGCCTCTTGGGCCAGTGTTTCGAAGGCGGCCAGATCGCCGATACCCTCAACATGCAGCCCAAGGGCGGTCACGCGGCTATCGGCCAAAAGTGCGCGACCCAGTTGCGCGAGACCGAGTTGCGCCTGGTTGCCCGCGGTCATCAGATAGGCAATCGGCAAGCCGCGCGTCTGCATGCTGAGATTGATGGCGATGTTGGAACTTTGCGTCAGGATCGCGACACCACTCTCTACCCGCTGCCCGCCGTGCTGATCCGGCCATAAAAGTGCGCCGTCAAGATAGTTGATGAAGCCATAGCAATTGGGCCCGAGGATCGGCATCGCGCCTGCCGCCTCCAGCAACCGGGCCTGCAAGGCATCCCCGTCGCCGGTCTCGGCCTGCATCTCGCGAAAGCCGCTGGCAAAACAGACCGCGCCACCGGCACCCATTGCCGAGAGGCGTGCCACCACATCTAACGTGGTCTCGCGATTGACGCCGATAAAGACCGCATCCGGCATGCCGGGCAGATCATCAAGACTGGCAAAGGCCGCACGCCCTGCGATTTCGTCGCGCGCGGGGTGAACCGGCCAGACCGGGCCGTCGTAGCCGATCTTGCCGCACTGCTCGACCACCGAGGCGCACCAAGCGCCACCACCCACGACCGCAATAGAGGCCGGGCGCAAGAGCCGAGAGAGATCACGCATATCGGGCCTCGCCCCTGAAGAGATTTGGGCCTCCGGCGGGGATATTTGGCGCCAGAAGAAACGGGGAAGGGATGTTGCCTCTTCCCCGTTCCGTGAAACACGCAAGGCTGCTTCTCCTGGCACGGTCATCGGCGTCCCCGCCTGTACCGTGGGTGCAGATTGACGCAAGAAGGTTAATAATGCCTTGTTTCTTCTGGTTGAAAATATCCCCGCCGGAGGCATTGAAACTCTTTTGGCCTGTCATCGCCTCAGGCTCCAATTGGGCGAAGGAGATCGCGACTGATGATATGGCGTTGGATTTCGCTGGTCCCATCCCAGATCCGTTCAACCCGCGCATCGCGCCAGAACCGCTCAATCGGGAAATCATCCATCAGCCCCATGCCGCCATAGATTTGCAATGTGGCATCGGTAACCCGCGCCAGCATTTCACTGGCATAGACTTTGGCCGAGGCGATTTCACGATTCGCCGGCAGGCCCTGATCCAACCGCCAGGCGGCGTTCAGGGTCAGCAGGTCGGCTGCGTCAATTTCCGTGATCATATCGGCGATCTGAAAGCTGACCCCCTGGAACTTGCCAATCTGCTGGCCGAATTGTTTGCGTTCGGCTGCATAATTGAGCGCATAATCGAAACAGCGCCGCGCGCGCCCGACACTCATCGTGGCGACCGTGATCCGGGTGGCGTAAAGCCATTCGTTCATCACCGCAAAACCGCCATCGACCTCACCCAGCACCTGGGCATCGGACAGGCGGCAATCATCAAAATCAAGAATGCAGTTTTTGTACCCCCGGTGGCTGACCGACTTGTAACCGTCGCGGATGGTAAAGCCGGGCGTGCCGCGATCAACCAGAAAGGTGGTGATGCGTTTTTTGGGGCCGCGCGGCGTGTCATCCTCTCCGGTGGCGACGAAAACGATAATAAAATCAGCGTGATCTGCGCCGCTTATGAAGTGCTTGGTGCCATTGAGCACCCAATCGCCGCCGTCGCGCCGCGCCGAGCAGGTCATGCCGCGCACATCCGATCCGGCGCCCGGTTCGGTCATGGCAAGCGCATCCATCCGTTCGCCGCGCACCGCCGGAAGCAGGTAGCGTTCACGCTGTTCCCCCTCACAGGCCATCAGGATATTCTGCGGGCGCCCGAAGAAATGGTTGAGCGCCATCGACCCGCGCCCAAGCTCGCGCTCGACCAGGGCAAATTCAAGGTGGTTGAGACCCGCGCCTCCCACCTCTTCGGGGAAGTTGCAGGCGTAAAACCCCAGATCAATCGTCTTTTGTTTGATCGCCTGCGCCACCTCGGGCGGCACCTCGCCGCTGCGTTCGACCTCGGCTTCGTGCGGGTAGATCTCGTTCTCGACAAAGCTGCGCACCGTCGAGACGATCATTTCCTGTTCGTCGGTCAATCCGAAATTCATGTCACGCTTCCTTGTGCAGGGTGGCCAGCGCCTCGACCCTTGCCAGAACCTCGGGCAGGGGATCGCACGACTTGCGCGTTTCGAGGTTCACATGCAGCATGAACTGATCCGATGTGGCCAGAAGCTCGCCATCGTTTTCGCGCTTCATCTCGTGATAACAGCGCAGCTTTTTGCCCGCGCCTTGGGTCACGCGGGTTTCGACGATGACATGCTCACCGGCCTGCGCCTCGGCCAGAAATTTGATCGTGATCTCGGCGGTGAAATAGCTGTTGCCGGCTTCGATATAGGCGGCATCGGCGCCGACATGGGTCATTACCGCATCGGCGGCATCGCTGAACAGCTGACCATAACGGCCCTCGTTCATATGCCCGTTGTAATCGGTCCAATCGGCGGGAATAACGCGGCGCGCGCTGATGATCGGTGGGCCATCCTCAAGCACGGGGCGGAAGGTCACCTGATGCGCGTTGATCAGCCGTCCGGCGGCGTTGCCCTGTTGGCGCAGGGCGCGCATCATCGCGATCAAGTTGTTGTCGCGCTTGCGCTCAAGCTCGCGGATGCTCAGGTGCCCCGATTGCGCATCGGATTGATCGGCGATCATCTGGGCCAGTTCATCGGTCAACTCGGGCACATCCATCAGCTTGGTCCAGGGCCAAGAGAGGCAGGGGCCGAACTGATCAATGAAATGCTTCATGCCGGCCTCGCCGCCGGCGACGCGGTAGGTCTCGAACAGGCCCATCTGCCCCCAGCGAAGGCCAAAGCCATAGCGGATCGCATTGTCGATCTCCTCGGTGGTGGCAATCCCGTCCTTGATAAGCCAGAGCGCTTCGCGCCACACCGCCTCAAGGAAGCGATCGGCGATATGGGCGTCGATTTCCTTTTTGACATGAAGGGGATAGAGGCCAAGCGCGGTCAGGGTGTCGCTGGCCCGCGTCACCAGATCGGCGCTGTTCTTCTCGGTCGTGACAAGCTCAATCAGCGGCAAGAGATAGACCGGATTGAACGGGTGCGTCACCACGATCTGTTCGGGGCGCGTGGCGCAGCCTTGCAATTCCGACGGCTTGAAGCCTGAGGTCGACGAGCCGATGATCGCGCCTGCGTCGCAATGCTCTTGCAAGGTCTGATAAACCTTGCGCTTGAGCGCGAGGCGCTCGGGCACGCTTTCCTGAATCCAGCTTGCCCCTGCCACAGCCTCGGACATGCTGGCGTGAAAGCTCAGGCGGCCTTCGCGCGGCAGGGCAATATCATAAAGCATCGGCAAGGCGTGGCGGGCATTGCCCAGCACCTCGTTGATCTTGCGCTCGGCCTCGGGGTCGGGGTCGAACACCCGCACATCCCAGCCATTGAGCAGGAACCGCGCGGCCCATCCGCCGCCAATCACGCCACCGCCGATAATCGCTGCTGTTTTCGTCATCACTCCACTCCCGTTAGCGCAGGATCATTGCGCCGATATCATATCCGTTGAAATCCAGAATTTCGCGCGCGGCGGTAATCCGGTCCGCACCACCGGTCGCGCGCCGGTCAAGCACCCAGCCATAGCCGCCATCCGGCGCGCCGATGGCGGCGGTGCGGTAGTCTTCATCGACCCAGATCACCCATAAATCGCGGGCCTTGCCGCCCTGCGGGTCTGCAAGACGCCAGCGGTTGGGGCCAAGCGCCTTGGCGCGCCAGAGGGCGGCAATATCGGTGCACGCGCCATTGTCCGCGCAGTGACGCGTGATCAGTTTAAACGCCTCCTGGCCATGCCTGCTGCGCAGATAGCTCACCGTCAAGAGCGCCTCGTCGCCGGGATAATGGCCGCGCACATGCCAGTCGCCCGCAAGCCGGTTGGCATCGCTCCGGGTGGTATAGGTGAGCGGCGTTTGGGTGTCGCGATACAGGCCGGTCGGGGCCTTGGGCACCGCGCAGGCCGATATCAGCGCGACACATGCCAGAGGCCACCAAATCCTCATGGCACAAGGGTTTCCGTATGCCCGTCCACCGCCAGAATTTGCCCCGAGATCTTGCTGGCCGCAGGCGAGGCAAGGAACAGCGCCATGTCCGCCAGATCATCGACATTGACCCAAGAGCGCAGGCTGACGCCCTTGACATATTGCGCGCGTACCTCGTTCTCGGGTTTGCCGCCCGCTGCCGCTTCCATGGCGACAACGCGGTCCATTCGGTCGCCTTCGACCGCGCCGGGCGCAATCGCATTGACGCGCACGCCGACGGGGCCAAGCTCCATCGCCAAGGTCTTGGTCAGACCCACCAGCCCCCATTTTGCCGCCGCATAGGGCGCGCGCAGGGGGTAACCGAACAAGCCCGCCGTCGAGCTTGTGATCAGGATCAGGCCCGCCCCTTGCGCGCGCATCACCCGCGCCGCCCAACGACAGGTCAGAAAGGTGCCTGAGAGGTTCACATCAAGACAGGCGCGCCAGGCGTCATAATCGAGATCCTCGATCCGCCCCGCAGGGCCGCCCGTACCGGCATTGGCACAGACCACATCGACCCCGCCCCATGCGCGTTCGACATCGCCGAAAAACGCCTCCATCTGGGGCTCGTCGGTGACATCGGCCTGAGCGGCGATAAACGCGGGATGCTCGGCGCGGACCCGCGCCACCGCCGCACCATCGGCATCGCAGATCGCCACTCGGTCACCGCGCGCCGCAAAGCGCTTGGCAAGACCAAGCCCGATCCCCGACGCGCCACCGGTGATCAGCACGCGCATGCTCATCCGCGCGGGGCCTGTTTGGTCAGGCGCAGCTTGTCGCGCACCTCTTGCGGGCCAATCACCCGCGCGCCGAGATTCTCGATGATACCGACCGCGCGTTCAACCAGTTGCGCATTGGTTGCCAGAACACCGCGATCCAGCATCAGGTTATCCTCAAGCCCGACGCGCACGTTGCCCCCGGCCAGAACGCTTGCCGCCACATAGGGCATCTGGTTGCGCCCAAGGCCAAAGGCCGAAAACGTCCAGGTGTCCGGCACATTGTTGACCATTGCCATGAAGGTATTGAGGTCATCCGGCGCGCCCCATGGCACCCCCATGCACAGCTGAACAAGCGCGTCAGGTTCCAGAATGCCATCGGCGACAAGCTGTTTGGCATACCAGAGGTGGCCGGTGTCAAAGGCCTCGATCTCGGGCTTGACGCCTAGCTCTGTCATCATCCGGCCCATCGCCTGAAGCATGCCCGGCGTGTTGGTCATGACGTAATCGGCCTCGGCGAAGTTCATCGTACCGCAATCGAGCGTGCAGATTTCCGGCAGGCAGTCGGCCACATGCGCTACTCTCTCGGTGGCGCCCGCCATGTCGGTGCCGACCTCTTTGGGCGGCAGCGGGTTCTCAATGCCGCCAAACACGATATCGCCGCCCATTCCGGCGGTCAGGTTCAGCACCACATCGGTGGCGCTGTCGCGGATCCGGTCGGTGACCTCGCGAAACAGGCCAAGATCCCGGCTTGGCGCGCCGGTTTCAGGGTCGCGCACATGGCAATGCACCACCGCCGCCCCGGCCTTTGCCGCCGCAATCGCACTATCGGCGATTTGCTCTGGCGAGCGCGGCACATGCGGGCTTTTGTCTTGCGTGCTCCCCGATCCGGTGACGGCACAGGTGATGAAAACCTCGCGGTTCATGGTAAGCGGCATGGGGGCTCCTCCGGGGATGGTGTTTCGGGGCTAGCCTAACGCGCTGGTGCTGCTCTCTATCTTGCCGTAAAAGACAAAAATCATGCCTAAATGGACAAAATCATCAGAGACGCCGGTCAGCATCGCCTTCCTGATCTTCGATCAGTTCTCAAACCTGTGCCTTGCCAATTGTCTGGAGCCACTGCGCGCCGCCAATACCCTGACGCGGCGGCAGAGCTTTGACTGGCAGATTCTGACTCGTACCGGCGAGCCGGTGCTCTCGTCCTCGGGCATGCAGGTGGTGCCGCATAGGCCGCTTAAATCGCTGGACGCCTGCGATTATCTTTTCGTTCTGGCAAGCTATGAGCACACCGCGCTGGATACCGCCGACACGCGCCGTGCCCTGCGCGCTGCGGTGACAAAAGCGAGAACCGTGGTCGGGCTGGATGCGGCGCCCTGGCTTTTGGCCTCGGCCGGTTTGCTGAACGGGCGGCGCGCAACGGTGCATTGGGATCTGCTTGACGCCTTCACCGAGCGGTTTCTCGATATCGAGGTGGCGCGGGCGCGGGTTCTGAGCGATGGGCCATACATGACCTGCGCCGGGGCGATGTCGGCGCTTGATCTGACGCTTGGGCTTATTGCGGATCGCCTTGGCCTTTCGGTGCGTCTTGATATCGAGGCGATGTTCATCCATGGCGACCCGCCGCTCAGCCCGACCCGCGAGGGGCAGGCGGTGGGCGATGCGCTTGTGCGCCGGGCGCTGACGGTGATGCGCGACACGCTTGAGCGGCCTTTGTCGCAGGCCGATCTGGCGCGCCGCCTGTCGTGTCAGGCGCGCACGCTCGACCGTCGGTTTCGCGCAGGGCTGGGCGCGCCGCCGGGCACGGTCTATCGACATTTGCGCCTGTCTTCGGCGCGCAAGATGCTTGAGGGCACCAGCCTTGGCATTGCCGAAATCTCCCTGCGCTGTGGCTATGAGTCCCCCGCTGCCATGGCCCGCGCGATGCGGCGCCACTATGGCGCCAGCCCAAGCGATCTTCGCAAATCCGGGTGGGGCCGCTCAGAGGGCCGGCAGGCGATACATCCCGGAACTTGAAAACGCGATCGAGCTTCCGTCTTCGATATCCTCGGCAAAACGCCGGGCGATAACCCGAAGCGCGGTCTGTCGCCCCTTGGCCACCAATGCCCGCCGCGAGGGCAGGGCAGGGGTAAGCCCCGGCTTGAGCAGAGTCTGCGACCAGATCAGCGGGTGCAATTCCTGAAGGTGATTTTCCAATAGCCAGTCAAGGCAATCATGGATGCGCGCGCGCGCCGCCTCGGCCCCCGAGGGCAGGCGCGCCTTGCCGCTGCGCGGGGTCATGACGATGCCGCAAAAGGCAGAAAGCTGATTGATCACATGCTGATCGCGTTTGCGCGCCACGATATCGCGCAGCCCGTCGATGAAAAACTCGCAATCCAGCCGTTCAAGCGTACCGGGATCAAGCGCCAGTGCGTCAAGGTAAACCCAGGCATAGCCACCCGTGCCCCATACCTCGCCAGTGCGCGCGGCGGTGCGGCGCGCCTCAAGGTCAAGCATCTCGTAACTGCCATAGCGCGCGGGCAAAAGCACCTCGCCAAGGGCACGCATGTGGCGCGGGCTATCGGGGTCAAGGTCGATCAGCTTTTCATAGTCATCGGCCACCCGAAGGCGCGGTTTCTGACGACCGGCCAAAAGCGCACATTGCGCCGCGGCCAAGGATGGCGCATCAAGATCGACCCCGTCGAACGGCCCGAGAATATCATCGGCGCGCTTGAAATGCAGGTGAAATTCCGCCTCATGCTCGATCGTGGTCCGCTCTGTTGCCGTGGCCCGCCAGGCCCAGCCGATGTCGATATGAGTCAGCGCCACGATCAGCGCACAGGCATAGCTGTCAGGAAATTCGGCAAGCATTTCCTCCAGCGCGTCAATACCTGCACTGTCGGGCGCAACCCCGTCATGCAGGGAATCTTCGGCCGCCGCGACCACATCGGCGCGCGCGCCGTAAGCCAAAAGCATCGTGGCATTCTCGCCGCCCGGCGTGCGCAGACGCGCCTCGTCGCCATATTCAATCAGGCGGGCCAGGTCTTCCCACATTTCCTGGCGGGCCAGCTTCTGGCCTTTGTCCTGATGGGTGGCGCGGGCCATTTCCTCATCCGTGACCGGCAGGGAGGGTAAAAGAATACGCTTGGTCAGGCTGTCAAGATCGGTCTGCGGCTTGCGGCGCAACAGCCCCAGAAAATCCGGCAGGCGACGACCGTCACGGCCCTTGCGCCTGTGTTGGTCCGGGGTCGTGTTGTCTGGTTCTGCGATCGGTTCAAAAGGCATGGCGTCTCCGGCGTGCTGCTCCACCACACCCTGACGCCGCTTTTCGACCAAAAGAGGGCAGCCCTTGGGTGAAGGCAGGGAATTTGCGGGTATCACCTTCGCGTTGCTTTGGCGGGCGACTCAGGGCACACTCGTCAAATGAAAAAGCTGCTGCCTTTTGTTTTTATTGCGATTTTTCCGCTCTCCAGCCTCGCTGAAGAACGCGCAGGCGGCGTTTTCCCCCTGTCTCCGCCTGCACGTGACGGCAATATTCCGCGCACAAGATGGGAACATCGCGCCGATGCGCCGCTTTTGACACGCACCGCCTTGTCGGCGCTCAAAGGCCATGGCGCGGCGCTGACAGCGGTCGTGCCACGCGACATCGCGACCTGGTGCCCGGCCTATCCGCAGGCCAGCGATGCCAGCCGCCGGGCGTTCTGGGTGGGGTTCTTGTCGGCACTTGCCAAACATGAAAGCACCTATAACCCGCGTGCCGTGGGCGGCGGGGGGCGGTGGTACGGCCTGTTGCAGATTCTGCCGGCCACCGCGCGCGGCTATAAATGTCGCGCGGGATCGGGCGAGGCATTGCGGGACGGGCCGGCAAACCTGTCCTGCGCGGTGCGGATCATGGCACATACCGTGCTGCGCGACGGGGTCGTGTCTGAAGGCATGCGCGGCGTGGCCGCCGATTGGGGGCCGTTGCACAACGCCAGAAAGCGCCGGGACATGCAAGGTTGGACCCGCGCACAAAGCTATTGCAAACCGCTCTCTTCCGTTCGCCCCCGCATGCGCCCGGCCCGGCTTGCGCAGGTCGCGGACTAGCCCCAGAAAATTCACCGAATTTTCTGACCATTTTCTTAGCAAAGAAAATGCCCGCTCAGACGCCGCGGATGCGTGTCACCATCTCTGTGGTATCCCGGCTCAGCCCCGGCGTGGCGAGAATCCGTTCAAGCTCTGCCTTGATCAGCGTCTGGCGCGTGTCGTCATAGCGCCGCCATGTCTCAAACGCCGAGCACATGCGCGCGGTGGTTTGCGGATTGAGCGGGTCAAGCCTGATCAGCCAATCCGCCAACACCCGATAGCCCTTGCCCGAGGCATGGTGGAACCCCGCCGGTGACATGACCATCGCCCCGAAGGTGGCGCGAAAGCGATTGGGGTTGCGGATGTTGAAATCGGCATGATTGGCCAGACGGCTTGCAGCCTCGGCGGTGTGCTCGGGGCTGGCATGCACGATCTGCAAGCTGAACCATTTGTCGATCACAAGCCGATCCTGTTGCCATTGATCATAGAACGCTTTTGTCGCCGCATCACCGGCTCCCGCCTGCAAAAGACAGGACCATGCCGCCAGTTGCTGGGTCATATTGTCGGCGCTGTCGAATTGCTGTGCCGCCAGGGCCCCGCCATCAACGCGCGAAATCATTGCCAGCGCGGCGTTTGCAAGCGCGCGCGCGCCGGACTGTTCCGCATCGGGGCGATAAGGCGCGGTGACCTGATGCGCCGTATATAGCTCGCGCGCCAGGTCTTCGATCTGTTTGGCGCGGGTGTTGCGCAGCCGCTCCAGCGCCTGCCAGATGGCTTGCGGGTCGGGTGTGACGCCCATTTCAAAAAGGGATTGGGCCAGTTCATCCTCGCTCGGCAGGCCAAGCGCAAGGGCGCGAAACGCCGGATCAAGAGCCTCGTCGCGCGCCATCAGTTGCACCGCATCCAGATAGGCCGGATCCGGCGCCGCGCCCTCACGGATCATCGCAATCAACCCGTCACGGGCGAGGGCGCGCCCGGCCTCCCATTTATTGAAGGGGTCGGTATCATGCGCCAGAAGAAAGGCGCGCTCGGCATTGTCCGTGTCACGTTCCAGAATCACGGGCGCAGAGAAATCACGCAAAATCGAAGGGATAGGGCGCGCAGCTAATCCATCAAATGAAAAACTCTGCGCGGCCTGTGTCATCTCAAGAACACGGGTGGCCTGTACCTCATCGCCATTGGCACCAAGCAGGCCCACGGCAATCGGAATAACGCGCGGTTGTTTTACCTCCTGCCCCGGCGTTGGCGGGGTTTCTTGTTCAAAATGAAGGGTATAAGTGCCATCCTTGAACTCATCACTGACCTTGAGGCGTGGCGTGCCGGCCTCTTCATACCAGCGTTTGAACTGTGCCAGATCACGGCCCGTTACATTTTCGAACACGGTCAGCCAATCCTCGATGGTACAGGCCTGTCCGTCGTGACGCTCGAAATAGAGATCGAGCGCCTTTCTGTAGGCCGCATCGCCCACCAGCCGCTTGAGCATCCCGATAAGCTCGGCGCCTTTTTCATAGACCGTGGCGGTATAGAAATTGTTGATCTCGACAAAGCTTGCAGGGCGCACCGGATGTGCCAGCGGGCCGTTATCCTCGCGGAATTGCCGCGCGCGCAGGTCGATCACATCCGAGATCCGCTTGACCGGGGCCGAGCGCATGTCAGAGGTGAATTCGGAATCGCGATAGACCGTCAGCCCCTCTTTCAGGCAAAGCTGAAACCAGTCGCGACAGGTGATCCGGTTGCCGGTCCAGTTGTGGAAATACTCATGCGCGATGATCGCTTCGATACGTTCGAAATTCGCATCTGTCGAGGTCTCGGCGGTGGATAAGACGCAGGACGAGTTGAAGATGTTCAAGCCCTTGTTTTCCATCGCCCCCATGTTGAAGTCGTCCACCGCAACGATATTGAAGATATCTAGATCATATTCGCGCCCGTAAACCTCTTCATCCCAAGCCATCGACTTTTTGAGCGCCTCCATCCCGAAGGCGCATTTACCCTCATCGCCGGGGCGCACCCAGATATTCAGCTCGACATCGCGGCCTGACCGAGTGGTGAAGCGATCCGGATGATTGATCAAATCGCCCGCGACAAGCGCGAAAAGATAGGCCGGTTTCGGCCAAGGGTCATGCCATTCGGCAAAGCCCGGGCCTTGCGCGACCGCATCGCCATTGGACAGCATCACCGGCGCATCGCCCTCGATCCGGACGGTAAACACGCTCATCACATCGGGTCGGTCGGGGTAATAGGTGATCTTGCGAAAGCCTTCGGCCTCGCATTGGGTGCAATACATGCCGTTCGACATATAAAGCCCCTCAAGGGCGGTATTGGCGGCGGGGTTGATTTCGACCTCGGCCTGAAATGTAAAGGGGGCATCCGGCACAACCGCGCGCAGGCCCTCGGGTGTGATCTCGGGCGTAATCGCGGCCCCGTCGATCATCGCAGACACCAGGCTGAGCCCCTCGCCATGCAGGAAAAAGTCGCGGTTTTGCGCCTCGGGGTTAGGGCGAAACCTGATCTTGCTGACCACGCGGGTCGTCTCTGGCGCGAGGCGAAAGGTCAGATGCACCTCGTCCACCAGATAGGCGGGCGGGGTATAATCCGAGAGGTAAACAGCTTGCGGGGCGGCATCTTTCATCGCGTGCATCTCCTTGAGGGGCGGGGCGTTGGCCGCGACCCTAGGGCGTGGCGCGCGGGCCTGCAATGGGGGGCTTTCCCTTGGAGGCAATCCCGCTATCTCCGGGGATATGGAAAGGCCGGTCATCTGTTGGTTCAAGCGCGATTTGCGGGTCTGTGATCACCCGGCGCTTGCGCGTGCAGCGGCGCTTGGGCCGGTGATTGCGCTTTATATCATCGAGCCCGAGGGTTGGCAGCAACCCGATGCCGCGGGGCGCCACTATGCGTTTTTGCAAGAATGCCTTGGGGAGTTGCGCGTTGACCTTGCGAAAATCGGCCTACCTCTGACCCTGAAGGTGGGCGATGCGATTAGCACTCTTGAGGGCCTGCGGCAGACTCATGGTATCCGCCATCTGATCAGTCACGAGGAAACCGGCAATGGCTGGAGCTTTGAGCGCGACAAGCGCGTCGGCGCGTGGGCGCGGGCGCAAGGGGTGGCGTGGGAAGAGCTGCCGCAATGCGGTGTGATCCGCCGCCTGAAGGGGCGCGACCATTGGCAGGCAGCCCGAAATGCGGTCATGGCGGCGCCGCTTGTCCCGCCCTTGCAGGCGTGCCGCGCGGTGGAACATGTGGCCAGCGATCCGCCCCCGACGGCGGCGGCACTGGGCCTGACCGATGCCTGCACGATGCGTCAGAGCGGGGGGCGGGGGCGGGCCTTGCGGGCGCTTGACAGTTTTCTGACCACGCGCGGGCGCAGCTATCGGGGCGCCATGTCATCGCCGCTTGACGCAGCGCGCGCCTGTTCCCGCCTGAGCCCGCATCTGGCGTTTGGCACGCTGTCGATCCGCGAGGCGGTTGCCACGGCCAAGGCCGCCCCGGCGCGCGACGCAGAGTGGGGGGGGGCGATCCGGTCGTTTCAGGCGCGGCTTGCCTGGCGGGATCATTTCATCCAGAAACTGGAGGATGACCCCATGATCGAGCATCGCTGCCTGCATCCGGCCTATGAAGGATTGCGCCCGCTTGCCCCCGATGCCACGCGGCTTGCGGCCTGGGAGCGGGGCGAAACCGGTTTGCCGTTCGTTGATGCCTGCATGCGCGCATTGACCGCGACGGGATGGTTGAATTTTCGCATGCGCTCGATGCTGATGGCGGTGGCGTCTTACCATCTCTGGCTGGACTGGCGCAGCACCGGGCCGATCCTGGCGCGTCGCTTTACGGATTACGAGCCGGGCATTCACTGGCCCCAGGTGCAGATGCAATCGGGCACCACCGGGATCAACACGATCCGGATTTATAACCCGATCAAACAGGGCCATGACCAGGACCCGAGCGGCGTTTTTACCCGCCGCTGGCTACCGGAACTGGCCGAGGTGCCGGATACCCAATTGCAAACGCCTTGGGTCTGCGAGGGCGCGGCGCGGATTCTGGGGCGCAGCTATCCCGCGCCTGTGGTTGATCCGGTAACGGCTGCGCGCCGCACGCGCGACCTGGTCTGGGGCCTGCGCCGTGCCCATAAATCAGACGCCGAGACCGCGCGGATCGTCACCCGCCATGCCAGCCGCAAACGCCGCCGCCGGGCCAAACCCGCCAATCGGCAGCTTCGGTTCGATTTTTGATGGCCCGGCAGCGCCGCAAATCCGACCTTCCGGTCAAAACCTGTGCCACCTGCGGCCGCCCGATGCACTGGCGGCGCAAATGGGCCCGCGTCTGGGACGAGGTGCGCCATTGCAGCCTGCGGTGTCGTCGCCAACGCTCTGGTGTGGACGGCACAACCCCGGCCGACCGGGATGCTTTTGGCCGGTAATGGGACCGGATGCGACCAATGGCCTTACCCGTTTTGCGCCGCCCACAATCCGAACTCTGGCAGGGTAAGGTGAACAACCGGTGCATGAATTCTGTGCGGTTCTGCGAAAGCGCAGGGGTTCATGTGCGTGCTTTGATGTTTTATTATTCAATTTGACGTTATATTTAACTGAGATATGAGGGACTGAACAGGCAGGCACAGGACAGCTATGAAACGCCCGATCGTCGGCATAATTGGCAATGAATATGTGATTGATAATCGCTATCCGATGCATGCGGGGGGCACTATGAATTCCTCTGCTGTGGCTGATGTGGCGGGGTGCATGCCGCTTATCGTGCCCTCTGATCCGCGCTTTGTCAGCGTGGCGGAACTGCTTGAGGCCTGTGACGGGTTTTTGCTGACCGGCGGGCGGCCCAATGTTCACCCCCAGGAATACGGCGAAGAGGCGACCGAGGCGCATGGCGCATTTGATCGTGCGCGCGATGCAATCACCCTGCCGCTGGTGCGCGCCTGTGTTGAAAGAGGGCAGCCGTTCTTTGGCATTTGCCGCGGCTTTCAAGAGGTGAACGTGGCCCTTGGCGGAAGCCTGCACCCCGAGATTCGCGATATTCCGGGACGCGACAATCACCGCATGCCCCCCGATGGCACCATGGCGGAACAGTTTGCCCTGCGCCATTGCGTGCGGTTCACGCCGGGCGGGGTGTTTCACCGCCTGATGGGCGCCGAAACGGTGATGACAAATACGTTGCACGGCCAGGGTGTTGTGCGCCCGGGCCATGACATCGTGATTGACGGCTATGCGCCCGATGGCACGCCCGAGGCGCTTTATGTCGAGGGTGCGCCGGGCTTTACCCTGTCGGTTCAATGGCATCCCGAATGGAACGCCGCCAATGATCCGGTCAGCCGCCCGTTGTTTTCCGCCTTTGGCGATGCGGTGCGGGCCTGGGCGGCGGGGCAGGCGACGCCGGTTCTGAAATCCGCCTGATCTTTTTGGGCTCGGGTGCCGGAGAACCGGTTCAGGCCATCCGGTCGTTTGATGATTCACCACGCAAAAGCTGGGCCTCGTGACGTTTCAGGCAATGGCGTGCGGTCTCGCGATGGCGCCCCGGTGCGCTGCGCAATTCAGGAAAAATCGCGAAAAGCTCTTCCCGTGAGGCGGCGGTCACGGCGCTCAGCGCCGTATCGCCCGCGTGGAAACTCTCGGTTGCGATCCCTTCGGCATAAATCACCTCATGGCGATCGAACATGATGTGGATATAGGTCACCTCGTCGCAGGGGCAGATGCGCACATCGCGGTCATTGACCAAGTGCTTGGCCGCCACCAGAACCTCGCTTTCGCCAAACAAAAGCTCGGCGCGATAGCCGGTGAACAGGATCCGGTGTTGCGGTGAGACAAGCAATTCGTCGCGGCTGCCCTGCATCACACTTGAGGCAACCGAGATCGGGGCAAAATCGCCAATGCCCGGCACCGAACGCTGTCCGATCCAGCGGATCGGCTGAAGACCGTGATCGCGCGTCACCACCATGTCGCCAAGGTGCAGCTGTTCGATCGCCCGTTCGCCAAACTGGGTCAGGATGCGCGCGCCGGGGGTGAAGCAGATGATGTTCTCGATCTCGTTGAAGGTTACGACAGAGCCGTCGGCGGTGGTGAAACTCCCGGCCAGACCACCGGTCGCATCATCGGTATTGGTAAAGTTGATGTCAGCGCGGCTGATGTCAGGTGTCAGGCGCAGCGTGTCACCCGTGGTTTCACCGCCTTCGCCCCCTGTGATCGTGATCGCGCCACTGCCGGCCTCGGCCAGATCGCCAAGAACAAAGAGGTCGTCGCCATCGCCACCCTCGGCGGTATCGCCCTGTGCGACCGCAAGCGTGTCCGCGCCCATGCCGCCGACAAGGCTATCGCCGCCGATCCCGCCGACAAGGCTGTCATCACCATCCCCACCCAAGAGCGTGTCGTCGCCATCCCCGCCAGAGACACTGTCGTCGCCCGCCCCGGCGCGCACGGAATCGTCGCCAAGACCGGCCAGAACCGTGTCATTGCCGGCCCCGGCAAGGATGGCATCGTCGTTGTCATTGGTCCGGCTGTCGAGGTTGTCGACAAGGTCGCCATCGGCGTCGCCGGTATAGGCGGCATCAATCAGGTCGTCGCCGGGCGTGCCCTCGACGATGAAGTTGCCAAGAAAGGGCGGAATGCCCATCGCCACCAGTTGATCGACGTCCTTGACCTGGGTCTGGCTGATGCCGACAAGGGTGACGCTTTCGCCACCCGAAAAGGTCAGAACCGCATTGCCCGAGGCGTCTTCGCCAACGGTCACATCCTCGGTCGAGACCGGGTTGCCGCTGGCGTCATGCAGGCCGGTGACGTCAAATTGATCACGGCCGTCAAAGGTGCCGTCGCCATTGTCGGACGGGGCCTCGAAACTTGAAACGACATCTGCGCCAGAGCCATCCTGAAGCACCAGAACGTCGGTCTCGGCGTCGCCGGGCCCAAGGTCGATCTGATCGTCGCCGGTGCCGCCGTCAATCGTGTCGGCCCCCGATGAGGCAACTAGCGAATCGTCGCCCGCGCCGCCCTCGACATAGTCGTTGTCAAAGCCGGAAAAGATCGTGTCATTGCCGCCGCCTGCAAGGATGCTGTCATTGCCATAGTTGCCGATGATCTCTTCCACACTGTCCGAACCGATGACCGTGTCACTGCCGGTGCCCATCTGGAATCGCTCGATCTCGGAAAATTCGGTGACCGAGGTGCCATCGGTGATCGTGCCGGCCTCGGGGGCGGTGAAATTGATCGTCAGTGGGGTGGAAATGGCCGAAAAGTTGATCCGGTCGCCTTCGCCCGCGATCTCGCCATCTTCGCCCCCAAAGATCGTGTCGTTCTGAAGATCGCCATCCAGAAAGATTTCATCGTCGCCGGACCCGGCAAAGATGACGTCATTGCCAAGGCCGCTGTCGATGCTGTCGTTGCCATCGCCCGCAAGGACGGTGTCGTCATTGCTGCCATCGGCGGCGTCATTGGCGTCGATAAGATCGCCCTCTGGATCGCCGGTATAGGCGGTGTTGATGATATCGGCGCCCGCCGTACCATCGACCGTGCCGGGGGCCGGAACGCCCATTGCGGCCAAAGCCGCAGGATCGGAAACCGCCGCAGGCGCCACCCCGATCAGGGTCAGGCTTTCGCCGCCCGGAAAGCCGAGGACGGCATTGCCATCGGCGTCGCTGGTCACGACCGCATCGGCGGTGTTGACCGGATTGCCGGTGAGGTCGTGCAAGGCGCTTACGTCAAGCTGATCACCGCTGCTGAACGTGCCGTCGCCATTGTCGGTGGGCGCGGCAAAGCCGGTGACGGCGTCATTGCCCGACCCATCGGCCAGCACAAGCGTGTCGATACCGCCCCCGAGAATGATGTTTTCGATCTCGGAAAATGTGGCGGTCGAGGTGGCGTCGCTGACGCTGCCGCCCTCGGGGTCAGCTGCTGTCAGATCAACCCTGGTGGCGCCGGTCACCGCCGACAGGTCAAGCGTGTCGCCCGCCGTTTCACCGGATTCGCCGCCGGTGATGACGTCATTGCCAAACCCGTCGCTCAGAACGATGCGGTCGTCGCCCGCCTCGCCAAAGATCGTGTCGCCACCCTCGCCACCGTCAAGCAGGTCATCCATCGTGCCCGGGGTCGAGCCGGTGATGACCGGCGCATTGGAAAAATCGAAAGAGCCAAAGCCATAGGCCGTGAAACCGGCCCGCGATGTCATGGTAAAGTCCAGCGACGACTGTCCCTCAAAGAGGAACTGCGCCCAGTGGTTTTCGTCGGCAAACCCCGAACTGGTGCCATCCGACCCGGCACTCAGCTTATCGGCGGTTGCGGTGGCGGTCAGATTGGTGGCCGGATCGCCGGACAGGGCAAGACCGGTCACATCGCCCGAGGCGGCGCTTACGCTTTCGGCACTGGTGTCGATATCGCGGAAGGTCAGGGCACCGTCGATGCGGATCGGCTCGCCCGTGGCCTGATTGAAAAACTCGAACCGAAAGGTCACGCCGGTGCCCGCCGCGACGGCGCTATCGGCGTTGAGCCCGATGCTGTCGGCCAGATCGACCTCCATGTTCGGGTCTTCGACGCCGACTACGGTCACACGCATCTGAACGACGGTGCCGGCATCGGTCGTCGCAACGCTGTCATAGGTGGCGAACTGGCCCAGGGGGCCATCGGTGCCCGTACCCGCCCCCGAGATATTGGCCGCGTTCAGGGTAAAGGTGCCAATCGTGCCGGCAAAGTTGCCGCTATCGCCACTGTCGCCAAAGATCAGGTCATCGCCGGTGCCGCCGCGAACCGTGTCGTCGCCGTCCCCCGCAATCACCGTGTCGCGACCGGCGCCCGCATCAATCGAATCGTTCTTGCTGCTGGGGGCATCAAGGTCCACGGCATCGCCCTGTGCGTCCGTGAATTCGGTGTCGATCAGATCGTCTCCGGCTGTCCCATCCACCACGCCATCGGTGGTATCGCTATAGACTGGCGCCGAGACGACGCTTGCCCTGCCGCTATCGGTGAAAAAATTGTCTGGCGTGAAATAAACGTTACCATCGCCACCAAGAAAATAGCTCCCGGTATCGGTGACGTCCGAATAGAAATTTCCGTCATTGGACCAGATCCCGCTCCATGTCCACTGACCTGGGCCAAGCGTGCTGTCGATATTGAAGGTGGATTGGGTTGCCGAAATCGCATCGCCCGTCTCAAGGCTTCGGTTCCCGAGACTGACAAGATACCCGATTGCCATAAATCACTACTCCAGACGCTAACCTCAGGCAAATGGCCCGATCAATTTGAAACTCGGGCCGGTGGCATGAGATCGCGCAAGCCTAGCCCTGATTGGTTAGGTTTCTGTTATCCGCCGAGATCGGCACGAATTGGGCGGCACTGCGGCACCCCGCGGCCGCAACGCCACATTTGCGCCGCTCTGCTCAGGCTGCCAAAGACACCGGGGGCGGGCGCAAAAGCCGTGCCTCATGCCGCTTGAGGCAGGGGCGCGCGGTCCGGCCATATGCATTCGAATTGGCGCGCAACTCGGGGAAAATGCTGAACATTTCTTCGCGCGACTGATCCGAGATCGCCGATATCCCGATATCGCCCGCATGAAAGCTTTCGGTGGCGGCGCCATCGGCATAGATCACCTCATGCTGGTCCAGCATCATGTGAATATAGGTCACCTCTGCCTGTTCGCGCGCGATCACATCGCGACCATCCAAAAGATGCTTGGCGGCGACCAGAACCTCGTCACAGCCAAACAAAAGCTCGGCCTTGTAGCCGGTGAACAAAAGCCGGTGCTGCGGTGACACCAAAAGCGGGCGCGCCGCCCCGTCAAGCACATGCGCCGCAATGGAAATCGGGGCAAACCTGTCGACGCCAGCCACCGTGCGGCTGCCGATCCAGCGGATCGGTTGCGGCCCGTGATCGCGGGTGATCACCATGTCGCCGACACGCAAACTTTCAATCGCGCGCTCGCCATGCGCGGTCAGGATGCGCGCGCCGGGGGTGAAGCAGATGATATTCTCGATCTCGGAAAAGGTGACGACCGTGCCGTCGGCCATGGTAAAGTTGCCCGACAGGCCGCCCGCCGCATCATCGGTATTGGTGAATGTTATGTCGGCCTGTGACACATCGCTCGTGAGCCGAAGCGTGTCACCGGCGGTCTCGCCGCCTTCACCGCCCACGATGTTGATCGTGCCGGCACCGGCCTCGCCGAGGTCTTCGATGACAAAAAGATCGTCACCGTCTCCGCCAAAGGCCTGGTCGCCCTGGGCCACGAACAGCATGTCATCACCCGCGCCGCCAAAGAGCTGATCCGCCCCGGTGCCGCCATCGATCGTGTCATCCCCGGCTTCGCCAAAGATATCGTCGTTGCCGGCCCCGCCAAGAAGACTGTCATCGCCATCTTCGGGGGCGACCGCATCGAAATGGATGTCGGTGACATAGATCCCCTGGGTGCCGCCTAGTCCGTTGGCATAGATGATTTCAATCTGTGACAGCGGCCCGGCGACTTCGACCAGAACCGACCCGTTCAGGTTGGCCTCGGAGGTGCCGGTATCATCAGAGGTAACAGTATTGCCCGAAACGGTCTGCCCGCCGCCGGGGGTAAGGGTGACCGCCACGGGATCGCCATTGGCATCAAACGCGTTGATGGTCAGGATATCCCTGTGGTTTCCGGCCCCCCAATCCACGTCGTTGATACGGAAAGAGACGTTTTCAACCGAGTCGCTATAGGCGCTACCCGCTTTGGCGGCAAAATCGATTGTGGTGGTCGATGACGCGCCGTCGCCATTGGCAAACAGATCAAGATTGGACGTGGTGTTGAAGGTTTCGCCCGGGGCGACATACACGTTCAATCCGGATTCAACGTTGAATGTCGGGTTGTTGTTGCCGTCATTCGCAAAGCTGACCGAGACTTCCATCTCGCCGGTGATCTGGCTGAAACCCGCGGTGAGGTCGGCGCCGTCATTTCCGACCGCCTCCCAATTCAGGATCTCGGCGCTGTCGGGCAGGGTGCCGTTATCTCCGCCATAGATGGTATCGGCCCCGTCGCCACCGTCGATGGTGTCGCTACCGCCGCCGCCCGTGATCGTGTCGTTGCCGCCGCCTGTGACGATGCTGTCATTGCCATCGCCGCCCGCGACGATATCGGCGCCGTTGCCCACGGCATCATCATCATGATCGGTATAGGCCGTGGTGATCGTGTCATCACCCGTGGTGCCGTTGACGATATCATCGGCCGCAACATAGTTGGTGAAATTGAAGGCCGGATCACCGGTCGCCACGTTTGGGTTGGTGTCATAGGCCACAACCTCGTAGCTGCGCCCCGAGATCAGCGGAATTTCAGACAGAGTGTAGTCGCCCGAGGCGGCACCGTTTTCGACATCCAGCTGAACAACGTCGAAGACCTGGCCGGTGACGGTATCGCGGATGGTCCAGACCAGCTCGGCATCGACGTTGGAGCCGGTCGAGGTATTGCCGCCGATGGTGACGTTGGCGGTGGCGCTTTCGCCACCGTTGTTGTCGTCGTCGAGTGTCCAGCCCTGATTGTTGGGCTCATTGTCGGTGATGGTGGCCGTGCCCGCCGTGTCGGACGAGCCCGTCCAGGTGAAGGTCGACCCCACGCCTGTGGAGAACACCGATGCGGGGTTCGTGTTGTACAAGCCTACAGTATATGTCGGCATTCCTGTTACTCCTGCCCGCAGATACGATGATCTGCTTTGCCTCACCACGCTCAGCGGTCTTATGCCGCGTGTCCCCGGGGATTTATGGAAAGACTCGCCCGGTTGTTTCCAGAATGGATACAGACCGTCTGCGGCGGTATTTCGCGCAATTTCAGGTAAGTTTTAGGCAGATTGGGGCAGGATAAGGGCTTGGCATGATCCAGCCGATCTTGATCCAGCCGGTAATGGGCATCTCGCCCCGATATCGCAGCGATCGCTTTCATTCCTGCCAGATGTCGCTAAGGTCAGACCCATCCTCGCCCTGCTGGCACGGCAGGGCCAAACAGGAAGGCCGGAACGATGAAGAAAATCCCCAAAGAAACCACCGACGAGGCGTTGATCAGGGCGTTCTTTGAAAACGGCGGCAACGTCAGTGTCGGCAAGACCAAACCCATGCCAAGCGACCTTGGAATCAGCAAAAACAATTGGAACGTCAAGCTGACCAAAGAGGAAAAGGCCGCGAAAAACGGCAAGTAATCGGGCGCCCTGTCATGGCGGCCCTCAAGGGAACATCGCATGATCATCTACGGAATCAGCACCTGCGCGGCGACGCGCAAGGCGCAAAAGGCGCTTGAAGCAGCAGGCAAAGAGGTCACATTTCGCGACGTGCGCAGCGAACCGATGAGCGAGGCGGAATGGGCCGAACTGATCGCCGAGTTCGGCGAGCGCCTCGTGGATCGCAAATCCACCGAATGGCGCGGGCTAAGTGACTGGCTGAAACACTCAGAGACCGACGCGCAACTTGCCGCCAAACCCAAACTCATGCTCAGCCCGGTGATCCGCGACGGCGACACCTATTACCTCGGCTGGGATGAAACGGTTGAGGCTGCTCTGTTGGCGGGGTGAGGGTGGGGGGCGGCGTATTGTGTTGAAAAACTCTTCCTTGATCGGGTGCCCATTCACTGATTCAATTCCCATATTGATCGGGGGATTTTGCGATGTTGGGACCGAGGCAGGAAGCACAGGCGGCGCTGTTTTATGAGTTCTCGCTGGAGGATCACATCCCGCAAAATCACTTGCTTCGTT
>Ga0209344_10001845_pt1 | contig 25685 bp, 25 predicted proteins | sample Cruoilmetagenom6_FD_187293 | JGI IMG/M metagenome (GOLD analysis project Ga0209344, IMG submission 187293) | Oil polluted marine microbial communities from Coal Oil Point, Santa Barbara, California, USA - Santa Barbara Oil Seep Sample 6 (SPAdes)... | ecosystem: Environmental > Aquatic > Marine... | reverse complement strand
GTTTGACGCGTGACACCTACACGTTTCCCAAGTTCGGATTGTGTCATCTCGCCGTTCAAAAATCGCAGCATGCGAATATTGTTTGTGATGATCTTCTTACGCATGCCAACCTCGACGATAACTCCAGATCGACAACCCATCGCGAACGACCTGTGCAATCACGATCATGAAAATCGCTGTGTTCACGATCTTCCATCCACCTGAAGTAAAGGGCATTACACACCCAACCAGGATCATCCCCACGAGAAGCACTTTGTAGGCTGCTCCAGTTGATCGCAGTTGTATTGCACGGTCTCGCTCATCTAATGGCGCCTTCGCGTCATCTGGGCTCTGCTTTCGCAGCCATAAATGTCCGGCGCCCAGGATCAGCAACTGGATCACACATGCGATCGCATATAACCACAATGGTGAGAGATCCGCTCCTGGCTGGCCCAGCGCCCCACCCGGAGGCGAGATCGCCATCCAAACTAGGTAAGGACCAAATGTCAATGACATAGCAAACAGGTACAGCCAAGACGTCTGTTCACGATAAGACACGTTCGATTCAATATTTTCTTCGTTTAACATGTCGATCATTGTCAATGCATTAATCGCAAATTGTGTAAATGCCTCTTTTTGAACTGGTATCCCAATAAAAACACCCCACATAAGTGTGGGGTGTTTTAAAAAATTGGTCGCTTTGTGTTTTTACTTCTTGAATTTTCTGTGAGCACCCAAAGCTGCGAGGAGCCCGAGCCCTGCGAATGCCGCAGGCGGTAGTGGAACGACTGCAACAGTTCCAGAGAGTGTAATGTTGTCGATCGCGAGATCTTCGTCACCCGCGTTGAGTTGCCATACGAGACGAATCTCCATGGTCGAACCTGTAACGCCACTGAGATCTGCAGTGAAAGTTGAGAAGGTATCAGTGATCTGTACTCCATTGACGAATGCAGCAGAGTTAAACTGATCACCGCTGTTCACTGCGGAGAAGATTGAAACCCATCCGCCGCCGTCGACTTGGTATTCGAACGCAACTGAGTCAGAAGAATCCCAATCGTTGTTGCCGTCGTTTGATCCGTCTTCAGCAAGATCAATCATGAACTGAAGATTCGTTGCATTCGAAATATCGAACGCACTTGTTGTGAGTGTCAATGGAAGTGATGCGCCTTCGCCATCAAGATCCATTCCGGCGAAATACGCGCCGTCTGCACCGTTGTAGTTGACTGATGAGTTCACTGAGTTTGCGTCTGACTGGGTGAAGAAATCGAACCCGCCGTCACTGAACTCGGAAACAGAAGTGCTGTATCCAGATCCTTGAGTAGAAAAATCTTGGAAGTACAACTCGCTCGCGGATGAATGTGTAGCTAATGCTGCACAGCTTGCGGAAATTGCTAAAAGTAAACGCATGTCTCTCTCCATACAAATCGTTAATCAAAATTCACAAACTTGGTGCTTCAGACTCCAACTGAAGCAGACTGACTGTATCAAAAATTGCTGCTCCACCCCCCCTGTTTTTGCGATATTTGACACAATTTAACCCTTCCTTATTGCTCAAATAAAAAAACACCCGCTTGTACGGGTACTTTGGTACTTAAGTCTCAATTGGTTAAGCAGTTACTGGAGCAATCCCCATTGCTTTTGCCATTGCAACACCCATTTCTGATGGGTTAAGTGCGACTTCTGCTCCTGCATCACGCAATGCGCTGATCTTTGTGTCTGCAGTACCAGTTGGTTTTCCGCCTGCGCCAGATGAGATAATCGCACCTGCGTGTCCCATTCGTTTACCTGGAGGCGCTGTTCGGCCTGCGATGAATGCCGCAACTGGTTTAGTGACATGGTTCTTGATGTATTCTGCAGCTGCTTCTTCGTCTTCGCCACCGATTTCGCCGATCATGAGGATCCCGTCAGTGTCTGGATCTTCTTGGAACAATCTCAAGCAATCGATGTGGTTCAGACCACGGATTGGATCGCCTCCGATACCTACACAGGTTGATTGCGCCATCCCGAGTTGCGAGGTTTGCCAGACGGCTTCATATGTGAGTGTACCTGAGCGAGAAACAATTCCAACTGTCTTGCCAGTTGGCGCTTCGGATACATGCGTGTGGATGTAGCCTGGCATGATTCCGATCTTGCAGCCGCCGCCGCCGTGTGCTTCGTCTGAGTATTTGCTTTCTGCAGTATCTTCTCCGGTCTTCGGACCAGGAGTAATGATACCTGGACAGTTTGGACCAATGAGCGTGAAGAGCTCAGTTGAATGTCCTGAATCCGCTCCGCGAGCAGCCGCGTTGCGATCGTCCATCACACGACGGATCATGATCATGTCGTTGACTGGTACGCCTTCAGTGATGCAGCAGATCAAGCGGATTCCTGCATCCATTGCTTCGAGCATCGCGTCTGCACAGAATGCAGGCGGAACAAAGATCATGGTTGCATCAGCACCAGTTGCTTCGACTGCTTGTCGAACGGTGTCAAAGATCGGTAGTCCGTTCGGGTCGGTTTGGCCTCCCTTTCCAGGAGTCACGCCGCCGACCATTTTTGTGCCGTAATTAAAGCAGCCCTTGGTGTGCAAAGCTCCGAATGAGCCGGTGATGCCCTGACAGATGACCTTGGTGTCTTTATCAACGAGAATAGCCATTAAAATGCTCCCGATTGGTGGTTGTTCTGGTTATCGCCCCTGAGTATAGCATCATCGGGAAACTGAGTGTTTTATGATCGTCCTGATTCGAACACACATTCCCTAAAATACTCAACAAACAATACTTCCATGCTACAATCACCCCCTTCATCTGGAGATTCAACATGCGCGCAATTGTAACTGGCCAAGTCGGAATGGATAAAAAATCCTACCTTAAGGAAGTCGAAGACTTCACGACTGCACAAGCTGAAACTATCTCAATGTATCATGTCGGAAACATGATGTACGACGAAGCCCTCGACATCCGTCCAGGTCGCATCCTCGACTTGCCCATTTCCCGACTCAACTCATTGAGACGCGCTGCATTCAAAGACATCATTGCTGATGCTCCGAATCATGAACATTCCCTGATCAACACACACGCGACATTCCGTTGGCGCCATGGTTTGTTCTCAGCCTTCGACTTTGATCAGATTACAAAGCTTGCGCCAGACATCTTTGTATGTCTTGTAGACAACATCGAAGTTGTTCATCAGCGCCTTAACGCGAATCACGATATCGATGCGACGCTCAAGGACTGTATGGTTTGGCGTGAAGAGGAAATCCTTGCAACAGAACTCATGTCCCAAGCAATACCTGGTTCTAAGTTCTACATTGTCGCAAGAGGTCGATTCTCACAAACAACAGACACCCTTTTCCAGCTGCTCTGTCGACCTGAAATGAAGAAGGTTTATCCATCTTTCCCGATGTCACATGTTATCGACATGCCTGAGGTGATGGCCGAGATCGACGCGTTCCGCGCTCAACTCGCTGAGCACTTCGTAACTTTCGATCCAGGTGATGTAGACGAAAAACTCCTTCTTGATCGCGCACTCGACGCAGCAAAAGAAGGACAGGATTTCTTTGATCATCAGCCGCACCAACTTGGAGGGGTTCAGCAAGATATGGAACCAATCCGCATGCGGACACGCGAAGTCCTCGATATAGCAGGAGACATCGACGGCCAAATCTACATGCGTGACTTCAAGTTGATTGATCAAGCAGACATGATCGTGAGCTATGTCCCAGAGCTCAAATCCGAATCGGGCAAGATCATTCCAGGACTATCGAGCGGCGTAGAACGCGAACTCCAACACGCTTGGGAGCACGCGAAAGAGGTCTATGTTGTTTGGAAACCTTCAAAGAACCCTTCGCCTTTCATTACTGAAACTGCGACAAAGGTCTTTAGCTCAACTGAAGAAGCGCTCACGTACTTCGAAGAAAAGGGCATGTTTGCAGAGAAGAACCTGTTCGGCAACTGATGCAAATATGGCATAACGCTCACACTGAAACTCCATCTGATTCGATCAAAGAATGTTAATTCCCAACGCCTCCGAGATCGTGCGTAGAAAATGGACCATTCGTATCTGTGTGCGCTTAATTGCAATGGTGCTTGCAACAACCTCAATGATTCCGATCCTCTCTTGGCTCTCAGAAGGATATCGTGACGATGATTTGAGTGATTTCAGCTATTACGGAATGCGTATTTTTTTAGCAGTCTTCGTGTTTGGGTTGAGTGCTATTTTGTGGATTATGCAAGGATTGATTGCCAAGGTACTTGTTCCAATTCCCAATGGATCACGTTGCCCAAGATGCAATCATCTCATTCATGGGATGTCCGAACCTCTTTGCACAGAATGCGGCCTTGAACTTACTCCTGAGTTTCTCGAGTCCCACGAGCACAGCATCACGGCTGGACCACATGTTCCCAACGCGCGAATCGCGCCATTCTTGATTGCAAATCGACGCTCAATCGTCGCGAATCTCACTCGAATCCTCGGGGTTCTCATCGTCCTATGGGGAATACTCGGTACTTTGGGATCTGTCGCAATGTTGTTGATGAATGACTCAGATTACTATCTGTACAGCATAGTCTCGATCATTCAATCGTTTTTCACCCTCATCCTTGGCATCGTTTTAGTTATATATCACATCCGAATTGCCCGTTTCTGTGTCCTATCGCAATCGTTCCAGGAACCATCAACTTTCGATGAAATCAGTTCCTGACTTTCCCCAATCACCCCTTGCGGGGATGGTCTCGCATGGGATAATGAGTCATCATGAGCAACGAAAACCAGTTCCAACACGAGCATCGTGATCCGCCGATTAATGCACGAGGACGAGCTTTTGATCCAGACGCGACTGACGATGAGCGGACATTTGCGCTCATGTTGCATCTGTCATTACTTGGTCATGTTGTGATTATGGGACTTGCGATCATTGCTCCAATCATCATGTGGAACATTAAAAAGGAAGAATCTCCCTTCCTTGACGATCACGGCCGAGAGGCAATCAACTTCCAGATTTCTTTGATCATCTACTCCATCATCTGGATTCCGATCGCGATCCTCACATGCGGCATCGGCGCGATTCTTGTACTACTTCCGTATGTGTTGGGAATTGTTGGGATGATCCAAGCAGCGATGGCTGCGAATCGCGGCGAGTTCTATCGCTATCCGATGACATTTCGATTCTTGAAGTAAAACTAGCGGTTTCTCAAGTGAAGTCGTCTATCCCTTACTTAAAATGTCTTTGAAAGCTCAAAAGATAAATCATGCCTTGCGCCGCCATATGGAATACACTTGTCCGTGGCTCTCCTAGAAGCAATCGATCTCAGAAAGTCCTACAACGACCGAACCGTCGTTGATGGTGTCTCTCTCGATGTAGAACACGCAGAGATCGTGGGATTGCTTGGACGAAACGGCGCAGGTAAAACGACAACATTTCGAATGACAATCGGAATGATCGAGCGAGATGCAGGCCGCGTTCTTTTTAACAACACCGAAGTCACTGGGCTCCCGATGTATCGTCATGCTCAGTTGGGGATGGGATACCTATCACAGGAACCATCTGTCTTTCAAAGACTCACATGTGAACAGAACCTGCTTGCGATTTTGGAAACACTCCCGCTTAATCGACGAGCTCGAAAAGCGAAAGCGGCCCAGCTCCTTGAGCAGTTCTCATTGACACACAAAGCTCATGACGCCGCGAGAACTTGTTCTGGTGGCGAACGAAGAAAGCTCGAAATCGCTCGCGCTCTTGTGACTGATCCCAAACTCATCCTTCTCGATGAACCGTTTAGTGGCGTAGACCCAATCGCCGTAGAAGACCTGCAAGCAGAGATCCGCGCACTCACACAACGAGGGATCTCGATCTTGATTACCGATCATAATGTTCAACAAACCTTGCGTGTCTGTGATCGAGCATATATCCTCAACTCCGGACGTGTCCTTGCAGAAGGAACTCCAAAAGAACTGATCAACTCCGAATCAGTCCGCAATGCGTATCTAGGTTCGATGTTCAAGGGTGATGAATTTGATGAGCCGGCGCATCAAACCCAAAGTGATCGCGAGGCGCTCGATGCATAAATCTACCGCTGGATTGCTAACTGCAGCTTGCGCACTCTGTATATTCATGTCAGGTTGCGTTGAACGACGAATCCGAGTGACTTCTGCGCCGGTTGGCGCACGCGTTTGGATCAACGATCAAGACGTTGGAACAACCCCTGTAGACACTCGATTCACTTTCTACGGCGGGTACGATGTCCGTGTTGAACTCGATGGATACGAATCGATTAATGAACTCCGCGAAGCAAAGGCTCCGTTCTACGAATATCCAGGCCCGGACTTAATCGCGACTGCACTACCGACCAAACTCAAGCCGCTCGTTGAATGGCACTTCGATCTTGAACAAGTTGAAGAAGCTACTGATCCTGATGGCGCTCGTGAAAACCTGCTCGATCGTGCTCAATCGCTTAGAGAACAAGCGAACTCAAATTCCGACGAGTGAATACTGTTTGGTTTAATCAGATTCCTACACGAATCAAACTAGCGGGAACCCCAACTACCGTTTCGTTGTCGGCGATCGATTGCGTAACGACTGCACCCGCTCCAACTACGCACCCTGATCCGATGTGAACGCCGGGTAATACAGTCGAGCCGATTCCGATGAGTGTGTGATTTCCGATTCTCACGCCGCCTCCGAGAACTACTCTTGGCGCGATGTGGGTGTTGATCCCAATCTGACAATCATGCTCGATGATTGCTCCGCTGTTAATTATCGCGTGACACGAGATGGTCGTATCTGCATTCACAATCGCGCCAGGTCCAACAAAAACGCCATTCGAAATCGCCGCACTCTTTGCAACGATCGCTGATGGATGAATGATTGGAACAGAAAACTCGAATTGTCTTAGCTGATCAATCAACTCAGTTCGAAAACCAAGATCCCCGATCGCGAGCATAAGGGTCGCGTTGGGAAAAGATTTGAGCTGATTGAATGACCCAATACAAGCTGGGCAGTTTTGCATATTCGATATTGGAGCGTTGGAATCGTCGTCGATGAATCCGCAGATTTCAACTTGAGCGCTTTGCGCCGCATCGAGCACGACCTTTGCGTGTCCGCCGCCGCCGATGAGAATGATGGGTGAGTTTGTCACGATTTGTTTATCGGCCTCGCCGGCGGACAAACTTTGCTGTTCTATCCAAAATCCAGCTGTTTGCAACCCAGACTCAGCACAATAGAACTGATCCATTGTTTGAATATGGAGTGCAAAAATAAAAATCGACGCCGGGCTGTAGCGCAACCCGACGCCGGGTGGGTAGGTAATTCGTGAATACTCGCTGAACCCGTGCCAATCGCGTGTGGGCGCTTTTCAACGCCTTCGTCTCGCGATCGAGACGCGGGTCCATTATTTGTCCTATGGACCCACCATGTGTGACCTGTATGCGTGATCATCGATCAAGCAAACACACCGAGCAGATTTGAGACTGAAATTCAGCACTCAAATCGATGGAACACCTACCTAAATGTCGTCAACCGTTAAACCGCATTCTCTGACTTCGGGTGCTGATCCCTCGGAGGAACCGTGACGAAAGAGAGAAACACCACGAATTCGCAGATCTCACCCGTAAACAGAGAGGCCTTTCATGGTTGACCTGCCTTCAATGTACGGTCAAAACAGACTCGTGCCACTGAATCTATCGGTTCAATCAGCGAATTATGTGATTCTTTATCAATCTCTCGTTTCAGAGCCCAAATGCCCTTTCTAAGGTATCCAGATGTCAACGAAGATCGCCGCAGTACAATTTCTCAATACCATCTCACTCATCGAAGGGCTCGACACCTGGACAGGATGCGAGCTTATTAAAGCGGTTCCTTCCAGAATTGGGCAAATGATCGTAGATGGAAACGTGGATATAGGGCTCGCATCGATTGTTGATGCGGCGGACACTCAGAACGATCTCACCCTCATCCCATCGGGCATGATCGGATGTGACGGCCCCACACTCACGGTACGATTGTTCAGCTCTGTCCCACCTGAGCAAATAAAAACTGTTCATGCTGATACCGATTCACACACTTCCGTTATGCTTGCTGATTTAATTCTTCGGGAACAACATGGAGTGCAGGCCACGATCAAACCCTTCGACGCACGAGAGAAGACGGGCACTAATGCAGATTCACCCGAAGAGGCTTGGCCTGAAACGGTGTTGCTGATCGGAGATAAGGTTGTTGTAGATTCTCCGCCTGCTGTTCGATATCCACATCAAATTGATCTTGGACAAGCGTGGCACGAACTAACAGGGCTTCCATTTGTCTACGCGACTTGGATGTGTCGATCCGTAGACGCGAATACACCCAAGATTCTTGAGGCCGCCGCGATGCTCGAGCGAGTTCGTTTACGCAATGATTTGCGTTTGGATTGGCTCGTCACAACTCAAGCGAAAACTCATAACTGGCCGGCGGATCTCGCACGCAGTTACATTGGAGAGTTGCTCAAATTTGAACCAGACGAGCGAGCAAAAGAAGCAGTACAGTTGTTCTACCAGAAACTCAATGAACATAAAATCCTTGACGCAGCTGAACCCAAATGGCTTGATTTTAATCAAGCTCTTGCAACTGCTTCTCATTGATGTGTAATTCGAAGAACGAAATTAATCTTCGTTCTCAGCTTTCTTCGCAACGATCAACATCGGTTTAATCGAACCTTGCTCAAATGAAGTGCGAAGGTTTCCAAGAAGAACTGGAGCTTCATCGCCCATAAGCAGCTTGAACCCGAGTGGGCTTGGCGCGGATTGTGATTGTTGAGCTATCTTTTTAAAGAACTCAATCGCAGCTTGCGACCGATCTTCAATCAAGCTAATCTCAAACCCTGCACGCTCAAGAGCGTCTCGCGTTTGATCAACCCTCAACAAGAAGCTTGTCTTTGAAGATGCTGCCCATGGCACTGGGTAGATCGGTTGCTCATCATTCGTTTGAAGTATGTCGTACAAACAGACAGTGCCATCATCTGCGAGTACGCGATATATTTCCGCATAGAGCGTTGCTCTGTCTTCAATATTCATCGCGACATGAAACGAGATTATTGTATCAAAAACGCTATCTTCATAGGGCATGTCGATCGCATTTCCAACCTCGAATGATGTCTGCTGTTCCATACCTGTCGATCGCGAGAGAGCGATCGCGGCTTCAATATATCCTGGAGTAAGATCGAGACCTGTTACATGAGTTCCAGTTACAGAAGCAATATGTCTTGCAGGGCCACCGATTCCGCACCCAACATCGAGCACTTGAGAATTAGGTTGAATATCCAGTTTGGACAGTACATATTCTGTAGCTGTCGCACCTCCGATATGAAACTCGTCGAAGGTTGAAGTTTGATCTAAGGTGAGATTATCTGGATCGAGTTGCATTGAAATACACGCTTCTTGAACCCGCTTGAGCAGGTTGGATCCATAGTAGTGGTTGACGACATCCGATTCATTTTTTGTGTCACACAAGCTGATTCTCCTTGATCACACTTTGAAAACTCAAACCAAGATTGAACTTTGAATCATAGTTGTCATTCCATCAACATATTGAGGTTGCGACCAACCGCAGTCATTAGTGAGTTGCTCCCAGTTCTGGATTGACAACATCGTCCAGAGTAGTTCCCCTGCTGCGTCCTTTGTCCATTGCGAAGACAACACGCCATCATGATCGAGTCCTTCGACAATCTCTCTGCTCGCGTTTCGCAAACAGCTCATGCATTCATCCCAAGCTTTCGAGGCTGCTTCATCGGTGTCTCGAACCGCGAGCAACGCCTTGCTCAAACCGTAAATCTCAGGTATGTAGTTGCCCCAGACTTCAATAAACAACTCAAGAGCTTTCGTTGCGCTAGTCGCTTCAGATACACACTTGAGTCGATCGTCGAGACCGAGTACTTCGTCGACATATTTCGTAGTCGCGTTCATCAGTTCGACGCGTGATTCGAAGTGTAGATACACCGCTTGTCGAGACACTCCTGCACTCTTCGCGATATCACTCATTCGAACACCTTGCCCACGTTGTTGCTCCATGAGCTTCCAGGTTGCTTCGAGAATCTTTATCCGAGTTTTGACCTCTTTGCTTGACATAGTGTCAAGTGTACCGTACTCTTACTTCGATAACAACTTTACACAGTGTAAAGCGTGTTGATAAATAACTTACCTAAACCCTATTTGGAGCTCAAAATGAGTCAAAATTGGCCTTTATTTGTTTGTGGAGCAGCAATTCTCGTCGGCGGAATCGTCTCAGGAATTTTCTTTGCGTTCTCAGATTTCATCATGAGATCGTTCGCCACGGCACCTCCTTCAAGTGGAATCGACGCAATGACTGAGATCAATCGAAAGGTGTATCGATCTGTATTTTTACATGGAATCTGGAGTGTCGCACTTCTGAGCATCGCGATGATCTATGCAGGCCTCACACGAATCAACAACCCAGAATCAATCTGGCTCATCCTCGGAGGATCAAGCTATCTCTTGGGCGTGATGTGCGTTTCGATCCTTTTCAATATTCCAATGAATCACAAACTCGATAGTCTTGCATCAACCTTTGAAGACCCTGCGAACCCTCGAGCTCAAAAATACTGGAGCTCCTACCTCACTCAATGGACATATTGGAATCATGTTCGATCAGCAACAGCTGTGCTATCGACGCTGTGTTTTCTCATCGCCTTTTACTCGATGAAATAATCCCAAAATCACTCCGCACGAAAGGAAATCAAATGAACATCACAATCTTTGGATCAACCGGAAGCATCGGAGAGCTTGTGCTCAAACAGCTCCTTGAACAGGGACACAGCGTGACCGCTTTTACCAGAAACTCAAAAAATCTCAACCAAACTCACCAGAACCTATATCCATTCGTAGGCGACATACTTGATCCCAACACTGTCGAAAAAGCGACACAAGGGCAGGATATTGTGATATGTACTCTTGGAATGCCTCTGCTCGACAAGAGCAATCTTCGATCACAGGGCTCAAAGAACATTGTTGATGCGATGAAGAAGACAAATGTCAAAAGACTGATCTGCTTGTCATCAATGGGAGTTGGTGATAGCTATCGCTTACTCCCTATGAAGTACAAGTACATCATCGGGCCGTTATTAATGCGCAGACTCTTCGCGGATCACAATCTCCAAGAGCAACACATTAAGCAAAGCGAACTCGATTGGACCATCATACGACCTGGGAGTTTTACAAAAGGGGATTACACAGGGTTATATCGACACGGATTCACAGCTTCAAACAAAATTTCGAAGGCGAAGATCTCACGTCCAGATGTTGCAGAGTTCATAACACAACAAGTAAAAAGCAAATCGTATCTTCATCAGTCCCCTTGCATTTCCTACTAGATGAAGCAACAAATCTCATACAGATTCTCTTAATCTGAGAAAGTGATCATCTCGCGACTCGCCTCCACTATTGAGCATAAACTGTTCAGTGCCCGCAGTATCACACGCAAAGGTCCCTTGCATCTCCCAGCTCGCAAACGAGCTTGGTTTTGCATCGAAACCGACTCTGCTTCGACATTTAGATCGTATTGATGAACTTGCCCCTCAGGTTGACCCTGAAGGAATCTATCCTGAAGATTGGATCGTTTTTCGGATTACTGGATATCGTCCGGAGATTGAATCTCCAGAGCTTGTTCCTGGCGAAGCACTTCGCGGAGATCTCTCCGCTGTCGCTGAACATATATCAGAACATGCTAAGCTTTCAGAATCGGATATTCACTCACCGTACGAAACGATCAACTCGCTCGCGAGTCGATGGAGCGTGAGTAGAAAAACAATCGAGCGATATCGCAGACTTGGGCTCATCGCTCGTCGTCTTGATCTTGGATCTGGTAGACGATCGATTATCTTTATGCAATCTGCGGTTGAATGGTTCGAATCATTGAATACTGATCGACTCGGAAAGGCTGCCCGATTCGATCGGATTGAATCATCCAAACTTTCACTATTTGAACGATGGGCAAAGGGATACCGTCGACATCTCGGCTGGTCACGCTCTCAATCCGCAGCGAGGATTGCGCTGAGAACTGGACACAGTCACGAAGGAGTTCGCAAAGCGCTCATTCGGATTGATAGACAGTCATCGGCGCCGATCTTCAACGACCCGAGTCCTACGAGTACGCGAGATCAAATCTTTGCACATCGCGCATCGCTTAGAGGGATTGAGCCTTCAGATATTGCAAAGAAAACATCTCGCTCTCACAACGCTGTTCTCCGAGCGATAAATACCGCTCGAATGCATCTGCTTGAATCGTACAATCTTCCTACCCAAATTAACGAACAACTTGATGAATCGCAACTGCTGGAATCCCCCGCGGTGAACCAAGGGCTCAAGCCACGGAACATAACTGACCTGTTCGATCTTGTTGCTCAGATGCGAATCCTCGAACCAACGATCGTCTATTCTGAAACCATGCGAGCAAAGGCGTATTACTTGCTCTTTCAAGGCGCAGGCGCATTGTTTCATTCGCTAGATCAAACTTCCCCGTCCGCTCCAACACTTGACGCGATCGAAACCAAGCTCCGCTGGGCAGGCATGCTCAAAGCAGAGCTGCTCTATTCACAGTTCAACCTGATTCTACAAACGATCGAGCACAAAATCGGTGGTCCAATCGACACGCTCGATCCATCTCGCGCGTCGTTTTTAATTCTCGGAGCAATCCGCGTTGCGAGTGATGCGATTGATCGGTTTGACCCAACGCACAGTGGCCGGATCGCGGCTCCTGTAGGACTCGTTGTGACTCGATTTGCTTCTCATCAACCTGATATTGCTCAGCCACCAAGTGAAGGAAAAGCATCTCGGCGAATTCCACCTGGACATGTTGTTGATAACTGGTCTCGCACAATCAACCCTTGGCATCACTGGATCATGTGCGATGCACGCATCGAAAACATCATAAAAAAGCTTGATGATCGTGACCAGCTCATTCTTCAGCGGCGATTCGGGCTCGACGGGTCGCCCCCTGCATCGCGTGTTGATCTTGCAGAGTTACTCAAAACATCAACAATCTATGCGGCTCGCTTCGAACGAGTCGCGATACGCAACGCACTATCTCAAGCGAGGCTGCACTAAACCGGGCCAACTGTCTACTTATGTCTTCGCGATGCGAGTTCGAACGTTGTCGAGCACATTCATAAAGTTAATGTACCCATCATAAGGCGAGTCGTACGGGCTGAAGTATTTGTGAACATCTCCGTCTGCCCAGTACTTCGTGCACATGTAATAGAAATGATCAGAGGTTGTCAGTTTCCGCCAATCGTTGAGGATGTGATCAAGCTCTTCAGATTGTTTTGTGTCTGCTTTGGATTTTATTTCAACAAGGCGATCTTTCAAGATCTTCTCAACACGATACGTTTCTTCGAGCGCGTTGTGCTGCATTGCGTTGCCGCGCCATGCAGATAGATCACGCTCGGAGTCTGCCCAGGAAATGTATTCTGGAACATCATATTCGCCGACTGGATCAAACCGCTTAAGCGCTTCCGATGGGGTAATGAAGTGATTCTCTGTTGTCCCATCTGCTTTGTGCGCCACATCAAAGATTGCTTCAGGGAGCTTCTTCATGAAGTTGAAAATCCCTGTGTCTTCCCACTGATGCTCTCCAAATGTTTCATAGTCCATAAAGAGATTGCAGAGGTATCCGTCGCCGTTGATGTCGTGTACCCACTTCGCAAACTTCTCAGTGGTTAAAGGCCATTCTTCCCAGCCCTTGTTTGAAAAGCGGAATGCGATGTCGTCAGAGAGCTTGTAGTTTTTCAGTAAGAGACCGAACGGTCGACCGTCTGGGCCCAAAACTGGTGACCCATCCTGTGACGGCGGGCGATAGACATAGTTTGGAGAACGATAACCTAGATGTGTATCTGTGCCTTCACAAATCGTTCCTAAGAATCGACGATTCCCGTCCTTGTCATTGATCTTGGACAACGCACTCGCAAGCTCATTTGTATATATAAGCTCGGTGTTGCGGAACACCGCAGGCGTTTGCCCGAAGTGTTCTTCGATGAGTTTTGTGTGCATATCAACTTGATGCGCAAACTCGTCTTGTGAATAGATATAGCTCAATGAGTGGTAATAGGTCTCTGCAACAAACTCGCAGCATCCTGTTTGAGCGAGCTCAACAAAGAGATCTAGCACATCTGGGCAGAACTTCTTCCACTGCTCGATAACAGTACCTGTGATTGCGTAAGAGAGTCGAAAGTTGCCTTCGTGCCGTTTTACGAGATCCAGCATCAACTTTGTCGTCGGCCGATAGCATTTATCCGCAACTTTTCGACAGATCTCTCCGTTTGCGTCTTCATCAAAGTAGAACGGGTCCGTGTGGAACACGGAATAGGGCTTGAGACGATGCGGTTGGTGAACTTGAAAGTAGAAAACGATCGAGGCCATATAAAACTCCGGTGTGCGAAAAGCACTCTCTTTATCATCGTATTTTTTGAAACCGAAGCAAGAACTTTGTTGTGAAACTTTCAAGAAGACGAGGTCTTCATCGAAGCTAAGTCTTCATCGAGCTTACTTGAGCGACTGCAATCACTGAGAGAAGCATAACTGGAATGAAAACCCCAAGCGCGGGGGGGATCCCAGGTATTGAAGCTGATGCTCCGAGGACGCCGCCGATCAGTGAAATAATCGCGACTGGAGCACACTTGAGTGACTGGATGACCATGTTTTTGGGTTCACGAGTGATATAGAACGGCATCGCAATCACGAGAGCTAGGAACGAGGAGATGATTACCGCGAATCGTCCCCATTTAATTCGGGTATAGCGAGCTCGCTTTGCTGGATCCGTCAATGATTTTCGGCTGAGCATCTGAGTAACTTGTGAGAAGCTCAACGCTTGAGAATACGACTCATATCGATTCATCCTCAGCTCATTTGGATCAAGAGATGAATCAATCCTCGCGAGTGGAACTGCAGACTCGATAGTGGAAACACCACGAGCTTGTGCTGCGCCTCCTAGCAAGTCCCAGCCGCCGTTGCTGTATGTCGCTGATTTTGCAGTAATCGTTCTGGATGCTTTCCCTGACGAATCTCGCTCAAGGATATAAACCCCTTGGAGAGTGTCAGTATCCGCATCGAATGACGCTGCTCTAAACAAACGACCTGATCCATCGAGCGTGAGCGGGACCGACGCGGATCCGAGTTGATGCGTTCCTGCTTCGCCGTGATCTCGGACAAGCAATGGAGCAACCTTGGGGATGATCAACTCCATATTTACGAGCTGAATTGCACTAAACCCGATCGCAATAATAATGACAGGCTTGAGCACCCGATGGAGACCTACGCCAGCCGCCATCATCGCGACAAACTCACGATTCCGTGTCATCTGTGAGAAGGTAAAGCCCATTGCTCCGACTAGGACCATTCCGATCAAGAAGTTGTAAAGCTGAAGCAGTTTGGGCCACCACAGATCGACAATAAGAAGTATCGTCACAGTCCATCGACGAACCGTTGAAGGTGCGTCCCCTGCGTCGCTGGCTGCTAATCGATCGGCTAAGCGTAGAAAGCGATCCATATTCAATGAAACATCGATCACGATCACGAAGCTAAAGAGAATCACAATAAGCGCAAAGACATTAAAGAGATACTGTCGCGCGATGTAACGATTTAGGGTATTCATGATCTTAGAGAATGGTAGGCTCGTTGCTGCTCAACACGAAAGCATGAACTTGGGTTCAGATCTCGGTATTAAACGAGAAATCCAAATCGAAACACACCACCCAACGATGGCGCCAAGATAAACATCAGTTGAAAAATGAGCCCCTGTTAGCATCCGAGTAACTCCGCACCCGATCGCGAGGATAATCAGCACTCGGCGTGTATTGGGGATCATTGCAGCGAGCATGAAACATCCTCCAAACGCGACTGCGGCGTGAGAGGATGGCAATCCAAGATTTGATCCGTCGACAAATCCTGAAAACGGAGCTCGAAAATGGTAAAGCCCATCTTGGAGAGTATTCCCATCTACAGGCCGCTCTCTCGCAAAGACAAGCTTCAAGAGCTCAGCGATTGCTCCAGACACCAGCGCACTCAAGAAAACAGATAGGCCTCTGATTCGATTTCGATCATGCACAAAAAACACAATTCCGACAACTGCCCAGGTACCCATGAACCCGACAACTCGAAGCATCCGATACCAATCGTGTTGTTCGATAGAACGATCTGGTCCTGTGAAAAACAGACGCGAAAGTGGATAATCCAGAATTGAAAAAATTATGAACCCAACAAGAACCATCCCGACTGTTCTGAGTCGAACGAATCGGCGCTGTTTCTTCTCGATAGGCGAGCGGTAAGTCATGGCTGAGTAGTCTCGATTTCTTTTTCTTCGTCATCGTCACGCGACGCGGGGACCCATGACTCAAAGGTATGGAAGTTGAATCCGATATAAGTCGTCTTATGCTCTTTAGGCTCGTTGTCAAGCGGTCCGATGTTTCTCAGATCATCAAATGCGCATGTCCAATGATGCTCTTGGCCTCCAAACAGGAGCCCCGGTCGTCCGAGGAGCGGAGCAAGCGTTTCTGGATCAGCAAGATCAGTATGCGTCCACATATCGTATTGGGTTTTTCGACCACCCACTTGTGCGCTTGAACAGTACACGATCGGACGGCCTGGAAGATAGAAAGCGAGCAGCGATGCTCGGCCGTAATGATCGGAAATAACAATCGGTTTCTGTCCTGCGTACGCTTCGAGATCATCAATCGAACTTTGAGCTGCTTGTGCGTGCTCTCTCATACCAGTCATGCGATAGAGCGGTACAGAATCTCCAACTCTTGGAATTTTCGCTATCCACGTCGCTCCTGGAAAGAGGGCAAGCACGAAAATTGCGATAAATACCGCCGCACCCCAGGCGAACTTAACATGAACACTGTTGCGTTCAACGCCGTCAACCACTGCCCATGCTGCAGGAGGAATCAGCGTGACGAAAGCTGCCATTGCCCAGTTGCCTTCAGTTTGCGTGACGAGTGACACGACAAAATAGAAAACAAGAATGGGCAACCCAATGGCGATCATCGTTGTGATCACTGTTTGTGTTCTCTCAGACGCAAAGCGTCGTGCGTTGTACCAACCGTAGATCGCGAGGATCACGACCGGGCCTCCAACCAACCCTTGGAGTGCGATGTACTCAAACATCCATAGAATCGTCCATGGATCACTGTGGTATGCTTGGGTTGGCTGCGTGTCGCCTCCAGGCGCACCCAAATGTCCGAGTAGATGACGGACTGTTGCCCAATCATGGTTTGCGTTCCACATCAACACAGGTACTAAACCAATTGCTGAGATAAGAACACCCATCAAGAACCAAGAGAGCTTAATTTTGGTCCTGTGTCCCTTTGAAACGATCGCAGCAAGAATCACTCCAGGCAATATCAACAAAATTGTGTATTTGAATATGAACCCGATCGCGATGCACATACCAAATGAGAGCCAGCTCTTGGATGAGCCGTTGAGAATTGCTCGAAGAGCAAAGAGTGATGCGAGCGCCCAGAGCGCAACGTAAGGAGAATCAATCGTCATCACCATCGCGGCGACCGCAAAACCGGGCACGCATGCATAAAGCAGCGCAGAGACGAACACGAGCCGCTTATCTTCGAAGTGCTCTTTCGTCATTGTCGCGACTGACCAAGTGCCAATCGCAGCGGCGATCGCGGCGGGAACTCGGATTGCAAACTCAGAAGTTCCAAGTACTGTAGTTGAAACCCAAATAGTCCATGCGACCCCTGGACCTTTCGAGTAATACGACCAGTCGAGATATCGTGACCATTCCCAATAGTGTGCTTCATCCTCGATGAGTGTGAACGGCGAGAAGTATTGCCATACAACTCGAGCGATCAATAATCCAACAATGAGTAAAAACGCAGACATCGGATATGCTGCAATTTTGTTCCACCAGGGGATCTTTCGTTGAATGTCGACGTCAAGATTTGGCATTAATGAAGACTCACCTTGCGTAGCGCGAACCATGTGTATACAAGCAGGATCAACACTCCTGCATAAATCACTGGGATACCGATGGGTCCCGAGTTATGAATGGACTGTTGGCCGCCGGAGATGAGAATGATGGTTCCCAATGCAGGAAAGAAACTCCATTGGTACACAGTGAGTGGCTGTGCGTTCTTGAGCTGAAGCGCGACGACTGAACCGGCGAGTACCATGACTAGCGCTGCGAGCGCCATTGCCCATCGTTCATGAAGCTTGGAAAGAATTTCATTGTTGAGTTTACCAATCTGATGATGTAGTCGATTGGTTGGTTCAACAAGGAACTCTGCGTACTCTAATGACCCTTCGGTTGTGTATGGCACTGCATATTCCAAAAGCTCATTGGAAGGCATCGCGAGTATTTCATCAAGTGGATCTTCGCGGAACTGGAGCCCAGTGTATTCAGTCGATTCTTTCTCTGTCGTTGGACGATCATCATTGAGTGATCCGAGTACCTCTACATCGGAGAGTACGAGAGTGAAATCGAGCGTGGGTCTTTGAGCTGAAGTAGAGTTCAAAGGATCATCCGATGAGTCTCGCTCAGGACGAATCACTGCACCTGCTGCTCTGAGTCGATCGGTTCTTCCTGAAGAATCAACAACCTCGATCTCAATCGCATTCGTTTGAGGCTGTGGAAGTAAAGTCCATAGTCCTTGTGCAGGCATGAACCCGCCTGCGAGGATGCTTACTGATCCTCCTGTATGTGTTGAAACAAACTCAATCGCGCTCCCGCTTCTTGCGTTTGCTGCGAGATCTCGAAAAACTCGGATGGATGCGATGCCCTTCGCAAGCTCAACTCGCTTTGAATCCACAAAGTTCATTTGATCAGGATCGTTTCGAAGCGATTTCATTTCCGCTGTCGTCATGAACTTTGGATCGTCTTTGAACACGCGTGGAATCGCAAACGCTGGGAGCGTGAATGGATCGACAGTGATCGGAGAACCCTCACGATTGATTGTCATGTCGATGAACTTCATGAGCACTGTTGTCGCGTCATCATTCCCGATCCGAGCACGATCTTCAGGACCGAGTGCCCATGCAGGGAGCAACAGAATCCACGCACGCTTCGCAGTTCCGTCGATCGTCACGGTCCCGTCCGCATCAGCTTTTACGAGTGCGACTCCGCCGAGCAGGTACTGATCGATCACAGGAGAACCTGGTTCTGGAGGAACTCGCTCTACGAGATCTGCATGGATTTCGTTATTGCCTATCTTCGCGGATTGTCCGGATTGGAGTTCGCCGACAAAGATCTTTGCGAAGTCTTGCGTAACCATCTGTTCCATCTGCTTGAGGAACCTGGGGATTACTTGATCATTGAGCGCCAGCATCCCACCTGCGAGAAGGATCCCTGAGGCGATTGATGGGAAAAGCAACTTTTTGTGGCTAATGCCCGACGCGTATACCGCTGTGACTTCGTTTTCAGATGCCATTCGATGGTATGTGATTGTGGCCGCGAATCCAGCCGCGAACGGAAGTGCGTACGCGAGCATCGGAGGAATGGCGTAAAACATAAACCGAATCGCTTGATCCGCCGACAATTTTCCGTCAGCAAGCGGCTTAATCGTGATCGCAAAAGCGATCGTTGCGACAACGACTGAAACCGTGAGGATCAGGAGTCGCCAGAACTCGAACGAGATGGCCCGCCATAGGGTCATGAGCATGAAGTGATAGTAGGTTCTATTGTGAGGTCTTTGTGATCTGTGGAAATTGTGAATTTTTGATTGAAAGTGCATCGAACAGCGATTGAGTAACGAAAGTTGATCTGGTTGTACGCATGCGTGTGTACATGAATGATCACTCTTTGTAGTCGCACAGAAAGAAGTTCAACATGGCTGCTCTGAAACTTTTGGCATTTATATTGGTGATCGTTGGTGGCGTGAACTGGGGATTGTGGGGAATCGCTCAGTTTGACTTAGTCGCGACGATCTTTGATGGGAACACAACAATGCTCGCGAGAGTTGTCTATTCACTCGTTGGAGTGGCTGCAGTTGTACTCGCGATGACGAAACTCTCGGCCGGAAAAATCGTGAGTGTAGCGAATACATAAGCGAAATCAGCACACGGTCCATACAACTACTCCGTATGCTATTCGATCTTCATAAATATAAGACAACTTCGCTCCCCCGGCTGAGTTGTCTCTACCAATCAGCGCGTTCACGGACGCGTCTGATTTTAATTATACTTACTAGTTCATAAGCGCGACTTCAACTTTTCCCTCAGGCTTGTCCATAATCGCGAGCCCCATAGAGCTAAGTTGATCACGGATTGAATCCGCAGCAGCAAAATCTTTCGCCTTTTTCGCGTCGCGTCGTTGAATCAATAGATGTTCAATTTCATCCGACGCGGTCACCCCTGGTTGGTAGATAGCGATACCACTCTCAGAAGTTGATTGCTCAAGCTGCTTGAGTGACAAAACTCCTAAGAACTGGTCAAACGATTCAAACAGCGCCGCGTCGGACTGGGTGGGCGACGGTGTATCTTTGATCCATTTATTAATCACTCCGAGAGCACCTGCGATATTGAGATCATCGTTCATCGCTTCTTCGACCATACCTTTGACTGTTTCGTTGATTGAACCGGGTTCGCCCTTAGATCCTGCATCTACAAACTTTCGCCAACGATCGACAGTCCTTGCTGAGTCCTTCAATCCTTGCATTGAAAAATCAGCATTGGCGCGATAATGGGTCTTGATGAGTTCCAGTCGGATTGAGGCCGGATCGATTCCCTTCGTTGTCAAATCACGCACAGTAAACATCGTCCCCTTGGACTTGGACATTTTCTGTCCTTCGACCTTGAGGAACCTTGGGTGGAACCAGTATTTCGCAAATGACTCGTTTCCAGTGAAGCAGCAAGACTGTGCGATTTCACACTCATGATGCGGGAAGATATTATCTTCGCCTCCAGAATGAAGATCGATTTGTGCGTGATCTCTGCGTGCTCCTTCGAGTTTTCCGTTCGCCAATCTTGCGAGCGCCATCGCGGTACATTCGATGTGCCAACCAGGATAGCCCATTCCCCATTGCTCAGTCGTTCCATTCTCGAGAGGTATTCTCGGGGAATCCCATTTCATCTTGTGCGAAGCATCTTCTTTCCACAGGAGGAAATCTGCTGGATGATGCTTTTGTTGTGTGTTCGCGTCGTCGGTTCGGCCGCCAGCTCCGCCTTTGAGATTGTCGATTGTGTTGCCTGAGAGCTGTCCGTATCGCTCAAATTTCAGAACATCGAAATAAATCGCTCGGCTCCCGAGCTCCCCGGCGGGATAGGCAAACCCATCAGCGAGGAGTTGCTCGATCACGGTTTTCATATTCTCAATATTGTCCGTCGCACGAGGCATAAATGTTTCGGTCACTCTTTGGTCTCGTTCACGATCGTCAATCGCGACTTTGAGCCCCAGTTCGATCGCATCTTCCTTAAATCGGCCTTCGTAATAGCGAGCAATCGCGAATGGGTCGCTCGGATCGATTCCTGAATTGGGGGGAAGCTTACCTGACTTCTTTGCTTCTTCGATTCTTCGTGCAGCAACTTCCATTTTGTCTTCGCCACCGCCGTCTGCGTTTGTGTCGTCTGTCATGTGCCCGACATCTGTGATATTCATCACTTGAATGACACTTCTGGACTGTTGGTGTACAGAATTACCCATTTTTAGGGTGCAAAGCGGAGATTCGATCCATCGGCGCAACAAATCCGCTGCGAGAAACGATCGAAAATTCCCAATATGAGCATCGTCGTAGACTGTTGGTCCACACGTATAAAACGACACACTATTCGGGTCAAAAGGTTCGAACGATTCTAAACGATTTGTAAGTGTATTATATATTTTGAGATACATCGTGATTATGATAGGATGAAAGGCAGAGCGAGCCCTTGCAGGGGGGCTTATGAACTTGAATCTCTCCACAACGGTTCAGCTATGACGAAGATACTACACAAGGATGCGATGGATACGGAACTTTGGAATACTTTTACGGCAGACCCGACTACAGGGGTTGCCCTGCTATCGGTTGAAGGCGATTTACTGTATATCAATGAACCATCCGCGCGTATTTTTTACAACGTAAACAAAGATCCCAATGAGATCATCGGGTTGACAATGTATGAGCTTGGGTTCCCACAAGAGTGGGCACGAGAAAGACTTGAACTCTTCAAAAAAATCCGAGATACCGGCGAATCAGTTTTACTCCGAACAATCTGGCACGGCAAGCAACAGTTTAGTTGGATGAGCTTGATCAAAGGGGATGAAGAGTATTCACTTGATCGGATTCTCGTGATCACTCGAAGGATCGCAGCAGGCGAAGAATCTCAATACCTTCTTGAAGGTGAGCATGATGTTTTCCAATCAAACATCATGTGCTTGGGTGAGTTGAAATCTCTCACACCTCGAGAAGTGGAAGTGCTTTCGCTCCTTGGGCAAGGCATGACCATTAAGGAGATTGCAACTGCGTTATTCCGATCTGTGAAAACAATCGAGAATCATCGAGAATCAATCGGCCGAAAGCTCAAAAAGACCCGAGGCATTGAACTCGCAGTTATTGCACAAAGCGCAGGATTACGAGTTGATGATTCAATTCGGAAACGCGTTGGTGAAGACAAGCCTTGCAAGTCAGACCCAGACATTCAAAGCTAAGCAGGTGTTTGATTTGAACTTGGTTGTTGATCATCCGATTCGGGTGATTTTGTCACGCGCAGTCGGATCACTCTGGTTGGTTCAGCTTCAAGAATTTGGAATCTCAGTTCATTCAGATCAAACACTTCTCCTTGATCAGGGATTCGTCCGAGTGCGGTATTAATAAATCCGCCGACGGTGTCGTAGTCGTCTGATTCTGGAAGTTCGATCGCTATATTCTCTAACTCATCGTTCGCATCATCGATCTCGGTTCGCGCATCGATCTCTGCTGTTTGCGTTTCATGATCTACTTCGATCGCAGTTGCATCATCTGGGTCCTCAAACTCGTCTTGGATTTCGCCGAAAATTTCTTCAACGATATCTTCCATTGTTACAAGCCCGGATGTTCCGCCGTATTCATCAAGGATGATTGCGATGTGCACCTGATCTGCGAGGAGTTGCGTAAGTAGCTCTCGCACTGTTTTCGTTTCAGGAACGAATGATGGTTCGCGTAAGATTTCGGAGAGTACGAATATCTTCCCGTTGTTGCCGTGGTTTATGATCCACTTGAGCAGATCTTTCGCGTAGAGCATTCCTTCGATATGATCGAGGTTTTCAGAGTAAACCGGGTGTCTTGAATGCCCATGCTCATCAATGAACGATTGGATTAATTTCAGATCATCCGTGTATTCGAGTGCGATGATTTCAGTTCGCGGCGTCATAATTTGCTCAACCGCGGTTGATCGAAACTCGACAACCGCTTCGAGCATATCGCGTTCTGTCTCGTCAAATTTTCCTTCAACATCATTATCTTCAACGATTGACCGAAGATCAGACACTGCGATCGCGTGTTCCTTCGACGCAGGATCAACTCCAACAAGACGGCGGACAACTTCGTTGATGAATCTCCATAGAGGAAGAACAGGTAGAAACAGCATATGCGACATTCGGATGATCATCGAACATCGAATGACAGTCTGCTCTCCTGCGTGCTGAGCAATGCCCATCGGCACTAGGGTACTAAAAATCCAGAGAACCACTGAAGCAAAGAGGAGTCCGACTACTAGTGACACTGAACTTGGAGTTAGCTCTTGTCGCATCGCTCCTGCCCAAAATACGAAGCAGGTTGCTGAAGCGAATCTGACAATGAAACGTAGGAATGCGATCGAAGCAGCGTGCTCTGAAACATTGTCGACAACCAGTTTTACACGATCATTTATTCTTGAACGATCAATCTCGCTAAGGATTGAGGAGATACGCATCCGTGAGAGTGTCTGTAGCGAGAGCGCCATCGCGGCGAAGAAGCCTGCGATACCCGCGAGTGACAATCCGATTATTAACCACCAACCTGCGCTCATTGATTCATCTCCTTTGACTCAACATCTTCCGATTGATTCGAGTCAAAGAACAATGGGCCCACGCCGATCGCAGTAAGGATCTCGTCTTCTTTCTTATGCATGCGTTGGTATTCTATCTCATCGTGGTCATCAAATCCGAGACAATGAAGTACGCCGTGAACAGAGTACAACAATAACTCACTTACCACAGTGCTCTGGTGAGCACCTGCTTGTCTAAGCGCTTCGTCAAAGCAAATGACAAGGTCTACATCCAACACCTTGTCGTCGATCGGTCCAGCAAAGTCTGATCCATAGTCAAAGGTAAGCACATCCGTTGTTCCTTCAACATCTGAAAACTTGAGATGCGCATCAGACATTTCTTTGTCGTTGACGACACGGATTCGAACTTCGCCTGAGTTAGATAGTTGAGCGAAAGCAAGCTGAAGTTGCTGTTCAAGCAATGAGCGTTGCGCAGGTTCTAATGAAGTCTGCGCATCGAAAATTTCGACGTCAATCGAAGAGGGAGGTTGGTCATCAGCCTCGGGCTGAGTCGAGGAAGATCGTGGTTCGTCCATTGGTAGATCGCTGACGCTTTTGTTGGTAGTTGGTATCAAGTGGTCCTAACTATGACTCTATCTCTCTGTCAATTCGCGGCTTGACAATCATTTGATTGCGCAGCCGGGCACATACTTTATCGTAAAGTTTGCTGAGATCCAATATGTATATCCACAAACCGATAGTACATGTTTATACAAACACAACACTAACAAGAGTGCTTTGACGATAAAATAGGTAAACTTTTTGCTCCCAAGTGGGTTCTCTCTGCTTGAGATGTTAATTCTTCGTACATTATATTCTGATCTCTCTCTCCTCCAGCGGGGCGCCGTGGACACATGGCGCCCTGCTTTTTTTATATCGAGATTGGATCAAGATCGAACTGATTGATTCCAGAAAAGGTATTTCGATTAGATTGCCAATATCATCTCAGCAGAAGTACGATACTCGAACAGACGGATCAGAGTTCATGATTGATAACGAACGCATAATAGTTACCGGCGCGGCGGGATTCATCGGATCTCATCTATGCCAAGCCTTGCTCGCACAAGGTGCGTCGGTCGTCGGAGTAGACAACTTCGATCCATACTACAGCCGCGAACGAAAAGAACTTAATCTCGAATCCATTTTGAAGTGTGATGGATCGAATGGGTTTGAGTTTTTCGAACGAGATATTTGCGATCAAGATGCAATGAGCAAAGTTCTCAAAGCCCAGAACACAACGGGCATCGTTCACTTAGCTGCAAAGGCGGGGGTTCGTCCGAGCATCGCTGATCCTGTTGGATATAGCAAAGCCAATGTTCTAGGAACTCAATGTCTATTAAGTGCTGCGTCGGATCATGGATGCAAAAGAGTTGTCTGTGCTTCTTCGAGTTCAGTGTACGGAAACAACAAGAAAGTACCATTCAGCGAAACCGACCCTGTCAATAATCCGATCTCGCCGTATGCTGCTACCAAGGTCAGTTGCGAACTTATCGCACACGCTCATCATCACATTTCGAAAATGCCGATTGCGATGCTCCGATTCTTTACTGTGTTTGGTCCTCGACAGCGCCCAGACCTTGCAATGAGTTTGTTCTTATCCAAAGTAAGTGACGGCGATCCAATCAACAAATTCGGAGATGGAACCAGCTCTCGAGACTACACCTTTATCAATGATATTGTGACAGGCATAATCGCTTCATATTTGAAGATTGATAACTTCGGGTTTCGAATATGGAACCTGGGAGGAGATCATCCAACAACAC
>Ga0209344_10001844_pt1 | contig 25704 bp, 21 predicted proteins | sample Cruoilmetagenom6_FD_187293 | JGI IMG/M metagenome (GOLD analysis project Ga0209344, IMG submission 187293) | Oil polluted marine microbial communities from Coal Oil Point, Santa Barbara, California, USA - Santa Barbara Oil Seep Sample 6 (SPAdes)... | ecosystem: Environmental > Aquatic > Marine... | reverse complement strand
CGCCTCTTCCACTGTACGCGGTGACAGGCAGTCCCCGATCATGTGAATGTCAAAATCCCGATTGCCAAGATCGTTCCCAAGCGTCGTTACGGGCTGGTGCCCAAATGAGGTAACAATGGTGTCAATGCCTTCCAACACGATTGGCTTGCCGCTCAGGGTGTGTTGAAAATAGGCACTGTCTTTGTCGACCCCAAAAAGGCGGGTATAAGGAATGATCTCAACCCCAAGACAGTGCAGATCTCCCAGCCATTTATCCCGGGCATATTGCGGAATGGATTGGCCAGCCGTCATTCCGTTTACCACAAGCCGTACATGGCAACCATCCCGGGCCAGTTGTTCTGCTAGTCCCAACCCGATCCAATCACAGCGCCAATCGGCAATGGCAACGCGCGAACCGACTTTCGCTTTGCCCTGCAACACTTGCCAGGCGGAAACCACATGCGCCTCATCCGCGCCTTCAATAGCTGGCGCAAAGGGAAGAGCACCCGTCGCCAGAACGACGACATCCGGTTGAATGTGATGTACCAAATCACGCGTCACCTCAGTATTAAGTTTAACTGAAACACCTGCTGCCCTAACCTCGCGGGCAAGGTTCTGGGTGACACCGCCAAATTCAGTCCGCCCCGGCAAAAGTTGGGCCAGTGCCACTTGTCCGCCAAGAGATTTCCCAGCCTCATAAAGTGTTACCTCGTGGCCCCGCTCTGCCGCGACAGCGGCGGCTTTCATGCCAGCAGGCCCACCACCCACCACCACGACATGGCGCGGAGATTTCGTTGGTATACGTGTGCCGAATTCCAGCTCGCGTCCCGTTTCTGGATGCTGGATGCAAGAGATCGGATAACCGTTCAGCATGTGACCAATACAGGCTTGGTTGCAGGCCACGCAGGCGCGGATGTCATCTAGATTTCCAGCCTTGGCCTTTTGCGGCATATATGGGTCGGTAATCATCGCACGGGTCATCCCGCACATATCCGCCTGTCCAGATGCCAAAATTTCTTCGGCGATCTGCGGCTGGTTGATCCGCCCCGCCACGAAAACCGGAATATCTGTTCCTATACGAATGGCTGCAGCCAGCGGGGCCGTATAGCCAGTTTCGATAGACATGGGGGGAACAATGTGAACAGAGCCTGCAAGACCTGCTGATGTTCCGGCAGTCACATTCAAATAGTCAAGCGCTCCATCCATTGCAAGTGCGTGTGCAATCCCAAGACACTCGGTATCATCCAGCCCATCATGATCCTTTTCGTCACCTGACAAACGCATACCAACTGCCAAACCCGGACCCGCACCACGCCGCACCGCTGCCAGAACTTCGCGGGCGAACCGCAATCGGTTTTCAAAGTTGCCGCCATATTCATCGTTTCTGACATTGGTGCGAGAATTGAAAAACTGGGCGATCAGGTAGCCGTGCGAGGCAACAACCTCGATCCCATTCAGCCCAGCCTGACGAATATATCCTGCAGCAATCTCAAAACCGTCAATGACTTCAGCAATCAATGCCCGGGGCATTTCCATTGGCATAACATGAAAGCGCTCGTTCGGGACGGATGAAGGCGCGACGGCGACGGCATATGTACCATCAGCTGCCAGCGGCATTTCGCGCCCCGGATGCGAAAGTTGGGCAAAAACCTTGCAATCAAAATGATGGCAGGCTTCGGCAATGCGTTGATATCCGGGGATACAGGCATCTTTATAGGCTCGGATCGCCGGGCGGCCGCTATCGCCCGACACATGAACGCGTGCCGCTTCCAGGATAATCAGCCCCGCTCCACCTGCTGCACGGGCTTTGTGGTAGGCGACCATTGCGTCACTCGGGGCACTGTTTTCCAGCATGACGGTCATATGGCCAGTCGACAAGATGCGATTCTTCAAACATATTGGACCAACAACAAGCGGTGAGAAGAGTTTTGGAAAATTTTGACTCATCACTCAACCGTCTTCACGGCCAGACCGCCCGCATCGCGCAATCGCGTCAGGTTTTTATGGCGTGCTGTGCAGGAATCGCAATCTTCAGCTTGGCTTGTTTCTTGGACAGAGGTTTGTGCTTTGTCATCCACAAAAAACCAAATTACAAAGATCAACGAAACAGCAATCAACACTATCATGAAAAATCCCCGTGTCCGACTCATCTGATGTCTTTCTTAAGATAGGCATTCATCGGCGCAACACTATCCTGTGCACCCGACAATTCCAAATCAAGGAACGCAATCGCGGCAACCTCATGTGCTGTCAGCAGTTTCAAACGCGGCAGATCTTCTTGTGGGGCCATCGCCTCGAGCTGTAGAAAATCGTCGACATAACCGGGAAATGTCCGTGCCATATTCGCCAAAAGATCATCCCAAGTTTTGTTATCCCTGCGCGCCATTTCCTGCCCGGATTGGAACAAGTGCACGTCGTCTTTTGGGGTCAGAGTGTATTTGCGGATCAGGGGCAGTGTGATATTGGCGGCGTGGTTTTCCACCCTAGCCAGTAAATTCAACTTATCGCGGTGATCGGGTTGTTTCGCAAAATCCGCCAGTGCCTTGAAATAGGCCTCTCCTTCGACCTCTTCCTCGTAATAGAGCAGCAGCGTATCGAGATATGCCTGCGTTGGGGTGGCAGAGAAAACCGATCTTGTCATGACCTATTACTCACCATAGGGGATGTCCCCCACATCAATTCGGTCGTGTTTCATTGGCTCATCCGGATCAACCACTGTATCCAACTCGCGTGCGTATTTGTGACCGGCATAGGTGGCAGCTGCAATAATGGCCGGGGCTTCGCAATCGCCGATCCGCTTCAGGGTGAAGGGCAGTTCATCAATCTTGCCATCAACCTTGGCAAGAATGTCCCGAAAAAGCCCGTCATTCGGTATGCGCTGCGTGACCATAACGACCGAGCTTACTGACAATGGTTTTGCTTCGCCAGAATACTCGCAGCAAAGCTTCGCTGTTTCTCCGTCAAACATGGTCAGACTATGAGATACGATGGTTTCGATCCCCAGTTTCATAAGATGTGTACGCACTCGCCAGCGTTCCGAGGTCATCCCGGCCCAATGCGATATATGATCAGACGGTGTTGCTAGCGTAACTTCAAGACCGGCGTCTTTTAAGCGCTCAGCGATCACACTGCCCATGTAATAACTGTCCTCATCATAGACCAAAACCGGCCCCTTGGGCAGCTTGCCATCCATGATATCGTCAGGGGTTAGAATTTCAGGGGACGTACCTTCAGGGGCAACCGAAACATAAGCTTCGCCGTTGAAGCGATCTGGGCGCCAAGTGGCACCGGTCGCAACCGCTACGTGATCTGCCTCGATCGCAAAAACATCATTAACTGTCAGTGCACTTTCGCGATACACCTCGACATTCGGCATATTCAGCAGTTCCTGTTCACGATAGGCACGCACACGAACATATTCGGCCATCCCCGGCAGGGCGCATTCGCGCGTTACACGGCCGCCAAGATCGCGTGTGGCCTCTGCCAGCATGACATCATATCCGCGTGCACCAAGGGCACGGGCAGCCTCTAGCCCTGTTGGGCCCGCGCCCACGATCAGAACCTTACCGTCTGAACCTTTTGTATCGATCTTTTCAGGGTGCCAGCCTTTGCGCCATTCCTCGCCCATCGTCGGGTTTTGCGTACAGCGGATCGGCACGCCCAGCGTATCGCCAGAGTAACAGATATTGCAGCCAATGCATTCGCGAATGGAATCAATCTGGCCCTCTTCGATCTTTTTGGGCAGGAACGGATCCGCAATCGAAGGCCGTGCTGCACCGATCATGTCCGTCACACCACGTTTCAGCTGACTGACCATTGTGTCAGGTGAGGTAAAGCGGCCTACGGTCACGACCGGTTTTGTCGTCGCGGATTTTACGAAATCCATATAGGGTTCCAATGGCGCCTCTTTTACGAAACGCGATACTCCCATTTCCAGTGAATAATCCGTGATGTTGATATCCCAAAGGTCTGGTATTTCGGCAAGCATCTCAAACATCTCGCGCCGCTCACCGTAGATCGGAACGCCGTCTTCACCGATTTTTTCGTCCGCTGCAAAGCGGACCGCGACAGCACAGCGATCCCCCACAGCCTCTTTGGTTTCTTCGATCAATTCGCGCACCAGTCGGGTTCTGTTTTCAAGCGAGCCACCATATTCATCTCCGCGTGTGTTCATATGCGGGTTCAGAAAATTTGAGATCAAGTAACCATGGGTTGCGTAGACATAGACGATGTCAAATTCCGCCTCTTTTGCGCGCAATGCCGCTTTGCGGTGCCAGTGTCGAAACATGCGGATGTCGGATTTGTCCATCGCGCGGGTCTGAAACGGATGGCCTACAGCATTGGGAAAACTGGCAAGGTCCATCGCGACCTCACGCGTTAGCATATTTGCAGTTCTAATCCCGCCATACCACAGCTCTGCCCCAGCCAACGCACCATGTGCATGCACCTTATCGGTCATCAGCGCGTGAGCTCGAACGTCACTGTCATCCCAAAGCGAGGCTGACGGATGTGTCAGATCGTCCGAGCTGGGATGGATCGAGTTATACTCTGTGCAAATAACCCCCCAGCCACCTTCGGCTTTCATTTCCCGCATATCGGCCAGCATGCGCGGCCGTAACCAGCCCATGCCAGTACAATGGGGCACTTGATAAAATCGGTTTTTGGCAGTCACAGGGCCAATTTTAACTGGCTCAAACAGAATATTATAACGTGGGTCACGGGCCAATTGCTATCCTTTGCATGCAGGGTCAGTGGAATTTTGGAAGTGCCTTGGAAAGACTAGCGAAAGGTAACCCTCGATACGCATCGTCATGTCAGAGCGTGAAAATTCTCCGGGATACATCAGAATGTTAAGCCATAGGCCATCGTAAAGACCTTCAAGCGTATAGGCGACACAGACAGGATCCACATTATCGTAGCCACCGTCTTTGATGATTTGTGTACACAGTTCAACCGTGATATCGCGGCGTTCAGTGTCTATTTCGTCGGCAAGCTTGCGATATGAGGCCCGCGCCTTGGCCTCGCCGAAAAACCCGTACCAGACGGCGATCTTTTTCCGATTACAGATTTTGGAATGAAAATGCGCAGCAACAATGGCTCGGAGTTTATCCACAGGAGTAAGGTCGGCCTTTTCATAGCTGACCTTCCAGTGATTGTGATGTTCTTCGGCCAGAAAGCGCAGGGTTTCCTCGAACAGGTTCTGTTTGGTCGAAAAATGGAAATTTGCCAGCCCCATAGATAGACCAGCCGCCTTGGTTACGGTGGTCACAGTGGTGCCCGCGATACCGTGCTTGGCAATGCTGTCGATTGTGGCATTGATAAGCTGCTGCCGCCGTACTTCTTTTGAAGCAGTTCTGGGTTTTTTTGAATTGATCTTGTCAGGTTTTATCTGTTCTTGGTTCATTGTTTGGCACCTTGATTCCTTTTTCGCGCGTATAGTACGGGCCAGTTAAACATCTTTCAAAACAACAATTGCGGTGCTGTCCCAGCTTAACCAGACCGGGCGGCTTTGACCTTCTGCTTCTTTGGCACGATCACGGTTTTGTGCTGACACGGCGACGGGTTGCGGGACGCCTTCAATGCTGACGTAGTAATGGCTGCGCTCGCCCAGATAGGCCGCGTTGTTCAATTGCCCTTTGACAGAGCATTGCGCACCAGCGGGTTTCTTGTTCGACAGCAAGAACTTTTCTGGCCGAATTGCAACGCTAACGGTATTCCCTGCCAGCAATGGCACCGTTCCTGCCGGTGCTGAAACTTCACCAAGCCCATCAACCTTGAGTACTGCGTTGCCGTCTTTGATTGACATTACAGTGCCATCGAAAAAATTCATGGTCCCGATAAAACTGGCCACTTTACGGCTCACTGGATTTTCATATAACCGTGTCGGGGTATCAACCTGTAAATCGCACCCTTCAGACATCACCGCGATCCGGTCTGATAACGTCAACGCCTCTTCTTGATCATGTGTCACAAAGACAAAGGTGATACCCACAGTTTTTTGCAGCGCACGCAATTCCAGCTGCATTTGTTCACGCAACTGCTTGTCAAGTGCCCCCAGTGGCTCATCCAGCAACAAAACCTTGGGTTTAAGGATCAGCGCACGCGCCAGTGCAATCCGTTGGCGCTGGCCACCGGACAGTTGAGTGGCCTTACGGTCACCATATTCCGGCAGCTTGATCAGCTCAAGCATCTCGTCAACCATCTCGTATCGTTTAGTGCGCGACAGTTTTTGTTTGCGCAAACCGTAAGCGATGTTGTCGCGCACATTAAGATGGGGAAAGATCGCATAGTTTTGAAACACCATATTGACCGGTCGGTGGTGCGGGGGCACACCCGACATCGGCTGCCCATCAATATAAATTTCGCCTGAACTGACCCCCTCAAAACCTGCCAACATCCGTAGCAATGTGGTCTTTCCACAGCCAGAAGATCCAAGCAGCGAGAAAAACTCGCCATGATCTATGTCCAATGACACATCATTGATCGCCTGGAACTTGCCAAAGAATTTATTGACGTTCTGGAATGAAATGAAGGCGTTATTTTTCGTCATGTGTTTTATTCACTTTCGAGAGACCCGGATTGGGCGCCACGGTTGATCCACTGCCCAAGGAAAACCAGAATGAACGATACAAGCAGGATGATCGAAGCCATAGCGAGGATTGAGGGAAAAGATTGCGGAAAACGAAGCTGACTCCAGATATACATCGGTAGGGTTGCATCGGTACCGCTTAGAAAAAAGGCCATAATGAACTCGTCAAACGAGACCGTGAATGTCAGCAACAAACTGGCAAGAATGCCTGGGAACACCATCGGGAAGGTTACCCGCCAAAAGGTCCACCAGGCGTTTTCACCCAGATCAGCCGAGGCTTCTTCCACCGATTTGTCAAAGCCTTCAAAACGCGGAATTAAGGTCGCGATCGCAAAGGGCAAACAGACAATGATATGGCCCATGGTCACGGTATAAAGCGACAGGCGAACCCCCAGCTGACTGAGCAGAACCAACAGGGCAACCCCAAAAATAATACCCGGTACAACCAGCGGCAGCATGATGAAGCCTACTACGGGGCCACGGCCCGGTAATCTGTAACGCGTGATCGCTTTGGCCGCAAAAATACCGAATCCCGTCGCGATGATTGACGTGGTCACCCCAACCTTGATGCTGTTCATCAAAGATGCCCAGACCGGTTCTCGGTCAATAAGTTCAATATACCACTGAAGCGTGAATCCTTTCAGCGGAAATTTAACATAGATTGAGTCATTGAAACTGAAAAGCGGTAAAAAAAGCACTGGTACGTAAAGGGCGATCAGAAATAAAACCGCATAAAGCTGAAGAGGTCGATTGGTGCGTTTGATATAAGTACCAGACTTCATGATATCCGTTTCCTGATGTAATTGGTGGTAAACATAAAGCCCAGTGCAATGACCGCGATTGATAGCATCAGGATGATCGCCAGTGCCGCCCCCATGGGCCAGTTATTCACGGCACCAAATTGTTTTTGGATCAGGTTGCCAATCATCGAACCATCTGGGCCACCCAGCAGCGCAGGCGTGATATAATCACCGGTCGTTGGAATAAAGATCAGCAAGCTGGCAGAAATTACACCTGGCAGTGACAACGGCAGTGTGATCCTAAGAAATCGCATCACTGGGCCATCACCAAGATCGGTGGCCGCCTCCAAAAGAGATCTGTCTATTTTTTCAAGCGACACATACATCGGCAGAATGGCAAACGCTGCCCAAGCATGTGCAAGTGTGATGATCACGGCTGTCTGGCTGTAAAGAAGAAATTCAAGCGGCGCCTCGACCAACCCAGTGTTCATCAGGGCCGAATTGATAACGCCATCATAACCCAGCACCACTTTCCAGGCGAAAACCCTCAACAGATAACTGGTCCAGAACGGAAGTGTCATCAGAACAATCCACATCATCTTGTTGCGATGAACATGAAAGGCGACGAAGTAGGCCATTGGATAACACAGCAGCACCGTCGCAACGGTGGCCGCACTTGAGATCCACAAGGACCTTTTAAGCAACGCACCATAAATTGGCCGTTCACCTGCCATTTCGTAATTGGCAACAGTCGGGGCCATATCAAAACCAAATCCCACTTGCGTCCAAAAGCTCATGACAATCAGAATGCCAAATGGAACAAGAATGCCGATTGCCATGATAATCAGTGTCGGTGATAGCAGGCTGTATGCACGCAACGACTCGGACTTTTGCAGCATTATGCTTAGTCTGCCGGTCTTTGACAGAGGCGCTGTACGACCCGGTATCTCTGTTGCGTGATCTGCACTCATGCTAATGTGTGCTCCAAACTGAAAATGGCTGGAAGGTGACCCTGATCGCGCGGAACCGCAGGGTTGCCCAATTGCAAGAATTCGGGCCCAGCAGATCAATTCGATCTAATCAGGCCCGAAACAAGGAGCATTAGAAGCCTGCTTTGATTTCTTCAAACAGGGCGTTCATCTTCGATTCCCATTCCTGCGATTGCGGGATTTGGAAGTGACCTGCGGCAAGGATATCGGTCGGAGTCTTGCTCAGGCCTAGCCCCAGTAGGGTCTCCTCGTCGAAAGCATCGAACGACTTATTGTTGGAATGACCATAGCCATAATCATTGATCATGAACTTGCCAGAATCCACACTTAGCAGAGAATCAATGATGTCATAGGCACTATCGAGATTTGGCGCGTCCTTGTGAATCATCAGCCCACAAACCCAGGTCAGAGCCCCCTCTTTTGGATCAGCAAACCGCACAGGAACACCATCTGCTTTCAGTAGAGATGCCGAACTGTTCCAAGTCATCGCAGCAACCATCTCGCCCGAGGCAAGCGCCTGTTCCAATGTAGTGGTATCATCCGTGTAGACACGAATAAGCGGGCGTTGCTCACGCATAGCTGCTGCGATCTTTTCAAAAGCTTCAGGTGTATCGATATCGCTCATGGCAACACCGGCCTTAATAGCACCACACCACCAAGCGTCCCCACCCGATGCGAGGCTGCCAAGACGACCCTTGTAGCGGTCGTCCCAAAGCATATCCCAAGACTCTTCACCTTCCAGCTCAAAAAGATCTGTACGGTAAGTGATTGAGGTTTGTCCCCAATCAAACGGCGCCAGGTACGGTTTGCCATCCACGATGTTGCCTTCGAGGTTGTACAGCTCAGGCATTACATCGGACCAGTTCGACAGGCGCGATGTGTCAATCGGCTGGAACAGTCCCGAAGAAATCCAGCGAGGAATGCCAGAGTTACACGGGTGCGAAACGTCAACAACATAGCCGCCACGCATTTTGGTCAAGGCTTCTTCGGACCCACCGAAAGTTGCAAAATTCGGCAACTCGCCGTGCTTTTCCTTGTAAGCTCCGAATAGTTCCGGAATGTCATATCCACCCCAGGTAAAGAAAGTACCCTGATCATCCGCGGCCGCTCGGGCAAGGCTTGAAGTCAATGGCGTTGTCGCCACTCCGATCCCCGCAGCCATAAGTGACTTCGTGAATTTTCTACGGCTCAACTTTCCTTCGCCAAGCTCACCTAGCTGATCAATAATATCCACATTCGATCTCCCTTGTTAGCGCCCGGATTCTACCGGGCAATATAATCATTCTTGCGCTTCTCAGGTTGTGACATTTGTCATGATTATTGCTTCTGTTTTCAGTCCCTGTTCTGCTTTTTTGATAAATATTCCCTATTCACTGAATGATCATTCAATCAATGGGTTGATTTCTGAGTCGAGTCAAGACAGTATTTGATCAAATTCAAAGACGGCTTGAGCGAACCACAATAATTGCGCGCCTGTTCCAACTTATCTATGGGATAATAACATGAGTATTGAAAAGAGAATTATACGCCTTGAACGAAACGGACCCGACGGATCTGGTATACCTGAAATGAAATGCGACCCAGTCGACTTTCAGTCCCCCCTGCCAACGCAGCATCTGCATGTTTACTATAGCAGCCCCGAGATTGGCCTGAATGTGGGCGTCTGGGACACGACCACTATGCAAGAGGCATTTGGCCCCTATCCAGGGGATGAATTCATCTGGGTTCTTGAGGGTGAATTCAAGATGGTTCACGACAACGCGAATGCGGTGCCGGTCCATAAGAATGACTGTGCATACTTCCGCAACGCTATTCCGACCAGTTGGCATCAGGAAGGTTATCTCAGGAAATTCTACATCACTTATCTTGACCCAAATGCTGAAACGCCGAAAATAAAATCAGCAAAAGGCGGTGTCGGGGTGCTTGATCCAGATGCGGGGCTGGAGATCATGGATACGACCGAGCCTTTCGAAATCGAAGGCCCGGCTCCAAAACAAAAGAACCACACAGCCTTCATCAACGATGCCAACACCTTTTTCGTCGGCACATGGGAAAGCGGCCCGATGGTCAGCAAAATGAAGGCGTTTCCGACGCACGAATTTGTTCGGATGCTGGAAGGTGAAGTGACGATCACAGAAGAGGACGGCACCGCCCAAACTTTTAGCGCAGATGACTGCTTCTTCGTACCCAAAGGAACGGTTTGTAGCTGGACCGTCTCCAAATTCATCAAAAAGCACTATGCCATTCTGGATGTCGGGTAAAAATTTAGAGAGGACTCGAATGCCTATGTCAGTAAAATTCACACCTTCCCGACGCTTAATTCTTGGCGGAATGGCATCATTGGCGGCGTGGCCGGTTAGGCCCCAATCCATTCCCTCTAATCCGCATGTTGTGGTCGTGGGTGCGGGTATTGCCGGGCTGACGGCGGCTAAAACCCTGCTGGCGGCCGGCAAATCGGTAGTCATTGTCGAGGCGGCTGATCGCATAGGCGGGCGCGCTTACACCGAATCGTCAACCTTTGGTGTTCCTTTCGATCACGGTTGTTCGTGGATTACTGCCGCCAATGAAAACCCTTTCAAGGAAATCGCCGAGAAAAGCGGTTTCGAACTGCAAAACCATACGGGTGCAAGTGAGGCGCTGTATGTTGACAGCCGTCGCGCAACATCGTCAGAGTTGAAAGCTTACAACAAAGGATGGGGTGCCGTTGAAAGGGCATTGGCAAAAGCCGGCGATCAGGGGCTGGACGTTCCAGCATCCAGCGTTATGCCCACGGATGTTGATTATTCAGGGGTCGCCCAAACCTGGATTGGCCCGTTGGACTGGGGCGTTGATTTTGATTTCCTGTCGACCAAAGACTACTGGATGGCCGCAGATGCGGAACCCAGCTATATGGTCCCTAAGGGCCTGGGGACCGTTGTAGCCCGATTTGGCCGTAGTCTGCCGGTGCAGCTGAACACAAGGGTAACCGAGATTGACTGGGGTGGGAATGGTGTCACGGTCAAAACCGGTCGGGGGCAAATCGTTGCGCAGGCCTGCATTGTAACAGTATCCACTGGTGTCTTGGGAGCCGGACACATCCGCTTCACTCCGAAATTACCCGAACAAAAACAGCAGGCAATCACAAATCTTCCCATGGGTCTTTTGACTAAAATCACCCTGCAATTCGATGGCGACAGGTTGGGTTTTATTCCCAACCAATGGCTTACTTACAAGGTTCTAAACGAAATGCCGGCCGAGGCCTGCTATTTCATCACCTGGCCTTTCGGCTACAACTACATGGTCGGTTTCGTCGGCGGCAGCTTTGGTTGGGCGCTTTCCGGTGCAGGAACCGACGCGGCCGTCGATTTTGCCTTGGACGAGGTTGTGAAGATGGCAGGCAGTAAGGCGCGCGCGCATTTTGTAAAGGGCCACCTGACACAATGGGCGGACAATCCTAATACATTGGGCGCTTACGCCGCCGCACTTCCGGGTAAGTATGGGGCTCGGGCGGATTTGGCGCGTCCAGTTGAAGACAAACTCTTTTTTGCCGGCGAAGCCATGGGAGGCGCTTATGTGGCGCTATGTGCTGGCGCTTATAAAAGTGGAGAGGCAGCTGCCGAACGGCTGATGGCCAGTTTGAAATAGGCCGAACTGAAACATATGGGCTGACTTGAACGGTTGGCCCCCGATAACTTTAACTAAAGGACTGACCAACAATGATAAAATCCCTTCCGTCCCATGCTGAAACCGTCATCATTGGTGGTGGATCTATCGGCTGCAACACGGCATATCACCTGACCAAGCTCGGTATGAGCGATGTTGTTGTGCTTGAGCGCAACCACCTCACCTCAGGCACTACGTGGCATGCGGCGGGGTTGATTGTGGCCGGGCTGCTGACATCTGAAGCGGAATGCGAGATCTATACCCACGGGCGTGATCTTTACGCTAATCTGGAACAGGAAACGGGTGTGCCAACGGGTTTTCGGGATGTGGGATACTTGCAAATAGCATCGAATGAGGAACGCGTGCATGAGATGCGCCGTCTTGCCCCTTTCATGCGCCGACACGGTATCAATATTCATGAGATTTCACCCAAAGAAGCTGCTGAACTGTTTCCGATTGGCGATTTGTCAGACGTATTGGCGGGGTTCTATATTCCCGAGGATGGCCGCGCCAATCCGGTTGATGTAACCATGTCTCTGGCCAAAGGCGCGCGTATGGGGGGCGCAAAGATTTTTGAGGGTGTCACCGTTACCGAGATCATAGCTAAAAATGGCACCGCGACAGGTGTGCGCACGGCCGATGGCCAGACAATCATAGCTGAAAACGTAGTCATATGCGGTGGCATGTGGTCGCGCCAGTTGGGGGCTAGCGCAGGGATTAACTTGCCCTTGCAGGCAGCCGAACACTACTACCTGATCACCGAAAATATCGAAGGCCTGTCACGGGATTTGCCGGTGTTGGAAGACCCTTCAACCTATACCTATTACCGTGAAGAAGTGGGTGGGTTGATGCTGGGTCTGTTTGAACCAGGTGCAGCACCTTGGAAGTTGGATGGCATTCCGGATGATTTTGCCTTTGGCGAGATTGAACCGGATTGGGACCGCGTCGGGCCGCATCTGGAAAAGGCCTATTCGCGCGTGCCTTCCACGTTGAATGTCGGGGTACGCAAGCTCTTTTGCGGGCCCGAAAGCTTTACACCGGATCTTGCCCCGCTGGTGGGCGAAACGCCTGAATTACGCAATTGTTTCGTTGCTTGCGGCATGAACTCGCTTGGCATTCTGAACGGGGCAGGCACAGGCAAGGTTCTGGCAAATTGGATCGTTGACGGCATTCCACCGATCGATGTCACTGGCATTAACGTCAATCGGTTCACCAAAAACGAAGCGACGCGTGCGTTCCGGCGTGACAGAGGTCCAGAACTTTTGGGCAAGATGTTCGGCCAGCACTATCACAACGAAAGCTTTCACACCGCACGCAACGTGAAGCGCTCGGCCCTTTATGATCGCTTGAAGGATGCTGGGGCATATTACATCGAAAGCCATTCATGGGAATTGCCTGATTGGTTTGCGCCAACGCCTGATGAGGCTAAGATCGAAAAATATAGCTGGTTTCGCCAAAACTGGTTTGACTGGCATGCCGAAGAACACCGCGCTGCGCGCGAGGATGTGATCGTGATGGATATGTCTTCTATGTCAAAATTTTTGGTGCAGGGCCGAGATGCCTGCGCGCTGATGAGCCGCCTTAGTTGCAATGAGGTAGACGTAGAGCCGGGCCGTGTCGTTTACACTGCTTGGGCCAATGAACTGGGCGGGTTCGAGGCCGACCTAACTGTTACCCGCCTGGAACAGGACAAGTTTCTGGTGGTGGTGGGTGAAAACAGCCACGGCCATACCGAAATGCGGATGCTCCGGCATATTGGGGCGGATGAATTCGTGACCATCACCGATATCACGCCAGGCATCACCCAGATCAACGTCCACGGGCCAAAGGCGCGTGACCTGATGCAAAAGGTCAGCTTTGCCGATCTTTCAAATCAGGCTTTCCCCTTCATGACAGTGCAGGAAATCGATGTGGGTTATTTCAACATTCTTGCCCTGCGGGTAACCTTCGTTGGCGAGCTTGGCTGGGAACTGCATGTACCAGCACTCCACGCTGTACAGGTCTATGACCTACTGATGGAAGCTGGCGCCGAACTGGGCGTTCGCAACGCAGGAATGCAAACGTTAAGTTCCCTGAGATTGGAAAAGGCTTACCGCGACTTTGGCGTCGACGTGGACAACACCGACAACCCGATCGAAGCGGGTCTGGGCTTTGCTGTGAAACCCGACAAGCCTAGTGACTTTATCGGACGCAACGCACTGGCTGCGATAAAATCGGCAGGTGTTCCGAAAAATCGCATGCTGCAATTCCTGCTGCAAGACCCCGAGCCGCTGCTTTATGGCAACGAATTAATCTACCTGAACGGAACCGAAGTTGGCCACATGCAAATAGGTGCCTACGGTCACAGCCTTGGGGGCGCGGTAGGCATCGGATTTGCCACGTTGGATGAACCATTGACAGCGGCAAACGTTAACGAAGGCAACTGGGAGGTTGAGGTGGCTAATGTACGTGTGCCCGCAAAGGCCTCACTCAAGCCGCTGTTTGATCCCGGCATGGAAAAAATCAGGTGCTGAGCGGAAATAACAGCTTCCGGCTGACCAATGACGCCCTATGAAGGAATGATCCAATGCCCCGTGACCCACGCTACGATATCTTGTTTGAACCCATCCGGATCGGCCCAGTCACTGCACCCAACCGATTCTATCAGGCGCCGCACTGCAACGGTATGGGCCGCTTGTTTCCCGACAGCATGATTGCCATGCGCGGCATGAAGGCCGAAGGTGGCTGGGGCATTGTCGCGACCGAGCAATGCGATTTTCACCCAACAGGTGACGTCCAGCCATTTACAGAAACCCGCCTGTGGGGCGATATGGATATACCATACCTTTCGGGCATGGTAAATGCGGTGCACAAACACGGCAGTCTGGCAGCGGTTGAACTGGTACATAACGGCCAAGATACGGGCAACATCTATAGTCGCGAGGTACCCATCGGCCCGATGCACCGTCCGGTCACCTGGCGCGATCATCCGGTGCAAGCCCGTGCCATGGATCTAAGCGATATTCGGGCCTATCGTCGCTGGCATCGCAATGCTGCCCTTCGTGCACGCAAGGCAGGGTTTGACATCGTCGTGGTCTATGCCGGGCATGACGGCACGATGCCGTCGCATTTCCTGTCACGCCGCCACAACCAACGTAGCGATGAATATGGTGGCAGTCTGGAAAACCGCCTGCGACTTTACCGTGAACTGCTGGAAGACACGCTTGATGCGGTTGGTGATACCATGGGTGTGGTCGCGCGTTTTGCGGTAGACGAAATGATGGGGCCTGACGGGCTGGAATGGGAAAATGAAGGGCGCGATGCGATCGAGATGATGGCGGAAATGCCGGATATGTGGGACGTCAACGTCGCTGACTGGGAAAACGATTCCATGACCTCGCGCTTTGCGCCCGAAGGCTATCAGGAAGAATATATCGCCTTTGTCAAACAGGTCAGCAGTAAACCGGTTGCCACTGTGGGCCGCTATACCTCGCCCGATGCCATGGTTTCGGTCATTAGGCGCGGTCTGGTCGATATGGTCGGCGCAGCGCGGCCATCCATCGCTGATCCGTTCCTGCCTAATAAGATCAAGGAAGGTCGTGTTGACGACATCCGCGAATGCATCGGTTGCAATATCTGCGCCGCATGGAACAACATTTCAGCACCTATTCGCTGCACTCAGAACCCGACGATGGGCGAAGAGTGGCGCAAGGAATGGCATCCGGAACAGATTGCACCGAAAGGGTCTGACAGCCACGTGCTGGTGGTCGGGGCCGGCCCTGCCGGGCTTGAAGCTGCACACCAACTGGGCAAGCGCGGTTACCGTGTGACCTTGGCGGAAGCTGGTATGCAGGCCGGCGGTCGCGTCAGTCGTGAAAGCGGGCTACCAAACCTGAATGCCTGGGCGCGGGTGCGTGAATACAGATTGGGCCAGATCGCGCCGATGGCTAATGTTGATCTTTACCTCAACAGCAAGCTGAGTGTTGAAGAGGTACTGGAGTTTGGTGCAGATCATGTGGCACTGGCCACAGGTGCCACATGGCGGCGGAGCGGTATCGGGCGGCATATTCGTGCGCCCATTCCGGGGGCTGAATTTCCGTATGCACATAGCCCTGATGACATCATGGATGGCAAGCGCCCTGAAAAAGGCCCGGTCGTGGTGTTTGATGATGACCATTACTACATGGGCAGCATGATGGCCGACCTGTTGGCAGGTGAAGGATTTCAGGTCACGCTGGCAACACCGGGACTTTGTGTAAGCAGCTGGACCGAACACACGCTAGAGCAACAACATATTGAAAAACGGCTTGTCGGTCTTGGTGTGGAAATCCTACCGCGCCATTCTGTGGTCGCACTTGGCGGGGGGGCAGTTGAAATGATCAACCTTATCACTGGTGAAAGTGTAAAACGTCCGGGCACATTGGTGCCGGTGACCATGCGCTTACCAAACGGCGCGCTTTATGACGCGCTGATGAATGATCCTGACAAACTGAGAACCGTCGGCATAAAATCTGTACGCCGTATCGGCGATTGCTACGGCCCGGCCACCATTGCCGCTGCAGTGTACGAAGGTCATCGCTACGCCCGTGAACTCGATATCGACGTTGATCCTGATGGCGTACCGTTCAAGACCATAAAATACGATCTGGAACTGGGCGTGTGACCTTGACTGCTAATCCGCCAGAAAACTGTGGTGGGTACGGCATGAAACAAACAAGTTAATCTACCTACCCTAGCCGTGTTGTTCTCACCGGATGAGATTGTAAGGCTGCAATGCCCCTTCTAGCGCATCTCTAAGCAAGTCAGCTAACTTCATCTCCTGAATCATTAACCAAAGTCTTGATGAATCTGGAGAACAATTCACCTTGAGACCGGATGTGTAGTTTTGAATAGATATTTCTGCGGTGAATCTGGACGGTACCGCGTGAAATTTTAAGAATACGCCCAACCGCATCGGCTGAATGCCCCTTTAACGTGAATTCAACAACTTCTCGTTCTCGCGGGGTCAACGTGCCTTCGCCAAACCGCAATAAAGCGCGCTCTACTGATTTGTGAAGCCTTGGATCCGAATTGGTATTAGTATCCTGCCCGAAGTCAGAAGAAAGCTCACGCCAATGTTGTTTGCATGCAGCGTTGACAACTGGCCAATATTGACCCAGTTCCCTGATCTCTTTCGCTGAAAACGTCTTTTTTGCGCGCATCAAAGAAACCACAATCATTGCCTCGCCGGGGAGATCTATTATATATCCAATCTCTTCGGCTAGGCCCGTCTGTACATAATAACTTCGAAAATATTCAGCCTGAAAAAAACGGTCCGGGGCGATCTCACGCATCCGATAAAGGCCAGAAGAGACCGGTGTCATGCAAGCTAGATAAAAAGGATCAAGAAGATAAGGGCCTTCAAGATAATCCTCGACAAAAACTTTACGTTTCGCTTTTGGAAAAGTATCAAATAAGTCCATAGGCTGGGCTGTTCCGAGATAGCCGAAAACTACGCAATAATCGAACGCAGCAACTTGATTTATCGCATTAGCCATACGGCCCGCAAACCCTTCATTACCAATTGCGCCAATCGCTTCTCCAGTAGCTCCAAGCCAGTCTTTCATTCGGGGGTGTCCTCATTTAATTTACTCTAATCTACCAAATTTATGGTATATACACCAAAACGTTGTTTTGGTAATATTTTCTTGATACGTATGGTATATACCAGAATGGAAAAAGAAATCAAATAATGAAAACCGAGAGATATACGCCTGAGACGGATCATCCCAACGGCAAAGTTATTGTGGAGCTAAAGGGGGTATCTAAAAGATTCGGTAATATCCTTGCTGCAGATAACTTGAACTTGCGTATCCATGAGGGTGAATTTCTTTCATTTTTGGGGCCGTCCGGTTGTGGAAAGACCACCGCGTTGCGCATGTTGGCAGGTTTTGAGGCCCCGACTACTGGGGATGTTCTACTTGATGGCGAGATCGTCAATGACCTCGATGCGCATCATCGCCCGGTCAATATGGTTTTTCAGCAATACGCTTTGTTTCCGCATCTGACTGTCGCACAAAACGTTGGGTATGGACTTAAACAACGCCGCCCCCGCGTACCCAAATTCACGATTGCGGCCAAGGTCCGTGAGGTACTGGAGCTGGTTCGATTGGACGGATTTCAACACCGCCGAATTTGGGAAATGTCTGGTGGTCAGCAGCAACGGGTTGCGCTGGCACGCGCCATTGTTAATGAGCCGAAGATGTTGCTTTTGGATGAACCGATGGCAGCCTTGGATCGCAAGCTTCGCAAGGAAATGCAGATCGAGCTTCAGAATATTCAGCGTACCCTTGGGATAACTTTTATTCTGGTGACGCACGATCAGGAAGAGGCGCTATCGATGAGCGATCGTATTTGCATTATGCGTGGCGGGCGTATCGTTCAGGTTGGCAGCCCGCGTGATCTTTATGACCGTCCACAAAGCCGTTATGTCGCAGGCTTTGTCGGGACATCGAACTTTTTTAACGGCAAGATATCGGGGGCATCAACCAAACTGACCTCTGTAACGCTTGAAAACGGGATGGCAGTGCAAGGTAAACCCGTTGGAGATTTCTTAAAAGGTCAGGACGTGTGCATCAGCGTTCGACCGGAACAAATTTCTTTAAGCCGTGAGCAAGGCAACAAAGACACAATGCCTGTAACAGTCCAAAATCGGATTTTTCTGGGTGAACATACTGAATATTTGGTGAAGCATGACACCCTTGGCGAATTTCTCGTTCTAGCGCCAAGGCAATCAGAATTGAGCGATGGAACGTTCAATACAGGCGATACGTTACAGGCGTCATGGGACGCCGGTAGCGCACTTGTCTTAGATCGGGACTAGTCCTCACAAATCCAACATTTAGGGAGAATTGAAATGACTAAGGACAACGACTACATCTCAAAAGAAAAATTCATGGAAGAACTGCACCGCTACAAGCGCGGGTCGGTGACTAGGCGGCATTTTTTGAATGTCACGGGTCTAGGCGCTGCGACTGCTGTTATGGGTGCTGCGATGCCCGGCGTGTTCCCAAACCCGGCCTTTGCCGGTGATATCGGGGATCGTGTTATCCTGGCGACATGGCCAAACTACCACGACCCGTCTAACTTCGAGACATTTACCGAAGCGACCGGTGCACATGTACAGGTCAATGTGTTTGGTTCCAACGAAGAAATGCTGGCCAAACTACAAGCAGGTGGTAGCGGTTGGGATGTCTATGTGCCAACCAACTATACAATCACAACCTACGTTTCCGAGGATCTAATTGAACCGCTGGATACATCAAAGCTACCTAACTATGATGCATCGGCATTTGACGCGCGCTACGCCGAGGCAGGTTCGGTTGATGGTCAGCTATATGCTGTACCAAAAGACTGGGGTACAACCGGTTTTGCGATAAACACTGCCCATAACGGCGGCAAGGCTATCAGCAGCTGGAAAGAGTTCTTTGACATCACAATGGACAGCTTCTCGGGCCGATCAATGGTGCATGATTACCAGCTAACAACGATCGGTAATGCACTGAAATATTTCGGCTATTCCTTCAATTCTGTAGATGAGGCAGAGTTGGCTGACGCTGAAAAACTGCTGATTGATGTCAAACCGCACCTGTTTGCGATTTCTTCGGACTACCAGCCACCAATGCGCAATGGCGATGCTTGGCTGACAATGTGCTGGTCTGGGGATGGCAAACAACTTAACAGTGACCTCCCTGAAATCGCCTATGTTCTTGGCGCTGAAGGTGGCGAAATCTGGAGTGATTACTACGCCATTCCAAAAGGTGCACCGCACATGGAAGCAGCTTATGCGCTGATCAACTATCTGCTTGATCCGGCTGTGAATGCCAAAGAAGTGCTTGCGCACGGCTATCCAACTGCAGATGCGAATACATTCGCTTTGTTGCCTGAATCGTTGCGGAATGACCCGATCCTATTCCCAGCGCAAGAATTGCTGAGCCCGTTGGAATTTGGTGCCGCACAAACTTTGACTGATCCGAACCGTGCCGAACTGATGGCCCGGTTTAAATCGGCATAAGAAAGAACGGATAAAAACGACATGACTAAACGCACGCGCAATTTGTTGCTTTTAGCACCTGCCGGAACCTGGTTTCTGGTGATGCTGGTCGTGCCTTTGACAGTCGTTCTTATCTTTAGCTTTGGAGAGCGGGCACCCGCCGGTGGTGTCGTGCCCGCTTTCACTTTTGAACAATATGCAAACCTGCCTGCGCGCTGGACTGCGTTCAAGAACACTTTAATTTTGGCTCCGGTTGGCACGATTGCAGCCCTACTGATAGCCTATCCGTTAGCTTATTATCTAGCAGTTAAGGTTGATACTAAATGGAAAATGCTTCTACTTGTTCTGGTGATTGTTCCGTTCTGGACTTCTATCCTGATCCGCAGTTATGCGTGGATTTTCCTATTGGGTGGCCGCGGAATACCCGCACTTCTAGGATGGATTGGCTTTGAAGGTATCCGTCTGATTAACACACCGTTTTCGGTGTTGGTAGGCATTATATACGGTTATTTGCCTCTGATGGTATTTCCGCTTTTTGTCAGCCTTGACCGGCTTGATAAACGCCTGCTAGAGGCATCCTCTGATCTCGGGGCAAAACCTTGGCGAACCTTTATTCAGATTACCTTGCCATTATCAATCCCCGGTATCGCCACGGGATGTATGCTGGTCTTTATCCTGTTGATGGGTGAATTTCTGATCCCGGCGCTTCTGGGCGGCGGCAAGGTTTTCTTTGTCGGCAATGCACTGGTTGACCTGTTCCTTCAATCCCGCAACTGGGCTTACGGCTCGGCTGTCGCAGTAACGCTGGTTGTGGTCATGCTGATCACCGTAACAATCTATATGCGGCTGATCAGCCGTCTGGGGGCGCATCGTGAAGATGTGTCATTGATGTGAGGGACAAGGCATGAGGCTCTACGCCACTTTCGTTTATCTGTTCCTATATATCCCGATCGGGGTGATTGCGCTGTTCAGCTTCAATTCCGGGCGTCACGCCAGCCAGCTCATGGGGTTTTCAACGAAATGGTACGGTAAGACCCTATCCAACCCGTTTGTCATGGATGCACTGGAAACCAGCCTGATCGTAGCCTTTGTTGCGGCCACTTGTGCCAGTGTGTTCGGAACTATGGCAGCGGTAGCACTTCAGGGTATAAAAGGCCCAGTGCGCACGATTTTCGACGGTTTGATCTACATCGCGGTGATGATCCCCGGTATCGTCATCGGTATCGCCACACTGATCGGCCTCGTAACACTGTTCGATCAGCTGAACCCCCTGATTGCAGCACTATGGCCAAATGGATTCACACCTCCAAAACTCCATATGGGTATGGGGTCACTGATTGCAGCACACACCATGTTTCTGATGGCTCTGGTCGTCATCATCGTGCGGGCACGACTTTCGGGAATGGATCGTGCGTTGACCGAGGCCTCATCGGATCTTTATGCCACTCCCTTTGGCACATTTCGCCAGGTGACGCTGCCGCTGATTTTTCCCGCAGTCATAGCGGGCTTCCTGCTGAGTTTCACTTTCAGTTTTGATGATTTCATCATCGCGTTTTTTGTGTCTGGTACGGAAACCACTTTGCCGCTTTATGTGTTCTCATCCATTCGCCGTGGCGTTACGCCTGAAATCAACGTTATCGGCACGATGGTACTAGCTGTTTCCCTGATGATGTTGGTGATCGCCCAGATCCTTCTTAGACGTGGAGGGGGAAAAACCAAATGACGCGTGTCCTTCCTGCAAGCGCAAAAACGAATGCCAAACTACTCGCTGATAGAGTGGCTTTTGTAACTGCCGCCGGATCCGGTATAGGCCGCGCAGGCGCGATGGCGCTGGCACAGTGCGGGGCACATGTTATCGTGACTGACCTTGATGCTAAACTCGCAGCAGAAGTGGTAGCTAAAATAGTTTCCGAAGGGCACAAAGCTACTTCAATACAGCTGGATGTCACTGATGATGACGCGCTGCAAGCAGCAATTGACAATACTATCGCGCGTTTTGGGCGGCTTGATATTTTCCATTCGCACGCTGGTATTCAGATCGAAGGTACGCTTGAACAGGTCTCTCCGGAAGGGATGGATGCATCATGGGCTTTGAATGTCCGGTCTCATTTCATGGCGGCACGCGCAGTGGTCGGCCAGATGAAAAAACAGGGTGGCGGTAGCATCATTATAACATCATCTAACTCCGGCGTTCAGTTCGACCGCGAAATGATTGCCTATGCAACCACAAAACACGCGGTTGTTGCCATGACCCGCCAGATGGCCGCCGATTATGCCAAACACAATATCCGTTTCAATGCGCTCTGCCCGGGTTTCGTGGATACACCTTTCAATGCCGGGTTCGAAGTGCAGATGGGCGGGCGCCCGGCGCTAGAAGACTACATCAAGAAGAATATCCCGATGGGACGATGGGCGACCGTTGGCGAAATTTCCGATGCGATTGTTTTTCTGGCGTCCGACATGTCATCGTTTATGACTGGCCATGCTCTGGTCGTGGACGGCGGTGAATGCATCTAAAATCAGTTTCCCTGCTCCCCGTGCGGTGCAGTTAACAACAGGAGGAAAACCAATGTCCAACAGCTCAAATTCCGGCGCAGGTCGTCTGGCAGGCAAAGTCGCCGTTATAACTGGTGGTGCCACCGGAATGGGGCGCGCAACGGCGCTGGCCTTTGCAAATCACGGTGCCAAAGTCAGCATCTTTGATATCCAGGAAGAAGAGGGCAAAAAAACGGCGCAGATGATCCGTGATACCGGTGGTGAGGCGCTGTTTATCAGGGCAGATGTCACGAAAGCAGATGATATCGACAACGCATTTGACACCGCAATAAAGGCCTTTGGCCCCTATAACGTGCTATTCAACCACGCAGGCACCATCATCGTGAAATCATTGCACGAAACAACCGAGGCTGAATACGACAGCCTTATGGATATCAATGTAAAATCGGCATTTCTTGTTTGCCGGCGCGCCGTTAAGGAAATGGGCGACAATGGTGGCGGATCAATTGTTATCACCTCATCTATCGCGGCAGAACTCGGCTATGCGCTTGAGGCAGTTTACTGCATGTCCAAAGCGGCTGTACTTCAATTATCGCGCACCATCTCAACAGAATATCGGGATAAAGGAATTCGATGTAATGCCGTGTGTCCGGGATTTGTGGAAACGGCCCATGGACTGAAGGAAATCGCAGAACTGGATGCCGCCGGACAGGAGTGGGAAGATTCTGGAATGGCCGAAACCCAAGGCCGCATCTGTTATCCTGAAGAGGTTGCAAATACTGTAGTATTTCTGGCGTCTGATGAAGCCAGCTTTGTAAACGGAACCGCAACCTATGTGGATAACGGCTGGCACGCCAAAGGATAGATATGGCCTTTTCGTAATAGGGTGGCTTGGGTGCGAGATAATCAACTATCTGGGGTCTGCGCATGGCAGAGACTGCAGCCATTTGTGTACCGGACCACCTAAACGTCACATGCGACATTGGTTACATAGACACTTGTCAGTGCTTCATTTAATGATTTGTTATCATACCATAAACACCCAAAATGGGCTTTTCTGATGTCTAATTATTACGGCCCTGTTAACCATACTGGAAAATATATGTCTTTAAAATCAATCACAACCGGATTTCTTTTGGCTTCACTCGCAATGCCGGCTTTGGCAGAGGGTGATGCGGAAAAAGGCGCGAAAGTCTTCAAGAAATGCAAGGCGTGCCATACTGTTGGTGAAGGTGCCAAGAACAAGGTTGGCCCGATACTGACTGGCATTATCGACGCCCCCGTCGCCGCAAACCCGGACTTCAAATATTCCAAAGCATTTATTGCAAAAGGCGAAGCTGGTGATGTTTGGACAACCGAAGAGCTGACTGCGTTTCTGGCCAAACCAAAAGCTGCGGTTCCAAAGACTAAAATGTCATTCGCAGGTCTGAAAAAACCGGAAGATATTGAAAACGTTCTGGCCTATCTGGCATCATTCTAAAACATTTCAAAACAACGCAAACCACTGCTTTATGGTCGTGGTTTGCGTCAACAAACACGTAAGCTCTGTCGACCTTAAACGGGAATGTTCCGTCCCTTGCCCGAACGCATGTAATTCATTACCTTTCGATTAATTATCTTCGCTCGGGAGCAAACATGACATCTCAACTTTGGCAACTTTCAGCTTCTGAAATCGCAAGCGCGGTCAGATCTAAAAAACGATCGGCAGTCGAGGTAACAACCGCGCATCTGGAACGTTTATCATCGGTCAATCCGGCCCTGAACGCCGTAGTGCAGGAATTCCCGGATGAAGCTTTGAATGCCGCCCGTATAGTTGACGCACAAATCGCCAATGGTGAAAACCTCGGCCCGCTTTGTGGCGTCCCCGTCACAATCAAGGTTAACGCAGATCAAATAGGTCACGCTACAACCAATGGCTTGAAGATGTTGAAAGATTTGATTGCCACCGACGATAGCCCCGTAGTGTCCAATATCAAAAAGGCAGGTGGCATTATCGTCGGGCGTACTAATACGCCTGCTTTTTCGTTGCGCTGGTTTACCAATAATGATCTGCACGGCCAGACCCTGAACCCACATGACAAAACCATAACTCCCGGCGGTTCCTCTGGCGGGGCGGCTGCCGCCGTTGCCAGCGGCATTTGTGCCATCGGGCATGGCACTGACATCGGCGGTTCTATCCGTTATCCGGCTTATGCCTGTGGTTTGCACGGGTTGCGCCCGACATTGGGGCGCATTCCTGCCTATAACGCCTCCGGTGCCGAACGCCATATAGGGGCGCAAATCATGGCCGTGTCAGGCCCGATTGCACGCACGATTACCGATATCGGTTTGGCCCTAGAAGCCATGTCCACATCTGATCCACGCGATCCATGGTGGGTTCCTGCCCCCATCGAAATGGGCGCATTTCCAAAACGCGCAGCCCTAACCATTGCCCCCGACGGCATGCCCGTAGTACCAGAGGTCAAGGCTGCCCTGCTAGATGCAGCCAAAAAATTAGAGGCGGATGGTTGGATCGTTGAAGAAATTCCCTGCCCGCCAATGCGCGAAGCGGCTGATTTAAACGCCCAGCTCTGGATGGCCGAAATGCGTTATGGCGCAAAAGAAATGATCGCAAAAGAAGCCGAAGCGGATTCCATGTTCATTTTCGACCAGATGACCAAACGTTCACCCGACATTGACATGCACGGGTTGCTGAATGCGTTGCAATCGCGCGCGGGGTTAGTACGCGAATGGTCATTATTTATGCAGAAATATCCGGTACTGTTATGCCCCGTTTCTGGCCAACTACCCTTCCCGCAGCAGTATGATGTCAGTTCCGAGCAGAATTTCAAGGCGGCAATGGAGGCACAATTGCCACAAGTTGCCCTGCCCTTGCTCGGGCTACCGGGGCTGACGGTCTCTACAGGATTTGCCGGCAAAACGCCAGTTGGCGTACAGCTGATTGCCGGGCGATACCGTGAAGATGTGCTGCTGGATGCAGGTGCAGCAATAGAACGCGGAGGGTCACAACCAACTGTAATTGATCCGCAATTCTAAACTGTTTCTTCTATTGCCGTTTCAACAATCGTTAACGCCGTATCCAACTCTTTGCGTGCAATGGTCAGCGGCGGTGACAAGGTCAAAACACAGCCCTGACTGATCTTGAAACTCAGCCCTTTGTCCAAACATTTGTAATAAATGGTTTCCGCCAAATCGGGCGCAGCTGTTTTCTGCGCCTTATCCGACACGATTTCAACCCCGAACATCAACCCCCTGCCC
>Ga0209344_10001843_pt1 | contig 25707 bp, 23 predicted proteins | sample Cruoilmetagenom6_FD_187293 | JGI IMG/M metagenome (GOLD analysis project Ga0209344, IMG submission 187293) | Oil polluted marine microbial communities from Coal Oil Point, Santa Barbara, California, USA - Santa Barbara Oil Seep Sample 6 (SPAdes)... | ecosystem: Environmental > Aquatic > Marine... | reverse complement strand
GCTTCCACCGCCCGACACCGACGATCAACAGCAACATCGCTGCAATCAGCCCGCCATAGGCGACGTGCGTTGCGATGGTCATCGTCGAAACGCGTCGCTCGATCACATCGCGTTGACGGAAATAGCGGCCCAATGCCTCGTCGTAACCCTGCGTCATCATCTCGACACCGGACCAGCTCTCATATTCGTCGGGGTCTAAATCCATGGTCGTCGCCACGTCGGAAACATAATTGGGCGACAGGTATTTATGACCGCCATCGGTATACAAAGATGCCGTCATCCACGCGCCGATGGCCACGCCACCGACCGTCATCAAGATGGTCCGCGGTCGACGTCCCGGCACCACAAAGACCACGATCATCAAACCCAAAAGGGTAAACACAAACGGCGACAACAACCGTTCAACCGGGCCGCCCGCGGCGATCGGATACATGCCGACGTAGTGGTTGATGGCGTCCATTTCGTGTTTGCAGTTGAGCGCTTCTTCTTCTGCTTGTCTTTCTTCAATCACGACTTTCTGACAACCGTTGAATACGCCGTCCATATGAAAGTGAATGCGAATGCCATCAGGAAACGCAATTTCCGGATACTGAGGCGCTTTCAGAGATACCCACCATGTCGGCGACACATAGGCAAAAGCCAGCATCACAAGGGCGGCAAGCGCCAAGGCGCGAACCACCAGCATGCGGCTGGGACTTGTTTGTTCGGTCATTTTAATTTGTGTCCTCAATGCCTGCCCTATTTGGTGGGGCGTCTTTTTCGGGGTCTGCATTATGGCATTTTCCCCCTAAACGGGGAAGAAGACCGAAGCGGAGGAACGGGGGTCAACCACCACCCCACGCTTCGGCTCATCCTCAAGGTTCAAGCTTCAATGGATCAATCGTAATCCGGATTTTCCCAACCAACTGTGCCCAGCATATCCGCTGGCGGCTGTTGTCGCGATACGTAATCCAAAACGGCATCCATATCTTTATTGGAGAAGCCCTGAATTTGTTTGACCATTTCGGGATTGGCGTTGCGGCGCTTGCCATCCCTGATCCATTCAAACTGACGTTCAAGGTACTTGAAGTGCTGCCCCTGAATACGCGGATAATATTTTTCTTCAATGCCTTCGCCGTGCTCGCCATGGCAGCGTACGCAGTTGTCAGCGTAAAGTTTCTTACCATGTTCCAAATCGGTGCCCGGCCCACGGCCCGGTTCCGGGTTCATTGGCAAGGTCGCAATATAGGCCGCCACATCGGCGATGGATTGTGCACCGCCGATGGATTCCGGCAGGGCAAACGGATACATGGTCGGGTTATCGCGGTTCAAGGCGCGAATGTCTGCCAGCTGCTTGATGATTACGTTTTTATGTTGTCCGGCCAATTGCGGGAAGGTCCCGTCAGGCTGGCCCCAACCTTCGTAAAGATGGCAAGCGGCGCAGACTTCGTACACTTCGATGCCATTTTCCAAATTCGGCGTCAGGTGCAGCGCCTCATCTTGTTCGCCACCACCTTGGTTCCAACCTGCTGCAGGCTGTTGAGCCAAGGTCGGGCTCGCCATCATCATGGTCACAGCTACGGTTGTAGCAAGTGCGGTCAATTTTGTTTTTACAGTCATTGTTATCTCCATCGATGCCCATGGCGCGATGCCCATGGAGTGATGTTCGTGTTTTTAGGGGGGTTATTTTCCAGCGTTGCGGTCAACCTGGGACAGATAGTCAGCCAAAGTCGCGAACTGTTCATCCGTCATCTTTTTCACGATGCCGTACATGGCAGCCGATTTCGGCGTTTTGCGCGCTTTGCTCTTGATGTCTTGAAGCTGGGTGAACAGATAGTTGCGCTTCTGCCCGGCGACGTAAGGGTTGCCTTTCAAGGGTTTTGCCCCCTCTTTGCCATGGCAAGCTTTGCATTTCTTTTTAAACAGTTTTTTGCCGGCCTCAACGCTGGCGGGATCCAACGGAGTTTTCGGCGGCTTGAGATCAGCGGGCTTTTGCTTAGCAAGCCATCCGGCGACCTGTTTGATTTCAGCCTTGGAGATACGCGGCTTGTTGTCACCTGGGGTGACCAAGGCGCCCTGCATGCCTTGCGCGCGCGGATTGCCGGTCGCGTCGTGGCTGCCGAGGCGTTTACCGCCGAGGATATAATTGATCTGATTGATGATGTATTTTTCATCCTGGCCCGCAATGTTGGGGTATTCCAGCATCGCCTTGCGTCCGTCTTTGCCATGACAGGCCATACAGGTCTTGGTCATGTAAACCTTTTTACCGGGATCGCGCTTTTTCTTTTCCGCCGCGTTCGCCGATACGGACACCACGGAAACAGACATGAGAACGCCGCTCAGCAGTGCGATACTTTTCAGGATGTTTTTATTCATTTTGGTCTCCAGTTTAAGGAAACGATGGGGGAGCCTGAGTAGGCGGCTCCCCCTCGCTTGTGCCTTAGTCGAAAGGCGTAAGGTCGTTACTTTTTGACCTCATCCTTCTTCACCTCAACCGCACCGTGCTGGTCGAGATAGGTCTTGGCGCGCAGACCGATGTCCGCTGCTTTAACCTGATACTGCCACCACTGGCCAGCCCACAGCGTCGCGTTCTGCCAATCTTTCTTGGCGGCAAAACCTTCAGCTTTTTTGCGGACGTCAGCAGCGAAGCCCAGCTGTTCGGTGGCATCTTCGACCAACGAAACCACAGGCGCGAAGTCCTGATAGTTACGTGCGACGATATAGCCAACAACACTGTCGATTACGCCCTGCGTATCAAGGTTGGTCTGATACTGTTTGTCGTAATCGGCCTGGGTGTAGGTCTGACCTTCAGCGCCCTTGGAAGCAACTTCCTTGTAGCCCTTAGGCTGGACTAACAGGTAACCCTGCATTTCCAGGTGCAGCGCCGAGCAGAACTCGGTGCAGTAGTATGGGAACACACCTGGCTTGTCCGCCATGATCGTCACAGAACCGGTTTTACCTGGTTCCAGAGACAAGTTGGCGTTGCTGCCGTTGATGGCAAACCCGTGGGTTTGATCTTGGGCACGTTCCAAGTTGGTCATGATGAACGTGACCTCGTCGCCTTCTTGAACTTCGACGATTTCAGGCGTGATGTGCGAACGGATTGTCGTACCGTACACCGTGACCTTGTTGCCATCACGTTCGACACGTTCTTTGCCCGGACGGGTACGGCCTTCGTGACGCTTGTCGGTACGGGTGTTCCAGCCGCTCTTGTAACGAATGATCGGTTTCAGCTTGTCGGCTGAAATCGCCACCGCGTAGTGCGGCTCGCCCAACGGAATCGGCATGTCGTACAGCAGTTCCATCTTGTCACCAGAGATGTCGATCAACTGGTGGTTCTGCGGGTGCAGGGGGCCAACCGGGTTGAAGCGATCAATCGCCAGCTTGTTCAAGGAGACCAAGTATTTGCCTTTTGGCGTAACCGAGTCACCTTCCATCGTCATCAAGTGACCAATGTTGTAGTGGATGGAAAGTTTGTCCAGCACTTTGCCTTCACAGTAATCCCACTTGGTCACCTGGCTGTCCACGTAGATAGAGGTGTAGACCACGCAAGGCTTGGAATCGTATTGGGTGTGAAGCGGTCCCAGTCCAACCTGGACTTGGGTGTGCAAAGATTTCTTCAGATCGAGGATCGGAACGCCGTATGGGTCTGTGCCAGCGAAATCCTTGTTTTTGATCAGCGCCATCATCTTTTCGAAGCTGAACACATAAGTGTGGCTGTCCAACTTACCAGCGACGATCATGAACTTGCCATCGGGGCTGACGTCCATACCGTGCGGGCTTTTCGGTTCCGGAACCAGGAACAAGATGCCCTCTTTAATGGCCGTTTCCATCATGATCACAGGATGGTCATTGATCATTTTGGCTTTGCCGGCTTTGACCAGTTCAGCGGCTTTCTTCCAGTTTACCATATGGAAGAAGTCGGTGTCTTTTTGCGAGCAACCAGCTTCGAACGGCGGACGGCCTTTTTCGATGCCACCGACATAACGTTCGGAACAGAACGAGTTGGTGAACGACCAACCGTCAGACGGGCCTTTGCCGAAATCGGACAAATCTTGGCTGTAAGGTGGCAGCTCCAGAGAGAACGACTGCTTGGGGTCGATACGACCTTCTTCGCGGTTGAACTTCCAGTACGTTACAGCGCCACGATACTTGTCGTTGAACTGCGACAGCGGCACGTACTCGTCTTCCAACGGTGCTGCATATTGGGAAGCCTCGATGATGTAATCCGTGTTCGGGGTCACAAATGCGCCGCCGTGCTCAGATTTCATGATCGGGTTGACGACGATCTGCTTGGTTTCGAAATCGTGCAGATCGATCACCGCAATACGCGGGTTGTTCTTGTCATTGATGAACAAGAACTTACCGTCGTACTCACCATTGGTTTCCGAAATGGCTGGGTGGTGGGTGTCGCCGAATAAAATATCTTTGCCGTTGATGCGGCCCTGATCAAGAACAGCTTTCGATTCGTTATCGAAGCCGTAGCCCTGCCAAGGTTCCGGCGTGAACACACCGATATATTTCAAAATCCGCATGGACGGAATGCCATAAACGATCACCTGACCGCTCTGTCCACCGGAACTAAAGGCGATAAATTCATCGCGCTTGCCCGTCGGCACGTAGGTTTTAGCCGCAGCCAAAACATCCTTTTCGGTCAACCCGCGCCGTTTCATAACGGTGTCTAGGTTTTCCGCCGACCAAGATGCCGACGCGGTAACCAGGCCAAAACTGAGGGCGCTAAACGCCATCAGGGCCCGTTTGCCAAATTGTTGCATAGGATTATTCCTCCCTCGGGCTGCATTAAGGACTAAACAAACCGCAGTATCCCCGAGCCGCTGCGGTTTGGGACGTAGTGTATTTGGACGGATAGCAGTGTATGCTAATGTATCAGGCAGAGGTTTGACGGTGGTCAAGTCGCCCCCCGTACCAAAGCGGCATTATAAGGGCTAAGCGTCTGACTTACGATAGAAATCCACTTTCAAGTACGTGTTACCCCCCCAAATAAATTGCAATAACAATAACAAGGTTACAGCTCATGTTTGTCTTACGGCTCAAGCACATTTCTCTAAAGTGCACATCCACCATGTGGATCTATGCGTTTATCGCGGCCTTTTCGTGTATGGCGGCGGTACCGCTGCAGGCGCAAGAGCCCGGACAAGAGCAAGCCCAGGCCTTATCATCAACCATCGGCGGGCGCTTTATGCTGGAGGATCACAACGGCAAAATCGTCACCGACCAAGACTTTCAAGGCCGTTTCCTGCTGATCACGTTCGGTTACACCTATTGTCCCGACATCTGCCCAACCAATTTGGTCAATATGGCCACTGCATTGGAAGATTTGGGCGAACGCGCCGCTGATATTGCGCCCCTGTTTATCACGGTTGACCCCGCGCGCGACACAGCCGTCGTGCTACGTGACTATGTTGCCAATTTTGATAAGCGCATCATCGGCCTCACCGGCCCACAGCCCATGATCGACAGCGTGACAAAGCGCTATAAGGTCGTCAGCGCCGTTCATAAACCCAAAAACTGGACCGATGGCGATTATCTGGTTGATCACACCGCATCGATCTTCTTGATGGCACCCGACGGCCAGTTCCTGGTCAAATTCGCCCACGGCATGCCGCCTGCGGACATGGCCAAACGCATTGCTGAGTTTTTATAAGTCGGTCGATGCAAAACAGGGTTTGTTTTGTGCTGAAGGCCTGCTTTAGAAAGGCTGTGGGTTACATATGCTCACAGCTGGAGCATTGGCTCGTCATGTGCAAAACGCTCACCGATCAAAATGCCTCTGAGAAACCGCTAAACGCCGTTTGGGCGGCCGTCATACGCGTGTTGAGCGAATATAAGCCTCTGATTGTGATCGTGAGCGCCTATGTTTTGATTGCCCAGACCTTATACCGCCCCCGCCCTGAAGTGGTCGGCAGCAATGAGTTGCAGTCTGACGCCGTTGCGGCTTTGCTCGTTGACCGGTTGGCCCCTGGGTTATTCATCATCGCGGCGCTGACTATATTGTGGGGAGCTCTGCCCAAAATGGGGATCATGGAGGATCGTCACAAAGCGACTTTCATCTCACCTTTCACGGCCATAACCAAAGATGGTGGCGAACCCCTAATCAGACTCACGATCGGCCTTTCCCTTCTTGCCTTTCTCGTTGTCACATTTGCCGGCGTAAAAGCCCAAATCCCAAACCTTTCACCCTTTCATTGGGACATGGCGTTGTACCGGTTAGACCACGCACTGCACGTCGGCGTCGATCCATGGCGCATCACTTGGTTTTTGTTTGGATCCGATGCCGCAACCGTCATCATCGACCGCTTATATTTCAGCTGGTTTTTGGTCATCCACGTGGCGCTATTTGCAACGATGTTGTTTGACCAAAACACCAGCCGCCGCCGTCAATACATGTTAACGTACGTTCTCATTTGGACCGTACTCGGCACCTTTCTGGCCATCGTCTTTTCATCGGCTGGTCCGTGTTACATGGCGGATTTGCAAAACGGCAACACATCGTATGCCCCTTTGATGAGCCAACTCGACAACGTTTCCAGTCAATATTTTCTGACGTCCCAATTTCTTCAATCGCAATTGTGGGCCGCGTACACGGCCAACCTAGTTACGAACTACGGCATTTCGGCAATGCCTTCGCTGCACGTCGCGCACGCAGTTCTGCTGATTCTCCTAGCCCGCAGCCACGGCAAGCTGCTGACGAACATGGCGGCGGGATACGCCATCATCATCTTGATTGGGTCGGTGCACCTTGGCTGGCACTACGCGGTGGACGGTTACTTTGCGGCCATTGCCACACTGGCTTTATGGCGTGCATCGGGCTGGTGGGTGGACAGAAAAGGCCGAGCATAACTCTCAACACCAAAAAAGGCCCTGCAAACCATTGCAGGGCCTTATATTCTGGCGGACAGGGAGGGATTCGAACCCTCGGTACGGATTTACTCCGCACGGCGGATTAGCAATCCACTGGTTTCAGCCACTCACCCACCTGTCCACAGGCGTTCGGGTGGCACCGAACGCCTCTTCTTAAACGTCTCCGGCTCCAGGATCAAGACTTTATCAAGGCTTTATCACGCCTGTTTTATGAAGGATCTGTGGGTTTCGCTACGGCGTAGGAAACCAGCCCGTTGGTGAGGCTTTTCAGCTCGTCCGCCGAAGTCTCAAAAACGCAGTGGGTGTGTCCCGCTGCGACGTAAACCTTGTCGAAACGCTTCAAGCTCGCGTCGATCGCGGTGGGCAGTTTGGAGACCGAACCCACCGGCGTCAGACCTGCGTTGGAAAAGCCCGTGACGGCGCGCACCAAATCGACGGATGGCCGCACCACATCGCCTTGCAGATTGAAGATTTTCGGCAATTGATCTTCGCTGCACCGATGATCGCCCGACACAATAACGAAAACATAGCGGTTGCCGATGGTGAACAAATGCGTCTTCACCAGCGCGCCGGGGTCGACGCCCAGCGTTTGGGCGATTTCGGCGGGGCTGCGCGCGTCGGCGGGCAATTCCCGAACCGCGTCGGGTCGGTCTATATCCGCCAGCGCTTTACGCACGCGTTTGACGGTATCCAGTTCCAAATTGCTCAAGTCGGGCCCCCTTAAGCTGAGATTGCTCGATTGGATCTGCGGATCAGGTCGGTGAGGTCGGCACGTTCATGCCCGCCTCGACCGATTCGCGTTGACTGATCATATCATACCAACGTTTCACATGAGGATAATCCCCAAGTTCGATGGGATGCCACTCATAACGCGAAACCCACGGATAAATGGCGATGTCAGCAATGGTGAAAGTCTCCCCGGCGAAAAAGTCATTGTCGGCCAGATGCGCATCCATCACCCCGTAAAGGCGTTTGAGTTCCGTCGAGTAGCGCTCTTTGGCGTAGGGCACATCTTCTTTGGCGAACTTCGTGAAATGGTGGACTTGGCCGAACATCGGACCGACCCCGCCCATTTGGAACATCAGCCATTGCAGAACCTTGTAGCGTGCCTCGCCGGACGCGGGCAGCAAGTCTTCACGTTGGCACTTTTCCGCCAAGTAAATGAGCATCGCGCCGGATTCAAACAGCGCCATCTGTTCACCGTCCGGACCATCGCCATCTGTGAGCGCGGGGATTTTGTTGTTGGGGCTGATTTTCAGAAAGTCGGGCGCGAACTGTTCGTCTTTCATGATGTTGATGGGATGGACGATGTAGGACAAGCCTACCTCTTCCAACATGATGGATACTTTTTTGCCGTTGGGTGTGCCCCAGGTGTACAGATCGATCATAGATACCTCCAAAAAATTCTACCCCCTCAATGGTAGGCTTCAGATATAGAGCGCCTTGTTTCAGGCACAAGCGCTAGCTGCACAGTTCGGCAATATCGTCGGCCAAACGGTCCACAGTTTCGGGCCGCAGGTCCCACGCACACATGAAGCGACAGCCGCGCGCGCCGATGAACGCGTAGAACTTCCAACCCCGCGCCCACAATCCTTCGCGCACCGCCTCAGGCAGGTCGAGAAACAGCCCATTGGCTTGTGGCTCAAACATCACGCCCGCACCATCCAAGTCTTTCACGCGATCATGCAAGCGCCTCGCCATAGCGTTGGCGTGACGCGCGTACTTCAGCCACACGTCGTCTTTTAACAAGCCCAGCCACGGCGCGGAAATGAAGCGCATCTTCGACGCCAATTGTCCCGCTTGCTTGGCGCGATAGGCAAAATCTTCGGCCAGAGCTTTGTTGAAAAACACTACCGCCTCGCCCACCGGCAGACCGTTTTTGGTGCCGCCAAACACCAACACGTCGACGCCCGCGCGCCAGGTGATGTCGGCGGGGCTGACGCCCAGGCTCGCCACCGCATTGGCGAAACGCGCGCCGTCCATGTGAATATGCAGATTGTGGCGCTTGGCCATGGCGGAAATGGCGCGCACCTCTTCAACGCTGTAAACCGTGCCGACCTCGGTCGCTTGGGTCAGGGATATGGCCTTGGGCTTGGGGTAGTGGATGTCGTCGCGCTGGGTGACCAGCTGCTCAATCGCACCCGGCGTCAGCTTGCCGTCGGGACCAGCGCCCGCGAGCAGCTTGGAGCCCCCGGAAAAGAACTCCGGCGCGCCGCACTCGTCGTTCACGATGTGGGCTTTTTCGTGACAAATCACCGAATGATAGGACTGGCACAGCGCCGCCAAAACCAACGAGTTCGCCGCAGTGCCGTTGAACACGAAAAACACCTCGCAATCGGTCTCAAACAAATCGCGCATGCGGTCGCACACCTCGGCCGTCCAACTGTCGTCACCATACGAAACCTCATGCCCGGTCTCGTTGGCGCGCACAAAGGCCTCCATGGCCTCAGGACACACGCCCGCGGTGTTGTCGGATGCGAATTGTTGGGTCATGGCTGGGAGGCTCCTGCGTTGATACGCGATAAGGTATGCGATATAGGGAAAAAGACAACCATCAAAAAGAACAAACGGTAAACACAATATGATACAGTCGCGGTTCGATTCACCTTTTTAGGAGACTATTATGCCGCTCAAATATCTAGTTTTTAAGTTGGAGAATCAACAATCTTCGCCAGTATCTGTCCACGACTCCCTAGTTGAGGCTAAATCTCTTGGTGAAGAAATCATTCAGCAGAATTCTCAAGTTTGGATTGACTGTATGCCATTAAACTCTGACCCGAAAAAACCAAGTCACATGAATAGTTTACGTTTTGATAAGGACATCAATGACTGGATTGAAACCTCACTACCAATTTGCTACGGAGAATTTTATTAATCCTCTTACAGCACAAAAACCCGCCTCATCGCTGAGGCGGGTTTTTGTATTCAATAGACCTGACGCCGCTTACTTCTGCAGCTTCATCATCTTGGCCTGAAACTCTTTTTGCAGCGTCTGCATTTTTTTGCTGTGCTGCATTTGCGCATCACGGCGTTGTTCGGGGGTTTTGGCGCTGGTCATGCTTTTTTGCATTTCTTGGTTCAACGCTTGCACGTCTTTTTGGTGCTGTTCGTTGAGCTTGCGCATGTCTTCATGGCGCGCTTGACCGGCTTTGCGCTTTTCTTCGGCGGCTTTCTGTCGGGCTTTCATTTTTTCTTGCTGTTCATAATTTCCGGCTTGGGCCGAGCCGAGATCGAACGCCGGTGACGACACCAGCGCCGGGGCGCACAAGATCGCAAGCGCCAATGCGCCGATGCTCAAGGGTTTCGTGATCAAAGACATAGGTTTTCCTCCTCTCCTAAAACGAGCTGAGAAAAATCTAGCACAGCCTGAATACAAAAACCCACCTCGATCATTGAGGTGGGTTTTTGGCAGATCAGGGTTTGGAAAAGCGTCAATCGTCGAGCTTTTCCTTGAGCAGCTTGTTCACCTGCCCCGGGTTGGCTTTGCCTTGGGTGGCTTTCATCACCTGGCCGACGAACCAGCCGAGGATTTTTTCGTTGCCACCCTTGTATTGCGCAACCTGCGCGGTGCCCGCCGCGATGGCGGCGTCGACGGCGGCTTCGATCGCGCCGGTGTCGGTGATCTGCTTGAGGCCCTTGTCTTCGACGATCTTTTGTGGCGCGTCACCGGTCTCCAACATCACTTCGAAGACTTCCTTGGCGATCTTGGTCGAGATCGTGTCATCCGCGATCAAGCCCAGCAGTTCACCCAGGTTGGGCGCTGAAATCGGACTTTCGCTGATGCCCACGCCTTTGTCGGACAGCACCGCGAACAGGTTGTTGATGACCCAGTTCGCGGCCATCTTGGCGTCGCGGCCTTTGGCGACTTCTTCAAAGTAGATGGCGGTGTCTTTTTCCGCCACCAACACGCCCGCGTCGTAAGGCGACAGGCCGAAATCGTTGATGTAGCGATCTTTGCGCTCATCGGGCAGTTCCGGCAAGGTCGCCTTGATCTCAGCCACCAGCTCGTCGCTGAACACCAGCGGCAGCAAATCGGGGTCTGGGAAATAACGGTAATCGTGGGCGTGTTCTTTGGAGCGCATCGAGCGCGTGGTGCCCTTTTGCGAATCAAACAAGCGGGTTTCCTGAACCACTTCACCGCCGTTGTCGTAAATTTCGACCTGGCGCGCAGCTTCGAATTCAATGGCTTGCATCGCGAAGCGCACCGAGTTGACGTTTTTGGTTTCCGCACGGGTGCGCAATTCGGTCGAGCCCACCGGACGGACCGAGACGTTGACGTCGCAACGCATCGAACCTTGATCCATATTGCCGTCGCAGGTTTCCAGGTAGCGCACGATGGAGCGCAGCTTGCGCAAATACGCGCCCGCTTCTTCCGGTGAGCGCATATCGGGATCGGACACGATTTCCATCAGCGCCACACCGGTCCGGTTGAGATCGATGAACGTGCGTTTGGGGTCTTGGTCGTGCAGCGATTTGCCCGCGTCCTGTTCCAGGTGCAGACGTTCGATGCCGATTTCGCGCGTCGAGCCATCGGGCATGTCCAAGATGATGGTGCCCGCACCGACGATGGGCTGATCGGCCTGGGAAATCTGATACCCCTGGGGCAGATCGGCGTAGAAATAGTTTTTGCGTGCAAACACCGACTTGGTGTTGATCTGCGCTTTCAGACCCAAGCCGGTTTTGATGGCTTGGCGCACGCACTGTTCGTTGATGACGGGCAGCATGCCGGGCATGGCGGCATCGACCAGCGACACCTGGGTGTTGGGCTCAGCGCCGAAATTGGTGGCCGCGCCGGAAAATAGCTTGGCGTTGGAAATCACCTGACAGTGAACTTCCAGACCGATGACCACTTCCCAATCGCAGGTTTCACCTTTGATCACGTAACTCATGACGAGGCTCCCCCTTTGGAATTGGACAGGTCCGGCTTGGCACTGAAAGCGGCGGCGCTTTCCAGCGTGGCTGCGACGTTGAGCAACGTGCCTTCGTCAAACGCTTTACCGATCACTTGCAAGCCCAACGGCAAGCCGTCGTTGCTGAGACCCGCAGGCACCGAAATGCCCGGCAGACCAGCCAGCGAGGTTGGCACCGTGAACACATCGTTCAAGTACATCGCCACCGGATCATCCTGATTTTCGCCCAGCGCGAACGCGGCGCTCGGCGCGGTCGGGGTCAAGATCGCATCAACGTCTTGGAACGCGGTCTTGAAATCATTGGCGATCAAGGTGCGGACCTTCTGCGCCTTGATGTAATAGGCATCGTAATAGCCCGAGCTCAGCGCATAGGTGCCGATCAGGATGCGGCGCTGAACTTCATCGCCGAAACCTTCGCCGCGGGTGTTCATGTACATGTCGTCCAGGCTGTCGCCCGGCACGCGCAGGCCGTAACGCACGCCGTCATAGCGCGCCAAGTTGGCGGATGCTTCGGCTGGGGCGACGATGTAGTACGCCGCCAGCGCATACTTGGTGTGCGGCAGCGAGACCTCTTTGATATTGCAGCCCGCAGCCTTGAGCCATTCGATGCCCTGATCCCACAGCGCTTGGATCTGAGGGTCCATGCCGTCCATCTTGTATTCTTTGGGAATACCGATGGTCAGGCCCTTGACGTCGCCGGTGATGGCAGCTTCGAAATCCGGCACCGCGATGGGGGCGGAGGTGCTGTCTTTGGGGTCGTGCCCCGCCATCGCGCCGAGCATGATCGCGGCGTCTTGAACCGTCTGGGTCATCGGCCCGGCTTGATCGAGCGAGCTGGCGAACGCCACCACGCCCCAGCGCGAGCAACGACCATAGGTGGGCTTCAAACCCACAATGCCGGTAAAGCTGGCGGGCTGGCGGATCGAACCACCGGTGTCGGTGCCGGTCGCGGCCATGGCGAGGCCGCCTGCGACGGCGGCGGCGGAACCACCGGAACTGCCGCCCGGAACCAAATCCTTACCATCGCTCGGCCCACCCTTGGCTTTCCACGGGTTTTTCACCGGGCCGTAGTACGACGTGATGTTGGCCGAGCCCATGGCGAACTCATCCAAGTTAGCTTTGCCCAACATCACCGCACCGGCGGACCGTAAATTGGCCGACACGGTCGATTCATAAGCCGGAACAAAACCGTCAAGGATATGGCTGCCCGCCGTGGTCAACACGCCTTCGGTGCAAAACAAATCCTTCATCGCGATGGGAATGCCGTCCATGGCGCCGATGTGATCGCCCTTGGCGCGGCGGTCATCCGACTCACGGGCGCGTTCCAACGCAACTTCCGGCGTTTCGGTGATGTAGGCGTTGAGATCGCGCCCGGCTTCGACGGCCTGGATGTAGGCTTCGGCCAGTTCAGCGGCGGAAAAGTCGCCTTTGGCGAGGCCATCGCGCGCGGTGGCGATGTTCAAATCTGTGAGCTTCGTCATGGCTTACTCCACCACCTTGGGGACCGTGAAAAATCCGTCAACAGCGTCCGGCGCGTTCTTCAACACGGCGGCCTGGCAGTTGCCGTCGGTGACCGCGTCCTTGCGTTGGGGCAAGGTGACGTCTGAGACCGAAGCCATTGGCTCGACCCCATCGGTGTCGAGCTCTTGCAGCTGTTCGATCCAGTCCATAATGGAGGAAAGTTCGCCGGCCAGCGGCTCCAGCTTGTCATCGGAAACACGCATACGGGCGAGGTAAGCGATGTTTTTCACGGTGTCCTTATCGAGGGACATGAAGTGCCATCCTTGATCGAAGATCGTCAGAGAAATGAGAGGCCGGAAAGTAACACCCGCGTGCGCGCACCGCAAGCGCTGAAGTGCCCGTTTCGGGGCCGGTTTTGGGGCCTATTGGGGCTTTTTCAACAGCTCGCCCCAAGCTTCGGCGGTCCAGCTGGCGACAGAAGCTTCCAGCGCCTGCGTCAAGGCGTCCTTGATGCCGTCGGTTTCGAACGTCTGAACCTTGGGCGGGGTGGCGAAACGCGGCAACGAATGGCCCTCGAACGTCATCGCGCCGGTCTTGGGATGATAAAGGTAGCGGGTGGTGAGAAACTCTTCCATGCCATCGCCGATGGAACGCACATCCAGCCCAATCAGATGTAAACCTTCCTTGGTTTTTACCGGCGCTTCGGTGAGGAACATATGAGCGTAGAAAATCTTCGCCCCCACTTGGCTGGCGCAGCGAAAACGCACTTCGTAATCAGCGGTCTCAAAGTCCCCACCCTCGACCTTGGTCTTGCCCTCGAAGCGAAAACGATAATCGCAGGCCACACCGTCTTTTTGGTCTGAAGCCATGTACGAGCCGAAGAACTGCTCCCCCAGCGATCCATCGACCACCGGCACCAAAATGGGGGTGAAGACAAAGCCCAGCGTTTCACCGTCTTTGCTGATCGCCATCCAGCTGGTGCCATCGACCTTGCCGATGGCGCGCACACGCTCGCCCGCTTTGAGCCCCGCCAGACGTTCGAAATCCGTACCGGGGCCTGCGCGGACATTAACGTCCTTGGTGATCTCATACAGACCAACCATCGGCGCCACTTCTTGGTCCATCACCATCACCGGCTCGACCTCGTCGGTGGCGGCGGGCTGATCGATTTTAAAGTCGTGCGGCGCTTCGCTCGGCTCTTCGATTTGAGCAAAAGCCGTGGGGGTGAGCACAAACACCGCCAGAAGACATGAGATTGCGTATTTCATACCCACGACCTTACCCCGCCGCCAACAATCGGTACATGATCAAGGCGTCCACATAGCCGTTTTGCGGATGTTTAAAGGCTTCGGGCAAGGTTCCAGCGATCTCGAAACCCAAATCCCGCCACAGCTTGATGGCTCCGCAGTTGGTGGAGGCGACGAAATTGAACTGCATGGCGTGATAACCAAAGTCTCGTGCAACGTCCAACGAATGCACGCACAACGCCCGCCCCAACCCACGCCCACGTTGATCTTCGCGCACCATATAACCCGCGTTGCACACGTGCGCCCCGGTTCCGACCTGATTGGTTTTGAGATAATAGCTGCCGACCACGTCTTCGCCATCCACCGCCACATACGTCACACGCGGGATATCGATCCACAGACGCCACGCTTCCTCCTCGTCCGTATCCGGGGCAAAGGCATAGGTGTCGCCGCGCCGGACCACATCGTGAAAGATGGTCCAAATGCCGGGCCAGTCATGTTTGGTGGCTTCGCGAATGGTGAACATATGCGCCTCAAAGGTTACCTTCACGAAAATAAGCCGCTCAAGTTGATTGGTGCAAGCGCGATGCATCGTTATGGTAAGCGAACCTTAGGACAATTTGGTGAACCATGGCGATCCTCGATATCAAAAATGTGCAAAGCACGCTCAAGCGCGGTCAAAAGCTGATGGGCCTCGACCTGGGCACCAAGACCATCGGCATCGCGCTGTCCGATATGATGCTGACGGTGGCGAGCCCGCTGGAAACAATCCAACGCACCAAATTCACCAAAGACGCCATTCACCTGGAAAAACTGATCCATGAGCACGAGGTCGGCGCACTGGTCCTGGGCATGCCGTTGAACATGGACGGCACTGAAGGCCCACGCTGCCAAGCAACGCGCGATTTCGCCAACTCGTTCCAGGAGCGCTTGGACATTCCCATCGCGCTGTGGGACGAACGCTTGTCCACATCGGCGGTCGAACGCATGCTGGTCAATGATGTCGATATGACCCGCAAGCGGCGCGGTGAAGTGATCGACAAACTCGCCGCGACCTACATTTTACAAGGGGCGCTCGACGCGCTCGCCTACCAAAGCAGGACCTAACTATGCTGGTGGTCTTTCAAGCCCTGGCCCCGGTGTTTTTGCTGATCTTGATGGGCTATGCGATCAAACGGTACCGCTGGATCGACGACGGGTTTTGGCCACCCGCCGAGCGGCTGACCTATTTTGTTCTGTTCCCCGCATTGCTGATTGTCAGCACCTCACGTGCGGACCTCGCCAGCGATCAGGTGTGGGGCATTGCCGGGGCATTGTTTGCGGCGACGCTGATCGTTGCCACGTTGGCGTTGGCGCTGAAGCCGCTGCTGGGTCTTCCGGATGCTGCGTTTACATCTTTTTTTCAAGGCGCGATCCGCCCCAACACCTATGTCGGCATGGTGCCGGCGTTTTTGTTTTGGGGCGACGACGGCTTGGCGATGCTGTCCATTGGTGTACTTGCCGTTGTGCCGTTGGTCAATCTGCTCAGCGTCACGGTGTTGGTGATTTGGGGCGACGGCCACGAAGGTGCGCGCACGCCGATGAAGGCGGTGCGCGAAGTGGCGCGCAATCCGTTGGTGGTGGCGTGCCTGATCGGATTTGGCCTGGGGGCTTTCGAGCTGAGCCTCGGGCCGGTTATCACGCCGCTGTTGGACATTCTCGGCCGCGCCGCGTTGCCCATTGCGTTGATGGCGGTCGGCGCAGGATTGGATTTTCCCGATCTGCTGGCCAACCGCTGGCTAGCGGGCAAGGCCACCATTTTGAAACTGCTCGCCCTGCCCGCCCTGGCGTGGGCGTTGGCGACGGCGTTCGAACTTGAAGGCCAAGCCTTTCAAGTGGTGATGCTCTATTCGACCTTGCCGATGTCGGCCTCAAGTTATGTTTTGGCCCGCGAAATGGGCGGCGACGCGCCGCTGGCGGCGGGTATGATCACGGCGAGCACCTTGGTCGCCATGATCACCATGACGCTGTGGATTGTTTTGTCTGCATAAATGCTCAAATTGGCCTTTCTCACGCTTGCGCGCACAGGACCGCGCGCGTATAGTGCGGGCATGTCAAAGACGCCCTTTGATTCCTCCGTTTTTCCTCAGCGCCACTTGCTTGGCATCGAAGGGCTATCGCCTCTCGATATCTCGCTTTTGCTGGACCGCGCTGACGAATACGTCGAGCTCAACAGATCCGTCGGTGGTAAGCTCGATACGCTTGCCGGGCGGACGATCATCAATCTATTTTTCGAATCCTCCACCCGCACGCGCACCTCGTTCGAATTGGCGGGCAAGCGTTTGGGCTCCGACGTGATCAACATGTCGGTTTCCACCAGCTCGATCAAAAAGGGCGAAACCCTGATCGACACCGCGATGACGCTCAACGCTATGCACCCCGATGTGTTGGTGGTGCGCCACGGATCATCCGGCGCGGTTAGGCTGCTGTCGGAAAAGGTCAACTGCGCGGTCATCAACGCCGGCGACGGCCGTCACGAACACCCCACCCAAGCGCTTTTGGATGCACTGACCATTCGCCGCCGCAAAGGCCATCTGGATGGTTTGCAGGTCGCGATTTGCGGCGACATCTTGCATTCGCGGGTGGCGCGCTCAAACATTCATTTGCTCAACACCATGGGCGCGCGGGTGCGTTTGATCGCGCCCAAGACGCTGCTGCCCGCCGAAGCGGAACGCCTTGGCGTGGAAGTTTTTCACAACATGAAAGCCGGGCTCAAGGACTGCGACATCGTGATGATGCTGCGCTTGCAGACCGAACGTATGAAGAGCAACTTTTTCCCCACGGTGCGTGAGTATTACCGCTTTTTCGGCCTTGACTACGCCAAGCTTGAGTCTGCCAAACCCGACGCGCTGATCATGCATCCGGGACCGATGAACCGGGGCGTCGAAATCGCATCCGACGTCGCCGACGATATCGGGCGCAGCGCCATCCGCGAGCAGGTCGAAATGGGCGTCGCGGTGCGCATGGCGTGCTTGGAAGTGCTGACCCTCAACCTTGAGCGCGAGGCCATGGCATGACCTTCAAAGACCCTCACGAACGCGTCGCCTACGTTAACGCCCGCCTTTTGGATCCGGCCACCGGCCTGGACGCGCCGGGCGGCGTGCTGACCAAGGGCGAATTTATCGTCGACGCCGGCGCTCATTTGTTCGACGGACAGCCCCCCGAAGACGCCATCCTGATCGATTGTCACGGCCATTGTTTGTGCCCCGGCTTGGTCGATATGCGCATCCAGATCAGCGGCCAAGATTTTGGCAATGTCGGCTCGTCCGCAGTGGCCGGCGGCGTCACCACGGCGGTGTGCCTGCCCAGCACCACACCGATCATCGACGACCGTGCGGTGGTCGAATTCGTCGCCCGCGCGGCACGTAAGGCCGGACTGGTGAAGGTTTACCCCTACGGCGCACTGACCAAAGGCTTACAAGGCGAAGAGTTGGCGGAAATGGGTATGCTCGCCGAAAGCGGTGCGGTGGCGTTCACCGACGCCACCAAAGCCGTCGCCAACACCCGCACCATGGCCCAAGCGCTGTCATACGCCGCAACCTTTGACTTGATGCTGGTGCAACACCCTGAAGAACCGACCTTGGCCGAAGAAGGCGTGATGAACGAAGGCGAGACCGCCACGCGTCTCGGCCTCACCGGCATCCCCATCGAAGCCGAACTGATCATCATCGAGCGCGATTTGCGCTTGGCGGAAATGACCGGCGGGCGTTTGCACTTCGCCCACGTGTCCACCGCCAAGAGCTTGGATTTGATCCGCGCCGCCAAAGACCGTGGCCTCAACGTGACATGCGACACCGCGCCGCCCTATTTTGCGCTCAACGAAACGGCGGTGGGCGATTACCGTACCTTCGCCAAGCTGTCGCCGCCGCTGCGTTCGGAAGCCGACCGCGAGGCCATCATCCAAGGCCTGCAAGACGGCGCCATCGACGCCATCGCATCCGACCACACGCCCAAAAGCGAAGACATGAAACGCCTTCCGTTCGCCGACGCCGCGTATGGCGGGTTGGGCATGGAAACGCTGCTCGCCACCACCTTGGAACTGGTGCACAACGGTCACCTCAGTCTGCTGCAAGGCTTGAGCCTGATCACCAGCCAGCCCGCTGACCTTTTGGGCCTGCCCGCCGGTCACCTCAGCGCAGGGGCCGCCGCCGACTTCATCGTTTTCGATCCAAATCGCGGCTGGAAAGTCGATGCACGTGAGCTGCATTCAAAGGCCAAAAACACGCCTTTCGACGGTCGCCCGATGCAAGGCCGGGTGCTCAAAACCGTAATCGACGGCCGCTTGGTCTTCGAGCTGGATGCCTAAACCATGAACGAAACATTCATCATTCACGCGCTGGCCGGATTGGGTGGATACCTGCTCGGCGCGGTGCCGTTCGGCATCGTCATCGCACGCCTGTTCGGGCTTGGCGATTTGCGCCAGATCGGGTCGGGCAACATCGGCGCGACCAACGTCTTGCGCACCGGCAACAAGTTCGCCGCGGCTCTCACACTTATTCTGGATTCCGGCAAAGGCGCCATTGCCGTGGGCGTCACCTATCTGCTGACCATGGACCCGTTCGCGGGCTTGGCGGCGGGCTTTTGGGCGGTGATGGGCCACAACTTCCCTATCTGGCTGAAATTCAAAGGCGGCAAAGGCGTCGCCACCACGCTGGGCGTGCTGCTCGCCACCGCATGGCCGGTGGGACTGGCGGCCATCGCCACCTGGATCGCCACCGCAGCAATTTTCCGCTACAGCTCCCTCGCCGCCCTCATCGCGCTGGCCGCGGCCCCTGCATATGCTTGGGTCTTCGCCACGCCGCAGCACGCGCTGCTGGCGGGATTACTCGCGGCACTGGCCTGGGCCCGCCACCACGAAAACATCCGGCGGTTGCTCAAAGGCGAAGAAAGCAAGATCGGGAAGAAGAAAAAAGACGCATAGCTGCGCATGACATCTGTCAATTTTCTATATTAAACACCCATGGCGCACAGAATCTCTGCTATAAAGTGTGTGGCAGTTCTATTGATCGAACAGTTCGCGATGTCTCGCACTCGCACAAGAACGGGTATATGCGATATGACCTCACTCACAATCGGTGATCAATGTGCCACGGGTCAAATCGTCGCTGAGATATTGGGGCAAAGCTCGAAGGTGTGCGTATATATTACGGATGATAAGCATCTGCGCTGGCAATATCATGGAAACAACGGAGACATTCCTGATTACCTTAGTCCAGCAGTGAGTGCCTTCGATACGCTGATGCTTGAAATTCGTCAATCTATGCCAGCACACCAACAAAACGATGCATATAAGAGACTTGGAAAAGCACTTTTCTCTGCCCTAAAACTGTCAGAGGCCGATGCTGAAACCAGTCTTCTAAATTGTTTTGAACCAGTGCGATCTCTGATTAAAAATGCCGCATTACAGATAGCTCGTTTTCAGTACACTCTAACAGCCATTACCTTCGCTATTATATTAGTCATTGTTCTAACCGCACTTGCTAATACCGTTTTGATTGAGCATCTGCCGCTTGTCGTTGGCGCAATATTAGGGTCCGGAGGTGCAGCTGTATCAGTCATGCAGCGGTCAGCAGAGGTCGATATTAATCCAAAACAATCACCTCCGGCCTTGGTGCTGCAGGGTGCCATAAGGGTCATCCTTGGTGCAATTTTTGGAGTGTTATTCGTGCTCGCAAGTAAAGCCAACTTGGTTATGGGATCGTTAAATGAGAATATATACGGGCTGAGTGTTTTCGCCTTTATAGCCGGTTTCAGTGAGCGTTTTATGCCAGAAATTCTTGAAAATCTCGCAGCAAGCGCTAGCGGAGATACAAAAAGTTGATCTCCGCTATAGCCAAAAAGCAGACATAATCGTCTCCTCCATTTTTCATCTCCACGCCCCCAGAATGCCCCCCATCAACACAAGGTCTTGACCACAGACGACGAATTGCGCACCCTCTCGCTCATACAGAGAGGGGCGAGGCATGACACCACCGAAGACCGAAACGCTCGACTGGTTGCGTTTGATCCGCAGTCAGAATGTTGGGCCGATCACGTTTTATAAGCTTTTGGAACGCTTCGGCACGGCGCGCGCGGCGTTGGAGGCGCTGCCGGACATGGCCAAGCGTGGTGGGGCGAAGGCGTTTAAGGCCCATCCCAAGGCCGAAGTGGAACGCGAAATTGAGGGGCTGGAGAAAATCGGCGGCAAGATCGTATTGCGCACCGATAGCGACTTCCCGCCGCTGCTGTCGCAAGTTGAAGACGCGCCGCCGGTGCTCAGCGTGCTTGGCCACAGCCATCTTTTGAAAAAACGCACCATCGCCATCGTCGGCGCGCGCAACGCTTCGCTCAACGGCAAAAACTTCGCCCGCCAAATCGCCGCCGACCTGGGCGCTGCCGGATTGTTGATCGCGTCGGGGATGGCGCGCGGTCTCGACGCCGCTGCGCATCAAGGCGCGATGGAGAGCGGCACGGTGGCGGTGCTGGGCGGCGGCGTGGACGTGATTTATCCGCGCGAGAACGAAGCGCTTTACGGCGAACTGTGTGAGCGCGGCGCGATCATTTCCGAGGTGCCGCTCGCCACCAAACCGCAAGCGCGCCATTTTCCGCGGCGCAACCGCATCATATCGGGCATGGCGCGCGGCACGGTGGTGGTCGAGGCGTCGCTCAAATCGGGATCGCTGATCACCGCGCGCATGGCCTTGGAACAGGGCCGTGAAGTGTTCGCCGTTCCAGGCGCGCCGAGCGATCCTCGCGCCGCCGGATGCAACAAATTGCTCAAAGACGGCGCAAACCTCACACAAAATGCAGAAGATGTTTTAGACGTCCTCAGACCCATTTTATCGAGCCCGCTTTCAGAGCCCAAGCCATTGAATTTTCATCAAAAAGCATCGGCCATGCCGGATGATGGCGAGATCCAAAAAGCGCGCGCCGAAGTGCAAGAAATGCTCTCACCCGCTCCGGTTACAGTTGACGAACTGGTCCGTAACTGCCAATTCTCCCCTGCGGCGGTTTCGCTGGTGCTTCTGGAATTGGAGCTCGCGGGACGGCTGGAGCGCCATCCTGGAAACCGGGTGTCACTTATATAAGTACATGAAAATTTGGCTCGAGGCTGCATGCACGTCGTCGTCGTAGAATCGCCCGCAAAGGCAAAAACCATCAACAAATACCTTGGCCCTGATTACAAGGTGCTCGCCAGTTATGGCCACATCCGCGACCTGCCGTCGAAGGACGGATCGGTGCGTCCGGATGAAGACTTCGCCATGGACTGGGAGATCGACGCCCGTTCCGCCAAACAAGTTAAGGAAATCGCCGACGCCATGAAGGGCGCGGACGGTTTGTACCTCGCGACTGATCCAGATCGTGAAGGTGAAGCCATCGCCTGGCATGTACGCGAAGTTCTGGAAAAGAAAAAGCTGCTCAAAGGCAAAGAGGTCAAGCGCGTGGTCTTTAACGAGATCACCAAGACCGCCATTCAAGAGGCCTTCTCTAAACCGCGCGAATTGGACAATGAACTGGTCGACGCCTACATGGCGCGCCGTGCATTGGATTATTTGGTGGGCTTTACGCTCAGCCCGGTTTTGTGGCGCAAACTGCCCGGTTCGCGCTCCGCCGGTCGTGTGCAGTCGGTCGCCCTGAAACTGTTGTGCGAACGCGAAACCGCGATTGAAGCCTTCAATCCGCAAGAATACTGGTCCGTGCAAGGCGCGTTCGACACCGGCTCGGGCATTATGGTCAACGCCAACCTGACCATCTTGAACGGCGATAAGCTCGACAAGATGAGCCTCAAGACCGAGGCTGACGCCAAGCGCGCACAAGCCGCCATCGAAAGTGGTCCGTTTTCGGTCGCCACCATCGAAAAGAAACAAAGCCGCCGCAACCCGCCGCCGCCGTTCACCACCTCAACATTGCAGCAAGACGCGTCGCGCAAGCTGCACTTTTCGGCCAAGAAAACCATGCAGGTGGCGCAGCGTTTGTACGAAGGCGTGAACATCGGCGGCGAGACCGTCGGTCTGATCACCTACATGCGTACCGATGGCGTGACCATGGCGGGCGAAGCAATGAACGCGTGCCGTTCGTTGATCGGCAAAAATTACGGCGAGGCATATCTGCCCGGCCAGCCGCGGGTTTTCAAAACCAAAGCCAAAAACGCCCAAGAAGCGCACGAAGCGATCCGCCCCACCGACGTATTCCGCAAGCCCAAAGACATGGCCGGACACTTGGATGCGGATCAAATGAAGCTTTACGACTTGATCTGGAAACGCACCATCGCCTGCCAGATGGAGCCGGTTGTGCTCGACCAAGTCGCCGTCGATATCGCCCAAGCGGAACGCACCGTGGTGATGCGCGCCACCGGATCGATGATCGCGTTTGACGGCTTTTATCGCCTGTACACCGAAGGCCGCGACGAAGACGCCGCGAAGGGGGATGACGACGAACGCATCCTGCCGGACATGACCGAAGGCCAAGCGCTGAAGCTCAACGAAGTCCTGCCCGAACAGCATTTCACCCAGCCGCCGCCGCGCTTCACCGAAGCCAGCTTGGTCAAGAAGCTCGAAGAATTGGGCATTGGTCGGCCATCGACCTACGCATCGATCATTTCGGTGCTGCAAGACCGCAACTACGTGACGTTGGACAAACGCCGGTTCTTCCCCGAAGACCGCGGCCGCTTGGTGACCACGTTCCTGCAAAGCTTCTTTGAGCGCTATGTGGAATACGGCTTCACCGCCGATTTGGAAGAAAAGCTCGACGATATTTCCGGCGGACGGATCGAATGGAAAACCGTGCTGGAAGAGTTTTGGCGCAATTTTTCCGCCGCCGTCGATGGCATCAAGGAACTGCGCGTGCGCGAAGTGCTCGACACCTTGGATGAAGTTCTCGCCCCGCACTTTTTTCCCGAACCCGAAAACGAAGGCGACGCCGACCCGCGCAAATGCCCGACCTGCGACGACGGCAAACTGTCGCTCAAGCTGGGCAAGTTCGGCGCCTTCATCGGCTGTTCCAACTATCCCGAATGCCGCTTCACCCGCCCGCTGGTGACCCCGCAAAACGGCGATGGCGACCCGTTCGCCGCAGAGCTGGAAAAAGGCCCTAAGGTTTTGGGCGTCGATCCCGAAACCAAGTTGGAAGTGACCTTGCGCAAAGGCCCTTACGGCGTCTACGTGCAGCGCGGTGAAATAGACCCCGAAGACAAGAAATTTAAACCCAAGCGTTCATCGCTGCCCAAGGGCGAAGCCCCCGGCGAGTTGACCTTTGAGCGTGCTCAGGGCCTTTTGAGCCTACCGCGCAAAATCGGTCCGCACCCCGAAGATCAGCAAATGATCCAGGCCGGCATCGGGCGTTTTGGTCCATATCTGCAATATGCCGGCATGTTTGTGTCGCTCAAAGAAGACGATCCGGTGGAAATCGGCCTCAACCGTGCGGTGACGTTGATCGCCGACAGCGGCAAAAAACCGCCAGTCGAAGTTGGCAAGCATCCCGACGACAACAAGCCAATCTTGCTCAAGACCGGGCGTTGGGGGCCGTTCATCACCCACAACCGCGACCGCGCCAACTTGCCCAAGGATTTGGACAAAGAAGACCTGACGCTGGAAAAAGCGATCGAGCTGATCAACGCCAAAGCCAAGCCGAAAAAGGCGACGAAAAAGAAAGCCGCCGCCAAAAAACCGGCTGCGAAGAAGAAGCCCGCCGCGAAAAAACCTGCGGCAAAGAAAAAGGCACCCGCTACAAAACCGGCGAAGAAAAAAGCGCCTGCAAAAGCAGACACAGATCAAGCCGCCAGCTAAACTGATCTTATGTCAAAACACACACCCCATGTTGCGCCGTTCCCGTCCAAGGAACAAATCCTTGAGTTCATCAAGGACAGTCCCGGTCGTGTCGGCAAGCGCGAAATCGCGCGCGCCTTCCATCTTGATGCTGATCAAAAGATGCAGCTCAAGAAGGTCTTGAAGGAACTCAAAGACGACGGCCAGCTGCACTCCAACCGCAAGCGTTTCGCCGACCCCACCGCGCTGCCGCCGGTGACGGTGTTGGAAGTCACCGCCACCGACATCGATGGCGAGCTGTTGGCGCGCCCGGTGGTGTGGGATTCTCCGCTTGAAGCGCCGGTGATCTACATGGCCCCGGTGCGCCGTGGTCAAGGCGCGCTGGGCATCGGTGATCGGGTGCTGGCGCGGATGACGCGGATCGACGACACCGAAGACGGCAAGCCCGCGTATGAAGGCAGCACCATCCGCCGCCTGGAACACGCCCCCGCCGACGTCTTGGGGGTCTACAAGCTGGACCGTGCGGGCCATGGGCGCTTGCGGTCCACCGACCGCCGCCAGCGCGATGAATTCGTCGTGGTCGATACCAACGACATCAAAATCGAAGAAGGCGATTTGGTCCGCGCCGAAGTCTTGCCGGGCAAAAAGCTGGGGCTGCGCCAAGTCAAACTGCGCGAAAAAATCAACCGCGCCGGAGCCCAGGCGATCACTCAAATCGCCATTTATGATCGCTCCATCACGGTCGAGTTCCCCGAAGAGGCACTCAAGCAAGCCCGCGCCGTCGGTGCCGCGACCATGGCCGATCGCGTTGATCTGCGTGACGTGCCGCTGATCACGATTGATGGCGAAGACGCCCGTGATTTCGATGACGCGGTGTTCGCCGAACCCGATACCGACCCCAAAAACAAAGGCGGCTGGCATCTGATCGTCGCCATCGCCGACGTCAGCTGGTACGTGCGCCCCGGCGACGCACTGGATCAATCCGCGTTCGTGCGCGGCAATTCGGTCTATTTCCCCGACCGCGTGGTGCCGATGTTACCCGAAGAACTCAGCAATGGCTGGTGCTCACTACGCCCCGATGAAGATCACCCGTGCCTTGCCGCGCATATGTGGATCGATGCTGAGGGCCATCTGAAACGCCACAAGTTCGTACGCGCGATGATGAAATCCGTGGCGCGCACCACCTACACACAGATTCAACGCGCTCAGGACGGCAACCCAGACGATTTGACGACACCGTTACTCGACGGCGTCATCGCACCGCTGTACGGCGCGTACAAGACCCTTTTAAAGGCCCGTGAGCAACGCGGCGTGCTGGAGCTGGACTTGGCCGAGCGCCAGATCGTTTTGGCCGAAGACGGCACCGTAGCGAAGGTCGTTGAGCGTGAACGCTTCGACAGTCACAAACTGATCGAAGAATTCATGGTTCTGGCCAATGTTGCATCG
>Ga0209344_10001842_pt1 | contig 25727 bp, 26 predicted proteins | sample Cruoilmetagenom6_FD_187293 | JGI IMG/M metagenome (GOLD analysis project Ga0209344, IMG submission 187293) | Oil polluted marine microbial communities from Coal Oil Point, Santa Barbara, California, USA - Santa Barbara Oil Seep Sample 6 (SPAdes)... | ecosystem: Environmental > Aquatic > Marine... | reverse complement strand
GCCCTCCGAAGGCAGGGGTCACAGGTTCGAATCCTGTCGGGCGCGCCAGTAAATGAAAATGGTGTATTCAAATGGGAAGGACTCCACCTCACCTTAGAACGACATCGCAAAAAGTGTTTTTCAGATTCACGGGTCTGATTGGTTTGGCCGGCTGGTCTGGAAGCGGCGTTGGAATGCAACTATAGTCACGTGACGCGGTCCAATTTTGTGTTTCCGTTCCATCAGACTAGTGGGTGAGTTATGAGGCTGATGTTCCTTCTGGTTTTTCTGACATGTCTACAACCCTTTGTTTGCGCCGCACAGGAATCAAGCTCATTTCCGGGCGCACAGATTGATACCAAGACTCTACGGGTGCAGGAGCGGGCCGACGAGTTCTACGCGCGGACCGATTATGAGCGTGCGTTTCACATCTATCGCAACGAACTCGCCCCCATAGGCGACAAATACGCGCAGTACATGGTTGGCTTCATGTATCTGGCTGGCCAAGGTGTGCCTGAGGATCGAGTTGCGGCGTCTGCCTGGTACCGTTTGGCTGCGGAAGGCGGCGCGAAGAAAGTTGTTCGGATCCGGGACGGACTTGTGAAGGCCCTTGATGCCGAACAAAAGACTCGATCAGATCGGATGTTCCTCGAACTTCGCAGGAAATACGCTGATCTGGCCCTGCTGTTAGACGCGGTTCGCGCCGATCAGCAACTGCTGCAGGAACGCACAGGATCGCGGCTGGCCAGCGGTAGCAGCGCCATGCTGGTCGTCGATCTTGACCATACCGGCTCAATGCAATCGGGTGCGCAGTACTACGGAGAGATTGAACAACGTTTGCAGGACAGGCTTGAATCCATTGCCGCACAGACCAGAATTGAAATTATCGACATCAATAAGATGGGTTTTTCCACGCTCGAATCCAAGGTCGAGCAGCACCTCAATGAACTTGAATAGCTTGTCCCTATCGCTTATTCGGTCGCATTGGTCTTGTTGGAGTTTTCGGGACCGGCGGCGGCTCATAGACGCGCGCCGAGGTCTCCTGAGATCGACTTGCGGGAATCGTGCGTGAATCAGCTCCACACCGTTGTGCAGAGTAGGGCATTCGATGCAACGGGCGCCCTTGCGGCGCAGGGGTGAAGATCGCCCAAGGGCGATCTGAATCAATCTCTCCGAGTGCGCTCCGTGAATAAGAGTCCACCGCACAATACTTCCGCATTGCGCGGCATCTTGCGCTCGGTTGCTCGCGTGACAGCTCGGTGACGAGCTAGGTCGCTTGCACAGAATCCAACAGACTGCGTGACGTCGATGACCTCAATTGGTTGTCGCAATATTTGTGACCAAATACGAAACGCTGGCGAGTCTGGAGCAGGCCGAGTATGACATCTAAGACAATTACCTTAGCGGAATAGCAACAGGGCGAATTGGCGCAGCGTCCGCACCGCGTAGTTTCAGACTTCCACCGATGAAGGCGAACTCGTACACCTTGTCTTGGGACAGGTCCTCAAGATAGGCAAGTTCGATGATCGGCACGCCCTGTTCCGCCAGCAGATAGGTGTGCACCGGTACATAGTCGGTCTCGAGTTCGGACGGAAATGCCTCGAAACTCAAATTGTCAGCGCCGACAATCATCGCGCCACTTTCCTCGACTAAATAGCGGGCCGCCGAGAGGCCCAGTCCCGGTGGGTTCTGCATGAATGCGGTCGTGTCTTCATAGACGCGCATCCGGCCTGTGCGAATCAACACAACGTCGCCCTCGTGAAGTTCCACGTCTTGCCTATCGAGCGTCGCAATAAGGTCTTGCCTGCTCACGCGATAGCCGTCCGGTAGCACGTCCACGCCTTTGGTCGCGGCTACGTCAATTAGTACGCCACGCGCAACGATGGGCGGGATATTCTCCGCTCCCGCGACCTGCCAGCCGCGATCGCCCAGATGTTCACTGGCAGAGAAGCCATTCCAAATCTTGCCATTGAGGCCGAAGTGAACCAGTGCATCAATGTGCGTACCCATGTGCGTGTACATTGAGATCGCAGCACCGGTGTAGCTAACGTGTTCGTTCATGGTGCGCCCGACGTCGAGTGGATCGTCAGCGATCGTACCGTCCGGTGTGTGCGTCATCCAGATTCGATAGTGCGGGTCACCGGCAGCCTGCCAACTCGGCATTCCGACAAAATACTCAACCGACAGATCGTACGTTTTGCTACCCGAAATACGCGAAAGAACTTCGCTTTTGGACTGCTCGGTGATGAGATTGAGCCGGCCGATTTGATCGTCAGTGCCCCACGGGCTCTGACCGACATGCCGGTTTTGGCCAAATGCCGTCGACATCAGGACCAACAACAGCGATGTGGAGAATATTGGTTTGAGAGTTCGTTGGATAGTCATTGTTCCACCTCCTTTAGCCTAATAAGCCGCCGTAAACTGAGTGCGATGATGGCGAGGGTGCTCGGCCTCATCCAGTAGAACGACCGCGAGGTCTTCCATAGAAATCTGGGACCGACCCTCGGCGTCAACCAGCAATTCGTTTGTGCCAAGTCGGTAGCTGCCGGTTCTTGATCCTGGGAACAGGTTTGCGGGAGGGCTGAGGTAAGCCCAGTTGACAGTTTGATCTTCAATATGAGCGCGGTGTTGCACGAGGCTGACTTCGCCGATGTGACGGGCGGATGGTGATAAGTACCGAGCATCATCAAGCACTGTTTGCCCTGACGTGCCGGGAACGACAAGACTGGCCGCTCCGCCTACAGTCAACAACCGGGTACCGGTCAGGGCGACCCCCTTGAGGAGTGCGCGTGTGTTATGAACAGCGTCTGTAGATGATGTTGACCGCGTTGCGTTGACAACGGCATCTCGGCCCTCGGTAAGGGAGACAACATCCTCGACAGAGCTGACGTCTCCGCGATGCAAGTCGATGCCCTCGGGCAATTCGTTGCGGCTGAATGGATCCCGTGCAACTGCGATCACGTCATGTCCGCGATCCTGCGCCTCCGCAACCACGCGACTGCCCACCTTACCCGTAGCGCCAAAAACCGTGATCTGCATGTCGTAGTACTCCTGTGCTGATTGAATGTGGATATGCACAGTACTAGGGTCTATCGGATTGATAATTAGTCCTAAATGAACAATACTGTTCACGCATTTGCTCTAATTAGGCCGACTTTGGAGTCACTAAGCGACATCGCTGTATTTGTGCAGGTTGTGAACGACGGCAGTTTCACAAAGGCCGCCGATCGCCTGGAGCTATCGCGTTCCGTCGTGAGTAAGTACGTCACGCGCCTTGAGGAGCAACTGGGAGCCCGTTTGCTCAATCGCACGACGCGCCGTTTGAGCCTTACAGAGGCAGGTCGTATTTTTTACGAACGGAGCCGTCGTGGCCTGGAGGACATCGAGGAGGCGAGAGCGGAAGTGTCACGCCTTCAGGAGGAGCCACGAGGAGTGCTGCGGATCAACTCACCGATGTCATTCGGGATTCTTCATCTTGCCCCGGCGCTACCGGAATTTCTCGCATCATATCCAGAGATTTCGATCGATATGAACCTGGACGACCGAAAAGTGGACGTCATCGAGGAGGGATACGACGTATCGGTACGCATTACCGACCTGCCTGATTCCTCGCTCGTCGCACGACGGCTCGGGCCGTGCCGACATGTCGTCGTCGCATCGCCAACCTACCTGGAAAAGCATGGTACTCCGCTGGTGCCGGACGATCTTCGAGACCACAACATCATCTCCTACCAATACCAAGCGTCGGGAGCAGACTGGCACTTTCTCGGACCAGACAAGAAGCCGGTCTCGGTATCCGTTAGTGGTTCCATGCAGATGAATAACAGCCTTGCGCTTCGCGAAGCGCTCCTGAATGGATTTGGAATTACTCGGACTCCGACCTTTGTCGTGGGTGACGATATTGAGGCGGGACGATTGGTGCCTGTGCTAAGGAAATTCCAAACTCTGGAAGTCTCGATTTACCTGGTCTATCCGCAAAGACGTCACCTGTCCCCGAAAGTACGTAGCTTTGTTGACTTCATAGCGGCCAGAATTACGTCAGAGCCCTACTGGGACGCAGCCAGCTAGCTATTCTTGGTAATTGATCAATATTCGTGAACAATCTTGTTCCGAATGGGCGGATTATCGACTCATCTTTATCCAGTACCGTACTAGCCATCAACTTGGAGGAATGAGTGATGACTAGCACGGCATCTACCAGCAACACGCAGCCAACCAGGCGGCGTCAAGTGTACGTTGCAGTCACAGCGTTGCTCGCTGCCGGGTTGTTGCTCGGTATTTCCACCAATCTCGCGAAAGTCGCGCACGGAGCTGGTATTACGCCACTTGCCTATCTGACCTGGTCCCTGGTAGGAGCATCGCTGCTCCTGACAATGATCACTTACTTTCGGGGGCAGGCCCCCGTGCTTAATCGGCGTACCGTGGAGTATTCTTTCGTCGCGGGATTCCTGACAACCGCTGGCACAAACCTCATCTTCTTCAATGCGGTTCCTCACTTGGGTGTCAGCTTCATCGCTCTGATGTTTTCGTTGCCACCGTTACTGACCTATGTCGGTGCACTGGTGCTGCAGATGGAGCGGTTTTGCTGGTGGCGAGCGTCCGGTGTGATCCTGGCGCTCGCAGGAACGGCCTTCCTGGTGGCACGCCAGTGGACAACCCCTGACGCTGATCGCTTCTGGATCCTGTTGGCGCTAGTCGGCCCGGTGTTGCTCTCGGCTGGCAATATTTACCGGACGCGTCGTTGGCCACCGGGCGCGAGTGCAGAGTCTCTTGCCCCGGCCATGATCATCGCCGCAATAGCCATGCTCTTTTTGTTTTCGCTTCTGTCGGGCTGGTCACTCGGTCTACCGACTGAAAGCACGTACGCGCTGCCATTGATCGGCGCGCAAGCCGTTGTCTTTGCCGGCCAGCTCCTGCTGCTATTCATTCTGCAGAAAGCAGGAGGTCCAGTGTTTCTGAGCCTCATGGGTGGGGTCAGTGCCGTTTTTGGTGTGCCTATCGCAATGATCCTCTTGTCGGAGCCGGCGCTGCCCGCATTCCTCCCCAGTGCGGCACTAATAGCTGCGGGCATTATTGCGATGCTTTTGGGCGTGCAAGCTTGCGAGCGCCCAACAATCCAACCCAGACAAGCTTGAGCTAAGAAAAATGATCAGAGTAGACCCAAAAGCAAATTCGCAGCTTCACCTCTACGCCGCCTGGGGCTGTCCATTCTGTCATCGCGTTTTGGTCGCGATGGTACTGGCGGGGCTGGGCGACCACGTGACTATCTCCTGGATGCGAAATATCAAAGGACCAGCCGGCTGGGAAATTGCGCCGGGCGACGATCCGCTGTTCGGGGAATCGTCGTTGAAGAAAGTCTACGAGCGGCTAGAACCGGGTGTTGAGCACACACCATCAGTACCTTTGTTGGTGGAACTATCCTCCAAGACGCTCTTATCATCCAGTTCAATGCAGATAACGCGTTACTTTGCTCGAGGAATGAACGGTGCGCACCCGGTTTGCCTAGATCTCAGCCCAGCCAACCTGATCGAACAGATTGATACCATGAACGAATGGCTTCACAGCGCCGTTAACAGGGCCGTCTACGAAGTGGGTTTTTCGGCCGAGCAGGGGGGTACGAAAAGAAAGTCGAACAGCTCTTTGATTCGCTCGACGAGCCTGAGTGCCGCTTGGCCCAGCAGCCGTTCTTGTTCGGCCACGTGCTGACAGAGAGTGACCTCTATCTTCTTGTAACACTGGTGCGTTTTGATTCGGTGTATTACCCACTGTTCAAGTGCAGTTATCGACGCATTACCGACTACCCCGCGCTCTCGCGCTACGTAGAACATCTCCGATCGATTGATGGGATCACGACCACGTACAGTGACGCACTCATTAAGCAACATTATTTTTGCAGCGTCATGCATGTAGGAGGTAAGGCACCGGACCTTGATCCGTCGCGACTGATTCCGGCGGGTCCACTTGTCCCGCAACGGGCGAGCTGCTTGGCACAGGATGAATTAACCAGGCAGATACTATGAGCACTATTTTTCTTTGAATTGCCTGGGCCGGGATTGATCACTCACTCAATGGCGGAGACTTTTCCGGTACGCGCGAGGCGTCACCCCGTGCAACTTCTTAAACGCTTTCACAAACGACAGGTCTGATTGATAACCGACTTTCTCGGCAATAATTGGCACGGCGAGGATTGTTGTTGCCAATAACCCGCGTGCGTTACGCATTCTTAGACGGGTAAGGTAGTCAAAGAAGTTCATTCCCACCAATTCCTTGAAGCGGCGAGCAAAACCCGAGCGCGACATCGATGATTCCTCTGCCGCGGTCTCAATTATCCAGTGTCGTCCGGGGTCAGTGTGAACCGCGGTTAGTGCCCTGGCGAGGCGCTTGTCGCGAAGTGCAGCAACGATGCCGATATCACTGCTGCGACCGAAATCGGCACGTAACAACTGCACAAGTAGTACCTCCGTAAGTTTGTTCACCGTCAAATCACTGCCAGGCGCACCGGACATGTACTCGTCGCTCAGGTGTTCCAGCGTTCTTGTCAGCCACGGCCATTGCTCCATCTCATCTCGTTGCATGAATACGTAGCGGGGCAGGGAGCGCAAGAGCACGTCGTTCTCGACGGCATCAAACTGGCAATAGCCGCACAGCAGCAACGTCTTTGGGTCTTCCGCATGACCGGACGCGAGTCTGTGATTAACGCCAGGTGCGATAAATACAAAATCGCCGGACTCCAGAGAATGTTTCTCGTCATCAATCCAGATCTGACAGCGGCCCCGCCGAACGAGATGAAACATCGCCCGGTCCTCGTTCTCGTAAGGGAGCTCCCAGGGCGGCAGCAGAAAATCGCAAAAATACACGCTTCCCGTGGCCCTCAGCCCGCTGAGGATATCGCTGAGTACTTCCATAGTGGACGATTAGTAGCAAAAAATGGCACGAATAGCCATAGATAGATCTACTCTAAGAGCACATCATACCTTCCACGTTAAACACGACATGGAGGATATGTCATGCCACGGACAGAGATCTACTTCAAAAGCTGGTGCCCCTACAGCCGACGCGCGCTGGCGCTTCTTGATAGCAAAGGCGTGAATTACAAAGGCATCGATCTGACGCACGGCGCGGAAGAGCAAGAACGGGAGATGCGTGAACGCGCCGGACGCACAAGCGTGCCGCAGATCTTCGTCGACGGTCGGCACCTTGGAGGCTACGACGACATTGCGGCACTCGATTCCGCTGGTGAACTCGATCCTCTGCTTTTCGACCTGGATGACCGGAAAATCGCGTAACGCGGTCAATCCCAAACTTAACTAATCAATAGAGGATAGTCATGAATTTAAAACTATTAGGAAACGTGAACATCGAGGCGATTGCTTTACTACTCGTCCTTGGTCTTGCAGCGTCGGCAAATGCGGAGGAGCACCCGCTGTCGAAGTACGCAGACCCGGCTGAACCGGCACTGCCGGCAACATCAGTTGACGTGTCACTTGGTGACACCGCCCTGGTAATTACCGATCCGCAGATCGATTTTCTAAGCCCGGACGGTGTGACCTGGGGTGTCGTCGGGGAAAGTGTGACCGAGCTTGGTACAGTCGAGAACATTGGTCGGCTGCTTGATACGGCCAAGGCCGAAGGTCTGCCCGTATTCGTATCGCCGCACCATTATTATCCGTCGGATCACGGATGGCACTTCGAGGGCCCGCTCGAGAAGCTTATGCATGCTATTGGAATGTTCGACCGCAAAGGGGCGTATACGACTGAGGACTTCGACGGTTCCGGAGCGGACTTCATGCCAGAGTACAAGGCACAAATCCTGGACGGTCATACGGTGGTGACCAGCCCGCACAAAATTTACGGGCCGGAAACCAACGACCTGGTACTGCAGCTCAGAAAACGTGGTGTCACAAAAGTCATCCTGGGTGGCATGTCGGCCAATCTTTGCACGCAGGCCCATCTTTACGAGTTGCTTGAGCAGGGGTTTGAAGTAGCAGTAGTTAGAGATGCGACTGCCGCGGCGAAACTGCCTGAAGGTGACGGTTACCTCGCTGCGATCACCAACTTCCGCTACGTCGCCAATGACCTATGGTCGACCGACGATGCAGTCGAGAGGATCAAATCTGCACACTGATTGCAGGGCTGAAGCCCGGGCACTGCCCGGGCTTCAACTAATGTTCAGGGCGAAATCAGACAGTTTCTCCACCATTAGATACGAAACGTAAACAAAGTATTTCATTAACACCAGATTATCTCTCCAACAATAAGAAATAAGCTGTTGGTCATAGAAGGAGAGATGAAATGTTCGCAATCAATCACGCTGCCACGGCACTCGTGGTTAAAACAAGGCTTCCCCAAGCTCCCATGTGGCTGTTGCTGATATCCGTCCAGCTCATAGAGTTGTTATGGGTCGCTTTCAACTACCTTGGTGTCGAATTCTCCACGACCGAAGCCACGGTCTCCTCGGTAGCGGATGTGCATCTGGTTCACATGCCATATTCACATTCTGTGATCTCGACGTTCATCGTCGCGGGAATTGTGTGGACTGCAATCAACCGGTGGCTCAAGAGCCCTAAGATTGCTACTGCCACGGCAATTGCGATCGCGTCGCACCTGGTGCTCGATCTCCTGACTCATAGTCAGGACATTGCAGTAGCGCCCTACATCGATGCGCAGAAACTCGGCCTGGGTCTTTACGGGGCGCCATTGGCGGCTTTTGCCGCAGAAATGCTCTACGGAATCTTTTGCTGGTGGTGCTATCGCGGCAGCAAGCTGCTGCTGGCAATCATCGTTGCGTTCAACTTAGCAAATTTCACTTTCTTAAGCGCTGCCGTCGTTGGCCCTGAGGCGTTGATTGCCGGCCGGCCGCAGTTGCTGACAACCATCGTGTTGGTCCAGATCGTCGTGACCATGTCGTTGGTCGGTCTGCTGAGTCGACGCAACGGGCATGTCGCGTCGTATGAAGTTCCCGATTCTTCGCCAATTCTCAAAGGAGACATGTCATGAAAGACATCGTCATAGTGGGCGGCGGATTCGCCGGTGTCTGGGCTGCTTTGGGTGCAGCTGGTCAAATCATCGAGCATGAGGCAGATGTGAAGATCACTGTCGTATCGAAGGATTCTTATCTGAACGTCCGGCCCCGCTTTTATGAAAAGGACCCCACTGCGTTACGTACGCCGCTGGCACCGACGCTGGATCCGATCGATGTCGAATTCGTTAAAGGCAAAATCGTCTCTATCGACACCACGGCACAGACGGTTGAATTGGCTGAGGCCGAAGTCCGAACCAAATTCCTATCCTATGACCGAGTGATTCTTGCTACCGGCAGCGAACTCAAAGAGCTGCCAATTCCCGGGCTTGCAGAGCACGGCTGGAATATCGACACGTATGAGGCGGCGATCGCATTTGATCAACATCTTAGGATGACTCTGCAATCATCATTCACACCAGGTCACAACACTTTCGTAATAATTGGCGGAGGATTCACCGGCATCGAGCTCGCAACCGAAATGCGCGAACGCATTACTGAGCACAGCGGCACGATGATTGCGAAGAACGCACGCGTTATCCTGGTTGAGAGAGCGAGCATGGTCGGTCCTGATCTTGGAACGAACCCTCGTCCCGCAGTTGAAGAAGCGCTGCGAAAGGCCGATATCGAGGTGAAGCTGGGAATGAGTGTCGATGCTGTCTCGTCTGACTCGGTAACTATTAGTAGCGGCGAGACAATTAGTACAAGGACCGTAGTCTCAGCTGCCGGAATACAGGCGACGGCACTACACAAACAGCCACCGGCAAGCCGAGATGAGCTTGGCCGCGTGGTGACCGACGACAACTTGCGCGTTGTGGGAGTGCGTAACGTGTTCGCAGCAGGCGATGCAGCGCGCGCTTATGTGGATGACGAACACTTGGCTCTGATGTCGTGTCAGCACGCGATGGAAATGGGCAAGTTCGCAGGCCATAACGCAGCATGCGATCTGCTTGGCCTGCCACTGCGACCTTATCGCCAACCAATCTATCTCACATGCATCGATCTTGGTCGCTCGGGGGCACTTTTCACCTCGGGCTGGGACCGTCAGATCCAGAAAACCGGCGACGACGCCAAAGATCTGAAGCGCCAGATCAACACGCAGTGGATCTATCCGCCCGTCGGTACGCGCGAGGAAATCCTTGCAGCCGTCGCAATGCCGCCGAAAGAGACGGAGGAGGTCTCAATTGCCAATTAGACGTGAGGTTAGACATGCCGCACTTCGACAAGGAATCCCGAACCAGAATTCTCTAGGAATCACATACATGCGATTGACGATAAAAAATCTAGGAATCTTGCTGGCGGCTTCAGCTGCAATCGCCTGCACGACACAGCAGGCGAGAATCGAGGCCGACTATGTTTTCGAGAACGTGAATGTCGTTCCATTGAATGAGGAAGTCGTACTCGCCAATAAGTCGGTCGCAGTTCGAGGCGGCGAAATCGTCGCTATTCTTGATCAATCGTCGGCCGGCAAAATAGAAGCATCCATACGCGTCGACGGCGCTGGACAATATCTTATGCCCGGATTGGCTGACATGCATATCCACATGCGTATGGATCCGCAAGCCGCATTCAACCTGTTTCTGGCCAACGGTGTGACGACGGTCTTCAATATGGGACTCGCTGACCGTAACGGCGACACTCAAATCGACCACCTCCAACTGCGCAGCGACGTAGAGAACGGACGCCTGAATGGTCCTCGTTACCTGGTTAGCGGTCCGCAGTTGCACGCTGAGGAGCTTCCTTCGCTGGAGGAGGTTGAGCCGATGCTGGACCTCCATGTTGAGCACGGATATGACGTCATCAAAGTTCATGGGCCGCTCGACAAAGACATCTACGATCGTCTCATTGACGGCGCTCAGGAACGTGGGCTTCGAGTCACCGGGCACGCGCAACAGCTCAGGCCGCTCGCACACTCGTTGCGCCAAGATGCGATCGAGCACATCGAAGAGTTCTTGTACGTATCGCGCGATCCCGCACACGGGAAAGCTGCGGCGGGCTCTCTCGATAAATACCTGAAAGCCTACTTTCCACATGCTGAACGAATGTCCGATCCCGAATACCGGGCACCGGTGGTGCGCGAGGTGGCGGAATCCGGCGTGTACGTTGACCCAACGCTAATAATTTACAAGTATATTCTCTCGTACATTTCGGATGACCTGTTTGCCGAATTACAGTCGGACGCGCGCCTTGCCTATTTGCCCATGCGCACGCGCGACGAATATATGAACGCGGAAACCAATGAATACCGGACGGGTTTCGCCAAGGTCATTGGGGAGTACCTGGGTGGTGAGGACGCGGTTGTCTCTCATACCGCACGAAACGTCGAAATACTAGCTGCGCTTGTGTACGAAATGCACTCGGCGGGTGTTCCCCTGCTTCTTGGGACGGACCTGTTTGGCGCAGTCGTTCCTGGGTTTTCCGCGCATCAAGAGTTGGAGCTTTTGGTCGATGCGGGGCTGACACCCTACGAGGCGTTGCGCACAGGTACGGTCAACGCCGCCGCGTTTCTGGGTGAGACAGATAATGCCGGGACCGTGGAAGTTGGAAAACGCGCGGATTTTTTTCTGGTCGAGGCTAATCCACTAGCGGATATTGGCAATGCTGCAGATGTGAACGGCGTTTTCTCACATGGGAAATGGTGCTCCGCGTCTGACCTTGTGCAGATGCTATCGGAAGCAAAGAAACTGGCGGGCGGCACCGAGTAGTTCTAGGGTGCTACCTGACCGCGCTAAACAGCTCGTCAATCCAACGGCATCATCACCGCGTCGACTTTGTTGTGCCGCGAAAACGCAGAAACAGGAATCGACCAACCATTGAATGTGCATTGAGTGGCTGTGGGAGTTCTGCGTGATTGAGTCCTGCATCGTTATGCAATGTGGTGCAGATTAGGGAACGGACGCCCCACAGACTTTCGTTTATAACAACACGTTACAGTTAATTGACCTAACTACGAACCGAGCGGTCGGGAGATCGAATCTCTCCGGGCGCGCCAACAATCTGGTTAGTAACTCTGTCGTCCAAATATGATCAGCCCCGCAAGAGTCACGCATCGTTATCCGCGTTTGATTTGGCGGCTGGCAGAGCGTCCGCTGACGAGCCAGGTTGTTCTGGTTGAATGCACGATAGGTGTGGATCCTGAGTTGCCGCTTTCGCCATGAGCGGTCCTTCATAGCCAGATCGAGAAGGCGTGCCATTCTTCCTGTTCTGCTAAGGGCATCTTCTTCAATGATGTTGCTTCCAGCGGAAAATGCTCGTTTCATCTCTCACTTCTTCTCAGTGGCATCAACGCTGAAGCCCAACGAGGGTCAGGAGATGTCGCGACGGGTCAGCTTGATGCCCAGGTCACTTCGGATGTAGATCTCAATGAACTCAGGCAGCCACACCTCGTTCGCCATGAGCGTAAACCGCTCAGTCAGCCTGTGCTCGAGTCTGTCGGTGAGGTGAGCGATACGCCACCTGTTCAGTGGTTGCGATTCGTCGCCGTCAACCGAGTGCTCGACATGAAACAGAGGCTGTCCCGCACCGGCGTGAAGTAGGTTACCGTCGCGATCGGGAAGTTCCGCTGCTCCGATGAAAGAAACGTTCTGCTGCGTGGGATTGAGGCAGACTTGTTCCAGGACCAGCCCATACTCCACGGGCTCAAGCCAAAGGCGCTGCTGCGATGACCGTACGAAGGACTCCGTTCCGTCGGCCGCCGAACTCCGGCCCCAGGCGTGGGCGCTCCCCTCCCGTACAACGGATGGGATATAGCGGTCGGGTCTCCATGCCTTCCGCACCTCCATGTCCCACAGCATGGAGCGGGTGAACGTGAGTGGTTCGCTCGTGCGGTAGTGCTCGGCGAGTACCCGGTTGACATCGATCGGGGGCAGCTCGAATCGCGTGTTGCTGGGATCGGCCCAGGCCCGCTCAAACTCGGCTTCATGATTTAGTGGTTTTAAGGTTTGCTTCACGCTGCCTCCTGGGTGTGCCATTAGATAGTTGTCAAAGTTTCAAATACTTATGCGGGTCGCTCTTCAATGAAGTCGTGAATCAGGTCATTCGACTGGTGACCCGGCGCGCGAGCGGCACAACGACAAGGGCGGCCGGGTAAGCAACGGCAGCCGATATCACCCAATTCTTCATCCACGCTGACCAAAAATCGGGCGTCAGTCCCATGTTAAGTAACAGCATCGCTGCCGACATGAGCAAACTCATACTGACGGCGATGAGCAGCGTCACCAATCGCTCTGCGCCCTTAGCACTTATCGTCATTCGGTGTGCACCACGATCAGTTGTGCCGGCTCTACCGCCCTGAACTCGAGGTTTTCACCTCGAATGAGGTCGCCATCTCCGACTGTTTCGCCGTTGATGTGTCCCGATCCGCGCGTGACGTATGCAAGGAAGGGTCCGGCGACCGCAACTTTTTCGCCGGCTGAAAGAAGCCCGACATCGATCAGCGTATGGCTATCGAAGGTGTCGTCCTGATCGGTCGAGCCACCGTAGACACGCGTTAGTTTTGTGCCCTTCGGCTGATACAGCTTGTAATCGGCTGGCTCTCCCGCGCGCTCCGGGAGCACCCAGAGCTGGATCATTCGGTTTTCGGTGTCGTCGGGGTTGACCTCGTTGTGTGAAAAGCTTTCCCCTCCGGCTCGCTGCGCCTGGATATCGTGGCCGTCCATCGACTGGCCGTGCTTCAGCGAACCCTCGTGAGCGAGTCGCCCTTCGACCATTACCGAAAGAACGTCAATTTCCTTGTGGCTGTGGTGTCCGGTTTCGCCTTTTGGCAGGTAACGGGCATCGGCCAGAAACACGAAGTTGCCAATACCTTCCCACGTACCGGGGTTTGCCCTGCCTTCAAATACACGCCGGTCCATCACCATACGGGTTTCCTTCAATCCGCCGAAGCCGCCACGTTTAAGGTCATCTCTGTGCAGTATTTCCACGACTCACCTCCAATTCGGTCTTGTTCTGATTTCGGAGACTACGTTACACTGTTCCACCAACGAGATAAATGCGCTGATACAGGACAAACTGTTGCATATGAGGGATAATCAGGTCAGAGATTTGAACGAGCTCGCCGTCTTCACCTACGTTGTGGAACACGGTGGATTTACCGCGGCGGCAGAGGCAACGCAGCTGCCCAAATCGAATATCAGCCGCCGAATCGCCAGTCTTGAGGAGCGGCTAGGTGTGCGTTTGCTGGAACGCACGACCCGAAAGGTTCACGTCACGGAGATTGGCGATATCTACTATCGGCATTGCCGGCGGATGCTCGACGAGGCGGATGATGCTGACCTCTACGTCGAGCAAGCCATGGAGATTCCACGCGGTACCTTACGAGTTAGCGCTACGGTCAATGTGGGTCAACATCTGCTTGCGCCAATGGCCGCTGAATTTATGTCGCAATACCCAGAGGTGCAATTTGAGCTGATTTGGACGAATCGTCTGATTGATGTCATTGAGGAAGGATTTGATTTGACGATTCGGATTGGCGCCCTTCAGGATTCAAGTCTGGTTGCGCGCCGTCTCGGCCAATGGCGGTTATTCCTGTATGCCAGTGCTGAATACCTCAAGGCACGAGGCACGCCACAGAATCCGGAAGATCTTCAAGACCACGACTGCCTGGTGATGAGTGATATGCGGGCCAGCAATCAATGGATGCTTTCAAAGGGCGGTATCACCGAACAGGTAGTCATTACTCCGCGCGCGTCAGTCAACGACTTCGACACGTTGAGGCGAATGGTGGCGGATGGGGGTGGTATTGCGATCCTGCCGAACTACATGCACTTTGGCGATCACCATAGTCGACTCGTTCGTGTCTTAGATGATTGGACGGGTCGGTTGACTGAGCTTCATGCGATATTCCCTAGTCATCGCGGCGCGACACCAAAAGTACGCGCATTTCTCGACTTTCTAATTGTCCGGCTTGCGCATCGATTCGGCGACTCCCTTTGAACTCCCCCGCATCAGAGAGCACGTTGCACTTGATCACTTGCAGAACGACTCGGTGACGAGCTAGATCGCCGATCCACTGATCGAGAATCCGAGCGGCCTCATTGTGAGGCTTGGTTGTGTCCGCTGTACTGGGGAAACTCCAATGCGTTGCTAGACTGGTTGGTGAAGAGGGCGAAATCCCGCGGCCGAATGTACTTCACGATCTGGAAAGTAACCTCCTGACGGGACAAAGTGCAGCGAGAGTGAACTTCCCATCTCTCCGGGCGCGCCATTTCACAAGGGCTTGAGCGTCGCCGGTATTTGCCGGCAAACTTGAGTTAGCAACAAAGTACCAGCTACATGCCTGACATTTGACTCAGCGGCGTTCGTCGCCCTTGAGTAATCTAGTCGGTGAACTGCGAACCACTACGGTCCGCACGGGCCTGGACGAGGAGGGTCGACCATTCGTCTTAGCTATGACGTTCGACGAATACGTGGACAACGTGACAGAGCAATTGGACAGTATCGAGTTCTCCGAGGTCGAGATCCGTCAGGACGTTACGGTATTCGGGAACGTTGCCAGTCTCGTTAGCGTCTATGAATACCAAGCTCAATCATCGGACGTTACGCGGCGTGGGCGCGGCGTAAATTTCTTCAATCTGGTGAACGAGGGGCACGGATGGAAGATTATGAATATTGTTTGGGACAACGAGCGAGAAGGGGTGTCGCTGAGTGATGCGGGAGTGCTTGATCCTGGTCAATAATCTTGTGTCATCAGGCGGCCGCCAGCGTTCTTGGGATTTGAAAGATGAGAAAATTTGATGTCGTAATAGTGGGAGCAGGGATTATTGGGCTCTCCATTGCGTGGCAGCTCGTGCGTCGTTCAAATCTCAAGATTGCCGTGCTTGAGAAAGGTGCCGGAGTCGGTGAGGGGTCGACAGGTGCGTCGTCCGCAATTTGCCGGTTCCGCTATTCAATCGACGAGGTTGTCTACCTGGCACGGGACGGGATCGCCGCCTATCAAAATTGGCAGGCGTTTACGGCTCTCGCTGAGCCGCGGGCGACGTTCCAGCAAGAAGGAGTCCTGTGGATGCCCGGCGAAGATCGAGCGTGGGCCGATACGGATCACTCACGCATGCAACAGCTCGGGATTAGGACGGAAGTGCTTGATGATGCGGATATTGAGGAGCGGTTCCCATCTCTAGGCACATGCACGATCTCACCCGATTTCGAACACGGTGAGCCGCATGATTGCGAAGGCGGTGGTCGTAATTTCTTTGAAGTAGAGGGCGGCTACGTCGATCCGGTATCGGCCGCGCAAGACCTGGTCGAGGCTTGTCGTAGCGCCGGCGTTGAAGTCCAGTTCAGGGCCCAGGTTACGACGGTCAACATGGGTGGTGGTCGCATACAGGGTGTCACACTGGACGAAGGTGAAGTGCTGTCGACACCATTGGTGATAAACGCCGCAGGTCCATGGTGCAACGATATTTCTGAGATGGCCGGGCTGAAGATGCCTTGGGAACTCTCACCTGTGCGTATTCAAGTGCTACACCGGGACCGCCCGGATGAGCTGCGGGGTCACATCCCGATAACTGTCGACATGGAAAGTGGCATCTATTTTCGTACACAGAATCGAGGTCAGCAGCTGATCGTTAGTTCTGTGCTGGAGCAAGACGAGAAGGAAATAGTGCTGAACCCTGACGAATACCGCAGGGAAACAGACGAAGAGTTCGAGACGGTCAAGCTTCACGCTCTCCATCATCGACTACCGAATCTGCCCTACCGCGGAAAGGTAATGGGGTATTGCGGGCTGTATACGATAAACCAGGAGGATGTACATCCCATCGTCGGGCCGACAGAGATCGATGGTTTCTGGGTCGCCAATGGCTTCAGTGGCCACGGATTCAAGCTTGCGCCAGCAGTAGGTTCAATGGTCGCCAGAGCGATAACCGGTGAGCGATGTGACTTTGATACCGATGTGCCAATGTCCTTTCTCGGCGTTGATCGCGAGCCGATAATACTAAGTTCAAAATCTGTATTAGCTTGATCGGCTATCGTTCGCGCTCGACGCCAATCGGGAGATCGCTCATTCGTTGCATCTCAGGATCTTCGAAGGCATGTGGATCTCTAAGAAACGCTATCGCCATATCGGTCATGTCGTAGCCCCAAAATAACTCATTCCCAACGGCGATCGTTGGCACGCCGAACACGCCTTGGGTAATAGCCTCTTCCGTATTCGAGCGGAGTGCCAACTTGACGTCCGGGCTCGCTATTTGGTTGCCGGCTTCACTTGCGTTCAGATGCTCGACCAGAGCATTCCAGCTATCTGGGTCATCCGGGCGATGGCCTTGCGACCAGATAAAGCGGAATATTGATCGTATCGTGTCGCCCTCGCATCCAAGCGCGACGGCGAGCCGAAGCGCACCAAGTGGATTGAACGGGTGTGCGGGCGGAGCGCGAAAAGAAACCCCATCACGCCGGGCTACCCACAGCGCTTGGCGGTAGGTAAAGCGGCGTTTGGACGGGATCTCGGCCGGTCCCTTGTGGCCCCAGTGATTTAGCAGACCTGCAAAGAGAATAGGGCGGTAATCAATCGCGATATCTTCAGGCAGCTCACCGAGTCGCTCACACTGCAGGTAGGCGAACGGCGAAACAAAATCGAAAAACCAGGTAACTCGCATTCAATTCAATATACACAGTGGCTTACGCTCAGTCGATCGAGCGGCTATCTCTCCGGGGATAATTGGCAACGCAGAAAGCTCTTGATATTACATTAGCGCTAATCTACTATCAAGTTATTGATTTTAAAGTGATCATTAGCCAAATGAACAAGAGGGCTGAGCCAGGATTGGGGGAGCTGCTTCGCCACCTGGTGGAGAGGACCGACGGGAGTACAGACAATTTCTACAAGAGCCTGAGCTTCAACTATCGTGCCCGATTTACACCCATCATGAGGGCACTCCAATATGGACCTGCTTCAGTAACTGATCTTGGATCCAAGCTCTCCGTAACACAGGGAGCTGTCAGTCAGACAATCAAGTTGATGATTGCGGATGATCTGATTGAGAAAAACAAAGGTGACGATGCACGGCGGTCTATTGTAAGTCTTTCGGCTCATGGACAGGCGGTCTTGCAGCAGCTCAAGACACACTGGAAAGCTATCTTTACAGCGATTGATAATTTGGAAGTAGAAATCCAGCTTCCTCTGATGAGGTGTCTCGAACGGGCCGTCGATGCACTTGAGAAAAAATCGTATGTAGATCGAATCACCGACTCTGAATTGGACTTGTTTAGTACCCCGGACAAGAACCATAAAAAAGAGTTTTTTCAGACGGGTGGAGATCGATACGCGAAATGCAGACCGACCTACCCAGATGACTTATCGCATTCTCTGGCTGCTTTGGTTTCAAACCACGACCTGGCCTTGGATGTCGGCTGTGGCAGCGGGCAATTGACCACACTTCTGGCCCGGCACTTCAGTCAAGTGATAGGAACTGATCCCAGCGAGGACCAGCTACGGCATGCTACGCCTGACGACCATGTAACCTATCTCCAACAGGCTGCCGAAGATATTGAGCTTCCTGATAACTCAGTTGATCTTATTGTTTCAGCTCAAGCAGCACATTGGTTCGATCTTGACCGGTTTTATCCAGAAGTAACCCGGGTAGCGAAACAGGATGCCGCAATTGCGTTAGTTAGTTACGGCGTTCCCTATATCTCAGACCCTGTGAATGCGGTTTTCCAACAGGGATATTGGCAGGACGTGCATGAATTCTGGCCGCCCGAAAGAGAACACGTAGAAACCGGTTACGCGGATCTCTATTTCCCCTTCAAGGGAACAAGTTTTCCGAACCACAGCTATCGAAAAGAAATGACGGTCGAAGAGCTTATCAACTACATAAGGACATGGTCTGCGTTCGCAAACACCAGAAACAATGCCGGTCAGGACAAGTTCAATCGTTTCTTCGATAAACTCAGAAACGCGTGGCACGAAGACGATGCCAAAGAGATTGTTTGGCCTATATCAGTCAGAGCTGCACGTATTCACCAATAAGAGATCCAAGGGAGAAAGGTCGTGACAAAGACGATAGGGCTGATGGTCGGACTGGTATTGATGACCAGTTCAGCCGCGGCCGACCAGAATCCGCGCGCTCGTGATATTGGTATCGCACCAGGTATATTGACGCCCGGAACCCTTAACGCAATCACTGATGTGCGCGGCGTAGAAGTCGGTCACGTGACCATTCGGAGAGGTTCTCGTATCAACACAGGCGCTACCGTCATCATCCCAGCTGACGGCAATCTGTATAAACGGAAGCTGCCGGCAGCGATTTATGTCGCAAACGGTTACGGCAAGCTTGCCGGTCTTAGCCAGGTGCGTGAGCTTGGCGAGATTGAGACACCGATCGCGCTCACCAATACACTGAACGTACCAGAGGGAGTTGCTGCACTGGTGGAATGGACACTCGCTCAATCCGGCAATGAGGATGTCCGCTCCGTGAATGCGGTCGTTGGAGAGACAAATGATGGCTATTTGAATGACATTCGCGCGCGAATTCTAACGAAAGAACATTTCATTGAAGCGATACGGGCGGCCGAGTCTGGACCGGTGGAAGAAGGAGCTGTAGGTGCCGGTACCGGTACGGTGGCCTTTGGATTCAAAGCGGGTATAGGTACCAGTAGTCGTCGGGTTCCTCCTGATCTAGGCGGATTCACTGTCGGCGTGCTGGTTCAAAGCAATTTTGGTGGCGTGTTGGCGATAGACGGTGTGCAAGTGGGAATCAAGCTGGACCAGTATTACCTCAATGAAACACTCGCTGGCGATGAGAGCGCCGACGGTTCAATCATGATTGTAGTCGCAACTGATGCACCGCTGAGCGATCGCAACCTGGAGCGGTTGGCAAAGAGGGCAATTGCAGGGCTTGCGCGGACAGGCGCTGTAATGAGCAATGGATCGGGTGATTATGTCATCGCGTTTTCAACAGCCGAAAGTACCCGGCGTGCGGATGGGGTGACGAGTCAGGTTACTTCGGAGCTGTCAAATAGTGCCATGTCGCCTCTGTTTCAAGCGGTCGCCGAAGCCACTGAAGAGGCAATCTACAATTCGCTGCTACAGGCGGAGGACGTGGAAGGGCACAGAGGCACAATAAAAGCACTGCCGCTCGGCAAGATCAAAGCTCTGCTGGATCGATAACAGAGAGGATACTTTTGTCGTGGACGTGTTCCGTACTAAGTGCCGGTCTTCTGGCTGCGCGCCTTGTCTTCATACATACGGGTATCGGCGTCGGCGAGCAAGTCCTCGACCGTACGGTGATGTGCCGGATCAAATTGTATTTTGCCGACGCTCCAGGCCAATTTCTGCAAAATCTCGCAACACTCTTTCTTCGCGAATTTCTCCAATCGCATCATTGCCTTGTTCGACGTGCCATCCGTTGCAGTCAACAGGACGACGAACTCATCGCCTCCTATACGTGCGACGACATCTGCCGTGCGGAAGCACTTCATTAGAAGCTTGGCAAAGTGTTGCAACAGGCTGTCACCGGCTTGATGGCCCAGGCTGTCGTTGACCTGCTTGAATCCGTTGAGATCGAAAAACAAGAGTTCGGCATTGGCACCAGTCCGTCGGCACAACGACAACATCTGGCCGGCTATCACGTTGAAACCGCGTCGATTCGCGATCTGGGTCAAGTCGTCTTTCGTAACTTCGGCTACCAGTTTCAGCTCGTCCTCGACCATGGCAGCCAGGTCTCTCAATGTGTCCTGGTCTTCCAGCGAGAGGCCTTTTGGTTGACCATCGATAAGACAGAGGGTGCCAATGTGGTGGCCGCCAGGGCCACGAACGGGGCAGCCCGCATAAAAACGGATAAATGGCTCGCTGTTAACCAGAGGATTGTCACTGAATCGTGGATCGCTGCTTGCGTCGCCGACCACGAATACTTCGTCACCAAGAATCGTGTGGCCACAAAAGGATATCTCTCGGGAAGTTTCGCAGACACCCAGTCCTTGCTTGGACTTGAACCACTGGCGATTAGTATCGACGAGGCTAATGAGACAGATCTCGACTCCGAACAGGCGTTGCGCCATACGAGTAATTCGATCGAAGCGTTCCTCTGACGGAGTGTCGAGAAGCCGCAATGACTGCAAACTCAATAGGCGAGCAGTCTCGTCCAATGGTAGAGGTGGTTTCCGCATGTCGTCGATCCCGTTCTATCTGGGACGGGTATCGGCCGTTCGCGTCATTTCTTGAGGAACCCAGTGCCCTTCTTTCATTGTGCGACCTCGCCACCGCTTGCCTTCCAGGCCTCGAAACCGCCGTCGACATGGCACGTGTTCAAGCCCATCTGCTGGGCAATATCCGCCGCGAGCGCAGACCGCCAGCCCAGGTTGCAAAAGAAAACAAACTCCTTGGGCTCGGCAAACGCGGCATGGTGATATGGGCTTTCCGGATCAATCCAGAACTCCAGCAGGCCCCGCGGGCAGTGGAACGCTCCCGGTATCCCGCCTTCTCGTTTAAGCTCCCTGATGTCTCGCAAGTCGACAAATACCACGTCGTCCGAGTCCCGTTTGCCGATTGCTTCGATAGCGGAGATGATCCGTATTCGCGCCTCAGCCGCCTCAACCAGCGCCTTGTAACCGACTTTGCTCATACATATTCTCCGCGCCTGATGGCGAATTGTTCGCTCAGAGTACCCTATACCGACTTTGGTCGACCCCATTCCCCCTGAGAACGCGCTAGAATTTCCTTTCCTTCAAATTGAAAGGAAGAATAACAATGAAGCATCTGAAGCACGTTACGAGGCTGACCACCGGCTTGATGGTGCTCGGTTCTCTGCTGACCTTGGCGGCTTGCGCAGAAAAACAGCAGGCTGCAGCGCCGATAGAAGCTCAGGCTGAAAAGGATGTCATCGTCTGGAAACTTGCCCAGACCTGGGGAACGGGATTCCCCATCTTTGGCGATGCCGTCATCAAGATGGCCGACATGGCCAGGGAGATGTCCGGCGGTGAGCTGGAAATTCGAATCGACTCGGCGAATAAGCACAAGGCGGCGTTCGGCATACTCGATATGGTCAAAGCCGGCCAGTATGAAATGGGTCACTCAGCCTCTTATTATTGGAAGGGCAAGGACCCGAATACCATGTTCTTCTCCACGATGCCCTTCGGCATGATTGCCCCTGAGCAGTACGCCTGGTTCTATTACGGCGGTGGCATGGAACTGATGAAGAAGGTCTACGATCAACACGGCGTTTACAGCTTTCCTGGCGGCAATACTGGCAACCAGATGGGTGGTTGGTTCCGTAAGGAAATCAACACGCTTGACGACCTCGACGGTCTCAAGATGCGTGTGCCGGGTTTTGCTGGCGAGATCCTCTCAAAGCTCGATGTCGTCGTAACGAACATCGCCCCGGGCGAACTCTATACGGCACTCGAGCGTGGCACGATCGATGCACTTGAATGGGTTGGGCCGTCGCTCGATCTCAATATGGGGTTCCAGAAAATTGCGCCGTACTACTACACCGGCTGGCATGAGCCTGCGACGGAACTGCAATTCATGGTGAACAAGGAGGCGTTTGATGCCTTGCCTGAGCATTTGCAGGAAATCCTGGTCACTGCGATGCAGTATGCAGCCTATGACATGTATACGCGTTCCTACCATGAAAGCGCAGTTAATTGGGCATCGATCGAGAAGGAATACCCGGACGTCAAGATCCGCACCTTCCCGCCCGAAATCATTGCCGCGATGAAGCGGATCAACCAGGAGCTGCTGGCGGAGAGTGCGGCCAGCGATTCGACCTTTAAGGAGATCCTCGACTCACAAAACGCGTATATGAAGATGGCGCGCAAGTGGACCGAGATTTCCGACTATGCCTATCTCAAGGACAATCTCGAATAGTCCCGCCTGGATTCCCGGCTTCGGCCGGGAATCCGTTGTCGCTACCTAAAGGCATCCAATGCTTCTGAGGCTAGAGCAGTTCTTCGATCGCTTCTCCGATGTGATGGGGTGGGTTGCCGGCGTTCTCAACCTGGTGATGCTGCTCAACGTCTTCTACGACGCGATCATGCGCTATTTCTTCCGCAGCGGTTCGATTGCCATGCAGGAGATGGAGTGGCATCTGTTTGCGATGGTCTTCCTGTTCGGCATTGCGTACGGACTGAAGGAAGACGGCCATGTGCGCGTCGATGTCTTTTACGATCGTTTCTCGCCGCGTTGGAAAGCCATCGTCAACATAGGTGGCACCGTTTTGTTCCTGCTCCCGCTGAGCGTGCTGATCGTTGAAGGCTCGGTCTGGTACGTTCAGGAGGCCTTCAACTCGGGAGAGGTTAGTGGGGATCCGGGTGGTCTGCACTATCGTTGGCTGATCAAGCTCGTCATCCCCGCTTCCTTTGTCTTCCTGATTGTCTCCGCAACCGGGTTCGTCATCCGCAATATCAATATTCTGCTGGGTCTCGAAGAACCCCTGGCGGGAAGGTAAGCACGCATGATCGGCCTGGTCATGTTCGCCGTTGCCCTGGTGTTGTTGCTAATCGGCTTTCCCGTGGCATTTACTTTCGGTGGGGTGGCGGTGTTCTTTGGCTTGCTGGCCGAGGGACCCGAGATTTTCTCGCTGATGCCCCATCGCATCTGGTCGATCATGAACAACACCATCCTGATGGCGATCCCATTGTTCATTTTCATGGGCATCGTGCTCCAGAAATCCAACCTGGCCGAACGTCTGCTCGAATCGATGGGATTTCTGTTCGGCGAAATTCGTGGCGGCATCGCCATCTCAACAATCCTGGTAGGGGCCTTGCTGGCGGCGTCCACTGGCGTGGTTGGCGCCAGCGTGGTGGCAATGGGGGTTATCTCCTTACCCGTCATGCTCAAATACAACTATGAGAAGCGCCTGGCCACCGGAACCATCTGCGCTGCCGGTACGCTGGGTCAGATCATTCCGCCGTCCATTATTCTCATCATTCTTGGCGACGTATTTCAGCAACCTGTCGGCGATCTGTTCAAGGCGGCTCTCTGGCCGGGCCTGTCCCTGGTGGTTTTCTACATCGCCTACATCGTTATCGTCACACTACTCAAGAAAGATCTGGCGCCGCCCATCCGACTGGAGCAGATGACAGGGTCGAAAAGGCAGCAGATATTTAGCGCACTAAAGGCGGTCGTCCCGCCACTCGTGCTGATCATCCTGGTACTCGGTTCGATCCTGACCGGCGTGGCAACACCAACGGAATCGTCCTCTGTTGGTGGCGTCGGCGCTATCGTTCTGGCGGCATTCTACGGCAGGTTCTCCGTACGTATGGTTTGGGAAAGTTCGCTCGAGACCGTCAAAATCACTGCCATGGTTTTCGCGATCCTGATTGGCGCGACCGCTTTCTCGATGGTGTTCACCTACACCGGTGGCGACTGGATCGTTGAAGAGTTCATGTTGAGTCTGCCTGGCGAAGAATGGGGATTCCTGATCCTGTCCATGCTGATCATCATGGCACTCGGCTTTTTTATCGATTTCGTCGAGATTTCCTACATTGTTGTGCCGATCCTGGTGCCTATCGCCGCCAGTTTGGGCATCAACCCGGTCTGGTACGCGATCCTGGTTGCAATGAATCTGCAGACATCATTCCTGACGCCGCCGTTTGGATTCAGCCTGTTCTATCTCAAGGGCGTTGCGCCACCCGAGGTTCGAACCACGGATATCTACTACGGCGTCGCGCCCTTTATTGTCCTGCAGATGATCGTGCTGGCGATCCTGGTGTTCCTGCCGCAGTGGTTTGGTTTTTCAATGCACTAGGCGGGCCCCGACAACCCGCCCGGAAACTCCAATCTAGCCCGTCATAGACCGTCGATCGGTCGCGCGGCGCATCCCGAGTGTGTCGAAACTTTCTTCTGGTCTAGTCGACGGGCATCACTTCGCTGATGCTGAAATTGGCGAAACGAACGTTCTCCTCGTCAGGGCGCAGGTTGTCCCAATCAAGTATCGAACGATAGATGCCCCACTTCGGGCGGACGAAATGGCTGGCGTCTTCGCCGCGCCACAGGTCGAGGCCGGTCTCGTCGATATTGAAAATGACTTCGCCGTCGTTCATTCGCGTAACGATGAGACGCAGGTCGGCGGAATCGGCAAATGTCACACGGCAATAGGCTTCGAGCCATTCACCGGTCACCATGCTCCAGTTCTGCCGCTCGAGAATGGTATCCACCTGCAGTGGGCTGTACCGAACTTCAATACCGTCTTCCCCGCTGCGCTCGGCGCCGGAAATTGTCAATATCGGGTGACTGTCTTCGCCGCCAACGGCTTTCAACTGGAAGAAGTGCGAGAACCTCGTCGATACTTCCATGTCGGTATTGATTCTGAACTTCCACCGATAGATAAACGTCTCGTTTTCATAACCCTTGACCGCTTCCTCCGACTGGTCGTAGGTCTTGATCTCGTTGCGCTGCCGATCATCGTTTTCGACGCGGTCGCGATCGATGTCGATGTCGCGGTGGATGATGAAGACAAAGTGATTGCCGATTTCCGCGTCGAAGTCTTCGTAGATATGCTTCACGCCGGGGTGGTTGATCGGGTACAGATCAGGCGTTTCGATTGGGCCCGGAATGTAGGTACCACCAAAGTCCCTGATCAGGTCGTAGGCGTCCAGACCCGACATGTCGCCGTCCGCATCCAGCGTGCGGGTGGTGAGTACGGTGAAGGCCTGTGTATCGACGACCGATACCGGCGGAGGTGGCGGAGTAGTGCCGCCGCCCGAGAGAGTCGCTCCGCCGCCTCCCGAGCTGCATGCCGCCAATGCCAATGCCAACGCCACTGCGGCAAAGGCGCCTACAGCGCTAGTG
>Ga0209344_10001841_pt1 | contig 25729 bp, 15 predicted proteins | sample Cruoilmetagenom6_FD_187293 | JGI IMG/M metagenome (GOLD analysis project Ga0209344, IMG submission 187293) | Oil polluted marine microbial communities from Coal Oil Point, Santa Barbara, California, USA - Santa Barbara Oil Seep Sample 6 (SPAdes)... | ecosystem: Environmental > Aquatic > Marine... | reverse complement strand
TCGCCTGACGAGCTATATCTCAGAAGACGCCCATTACTCGGTGACCAAGAACGCCGGGATCATCGGGATCGGGCGGGCCAATGTCCGCAAGATCAAGACCGATGAGCACGGGATGGTCTGCATCGATGCCTTGCGTAACCAGATCGAACAAGACATCAACGATGGCTGCACGCCTTGCGTAGTTGTGGCGACCGCGGGCACCACCGTACGCGGGGCATTCGATCCGATCGGAGCGATGGGAGAGATCGCCCGCCAGCACAAGGTCTGGTTCCATGTCGACGCCAGCTACGGCGGCACGATCGCGTTGAGCTCCAAGCACAAGCACCTGATGAAGGGTGTCGAGCAGGCCGATTCCGTCGCGTGGAACCCGCACAAGGTGATGGGGATCCCGCTCTCAGCTGCGGCGTTCATCACGCGTCAATCGGGCTTCATGCGTCAGAGCCTCGACGAAACCGCCGAGTATCTCTTCCAGGCCGATGACGACCAGTACAACCCGGGTACCCGCTCGATCCAATGCGGGCGGCGCAACGACGCGCTCAAGGTCTGGGCCGCGTGGAAGCATCACGGGGATTCGGGCTATCAGCAGCGGATCGACCACCTGATGAACCTGGCCGACCATGTCGCCGATCGGGTGCGCGAGCACGATCAGCTCACGCTCAGCTGCGACAACGCATACATCAATGTCTGTTTCGAGGTCGTCGGGAAATCCAGCCAGGCGATCTGTGATCTCTTACGAGAACGCAACGAGCTCATCGTCGGACACGCGGTGGTCAATGGGCGACGGATCATCCGTGTCCCGTTCGTCAACGGCGATCTGACGAAGGACGATGTCGATCAGATGCTCGACTTCATCCTCAACGCCGCCCAGCAGCTACCCGCGGGGGATAACGCCGTCGTGCGTTAACCAAATCCTAAACATGCTGAGTATGCTGAGTAAGCGTTTTATGCAGCATTCGAAGACTTCGACCGCCCGCTGACCCGTGCCCGGAAGAGCAAGACCAGCCAGGTATTGACCAGCATGGACAGGTAGTGGAAGCTGATCAGCCCGGTTGCCCCCAAGACCCATGGATTACTCTTGAGGAACCATTGCGGGTTCTGGAGATCTTGGTACCGGTAGATAGCCGTCACGATCCCGCCGACGGTGAGCCACCCGATCAACACGGCCATGCTGATATTAAACCCGAGCACCCGCCTGCGGAACTTGCTCGTTGAGAGCTCGCTGGTGTCAATATTGGCCCGTTCGAGCACCTCAAACAAGATCCAGCTGACGGCCGCGAAGATCACCATGGTGTCGATCCCGATCGCTGCACCCATCCCGTGGGCCCAGACTACGGTGGTCCCGTGGATCAATGCATTGATCGGCGGGATCGAGATAATGATCGAAGACGCGAGGATGTAGGCGGTCCACCATTTGGTGGCGTTCATAAACAGCTCGATGGTGCACGGCGGGTTCGGTCGTTCGCGTTTGATCATCGCCGCGATGTCCCAGACGACGCGGGCGAGCAGGATGATCTCCGTCATGCTGATCACAAAGCTGATCCGCTTGATCATCACATCCTGAGGCAGGTGATAGGTGTGGTGCCCGAAGTTGGTGAACGAGTTGAGCAGCCCAACCCCGAAGAGCGCATACGCGAGCCGGGAATGGGCGTACGAGGTGTCTTTACTGATCTTGCACCCGATGTAGTAGAGCGAGCCGTACACAAAGAGGTTAAAACTCCCCACCAGCGTGCCCCCGGCCTTCCACTGGATCCGCATATCCATCAGCGGGTCATCAAAGATGTCCGGTTGTAGCCATGCATATTGCTCGCTGAAGGTATAGATAAAGAGCAACGCCCCGACCGCCCACATCGTTGCATGCATAGGACGCGAAAGCAGCCCTTTGCCTAAGTGGGCGAAGAAGTTCCACACAAAAAGCAGCCACCCGAGCATAATCGGCACAGAAAAGATCGGATGAAACCCGAGATATTCACGCCCAGAGAACACGCCCATCACCAATGAGATCAGGATGCCAGCGCCCGCCAAGATCCAGAAATACACCTGCAGGTGCAGTCGGATCCGTTCGCCAGAGGAGACCGGGCCGGCGAAGTCCTCAAAGTACCGATGGACCACGGCGACCCCACCAAGGAGGATAAACGATACGGCGAAGACCGTGTGGATCGGGCGCAATGAGGTGAACTTCAAGCCGGAACGGTCGATCAGATCGCCCAGCCCGGGTACATAGTACAGAATTGAGATCAGCCCCGCGAACATCGCGATGGCCAGCGAGATCATCGCACCGCGCATAAAGGTCAGCGTAGCATATTGACGGGTCGGATCCGGGATCGAGGTCATCTAGAACTCCCACCAGGGGACCGACGACCAGAACGACTCATCCTCGCCCGAAGATTCCATGCGTTCGAGCGTTTCGGCTCGATGCTCGTTGAGGAAGACCAAGAAGGCACGCATCTCTTCGCGCTGTGGTTCGGATAGATTCGTCGGGGGCATAGTTGGGGGTCGTCCCTCTATCAGTGTTTCAAAGATCTCGTCGTTGGAGAGCCGATCGGCGGTTAGCGTCAGGTCCGGAGCACCGATCGAAGAGACTTGGCCGAGACGATGGCACGCTTTGCAGGTCCCCGTGCGGAAGAGCTCAAAGCCCTGGGTGACTTGAAGATCTCCGGCCTCTGCGATCACCGATTCGAGTGCGGCATTGAAAGGTGGTTGCTGATCCGAGGAGCCCGAGACGCGGATCACGCTGGGATGGCGGGCTTGGCCGTAACCGGTTCCGTCCATCGCGTACAGGAAGCTCCAGAGCTCGACCACCTGTTCGTCATTCATATCAAAGGTCGGCATCGGTCCCTCGCCCGATCGCAGGCGGGCGGCGAGTTGTTCTGGTTCGATCCGGTGGATGGCGTTGGTGAGGTCTGGGCCCAAAAAACCACCAAACCCGTGGAGTTGATGGCAGCTCTGGCAGTTGTTTTGGTGCCACAAACGACGCCCTGCAGAAGCTGTTTCATCGAGTTTGACGGGTGTTGAGTTGTCGCTGTAAACCAAGAATGTCTGAAGCACGAAGCAGAGCAGGAGCAGACCGATCATGAGTCCCTTCGAGGAGGCGGAGCATCGCGAGGGCCAATAGCACGCGTCTTGGCTCTGTTGGGATTCGTCGTCATCCATGGACAAAGAGTGTAGCGATCAAAGTGTGTGATGTACACTGTTCGTAAACAAGCACGCTCATTGGTCTGCTGAGCCTCTGGATTGGCTATTTGTTGCCTTGATTGAGATACATCTGCACACCGGGGTCTTTGAGTGAGCGGTCAAACTCGGCGAGCGTCTCCTCGATCCGCTTGATAATCGCCGCGTAGTAGAGCTCGGTGTGGAAGAAATATTTAGCGACATCCGCATCGACCACCGAAATCTTATCATCGCCCATCTCCGGCGTATGGAGGATCTTGCCGATCGAGAAGTTCGAGAGTGTGAGGGCACCTTCTTCGCCGTTGAGCTGGATGATCTTTTTGAGCATCAGTGCTCTCTGGAGCCGGAGGATATCGCGCTGATTCTGAATCAGGATCGTGAAACGATCAATCCCCTCGGGTGTGGGTTGATTCATGTCCCAGAGCAGCTGCTGCCACGCATCCCGGTTCGGACAGTCCACCAGGGCGATCTCGGGGATCGGCTCGCTGGCCAGGTCCTTTCGATCGAGCGAATCACGGGCGTAGGTGTAGGTGATCGCCAGGGCTTGGCCCGGGTTGTGTTCAAAGAAACTCTCGGGGGTGATCCCGTCGCCGAGCTTCGAGAGGGCGTAGTTGAGGAATCGGACGTTGTACCCCTCGTAGTCCTTGGCCTCGAAGTAGATAATCCGTTCAGGGTTCACCCGCTTGCCGACCTCGGTACGCTTGATCATTTCATAGATCATCCGCTGGACGAGGATTTCCTCACCCGGGATCGTCTCGCCTGCGAACTCATCGAATGGTGATGCGGTCGCGAACTCGAAGTTGTTCTTGATGAGCTCGCCAGCGAGTTGGCGGTAGATCATCAAACGCTTGTTCTCCTCGATAAACCGAAGATCGAACACATCCTCGGCATGGATGCGATAGGCATCGCGGAAGAGCTGGTTGCCCGTCGAGTCGAACATGTCGTCGTCTTTGGGCAGCGCCCGCGTGATGACATCATTATCGGGGAGCACATAGGGGGTCAGGACGATGATGACCTCACGCTTGGTGGTCCGGGTCTGCTCGGAGCGGAACGCTGATCCGATGAGCGGCAGGTCGCCCAGGAACGGGACCTTGTCTTTCGAGATCGAGCGGTCCCGGCTCACCAGCCCGCCGATGATGAACGGCGTGGTGTTGTCGATGCGGGCGTAGGTCTGCACGCGCCGTGTCGAGATGGTGGGGGCCGAGGCGAGCAGGTCGCCATCGATCGAACGGATCTCGAGATCGCGCCCGGCGACCTGTGCCGAGACGACCGTGTCGATGAGCATACTCACTTCTTCGCCCGATTCGGTGATCCGTGGGCGGATATTGAGCAGGATGCCTGTGGGGATGTACTTAAAGTTGAACGCCACCTTGTTCGAGTTGTTGAGCACACCCTCCTGGCTGGTTGCGATGGGGATGTCTTCGCCAACGCGGATGGTCGCCTGGCGATTGTTCATCGTGAGCACGCTCGGGCGAGACAGCACCTCGGCCTTGCCTTCACGGATCAACGCGCGGACCTTGGCGCCCCAGTCGATGCCGACATCGCGCGAGTTGAGTGTCGAAGCGGTGACCGTATCGGCGACACCTGTGGGCGTGAGCGAGCCGATAAGAAAATCGACCGTGCCCTTCTTGAAGGACCATTCGACCCCGAGCTCATCGAGCCCGGTCTCACTGATTTCCAAGACCATACCTTCGATAAAGACTTGACGAGCCGGGCGATCGACATAGTCGTTGAGCAGCGAGCGAACGAGGCTGAGTTGCTCTGGGTGGGCCGGGTGGAAGAGCACCATCAACTGCATGCTCGGGCCCGCGTTGACCTGGGTTTCGAGCGTGCTGGCCGAAGTGGGGGTGGTGGTCTGTCCGAACGAGCCTCGGCTTTCTCCGGCCCCGCCCACGAGCCCCATCTGCTTGTCGGTGGGGGTGGGCATCTTGGTGACCATCGGAAGCTGGTTGAACTCGAGGGTCGCCGGCAATCCACCGATGTCGGGCGTGGTCTTGATGCCCAGGCCCTTGAGTGCATTGATGGCCCCATCGGTATCGACAAAGCTCAGCTGGATGAGCTGGCGATCGAGATCCGTCTGGGCAAGCTTGCCCCGCATGGAGTTCACCTGCGCAAGCCCGGTGGTGATCTGGGCATCGACACCATCAATGTGCGGGTTGGTGCTTGTCGATCCGTCGGGGGCGACAACCACACCCTGGATCCAGAGCTGGGGGAGCTGGGAGACATAGTTGACGAACCCGAGCCGAAGGTAGGCCGTCGATCCATCTTCTTGCTCCCGGATCAGACGCGGCCCGAACGAAACACCCTCCGGATACCCGCCCAAGGGAGCCATTTCTTCTTCGCTGCCTACCCGGTAGCCTTGTTCGGTTTTGAACCGCAGGCTGATCGATGCGATCAGGTCATAGATCTCGGTGCGGCTCAACCGCTCGAGGGCGACGAGCTTGCCCGCGTTGGTTGGCATCGCGATGGTTGGTGGGACATCGGTTGTGTCTTCGGGTTGAGCCGTCAATACTTTGGAAGCACTAGATCGTTGGGTGCTGCTTGCTACTACAGAGGTTGACTCGAGCTCTGTGCGGAGTAGGCGTTCATTGATCGACGCGAGTACGCCCGGAGACACGATCGGCTCATCGATCCCGCGAAGAGCCTGTGCGATCTGAGCGAGCCCTTCATCGGTGCCTTCTTCAATGACAATACCGCCCGAGGCGCGGGCGGAATCGATCTCGATGGTCTGGCTCACGGATTGGTTCTGTGAACAGCCCATGACCCAGAGCGAGCCGAGCAGGGTGCCCAAAGCAATCCATGGGGTCCACGATGGTCGTCCCGAGCTCACATCGCGTTCATCCATCAATCATCTTCCTTTGCTTTCCAGACCCCACTGGCGTGGCGATCGGTTGAGTCAGTTTTTCTAGATTTTCCGCCGCCATGGGCGTGCCCCTTCGCTTTGGGTTCACCCAGTGCCTGAACAGTGTTCTTTGGGGATGACTCAGATGATCCCAAAGTGTTCTCGGTACTGTTATCGTCCGAATTGGCCTGATCGGACAATTCTTCGTTGGAGGCGGCATCTGCGATCGGCGGGGTCTTGCCGGGACTTGGGATGACCGGCGCATCCGTATGCATAATCGCCGCGGCCAAGCTGCCGTATTCACGCTCCATATACTGATCGGGCTTGCCATTGAAGCACACCGAACCCTCACGGATACAGATCACCCGGTCAACGAGCCCGAGCAGGTACGCTTCGTGGGTCACCATGATGATGGTCCGCTCGGGCATCTCGCGGGCGATGGTTTCCATGATCTCATGCGAGGCTTCGCGGTCGATCGAGGCGGTGGCCTCGTCAAATATTAAGATCGGGCTTTCTTTGAGCAGAGCCCGGGCGAGGGTGATGCGTTGCTTCTCACCGCGCGAGAGCTCGACCCCATAGTCGGCCAGGCGGGTCTCGAAGCCGTTGGGCAGGCGCGCGATGACCTCGTCGGCCCCGGTGATCTTGCACACCCGGTCCACATGCTCGCGGGTTGCGTCCTCGCGGGCGTATCGCAGATTCTCATAGATGGTCGCGTTGAAGAGGAACACCTCCTGGAACGCGATGCCGATCGCCGAGCGGATCAGGCTCAGTGGTTGATCGCTCGCATCCTGTTCACCGATCCAGATCGAGCCCGAGGTCGGGGCGATAAACCGAGGGATCAGGTTCATGGCGGTGCTTTTGCCCGAGCCGCTCGGGCCGGTGATCGCCACGCGTTCCCCGGCTTTGATCCGGAAACTCACATCGTGAAGCACTTCGCTGGCATCGTCGTACCCGAAGCTGACCTGCTTGAACTCGATATCGCCCACCAGATCCGCAAGGGCGGCTTTGGTCCCCGAATCACTCATGACGCCCTTGTCATGGATGGGTTCGTCGAGCATGTCAAAGACCCGGCTCACGCTCGCGGTGGCCTTGGACGAGTGCCCGACGCCGCTGATGATCTCGAGGATGGACGGGTAGAGCATCATGACATACCCGAAGAACATCATGAACTCCCCGCCTTTCATATGGCCCTTGATCACCTCGAAGGCGCCGTACGCCAAGAGCATGATCGTCCCGAGCCCGACGAGCAGGTCTGCCGTCACTTTCTGGGCGAAGTGGTACCGCTGGGATTTGATCTGGCTCTTTCGGCTCAGGTCGATCGCTTCATGGAAGGTCGCGCTCTCTCGAGCCTCGGCCGAGAATCCTTTGACGACCTCGATCCCGAGGAACTTCTCGACCACACTGCCGTAGGCCAGTGAGAGATTCTCTTGGGCCTCGGAATGGCTTGAACGGATCGGGGCGCGGAAGAAGCGATAGGTCACAAACTGCAAAGGTAAGATGATGATCGAGGCCAATGCCAAGCGGATGTTCATCACACAGATCACGACGATCAGGATCTGGAACTTGAGCAGGTTGAGCATCAGCAGCGGGGACTTGTCCTGGATGAAGGTCTGGATCTTGTAGGTGTCGTCCATCACGCGAGCGACGACCCGCCCGGGCTGGTTCGAGCGGTAGAACTTGAGGCTCAGCTGCTGGAGATGGTCGAAGAGCTGCTTGCGGAGCGAGAAGCACACATCCTCGCTGGTCCGCAGCGAGAGCATTCGGCTCATATAGAACAGCACATTGCGGATCACATAGGTCAAAAAGAGCCCGACCAGGATGATCCCGAGAAGCTGCCATTGTCCGCCGAACTGGTCTGTATTGCTCGAGCCCGTGAACACATCGTCGATCAGCAGCTTGATCGCGAACGGCGGAGCGAGATCGGTCAACGCCAGCAGGATCAGCAGCCCGATGACACCGAATAACCGCCCGGAAAATGGACGCAGAAGTCCAAACAATCCTGGGCTCGAAGTTTCATTGAAATCTGCATCCTCATCCGGGCGCATGGATCTCCGTTTCGTCCTGAGAGTTCAGGGTATTGAAGTCGTATGGTACTGACTAGATCGTCCATATGCACGCGAAATATTGCCCCTGAATGCGGGGAATCAAAGATTTCTTTAGCTCAGGCGGTTAGTTGGAGCGTTTGGCTGTTTAGGCCGATGCCTGTACAAAAACCGCCCCATGATTCCATGGGGCGGCTGAAAATGCAAAGTGAGTGGATCAATCAGTTGCCGGGGATTACACCGATCGGGCGTGAAATACCGCCACCAGTGACGGGGCGACCGCCGACCGCACGCGGGTCGTCGGCATCGCAGAAGCCCGGGATCCAGATCGCCTGATAGATGGCCATGTCGCCGTAGGTGATGTCGCCATCGCCGTTGAGGTCTGCGAGCGGATCGCCCGAGAGGAACCAGAAGATGTACATGCGGATGTCAGCGACTTCAACGATCCCGTTGCCGTCGAGGTCGGCTGGGCAAGAAGTATTGAATACCGGGCACCCTTCAGACGGGGTGAGCCCCTCGTCCGTTGCAAAGATCCGGAGTTGGAACTCGACCAATGAAAGCTCTTCGTGGTCTGGGTTTCCGGGCATACCGAATGGGCCGAGGTAGGTCACTTCTTCAAGACCCAGATCATCGGGGTCAAACGGATCTGCGCGGGGTGTACCCTCCGGGCTTTCTTCGTTTGGACGGAAATCCTGCATGACCAGCTGCCATGTGCCGCCGGAGAGTTCGTTCCAGTTCTTATAGGTCGTGAATGTGTAGTTGGTGTAGGTGCCGTCGTCGCCTCGAGGGAGCGCGATCGGTGAGATGGTGCCCTGCGGGCTCACGAGGGCGAGCAAGAGGTCGCCAACGCCTTCGCCCGAGAATGTCAGTGCGATTTCGACACTTTCAACCCGGAAGTTCTCACGAACACATGCCAGGTCATAGGTAAACCGCTCGCCGGGGACGAGACGGTTGATGTTCATGTTGTCGTTCTCGGCTCGGACAAACTCGAAGGTCGCGTCTTGTATCTCGACATCATCGACTTCTACAATACCAGAGTTGAGGACAAACAATGGCTTTACGGGGGTCCAGTTCTGAGCGGCGGCAACCGCAGCCTGTGCGTTCATGATGCCAAAGCCGTACTCATCACTGTGGCGCACATCCGCGGTATTGGTAGACCAGAAGGTCGGGGTTGGTCCCGGATCATCGTCGTCGGTTTCGCCCAAATCAAGAATGACCGATGGCCAGTAGCTTGCATTTGAATCGTAGTTGACCACCGTCGAGGTCTGTTGGATGATGTGCTGCATGTCACGAATGGTCAGGCTCGGGTTGGCTTCGAGCATCAGGGCCATGATGCCCGAGGCTACGGGGGCCGCCGCACTGGTCCCATTAAACATGCAGGTTTCGCTGTCGGGGATTGCATAGTCGACGAGGGAGTTCACATTCCCTGGACCAAATGTGAAAGCGTTGCAGTCGACAGGGAACCCGCCGCCAGCATCTTGGTCGTCACCATTGATCTGTTCGAGCGTCGAGATCCCCAACACATTCGGGGTTGCGAACCAACCAGCAGTAGGTGGTGCAGGTGTAAACTCTGTATCAAGAATAGAATCCTGTGAGTAAGCTGACGCAAATACACCTGTGCCTGTAGTGGAATACCCAGAGATTGCGTTGCTCATACCGACTGAGCCGATTGCGAATGTCCGTGACAAGCTTGCACGCCCGTTATATTCTACTCGATCACCGATGGTTCCACTGTGGCGGCTGAGCAAGTTTGTAGTACCGTCTAGCAAGAACGCATCTGGCATGCCGTCTGCAGGAGCGGTGTCCGCAGAGTCAACGGCGTTGATATCAAGATAGCCGTACTGTGGCGCCCCGTCTGTCACACCGATGCCAGGGAGGCTGATCGCATTGCCCATAGCCAAACGACCAAACCCTGTAAAGTGGCTGCCGTTGCCAGCGGCGAAGACAAAGACTCGCCCTTTACCGCCGCGACCCAAGCGAATACCACGATCAAGCCCGATCAGCTCTGGTCGAGCGATGCCCGCGTGGGTGACCTGCGGGATATCGATCTCGAAATCATCTTCCGTTCCTTCGACAATGTATTTCCCGGTGCTGTTGATTGGGAAAGACTCATTGGAAGGGCCGTAAGAGCCATTCATAATATGGATGTTGTCCGACTCATGTGAATACGCAGTACCGTTGATCAGCGAGTTGCCAAACCGAAGGCTGGCGAGCTGGGAACCATATGCGACACCGGAGCCCGCAAGCCCGTTGTTTCCTTCGGCCCCCACGATTCCCGCGACGCTCACGCCGTGGGAGTAGCCCTTGTCGAACATGAAGGTCGGCTGCGAGAGATCGAAGTTGAGCTGGTTGGCCAGATCAGGGTGGATGTCACGATCGGCTGGGACGGTTGGATCGCCGCCTTCTGGGGTGTGGTAGAAAGCATTGCCGCCCGCTTCATGGATGCCGACCACAATGCCGGCCCCGGTAATCCCGCTGTCGTGGACCGCTTCGATCTTGTGATCATTGCCGATGAAGCCAGCGTAGTTGTTGGTGATGTGCCACTGGTTTGGTGCGGACGGATCCGCGGTCAGTGCCTTGGCTTCGTTCTGCCCTTCGTAGACCACCTCGGCCCATTCGACACCAGGAAGATTGGTGATCTCGTTGGCGAAGTTCACGGCGTTTTCAACGGAGCCCGCATCGACCACGAACACGGTGGTCTCGTCGAGGAATCGACTGTATGTGTTGGCTCCCGCGCGATCAAAGCCCATGGCCTGGGCGACCTGCTTGATCGCGGCTTTGAGTTCCTCCTCACTCCTCACGCCGACGACGATCTGGGAGTAGAGGGTGTGCTCGATGGTGCGTTCTGGTATTTTGGCATCGGGGGTGATGATCGCTTTCGACGAACGCCAACTTGGGTGTTCGACAAGGTACTTCACACCTGATTCTGAGCCGGTCTTGGCTCTGAGGAACTTCGAGCCTTGGGCATTCGTTGCCTGTTTGGAGCCGAGCTCAACCTGCGAGCCCGAAACCTTCGGATCCTGATCAGCCTGGGCGTTCATCGCCCCGACGCCGACCACCATCCCTGCAAGCGTAAACAGGGAAATAGCAGCGATCCGGGGTTGGTACAAGCGAGAGCGGGGCGATTTCTGAGAGCCAAAATTCATTGATATCTCCAATGGGGGAGTTGTGCAGATTGATGAGCCACCAGTATAGGGCATTTGGATGAAAAACGCTCTTGAAAGTGGGCGAAATCTGCTGGGGGTGTCCGGCATGCACGCGGGACGATTCGGGGTGAGAGGGACAGCACACCCCCTCGATGTGATGATATACGCAGAATGAAACGCTCTGGTTGCGTGTTTCTTGCAACTGACCGCCGAGATTCACACGGAAAACAGGCTGTGGTTCTACTCTGTCGGCGATGTCATTGATCGAGGATCAAGAAGATCGTTGAGCTGATCCGCGTCGAGCAGATTCAGTTCGAGCGCCAGTGCTCGGACTGTTTTACCCTCCGCAAACGCCTGATACGCAAGCTTGGCAGAAGCGTCGTAACCGATGACCGGCACAAGGCTTGTACACATCGCCAAACTCCCTTCGATCAGCTCGGCACAGCGATCATGGTCCGGTTCGAGCCCCTGGAGCAGCTTTTCGTTCATCGTGTTGCAAGAGCCGGCGAGGATCTTGATCGAGTCGAGCACATTGGCCGCCATCATCGGCATTGCGACATTGAGATCCAGGAGCGATCCCACGCCGCCCATACCGCCCGTCGTTACGGCGGTATCGTTGCCGATCACCTGGCACGCGCCCATGACCACGGCTTCGCAGATCACCGGGTTCACCTTCCCGGGCATAATGCTCGAGCCGGGCTGGACGGCTGGCAGCTTGAGCTCGCCGATCCCACAGCGCGGGCCAGACCCCAGCCAGCGGATGTCGTTGGCGATCTTCGACAGGCTCACCGCGATGGTCTTGAGCAGTCCTGAGACCTCCACGATCCCGTCCTTGGCGTGCTGAGCCTCGAAATGGTTGCTCGCTTCGCGGAAAGCGATCCCCGTGGTGTCGGTCAGGTGAGCGGCCACGAGCCCGGAGAACTTGGGATGGGTGTTGATCCCGGTGCCGACAGCCGTGCCGCCGATGGCGAGTTCGCCCAGCGTGTGCAGGGCCCGGTGAAGGCGTTCCTCGGCGTGGTGCATCTGCGAGGCGTACCCGCTGAACTCCTGCCCGAGCCGGATCGGCGTCGCGTCTTGGAGGTGCGTCCGCCCGATCTTGACCACATCGTCCCAAGCCTTGGCTTTGGCATCGAGTTCCTTGGCCAGGCTGGTGACGGCTGGGAGCAGGGCTTCCTTGATCTGTACGGCCGCTGCAATGTGCATCGCGGTGGGGAAGGTGTCGTTGGAGGACTGTCCCATGTTCACATCGTCGTTTGGGTGGATCGCCCGCTCGCCCTTGAGGTATTCGCTGTCCTTGCTCGAGCCGACCGGCACGTCGTTGGCGATGCAGACGAGGTTGGAGACCACCTCGTTGGTGTTCATGTTCGTCGAGGTGCCGCTGCCGGTCTGGAAGATGTCGATCGGGAAATGTCGGGCGATCCCGCCGCGATCTTCGAGCCCGGCGAGGATCTGATCGCACGCCGCGGTGATCGCGTCGGCCTTGGGGGCGCTGAGCTTGTCGAGTTCCTGATTTGACTTGGCCGCAGCTGATTTGAGCATCGCGAACGCCCGGATCATGGTCTCAGGCACCGGAACGCCTGAAATCGGGAAGTTGAGGACCGCACGCTGGGTCGAAGCGCCGTAGAGCACATCAGCCGGGACGGGCATCTCGCCCATCGAGTCCTTTTCGATGCGGGTTTGGGAATCGGCGGTGGTGGTCGTTGCGGGCACGGGTGTCTCCTTGAATCGGTACGGATTGGCGGTTTGATCGGCTTTGTGACATCATAGAGCCCCCTGAATCCCGATGTTCAGCAACCAGAGCGAATTCCGCTCGTACAGTTGAGTGCACGCACCATCCATCCGCTTGGAGTCTCTCGCATGAACAACCGATCCACGATCCTTCCAATTCGACCACTCGCCACGATGCTGCTGTGCTCATTTCTGGCGATCCCGGCGATGGCCCAGAACTCGGCCCACCCCGATGCGAAATCACCGCTGGTCGAGAACCCGTACATCAAGCACACCGACCCTTGGCGCTATGACATCCGCTCACAGCTCTTCCTCCGCTGGGGCGACCGGTATGTCCGTGGAAATCGCACCGGGATCCAGGAAAATACCTATGACGAGCATCTTGAAACCATCTCTTGGCCGATAGATGACTTGGAGATCATCTTCCCCGTGGTGCGTGAGGGCGCGTTCTATTGGTCGCCCAACAGGTCGGTCGATGCATCGATCCGTGCGGACGACTTCACCCAGCACCCCGATTCAAAGCAGCTCTACACAAAGGGCACCAACGCTGAATATTCTGATTGGCAATGGACCTCGGAGATCGAGGATCAGCTCATCACCCAGTTCCACATCATCCAGACCACACGGATCGTGGTCGCCGATACGGTGTTCGATGAAAAGAAAGCCCGCTTGCTCGCTTGGCCCGAGGCTTGGGATGAGCAGGCAAGCTCGTTCCTCACCCCGATCGTGGATTCGGTCGGGCAAGAGGTCGCCCCCGACGCCGATGAGTCCATCGCGACCATCGTGAGCTTCTGGCTCGAAGAGAATGATCCAAAGTCAATATCGCAGCTCGATCTGGTCAAATACATCACCGGCAAGGTGATCGAGCATGTCGAGGTCCGCTCGCCACCAGCCGAGCTCCCAAAGCGCTCCGGGTTCCGTAACTCGCGGGCCTACAACGGCGATGATCCGGTGATGTTCTCGACGAGCAGCAACTGGGCGGGCTTTGTGGTTCGGCCGGCTGATGAGGTGGCCAAAGATCCAAAGGGGACCAAGCACGATCTGGCGACCTTGCTGTGCGCCGCCCTCCGCAGCGCGGGCGTGCCCGCACGCACACTCTTGTGCGTCAATGAGCAAGATCAGGACATCCTTGAGTCGTTCGTGAGCATGGTCGAGTTCGCGATGTATGATCCGGAGCTCGAGCTCACCTTCTGGGTGCCAATTGATGTGGACAAGCTCCGGCTCAACGGCAAGCGATCATCGCAGTACAAGCAATGGTGGAACTACTTCGGGACACATGATGAGCTGAGCCATTACATCCCCGTGGCGTACTACTTCCATCCGCCCGCGAGCTACCGCGCCTACGACCTGCCAGCCCTGTATGGGCTGCGTTCATCGAGCCCGATGCCCAAGTACGCCGTCCAGTCGCTGTTGATCGACCCGATGGTGTCGACGGTCACCGCGCCCAAACCCAAAGAAGAGGAAGGGCAGCCGCCGTTCTAATCGATAAACGATCTGTTTACTTAGGCTTCACAGGGCTTGCGATGGCACGCGTCCTGTATCGGCGCAACGACCTGCAGGATATTGCTCAGCACACCCCCGAGGGTGCCGATGGCATCGATCTCGTGGACCAGTGACTGGTCGTAGTAGTTGAGCACCGGGCGGGTCTCGCGTTCGTAGATGTCGAGCCGATTGCGGATCACATCTTCCTTCGCGTCATCGACACGCTTCTGTTCGATCGCTCGGTTGCGCAGGCGGGCGACCATGTCGTCCGGGTTGGCCGCGCTCAGGTGCACGATCCCGAGCACCTCGATGTACTGCTCCATCAGCGTGGTCTGGGCCAGGGTCCGGGGGATCCCGTCGAGGATCAGCAGGTCCGCGTGGGGCTTGTAGATCCCGAGCGTTGCCTGGGCTTTTACATAGGTGTGCCAGAGCTCGAGGGTCACTTCGTCGGGGACGAGTTCGCCCTTGGAGGAGTACTTCAAGAAGGTCTGGGCGAGCTCGGACTCCTTGTCGAGCGAGCGGAACATGTCGCCGGTGGACATGTGGAAGTAGCCCGGGATATGCCCGAGGAGTTCGCCCTGGGTGCCTTTGCCCGCGCCCGGGGCGCCGAAGAGCAGAACTGTTTTGAGCCGATCTGCCATGGCAGATTCTCCTGATTGCTTCAGTACATGTTCAGAGGACAGAAAGACCGTCCGGTAAGCTATTTTCCCCATGAGGGGTGCTGATGATAGCTCGGCTATCGCGTGGGCAGGCTTCATCGCTTCCACTTTCAACCAAGAAAGAAAAACGGGCGTGGCACGAATGCCACGCCCGAGAACGCTCATTTAGATTGCACGGTCAGCGATGAACGCTGATTATGCACCGGCTTCGATGACTTCGTCCTGGAGGTTGCGAGGCATCGAGCGGTACTCCTTGAACTCCATGGAGTTGGCCGCACGACCCTGCGAGAGACCACGCAGAACAGTGGTGTAGCCGAACATTTCGCTCAGCGGCACATCCGCGGTGATCTCCTTGACGATGCCCTTGTCCTCGGTGTCGAGGATCATGCCGCGACGCGACGAGAGGTCGCCGGTGACATTGCCGAGGTAATCAGTCGGGGTCGTGATGACCACCTTCATGATCGGCTCGAGGAGCACGCTGCCCGCACGCGAGACTGCTTCGCGCAGTGCCAGACGGCCGGCCTGCTCGAACGCGATCTGGGAGGAGTCGACATCGTGGTACTTACCATCGGTCAGGGTCACCTTGATGTTGATCAAGGGGAACGGAGCCGACACGCCGCTCTTGGCGGTGTTGCGGACGCCGATCTCGACGGATGGGATGAACTCCTTGGGGATCGAACCGCCGACGATGCCGTTGACGAACGCGACATTGTCGGTGAAGTCCACGCCGTCAGCTTCTGCCTGCTCGGCGGTGTACGGCTCAATGTTGACGGTACAGTCGCCGAACTGACCACGACCACCGGACTGCTTCTTGAACAGACCACGGCAGCCATCAGCAGCGCCGTTGATCGCTTCGCGGTAGGACACGCGAGGACGACCGACTTCAACGCCGATCTTCATGTCACGCACGAGCTTGTTCTTGATGATCTCAAGGTGAAGCTCGCCCATGCCCGCGATGATGGTCTGGCCGGTCTCTTCGTTGTACTCCGAGCGGAAGGACGGGTCCTCGCGACGGATCGTCACGAGTGCTTCGGAGAGCTTGCGCTTATCGTCGGCGGTCTTGGGCTCGATGGACATCGAGATGACGGGGTCCGGGAACTCCATGCGTTCGAGGATGATCGGTTCGTCGGCCGAGCACAGGGTGTCCCCGGTGATCGAGTTCTTGATCCCGACGACCGCGACGATGTTGCCCGCGCCGACCTCGTCGAGTGCCAGGCGATCCTTCGCGTGCATCTCGAAGATGCGTGACGCGATCTCACGCTTGTTGTTCGATGGGTTGAGCACGCGGGTGCCCTTTTCGAGCTTGCCCGAGTACACGCGGAGGTAGGTCAGGTCGCCGTGGGTATCGGAAACAACCTTGAACACGAGCCCCGAGAACGGTGCGTTGTCGTCGTGAGGACGGCTCATCTCAACGGTCTTGTCCTTGGGGTCGGTACCCTTCATATCGGGGACCTCCTGCGGGTTTGGCAGGTAGTCGATGGTCGCGTCGATCAACGCCTGGACACCGATGTTCTTGAGGGCCGAGCCACAGAAGACGGGGTTGCACTCAAGGGCGATGGTGCCCTTGCGGACGGCCTTCTTGATCTGCTCGACGGTGATGCTGTCCTCGTCTTCGAGGTACTGCTCCATCAGGTCGTCGTCGAGGGCCGCGGCGTTCTCGATGAGATCCGCACGCCATTTCTGTGCCTTCTCGAGCAGATCATCCGGGATGTCTTTCTCGGTGACGATCGCGCCCTGCGATGCTTCATCGAAGTGGTACGCCTTCATCTCGAGCAGGTCGATGATGCCGACGAGTTCGTTGCCCGAGCCCCATGGGAGCTGCATGGCGATGGCGTTGGCGCCAAGGCGCTTCTTGATCGTATCGAATGAGTACTCAAAGTCCGCGCCCAGCTTGTCCATCTTGTTGACCAAGCACATGCGGGGGACATTGTAACGGTCGGCCTGACGCCACACGGTCTCGGACTGGGCTTCGACGCCCTCCTTGCCGTCGAAGACAGCGACCGCGCCGTCGAGCACGCGGAGCGAACGCTCGACTTCAATCGTGAAGTCCACGTGACCCGGGGTATCGATCAGGTTGATCTTGTATTCTTTGCCCTTGTGTGTCCATGGGCAGGTGGTGGCCGCGGACTGGATGGTGATCCCGCGTTCTTGTTCTTCCTGGAGGAAGTCCATGGTCGCGGTGCCTTCGTGCACTTCGCCGAGCTTGTAGTTCTTGCCTGTGTAGTACAAGATGCGTTCGGTGACGGTGGTTTTGCCCGCATCAATGTGGGCGGCAATTCCGATGTTACGGATGTATGAAAGGTCGGTGGCCATCAGCTGTTTCCTCTTGCTGGTGTATGCGTGCGGTGTGCACTCGGGTGAAACTCTTGGTTGCGGGCCCTCTCGGTGGGAGACGATCCCGCCATGGGCAGGGCCCATCGAATGTGCAACTCACAAGTCGCACCGGATTGTTCTTTTGTTGGTTATTTTGCTCAGCCTCATCGTTGAATCGGGAGGCTGTCGATTGGTCAGTTTGATCGCGAGCGATCAGCGCGTGTCGTCTGCGTGAAAGTGTGCACAAGCCTCTCCGGTTCGGGGTCGGTTGGTTCTTCCATCTGGGCACACTCCTTGGTGATTGGCAACTCTTTGGAATCACACGCTTTGTATGTGGCGTTGACTCAGCGGCAAATCACATCGACGATCTTGATCCGCACCGGCAGCCTGCAAAGCCGACTGGGTACGATTGAGCGGAATCCTAGCCCGGGTACACCCCGAATCAAGCAAATTCCTGTCCAAGATCATATTCTCGGACCTCAGACATCGCTGATTTAAGGCTCAGAAGGCACTCCCCGGGCGACAACCGTTCTCGCCCGCATGATCGGGCGTTCGCCGAGCTGACTCAATGGGTCAAGCCGGCGCAGATCATTGAGTTTGATCACGACCTGAGCCCAATGATAGGCCGCGGGCTGATCGCCGAGTTCGATCGCGTTCTTCATGAGTTTCATCGCTCGGAATGGATCATGGGGTGAGCGCAAGAAAGCCGTTTCCCAAGCATCTTGAGCTTCTCGGAGCCAGATGATCCGATCCGGGTCTGTCGGGAAAGTCTGGGCACGCGAAGCGTAGATATTGCCCAGCCACTGGTATCCCCCGGCACCGGTGGAGGTTTCGGCCCCAACCTTCATTGCACTTGCGGCATTCTGCCAGCGTTGCTCGGCTTGTGCAGTGTGCCCGCTAGCCAGTAAAGCGGAACCCTGCCAGAGCATCTGTTGCGTGGCGGCGATCCAGGTTTTGGTATGCGTTGGGCGTGCGTTGGCAGCGAGCAAGAGCTCTTCGATGGCCATGCCGCGGGCATCGAACTCAAGATCCGCGATCGCCAGTGGATCTGTGATCCCGCGCTGGTCCTGAAAATCGATTGCGATCGCCGTCGCTGTTGAGAGTTTGGATTCCCAATCGATCAGCGTGGGCACCCGCGAGCCGATGACACTGCCAGCGATCAGGAGGGTCACAGCCAGTCCGACGGGTATCAATCGCTCGATCTTCCGCGGTTGAGGCTTCGATCCACTCGTGGTTGCCGCTTGCCCGATCATCAGGGCCCAGAGCAGCCCGGAGACGATCCAGGTGGGGGTGAGCTCGATCATCGCATGGATCGAGAGCACCGCGGCACACGCGAAGAGGGCCCATCGCCTCGCGCCTACGCGACCCATGAGCCTATAGAGCCCGATCGCACAGCCACCCCAAGCCAAGGATGCTAATGCTTGGACCAGCAGCAGGTTGACATCCATCGCGGGTGATCCGATCCGGATGGAAATGATCGATGCAACGGCGATACAGAGTGCGATGATCTGGAAGTTTCGCCGTTGATCTTCCTTGGATACATCTGTATCAGCTGCGAGCATTGGTCGGATCCGCGCGAGCAGTCCGACAAAGAGCCCGATCAATGCCAAGCCACCCAGTCCGAGCGTGGCGAGCATATCGAAGACCACGCTGTGGGCGCTGGAGACATCTTCGGGGCTCAGATCGGGCTTGAGCACCATGTAGTGCTCCTGGAAGGCCCCCGGCCCAACGCCGACAAATGGATGTTCGAGGAACATCGCCACCGAGCCCTGTGCGTATTGGGCACGGAAGAGCAGGCTCAGCTCGCCCAGACGCTCCCCGAGCAGTCCTCGGCAGAAGACTGCGAGGAGAACAAACGAGCACGCGGCGATGATCGCGCGCCCGTCGAGTTTTCTTTTGGCGAATAACACTGCGATGACGCTGATCACAAGCCCGAGTGCCAATGCGCCCAGCCCGCCTTTGGCACCGGTCATGAGGAGCCCAAGGAGGGCCAACACGCCGCCGAGGATCGCCCATCCCCAGAGCTTGATTGGTTGCCCGGCTCGCTTAAGCGTCCATCCGAGCATGAACAGCCCTGCGCAGCTCGCACCGGCAAAGCTGGCGAACACATTGGTGAGCCCGAACCACGCGATGGGTTCGGCCTGGTTGAGTCGTCGCTCGTAGCCCAATGCCTGGACCGAATCGGGTGACCAGCCGCGTGCTGCGAGGAAGGAATCGCGGGTGGCGTGGTACTCCGCGAGCAAATTGGGATGGAGCACGAACATTTCGTACGCACCCATCAGAACCAGCACGATCGCGAAGCTGATGGTGATGGCCCCGAAGATCCGCTGGGCGCTCGGGATTGTGTGCGCCAGTGATGCAACAAAGAGCACCGTCACGATCGCGAGCAGGTTCGATCCATCGAGCACCGTCTCGATTGATTGCAGAGCGTGATACGCGATGGCCGCAGCGCCGATCGCGAGTAGCACGGGCAGTGTCAGCCCGATGCACCTTCGACGGAGCATAATCCCGATCAGCGCAAAACAACCGGCGAGCACGACCCCGAGGTTCAGCACAATCGCCATCACCGGGCTCAAGCCCACGGCTGGTGGAGTGAACACAAATGGGTCCGCCCCCCACATCGGGAATGGATCATGCTCGACCATCGTGCGGAGCAACGCCAGCGTGCCCATGCACATGAGCCCGAAGAGCGCGATGCCTGTGCCCGCTCTGTGCTCAACTTGAATCCGAGTTTGTCCAGCGGGATCGATCATGCGTCGTGTGCCTTAGCCGGTGATCGGTACTCAAACAACGCGATCGCACAGAGTAGCGCGGCGATCTGGATACCGAGCATCACCGCCTGCCATGGCATCGCCCGAGAGATTAACAAGCCCGAGATCCCGGTTGCCAGCGTGAGGGCATAGATAACAAGTATCGTCGAACGAGCCCCGAGCCCTCGATCGCGCATGCGATGGGAGAAATGCTGGAGATCGCCCACGAACGGGCTTTTACCCTGCACCAAACGGATCAAGGTGACTGAGACGAAGTCATACAGGGGGATGGCAAGGATAATCACCGGCATCAGCACGGCGTACCACGCAGTGGACGATTCACCATCAACCGTGATGGGCATGTATGTCGTGCGGACGGTCAAGAACGCGAGCAACAGTCCGAGGATCAGCGAGCCGCCATCGCCCATGAAGATCTTGGCCGGCGGGAAGTTCCACACAAGGAACCCCAATGTAGAGCCCACGACCAATGCCAAGACCGCACCGACGAACCACTGCCCGTTGAGCATGGCCGCGACGAGGAGCATGGTGCTGGCGATGAGCGCGACGCCGCCCGAGAGCCCGTCCATGTTGTCGATGAAGTTTATCGCGTTGATGATGATCGCGAACCAGAGCACTGTGACAACAATGCTCAGCCATGAACCGCCCACATAGCCGTCGAGCATGGTCATCAGGCGTGTATCGAAGAACCCCGCGAAGACCACGCCGGGGATGAGCATAATGACGAGCTTGGCCCATGGGCCCATCGGTCGCCGATCGTCGATTAAACCAAGAATATGCAATCCCAGCACGCTGGCGATCAGCGCGATGCCCATAGGCAGCTGCGATCGCAATCCAGCGAGGTGTTCAACGATGGGTTCGAGCATTTTGGGCAAGGAGTCCGGGTCAATCCCTGAGAGGAAACCGATGGCCCCGACGATCGAGATCATGGGGAGCAGGATGCCCATCGTGATGGCGATGCCGCCGGTGTTGGGGATGGAACGGGTCTCGGCTTTGACCTGGCCTTCAATGGCCGTGGTATCGACCATGCCGTGTCGGTTGGAGAGCCTGCAGATCCACCAAGTGCTCGGAAGCGAGATGACCAACCCGATCGCGATCAAAATGAGTATGAGGGTGACCACGCTTTACGATGACTCCTTGGTTGTGTTCGACTGGAAATCGGATGCCACGAACATCCGCGGAGCGGGCTTCTTGAACACCTTGGTACGGATGGTCAGCATCATGCAGGAAAAGAGATACAGCAAGCCCATGAGCAGCGACCCGCCGAGCATCATCCAGACCGTCCGCATCGGGTACGGCCCGAGTGTATCAACAATCGACGACGCCTGGTGCTCGCCATTGCCCAGATAGCTGTAGTTTGTGTTCAAAGCCGCATTGAGGGCGATCGTGAACAAGGCATACACCGCGCCGCATACGATCGCAAAGAAGAGATCCTTGCGTTTGGGGCGGTATCCGAGGACGATCACATCGTAGATGGCCGCCCCGATGATCTGGGTGTGATTGATCCAGTAGATCCAGAAGCCAGCATCTTTGAGCCCGTGGTTGATCATCGGCGAGAATAACGCCTGAGAGCTCAACCCAATCCCCCAGAAGAGCAGCAACGCCCGCATCTTCGGGTTGAGCGAGAACATCGCCCAGGCCGCAATCCAGACGGTCCATCGGCACATGTGCATCGGGAGTGAATCTTGCAGATCCCAGTGTTCGGGCGTGAGCCGACGGATGAAGAAAAACGCCTGGCTGACGATGATCGACCACGCGAGCACCCTTCGGAATGTTTGTTCGCGCCGGGTGCCATTGGCAAGGTCTTGCTTGAGCATTGTCCGACCGGCGATACAAAACACCGCAAATGAACACAGGCACATGCCCAAGACCACATAGTGGAACGAAGTAAACGCGTGGAACTCTTGGAACCAGCTGTAGTCATTGGGATGGGTGCGGGGCTCGGCCATCGATCGGTTAGCTCGGGGTCAGCTCATGGCGGAGCTGGCCGCACGCTGCGGCGATGTCTCGCCCTCGGCTGGCACGAATATGGCAGTTCACGCCGTGCTCACGGAGCACCCGCTGGAAGTGGTGGACATCGTCGCCGGTCGGGCGATCGAACTCGAGCCCCTTGACCTCGTTGTAGCGGATCAGGTTCACATTGGCACGTAGTCTCTTGACCACCCCCGCCAGCTCCGCGGCGTGCTCTGGGCGATCGTTCACCCCACCAAGCAGGATGTACTCGAGCGTGATTTCGCGCCCGGTTTTCTTGAACCAGTTCGAGCAGGCTTCGACAAGTTGGTTGATCGTTGTGAACTCGGCCCAGGGGATCAGTTGCCTGCGGAGCGTGTCGTTGGGCGCGTGGATGGAGAGGGCGAGGGTGACGGGCAGGTGGAGTTCCTCGGCGAGTTTCTCGATCGCCTTGTGCATGCCGACGGTAGAGATCGTGATCTTGCGAGCGCTGATGCCCATCCCCCAAGGAGCGGCCAGCGTCTGCACCGCCTGAACTACCGGGGCAAAGTTGGCCAAAGGCTCGCCCATACCCATAAACACGACATTGGAGATCCGCCCGACGCCTTTGAGCTGATTGAGACGCCAGACCTGCTCGACGATGCGCCCCGCGGACAGGTTCCCATCGAGCCCGCCGATGCCCGTCGCACAGAACTTGCACCCGACCGGGCATCCGATCTGCGAGGACACGCACGCGGTGCGTCGGTCGGTGTCGATCGCGGGGATCATCACGCACTCGGTCTGGCGGGCGGTGTTCGAGTACGGCATGTCCTGACCAACAATCGGCAAGCGATTGGAGTGATCTACACCCGCCTCGGCCGCTTCGACCTTGACGGCTTCGATGTCGTCGGGCCATTCGATCAGGAGCTTCTGCGTGCCGTCTGTCGCGAGCTGGTGTGCGACGGTCGGCCCAGACAAGAAACAGATCTCATTGCTCAGCAGCTCACGATCCCTGTTCGACAGGTTCGTCATCTGCATCGGATCAACAACGCCCTTCTCGTAGACCCACTCCATGATCTGCTTGGCGCGGAACTTGGGCAGCTTGTGCTGGGCGCACCAATCCTGGAAGGTTTCTTGGGTGAATGAGAAGAAATGGTTGGTCGGATGCTTCATGCGTGGTCAGTTCTCAGCCTTGGTGCCCGCCGGTGATGGTCAGCGGGACGGCGATCGCGCCGTAGTCTTGTTCGTTGATGGTGGGGGGCTCGACGACCACGCGTCGACCTTGGTGGTCGATGCCGTGGGATTCCATCAGGCGTTTGAGCGAGAGCGGGAGTCCGAACTCGATCGATTCTTCATACACATCGGCCAGATGCAGCGTTGCCCCGTGGTGTTCAACAAAGTGCTTGCAGATGTCAGAGACTAAGTCTTCGGGGGCCGAGGCACCCGCGGTGAGCATGATGCGTTCGTTGCCTGCGGAATACCAGTCTGGGTTGAGCCCGCTGACATCATCTATAAGGTGCCCCGGAGTGCCGATATTTTTGGATATCTCAGTCAGACGGACCGAGTTCGATGAGTTTTCCGAGCCCACGACAATTACCAGATCGCATTCCTTGGCGATCAGACGCACCGCGGCTTGGCGGTTGGTCGTGGCGTAGCAGATGTCCTCGGTGGGGGGCTCTTTGATTGTGGGGAAGGCGGCTTTGAGGGCCGAGATGATCTCGTTGGCGTCATCGACCGAGAGGGTTGTTTGAGTGAGATACACGAGCTTGTTCGGATCGTCAATCTGTAAGTTGGGGATATCCGCCGCGGATTCGACGACCTGTGTTTGGTTCGGTGCTTCGCCGAAGGTACCGACGATCTCCTGGTGGTCCTTGTGCCCGATCAGCAGGATCTGGAACCCCTGATTCGCGTAGCGGATCGCCCGTGAATGCACCTTGGTGACAAGTGGGCAGGTGGCGTCGATGGCTTGGAGGTTGCGTCGCTTGGCCTGATCGCGGATCGCCGGCGAAATCCCATGGGCCGAGAAAACGACGACGGAGCCCTCCGGGACTTCATCGAGGTCATCGACAAAGACCACGCCCTGATTGACGAACCGATCCACGATATGGCGGTTGTGCACAATCTCGTGGTACACATAGAGCGCTTGATCGGGCAAGATATCGAGGATCTGATCCACGACATCGATCGCCATACGGACACCCGCACAGAACCCTCTCGGATTGGCCAATATGATCTGCATCGCTTTGCACGCTCCGTGGTATACACCCAGTGACGGTTGATCCTAGCCCGCAGATCGTTCGTCTGGAGTGGATATGCGTTGCGGGGGGCCTAAACTCCCCACCGGGCATTTGAGATTCAAGATACGCAACCGATCCGAGAGGAAACGAATGACGCGTCAACTACCGACCCCCTTCGCACATCGAGCCAGGCGGCTCCCCGCCGCACTACTGATCGTCGGCTCGATCTTTGCCGGTTCAACTATCGCTCAGCCAGCAACCGAAGCTGTCGAACCCGTCGAAACAAGGCTCAATACGCTCGATGAGAAGATCGAGTACGCCGAGAACACGATGCGCCGCTTCGGGCTCGCCAAGGCTCCAAAGAAAACCCCCGGCACCTTCCGGCTAACCACCTACAACATCGAGAACCTGTTCGATGATCTCGATGATCCATCGCTCACGGGCAGAAACGATGATGCCGATGAGACCAAACCAGAACACCAGCGAGCAGCAGTTGCCCGGGCGATCCGCAAGCTCGACTCCGATGTCATCTGCATGCAAGAAATCGAATCGATCGATGCGATGCTCTGGTTCCGCGATGAGTACCTCGCGGATATGGGCTACGAGCATGTGATCTCGCTCGACGCGGGCAACTCGCGTGGTATCGAGAACGCCGTGCTCTCACGCTTCCCGCTCTCGAACCCGCAGCAATGGATCGGCAAGGAACTCGGCGGCGTGCACCCAGAGAAGTATGGCAACAACAAAAACTACTACGCTGGTGAGCCTGTTGCATTCCGTCGATCGCCGCTCAAGGTTGATGTGCAGATCCCGGCCAGCGAAGGCCAGGACTCTTGGACGCTCTCGCTGTTCGTGCTCCATCACAAATCTGGATTCTACAGCCAGTACTGGCGCGAAGCCGAGGCACGGATGATCGCCAAGCTCGCCCACGAGATCGAGATGGAAAATCCGGGGCGTCCGGTGGTGCTGCTGGGTGATTTCAACGCCCAACAGAGCGATGAGAGCGTGCAGATCTACCTCCGGGACGGATTTCACAATATCTTTACAACCGACAAAGTGGACGATCCAGCGACCGTGACCCACGAGTCGGGTCGTCGGATCGACCTCATACTTGCAAATAAATCGGCCAGCGAGTACATTGTCGAGGATACCGCCTTCGTTTTGGGCACCGCTGCCCGTCCAGAAGGCATCGATTGGCGTTCGCTCAGCTCATTCGAGGGCTACGCTTCTGATCATTATCCGGTGTGTGTTGATGTGAAACGAGACTGACTCAATCAATGGCCATGCACTAGGCCAAGAACGCAAAGCCGCGGACAGCGAAGAACTGACTCTTCAAGGTAGGAAACGACTCTATGGATAACATCAAACCCTGGCAGATCATCCTGTTTGTCGTCGCGATCGCGGCCCTGAGCTTCTCG
>Ga0209344_10001839_pt1 | contig 25763 bp, 22 predicted proteins | sample Cruoilmetagenom6_FD_187293 | JGI IMG/M metagenome (GOLD analysis project Ga0209344, IMG submission 187293) | Oil polluted marine microbial communities from Coal Oil Point, Santa Barbara, California, USA - Santa Barbara Oil Seep Sample 6 (SPAdes)... | ecosystem: Environmental > Aquatic > Marine... | reverse complement strand
AACACCCTATCTAAATAACTAGTTTAATTAATTTTTGTTGACGCATTTAATTTTAACTTAAACTATTTTATATATGAAACACCTATTTAGAACAGTGGTTTTATTTTTAACACTGTTAATGACAATTTTTGGTTGCCAACAAGAGGATCTTAATGAATCTCAACAATCTAGCATTGAAAACGGCGCAAATAGCCTTATTAGGGTTGGAACGCTAAAGGATTTTAAAAATTTAAACCAATATATCTCTAAAGATATTATTGATGTTTACAATTCGTCCTTACAATTCAGGACAGCTACTGAAGACACTAATGGGTTTACAATCATAGGCGACGAAATCACACAAGTCACAACAGATAGTTTGACTACATTTACACTAAAAATTGTTAAAGATAATCAGCCACCAAATTCATTTAGTAATTTGATTATTAGTTTTGGTTTAGATAATTCTAACTCTGCATTTATAATTAACTATTATCCAACAGAAAATTATATGTCTAGTATAGAGAGTAACCCTCAAGCTGTATTTGAAGGTCAGGTCAGTTCTGAATATATTGATTACAATGAAGATTTAAATGGTCTCTTAGGTTTAAATAGATTATCTTGTTGGTATATAGCTGCAACATTTTGTAATTGGGGAGGTGAAGAGCACTTAGCAGGAGGCAACTGTACTGAAGCTTTTATGTATTCAGGTTCTCAAAAGGTATGCGTCGGTAGTTCAGAATACCAACCAGAACGAGACAACTCATTAGGAGGAGGAGGAGGAGGAGAAGAGACCTCATCAATACCTTCAACCAACCCAAAAGTAGTAGAACCTTGTGAGATTAGCAGTAATAATATAAGCGGTAATAGTATAAACCTTACTGAGCTTGGTTGTGATGAAAACACCTCAACTATTTTGATAGTCGATGAAGAAGATCCTGACTGTATAAAGCTTAAAAATCTTACTGAAAATCCAATAATTAAAACGAGACTTAAACAATTAAAGGATGACAATTTAATAGTTGAAAAAGGTTTTAAAATTACCAAGAATCACATTGCTGGTGAATATCAACCAAGTCCTATCTTAGAAAATAATAATGGAACAAATCATATTAATATTGAGGTTAATCCGTATATAGCAGCTATTGCTCATACTCATACAAATAATGTGTTTTTCAAAATGTTTTCTGCTCCAGATATTCTTAAAATGGCAGAAATGGCATATAAGGTACAAAGTAATAGTGACACAACGGTTTTATTAACCGAAATTACGCATATGTTAGTTTTTAAAAATGACACTGGAGAATTTAAAACCTATGCTTTACGCTTTGATGATTTAGAGAGTGTTCTTGCTTTACAAAATATAAGAAATAATAAAAAGAAGCGTAAAAGATTTGAAAAGAAACTAAGGAATGATTATGAAAGTAATGTTAATCCAGTAACTTATGCCTATGAGACCGACATATATATACAACAGCGACATTTGTTTAGCTATCTTAATAATTATAATTTAAATATTTCATTATATGAAGCCAATTATGATGCTTATGGTCATGTAGATACTTGGCAACGCATTAATGAAAATGACCTTCAAAAAGAACCTTGTGACTAATAAAAAATATAGTAAAATGAAAAATATAATAATACTAATAGCTATAATAACCGTCTTTTCTTGCAAAGCACAAACTATCATTAAATCTTTAAATGGAGATGGTTCTTGCCCTCCTTATAATAGTAATTGTTATGAAAAAGATGTCAATAATGAATTTGGTAAGTTTGAAGGTAATTGGGTATACCAAAATAATAATACCGAAATCACTCTTAAACTAAAAAAAGAAGAACACTATCAAATTTCTAGTAATGCTAATTATGAGGATTTACTAGTAGGCGAATACCAATTCATAGAGAGTGGTATTGAAAAAGTAAATACTCTAGCAGATTTTGACAATCCGTTTCTTTCTGGTTACGACCATAGAATTAGTGGAGGTGTTTTTGTTCATCAACTGCCTCAGTATTGTGTTGACAATAGTGCTTTATCTGAAATTAAAATAGAATTAATGATTGAAAACCCAAACGATGATGATATTGAAGGTCGACTAATTTTACGCTATGTCAATGACAATGGTATTGAAAAATTAGAGGTCTGCCTTTATGACTATACGACTTTGGCAGAAAATACTAATGCTAAATTTGATATTCCTGATGGTTATTATGTGTTTATTAAGCAATAGCTTTTACTAAATGAAAAATACAATTATATTTATGTTAATAATAACTGTACTTTCTTGTAAGGCACAATCCATAATTGTACCAATTGGAAGCGGTCAACATTTTGAAAAAACCTCTAATTATTATAAAAAAGACGTCAACAACGAATTTGAAAAATTTACGGGTGAATGGACATACCAAAATAGCACTACTGAAATCACTTTTAAATTGAAAAAAGAAGAGCATTACCAAACTTCTTCTGATTCTAATTATATGGATTTGTTAGTAGGTGAATATCAATACATAGAGAGTGGCATAGAAAAAATAAATACTTTGTCTGAATTCAATAATTCTTCTATTTCCGGATATCAACATAAAATAAGCGGTCGTGTTTTTGTACACCAATTACCTCAAAATTGCATTGATAATAGTAATATTCAAGAAATTAAAATTGAATTATCAATTCGCAACCCAACAAATCGCTTTATAGAAGGTCGAATCATTTTAAGATATATCAACGATAACGGTATTGAAAAGTTAGAAGCTTGTATTTCTGACTACACAACGTTATCAGATAATGCTGATGATAAGTTTGATATTCCTGATGGTTATTATGTATTTACGAAGCAATAATTTAAATCATTCAATATTTAAAAACAAAAACCCCTTTCCGTTTATACGAAAAGGGGTTTTAGATATTATTTGATTTCCTTACCATCTTTATCAATAAAATGGTATTCAAGATATGTGTAAGCATCTCTAGGTAAAACTTTTACCCATTTTTTGTGTTCTAAAAACCACTTAGAACGTACTGATGGAAACCCTTTGGTTATAAAGGCTGCTATAAATGGATGCGCATTTAAGGTTATCTTTTTATAGTCTTTTTTGATGAGTCTCTCTAGGTCTTGAGTAATACGTTGAATCACTTTAATTGGCGCTTCAATTTCTTCACCTGCAATACCGTTTGGATTGTCTTCTTTTGTTTTAATGTTGCGTTCTGGGCGAACACGTTGTCTGGTAATTTGTATTAAACCAAACTTACTAGGTGGCAAAATCTTATGTTTTGCCTTATCATCATTCATTTCGTCACGAAGATGATTGTACAATTTTTTTCGATTCTCTGCTTTTCCCATATCAATAAAATCGACTACGATAATTCCTCCCATATCACGTAAACGCAACTGACGAGCAATTTCTGAAGCAGAAATTAAATTGACTTCTAAAGCAGTGTCTTCTTGATTTTTTTCTTTGTTAGATCGATTACCACTATTGACATCAACTACATGCATCGCTTCGGTATGTTCAATAACCAAATAGGCTCCTTTTGCCATGGAGACTGTGCGACCGAAAGATGTTTTTATTTGTCGTTCAATACCATACTTTTCATAAAGTGGTACGCCATTTTTATACAGCTTCACAATTGATTCTTTAGCAGGTGCAATGAGTTGCACGTAATCTTTAATCTGTGCATAAAGCACTTCGTCATCTACTGTAATGCTTGAGAATGAATCATCAAAAATGTCTCTTAAAATTGAAGAGGCTTTATTCATTTCACTCAATACCTTACTAGGATGATGTGCTTTATTTAATTTTCTACACATTGCTGTCCATCTATTCAGCAAATTCTGTAAATCTTTGTCGAGTTCGGCAACTTTTTTGCCTTCTGCGACCGTACGAATTATAACTCCAAAACCTTTAGGTGTTATGCTTCTTACCAAACGTTTTAAACGTTCTTTTTCTTCTTTAGACTCAATCTTTTGAGAGATTGAAATACGATCAGAAAATGGCACGAGAACAATGTAACGACCAGCAATTGATAACTCACTACTAATGCGAGGTCCTTTGGTTGAAATAGGTTCTTTTACAATTTGTACTAATAGAGATTGATTTGATTTTAAAACGTTAGCAATGCTTCCGTTTTTATCAATATCTTTCTCAAACTGAAAATTTTTCAGTAAAAAATCGGTATGTCTACCTGCGCTTACACGTTTAACGAATTTTAAAAGAGAAGGTAATTTTGGACCTAAATCATGATAATGCAAAAACGCATCTTTTTCATAACCTACATTTACAAATGCAGCATTTAGACCAGGAACAGCTTTGCGTATTTTGGCAATAAATATATCACCAACAGCAAAGTTGTTATCATCTTCATCTTTGTGTAACTCGATAAGTTTTCCATCTTTTAATAAGGCAAAATCAACAATATCAGAACTCGATCTTATAATCAATTCTTTTTCCATGTTGTTAATTTTAATCTATTTTGATTCATTTCAAAACAGATGGATTTTATTTTGACACAGGATGTTAAATCCAGTAAACTCATGCATTGCTAAGGTATAAGCAATGAAAACTCATGAATTTTATATCAAAGAACGTTGTTTTTTAAAATTGAAAAAGTAGTTATAAAACTACTTTTTCAATTTATTTCTTTTTGTGACGATTAGCGCGTCTACGTTTCTTACGCTTGTGCGTCGCTACCTTGTGCCTTTTTCTTTTTTTACCACTTGGCATAAATAAGTTTTTTTAAATTAATGTTTCCTTTAAATGTTTTAGTTGACCTCAACATTGGTCTTAACACCTTCTACGAATACTTTTGCAGGTTTAAATGCAGGAATATTGTGTGCTGGTATCTTTATTGTTGTATTTTTTGAAATGTTACGTCCAGTTTTTTCTGCTCTTGTCTTAACGATAAAACTTCCGAAACCTCTTAGGTAAACATTATCTCCACCTTCTAATGAAGATTTAACTTCTTCCATAAAAGTTTCAACTGTTGCTTGAACATCTCCTTTTTCAATTCCTAATTTATCAGAAATTTTAGCTACTATATCAGCTTTTGTCATTGTTATTAATTTTTAGGGTTATCTATTAATTATAAGGGATGCAAATATAGGTAATTTAATTTCAATATTTCAAGCGTAATTAATTAAAATTTAACCTTATAAAGATTTATTTTTGTCAGAATTATAAAATACAAATGGATTTTAAGAAAGTTTTAACTAATTGGTATTCAATAAACAAGAGAGAACTCCCGTGGAGAAACACTAAAAATCCCTATCATATCTGGTTGTCTGAAATAATCATGCAACAAACTCAAATTAAGCAAGGATTACCATATTATGAAGCTTTTGTTACCAATTATCCAACAGTTTTTGACCTTGCAAATGCTCAAGAACAAGACATTTTGAAACTTTGGCAAGGACTCGGTTACTATTCTAGAGCTCGAAATTTGCATGCCTCAGCAAAATATGTTGCCAATGAATTAAAAGGCGTGTTTCCTTTATCCTATTCAGGTCTTATAAAACTAAAAGGTGTTGGTGATTATACAGCAAGTGCTATCGCTTCAATTTGTTTTGATGAACCCACAGCTGTTGTGGATGGAAATGTATATCGTGTATTATCTCGTTATTTTGGAATTGACACTCCTATTAATTCTACTCAAGGCAATAAAGAGTTTAAAAAATTAGCTACATCTTTAATTGATTCTAAAAATCCTGGTGACTATAATCAGGCTTTGATGGAGTTTGGCGCCACGCAATGCAAGCCTAAAAATCCGTATTGTCTGGCATGTCCTTTAAAGGATAGCTGTGTAGCACTTCAAAAAGGAAGTATTGAAAGCCTTCCGGTAAAATTGAAGAAAACTAAAGTGACCAAAAAACATTTTAATTTTTTAGTCCTTATATCTTCAGATAAACGAACGTTATTTGAAAAAAGAAGTTCAAAAGGTATTTGGCTAAATCTGTATCAGTTTCCTTTAATTGAAACAACACAAGAACTTCCTTTAGCAAATTTTAAAACGCATCCTAAAATCATTTCCTATTTTAAAGACATAAAATTCGAATACAGCTTATATAACACGAAAGAGCTTATACATAAACTATCCCATCAACATTTGTACACAAAATTCTGGATTATTGAAGTTGATGAATTACCTAAACGAGGCATTCCCATTTCCGAATTAAAATCCTATCCTACTCCAATTGTGATTGGCAATTTTATTGAGGAATTTAATTTCCCTACATAAAGAACTCACAAATTTTTCATACTTTTAATACTACCATTTCAAATTGTGTAATTTTGTAATCTCAAACAAGAAACAACTATGTCAGGAACATTAAATAAAGTGATGCTAATTGGGCATTTAGGTGATGAAGTGAAAATGCATTATTTTGATGGTGGAAATTGTGTTGGTCGTTTTCCATTAGCAACTAATGAAACTTACACAAACAAACAAACCAACGAACGTGTAACAAATACAGAGTGGCATAATATAGTGGTAAGAAATAAAGCTGCTGAAATATGTGAAAAATACCTTTCTAAAGGTGACAAGGTATATATTGAAGGTCGATTAAAAACCAGAAAATGGCAAGATGACAAAGGAAATGACCGTTATTCAACTGAAATACAATGTACTGATTTCACGTTTTTATCAAATAAAAATGAAATGTCAACTGGCAATGTTAGTCAGCAACCTGTATCTAATCAAACGTCAACAAATACAACTTCACAACCAATTGCTGAAGACAATGATGACTTACCATTTTAATTAAAGATTTTTATTTTGGATCCTGAACCCTCGTGTTTAATATTATTACTACTCTCCGGAAATTCAGCATTGATTCTCGGACTATTACTACTTGTAATTTTACTGTTTTGTTCTGCATTGATTTCTGGTGTTGAAGTGGCTTTGTTTTCATTAACAAAATCTGATATCGATACAGGTTTAAATAAACAACCAAAGGCTTTTTCAATTATCTCCAAACTTTTAGAACGCCCTAAGAAACTCCTCGCAACAATATTGGTTGCTAATAATTTTATCAATATTGGAATTGTAATTCTCTTTGCTTATTTAGGAGAGTCACTGTTCTATACGATTGAAGCTGCCTGGATGCGCTTTCTTTTAGAGGTTGTAGTAATTACCTTCTTAATTTTATTATTTGGAGAAATTATTCCTAAAATTTACGCGAGTAGAAATCGTGTTAAATTTTCAACATTTATGGCTATCCCTCTCAAAATACTAGATTTTATTTTTTCACCTGTAAGTTTACCAATGCGATTTGTAACATTAACTATTCACAATAGCCTAGGAAAACAAAAATCTAATATTAGTGTCGATCAATTATCTCAAGCCTTAGAATTGACATCAAATAGCGACACCACAGTGGAAGAGCATAAAATTTTACAAGGCATTGTGTCTTTTGGAAATACAGACACAAAACAAGTGATGCGACCACGAATGGACATTTTTGCACTTAATGAAGATCAAAAATTCAGTGAGGTTATTCACGAAATCACAAAAAACGGTTATTCCAGAATTCCTGTTTATAAAGACAATATCGATACTGTAACAGGTATTTTATATGTGAAAGATTTATTACCTCATATTGATCGGAAAGAATTTAATTGGACAGGATTACTTCGTGAACCATTCTTTGTGCCTGAAAACAAAAAGTTAGATGATTTAATGGTTGATTTTCAAAACAAAAAAGTTCATTTAGCTGTAGTTGTTGATGAATACGGTGGAACATCTGGATTAGTGTCTCTAGAAGATGTTATTGAAGAAATTGTTGGTGACATTAGCGATGAATTTGACGACGACGACGTGATATACACTAAAATAGACAATAATAATTTTACGTTTGAAGGAAAAACAACCTTAAAAGATTTTTATAAAATTATTGACATTGAAGACGAGTCGGTGTTTGAAGACCACAAAGGTGAAGCCGAAACTATTGCTGGTTTTATATTAGAAGTCTCTGGAATATTCCCAAGACTGAAAAGTAAAATAAATTTTAAAAATTACGTTTTCACTATTGAAGCTATTGAGAAAAAACGCATCAAAGACATTAAGTTTACTATTTTAAACAAATAAAACAGTATCTGTATTCGTTTAGTACTATCTGAATAAATCAACTATGAGAAAGTTACTATTATTATCTATTATTATATCGTGTATTGCTTGTGGTAGTGATCCAATTCCGAAACCTAAAGCAATGTTACGTTTAGAATATCCACAACCAACATATAAAAAGGTCGATATTCCTTTGCCATTTACTTTTGAAAAAAACGAATTAGCAGATCCCATTTCTAACATTAAATTAGATGGCGTAAACAATCTTTATGGTGTAAACATCAACTACCCAAAATTAAAAGGAACGGTTTATCTAACTTATAAAAAAGTTGAAAACAACAACCTTACAAATTTACTAAGAGATGCTCAAAACCTTACTCAAAAGCACACTATGAAAGCTGACGAAATAGAAGGTGATATTTATGAAAACCCTAAAAACAATGTCTTCGGAATGTTTTATGAAGTTGGTGGAAATGCAGCTTCACAATCTCAATTTTATGTAACAGATAGCACCAATCACTTTCTGGTTGGTTCACTTTACTTTTACGCTAAACCAAATTACGATTCTATTTATCCTGCCGCAGTATATCTAAAAAACGACATCAAGCACATTATGGAAACCATTGAATGGAAAACGAAATAGACTACTTTTTCTTCTGATAGATATTAATAAGATTTTGAGTTGAATCATCATGTGAATTAGAAACATTGGTATCTACCAATTCTTTTAAAATTGTATTTGCTAATTGTTTTCCAAGTTCAACCCCAAATTGATCGTAGCTAAAGATATTCCAAACAATACCTTGCACAAAAATCTTATGCTCATACATTGCAATTAGTTTTCCTAAACTTTCTGGAGTTAACTTATCGATCAAAAATGTTGTTGTAGGCTTGTTGCCTTCAAATATTTTAAAAGGTGTTAGTTCTTTTATTTTTTCTTCTGAAAGTCCTTGTGATTTTAATTCTTCAACAACTACAGATTCAGATTTACCATTCATTAAAGCTTCAGTCTGAGCAAAAAAGTTTGACATCAATTTATCTTGATGATCTTGATTTCCATGTAATGCTTTAGCAAATCCAATGAATTCTGCTGGTATTAATTTAGTGCCTTGATGAATCAATTGAAAGAAAGCATGTTGAGAATTTGTTCCTGGTTCTCCCCAAATAATAGTTCCTGTTTGATAGTTTATTTTGTTTCCATTTCTATCAACACTTTTACCATTACTTTCCATAATGCCTTGCTGAAGATACGTCGCAAACTGATTCAAGTATTGCGAATAAGGAATTACGGCTTCACTTTCAGCTTTAAAAAAGTTGTTATACCACACACTTAAAAGTGCTGTAATAACAGGAATATTTTTATCAAAATCTTCTGTTTGAAAATGTTCATCCATTTTGTGAGCACCTAAAAGTAGGTTGTCAAAGTTTTTAAATCCAACTGCTAAACTAATTGACAAACCAACAGCACTCCAAAGAGAAAATCGTCCTCCAACCCAGTTCCACATTGGAAAAATATTATTAGCATCAATACCAAACTCTTTTACTTTTTCAATATTGGTTGAAACTGCAACAAAATGTTTTGAAACTGCTTCTTTCGGAGCACTTTTCAAAAACCACTCTCTTAAAGTATTCGCATTTGATAAGGTTTCTTGAGTCGTAAATGTTTTAGAAACGATGACAAAAAGTGTCGTTTCAGGATTTAAGTTTTTAATAACTTCATTCACATGATCACCATCAACATTACTCACAAAGTGCGTTGTCAATTGATTTTTATAATACGCTAAAGCATCAACTACCATTGCAGGACCTAAATCTGAACCACCAATTCCGATGTTTACAACATCAGTAAATGCTTTACCTGTATAACTTTTTAAGTCGCCGTTAATAACCTTATTAGAGAAGTCTTTAATTTTATTTTTAACTTCATAAATTTCAGGCATTACATTCTTTCCGTTTACCTTAACTTCAGCAGTTTCAGGATTACGCAAAGCTGTATGTAATACTTCACGTCCTTCAGTTTGATTAATCGCATCGCCACCAAAGTATTTATTCATGGCATCTTTTAAATCCACTTCATTTGCTAATTCTACAAGTAAATCTAAAGTCTCTTTAGAAATACGATGTTTTGAATAATCAACATAAAAATCTTCCCATTGAATTGTCATTTCATTGGCTCTATTGTTATGCTTTGCAAATAATTCTTTTAAGTGTGAATCTTCAATGGTCTTAAAATGTGCTTGTAATTTAGACCAAGCATTCGTTGTTGTTGGGTTGATTGTTTTTAATGCCATTATTGAATTTGTGAAATTGAATCTTTTTCGATATTAATTTGAGGTTCATTAACGCTATCTTTAAATTGTATAGCGTCTAATTTTGTTTTTATAGGTTCTATAAACTCTAGATACCTTACTTTTAAACTATCTGAAATAGGTTTAGCTTCAGGTAATTTTTCTCTTAAAGGATCTACTTGTCTTCCATTTTTCCAGAAACGATAACATACATGAGGACCACCAGTGTTTCCTGTCATGCCTATCCAACCAATCACATCGCCTTGCTTAACAAAATCACCTTTTTTAACATTTTGAGCTTTCATGTGCAAATATTGCGTGCTATACGTTGCATTATGCCGAATCTTAACATATTTTCCGTTACCACCTCTTCTAGTGGATTCAGTCACAGTTCCACTTGCAGTTGCCAATATTGGTGTTCCTATTGCAGCTGCAAAGTCGGTTCCTTTATGAGGCCTTAATTTATAACCATAATAAGCAATACGACGATTTAGATTATAGCGTGATGAAATTCTGCTAAACTGAACTGGAGCTTTTAAAAATGCTCTTCTTAAGTTTTTAGCCTCTTCATTAAAGTAATCAATAATCCCTTTAATAGAATCTGTTTCAAATTGAAACGCATAAAAAGGTTGTTTTTTATGTTCAAAATATACAGCTTTAATGTCATGCACGCCTACATAAATTGAGTCGTCTATATACTTGTCTGTATACATCACTTTAAATTTATCTCCTTTTTGAAGTCTTCTAAAATCAATTGTCCAAGCATAAATTTCGTCAGCCATTTTATAGGCTAATCTAGGACTTAGTCCTTCTTCTATCATTAATTGCGAAATCCCCATCCCATCAGGAATAATTCCTGATGCAGTTTTCTCAACGTATTTAATAGGCTTTCTTTTGGTATATGCATGAATAGAATCCGCAAAATTAACAACAACATAATCTATACTATTAGGTTGATAAATAAAACATTGTGGTGTTTGCAAGGAATCATTTGTACATAGCAAGGTATAAGGCTTACCTATATGTAAATTTCTAATATCAAAGCTATCTTTTGCTTTTTCAGCAATATTAAAAATTTTAGGATAGCCAATATTATTACGTTCAAGGATTTCACCAAAGCTATCTCCTTTTCTTATCGTATCTCTTTTTACGATGTAGTCATCAAGGACAAAACCAAATTCTTTTATTGGTTTTGGCTCTAATTCTACTAATGTTTGTATATCTGTTGTCTCTACTTTTTTATCGTCATCTTTACAGGACCATAAACCAATACAGATAAAAAGTGCTATTAATAATTGTTTTGGTTGCATTAATTAATTCTATATATTTTCTCCCCAATTTTTTAACTCATCTTCACTCCAAAGTTCTGGAAAAAAAATGCGTTTTTGGTATTTAGGATGCATGTATTTTTTCCAATCACTTCCACCTGTTGCTTCTCCATCTCCAGTTCCACTTTCAATATAGTGTTTAGCTGCGTTGTAGTGTGCTATTACCCAAGTGATATTGACGGTGTAATCATAATGTCGCATAGCTTTTACTAAATCTTTATTTTCTTGATCTTCTTTTGGAAGTTCTTTAAAACGAGACCATAAATTTTTGGTATTATAAGTTTGCATAAAACGAATAAAATCACCTTTATAGCGTTTTTCAAAATTCACTAAGAGTGTTGATTTCTTTCCTGTTTTATAGTCTTTTCCTGCTGCTTGCCAATACAAATGTTCAAAAGCATGCTCAAAAGGTGTATTTCTATCTATGGTTTTTCTAAATCTGAAATCGATAAGATTAATAAGCTCAGTCGATGCAAACTCAATCATTCTGTATTGCGCACTTTGAAAACCACTTGCAGGAGTTAAGGTGTAGCGGAATTTCATGTATTGTTCAATTTCCATACCATGTTGCATAATATTGAAAGAGGTTGTGAGCATATCAAAATAACGACTAATACGCATCAATTTATCTTCAAAATATTTTGCATCTAAATCTTCTTTTTCAGCTACTTGTTGAATTTCCCAAAGAATCATTTTAAAAATCAACTCATTAATTTGATGATAGGCAATAAATACCATCTCATCAGGAAGTGTTGTGCGTTGTATCTGAAGATTTAACAAGGCATCTGTTTGAATATAGTCCCAATATGTAATTGGCTTACTATAAAGCAAGCCATATAAATGATCATCAGTATCCTGATCAATTTTTGTGTATTTCTCTTGAATTTGTTTGATGATATCATCAAACTTATGTAAATCGTCCATATTACTTAGTCAAATTGAATTTGAAACGAATGTTTCAATCCTTTAAATGCTTCCAGATTAGCCTGAAGTGATCCTACTGCTAAATCTGCTTTAATCTTTAAAGGAATTTTATTGTTATCTGCACTAACCCAAAGGGTTAAACTTTCTTGTTCTTTAAAAACACGACCTGCCATTACGTAAGGTCTAAACTTTAATGTTTTTATTTTACCAAATTCAGTCTCTATCGTTTCTCTTCCTAAAAACTTTAATTTGAAGTTATAGTTTTCTTCATCAAAAAACATATTAAGGGCAACGATTTCTCCTTCCTTTATGCTTTCAGTATCATAATTATTACGAAGGTAATAAAAAGCTGAAACCATATCTTGAACATCTTTTTCGGTCGCGATGGTTTTTCTTGTTTTATGTTTTTTATTTTCGACTAAAGCCTCTTGTTTTTGGTGGTCAAAATCGATTTCAATGTCTTTGGTATGTCCACCTTCATCAATTTTTCTAATGAATTTATGAGGCATTCCAGTTTCTTTATCAATAAAACTTTCGTACCTATCTTTTACTTTAAAAACCCATTTGATAGCTCCTGTTGTCCAACCTTTACCAACAACGTGATATACAGGCCTTCCATTTATACTAGATTCTTTAACTTCTAGAGTTGCATTTCCAGCTTTGAAAAAATTACTATAACTCATTTCAAACTTAAACCATTCTCCTTCTTGAAATGCAGAATTCTTTTGAGCAAAAGTTATTTGCATCCCAAATATAAGGCCTATAATAAGTAGTATGTTTTTCATTTTTGACATAATTGTAAAGTAACTTTAAAACAACGTTTTGTTATTTAGTTAGAATAATTACAATTACTGTTCCAAAAATAAAAAAAAACTCGAGACCAATAGTAAATTTAGCTGTTATAGTTGTGTTAGAATTTTGTTTAAAAAAAGACCTAAGACCGCTCTGTTTTTAGAACCAAGAATAAAGACTGTTTCGTACTAACTGATAAACTTATGTGATAAACTCATATTTTCCGACTTAAAACTACTTCTAAAAAGTTTCTTTCTAATTGAAATGAAGAATCTCTTTTCAATTTTAACATTTTGAACACATAGATTATTTACTATCACTAAGTTTCAAGAGTTTTTTAAATAATAAAATGAAAAATTGTTAAAATTGAACTTAAAACATACATGCAATTACGGTTTTTCCGCACTTCTTAAATATAGCTATAAACACGAGCATGATTTATGGATAATAAACTTACTAACAACACATTATGGTAAAATTTAACATAAACAATTTTCTATATTTCTTTTTTTTTGTAGATTTGACTTGTTAAAGATGACATATTAAGTTTCTTACAAGGCAACAACATACAGTAATCTTTAACACATTAGATTGATCTAAAAAACCAGCGTTGGTTTTATTTTTTATGACCTTGTAGCCTTGTATATTTTTGCCTTGTTATTGCCTTGTGATTTTTAAAAGCCTTGTTAATTTATTTAATATTAACCAACCTGTGTTAATACTTAAACATAGGTTTAAATTTTAGAAATTATGAAATATCTTAAAATTCCGTTCACACTTTTCTGCCTCTTGTTTTTAATGAGTGCCACTAAATACCATAAATCTTTTAATTATGACAATTGTTATAATGATTTTGATGAAACCATGAATCAATTAGCTGAAAATGATGATTTACCAGAAGGTTTTGCGTATTCGTTTGCATCTGATAATTTAGACGAATGTATAAGTGGTATCAATGAAGCAGCAGCAATATATTGGATAAATCATTAAATTTTTTGGATGAATAAAATAATTATACTAATAGTATTACTTGTTTTTTCGTTGAGGTTCTCTCACTCTCAGCACGTATTGGTTGAATACAAAGCAATATCTAATGGAAAGCTTATTGAAAAACTTCCTGGTGAAAAAAACTCAGACGTTGTTGACGATTTAAATAAAACATTTGAGTTCGTTAATTATATGACTATGTATTTAAAAGCAAATAAATATGAATCAAGATATTGGGGAAACAACTCGATGAGTTCAGATTTAGATGGTAGATATATCAAATATGCAAATCAACTTGTTGAGGGTGACAGAATTTATCATACTGATTTAAAAAAAAGAATTAAATCAAAGTGGTTAAATTTTATTGATAAAGACTATATAATACAAGATTCAATATTAATAGATAATTGGACTCTCTATAAAGAAAATAAATATATTGATAAATATTTGTGTTATAAGGCAGAAACATTTTACGAAGTAAGCACAAAAAAAGGGATTGTTAAAAAACTCGTAGTAGCCTGGTATACAATAGATATCCCATACAGGCATGGCCCTAGGGGTTTTGCAAGCCTACCTGGTCTTATATTAGAACTTACAGATAAAAAAATCACTTTGGTAGCTAAAAAAATTCAATTTAAAAAGTTTAATAATGAGATAAGCCCTTTGCCTAAAGGAGAAATTATGACAAAGGATGAATTTAATGAATTATTGGAAGAAGCTGTCGCAAGTAAAAGAAATGAAAAGTATATTAGAAATTAGATAAATGTTTTTACTGAAACTAATTTTTCTGATTTTTGATGTTTTCAAAAGAATATTATAACTCATATGTTTTTACAACGTAATTTTCTTTTTTTTTTACTTGTTTTCAGTTGTAATTGTATAGCTCAAACAACAATTTTATCTGGCAAAGTAATTGATACATCAAAAACTTCATTAACTTATGCTAACATCTTAGCAATACCTGAAGCCGATGAACAGGATATTCGTTTTGCAATTACAGAAAATGATGGTACATATAAACTAGGATTATCAAAAAACCAAACTTATAAAATCACAGTTAGTTATTTAGGCTATACCTCACAAACTATTGAGCTTACAACCACAAAAGAAGATGTGGTTAAAAACTTCGTTTTGCTAGAAAACCCAAACCAACTCGATGAAGTCACATTAAATTACACACCTCCTGTATCTGTAAAAAAAGACACCATTATCTATAATGTAGATAGCTTTAAAACAGGTGAAGAACGCAAATTACGTGAAGTTCTTAAAAAATTACCTGGCGTAGAAGTCGATAGAGAAGGTAATGTGACTGTGCAAGGTAAAAAAGTTACCAAAGTATTAGTCGAAAACAAAACCTTTTTTACAGGAGATAGTAAATTAGCTGTTAATAATATACCTGCAGATGCAGTAGATACAATTGAAATTTTAGATAACTATAATGAGGTTGCCATGCTTAAAAATCTACAAGATTCTGAAGACATGGCAATGAACATCAAACTCAAAGAAGATAAAAAGAAATTTGCTTTTGGTGATGTAGAAGTTGGTGCTGGAATAAAAGACCGTTATCTTATTCATCCCAATTTGTTTTATTACAGCCCTAAAACCAATGTGAATTTTATTGGCGACTTAAATAATCAAGGCATAAAAAGCTTCACATTTAGAGATTATATAGAGTTTGAAGGTGGTTTTGGCAAACTCATGGACGATGCGAGTAGCTACTTTAGTTTGTATAATAGTGATTTTGCTCAGTACCTCAACAATCAAGATTATACAGCTAATACCAATCAATTTACTGCTTTAAATATTAGACAATCTATCAGTACTAAAACAGATGTGAGTGGTTATATTATTAGTTCTAATTCTAAAACAGACACGCAAAGCAGCACATTAAACGAATACCTCAACTTTAGCCAACCATTTATTGAAGATAGAACTGTAGCCAATCGTATTAATAATTTTTTTACGATTGCTAAATTAACTGTCGATTATGATCCAAGTTACGACGAAGATTTTGCCTATAATAGTTTTGTAAAACTCTCTAATAATGATAGTAATGGATTGATCACAACTAGTAATCCAACACAAAACAACACGATCAATACCGTTACAGATATTAAAGGACTTAATCTCAAACAAAATGTGAGTTATACTAGGAAACTATCTAAAAACCATACAGCAACATTAGAAGCGACTTATAGTTTTCAGAATGATAAACCGATTACAGAATGGTTGACTAATCAACAAATTTTACAAGGTTTGATTCCGTTAGAAAATGATGCTATTTACAATATTCTTCAAACCAAAACATCTAAATCACATACAGCAAATGCCATTATAAAAGACTATTGGGTACTCAATAATTTTAATCATATATATACTAGTGTTGGTGTCAATACTGCATTTACAAATTTTGAAAACCAAGACGTACAATTATTGAGTGATGGACGTATTAATAATTTTAATTCTGCTGGTTTCGGAAATGATTTTAGCTACGATTTTGTCAATACATTTATCGGATTGGAATACAAGTTTCAGATTGGTATTGCGACCTTTAAACCCATGTTATACTATAATTTTTACAATTGGAATACCAGACAATTTGATGAGCGTTTTTCTAATAGAAAAGCATTGTTATTGCCAAAATTTACAGCAAAGGTAGAATTCAATAATAGTGAAAAACTCAACTTTAGGTATCGGTTGAATGCACGATTTCCGAGTATTAATCGTTTGGCAAATAATTTTATACTGTCGAGTTTTAATAGTGTGTTTAAAGGTGACACCACTTTAGAAAACCAATTATACCACACAGCAAGTTTAAGCTACTATAAGTTTAGTTTATTTAAGAATCTTAACTTTAATATCAATACGAGTTTTAATAAACGTGTTCAAAGTTTGAAAACCGTTACTCAGTTACAAGGCATTGAGCAGTTTAACACGCAAATTCTATTTGATGAGCCAGAACATAGTTGGAATATTAGTAGCAGACTGTCAAAGAAAACCAACAAACTAAAATATAATATTAGTGCTCGATATAGTTATAATGATTTTTACCAAATCTTGAATGATGAGACGAACTTAAACATATCAAAAACAATAGCTTCTACATTGAGTATTGAAACCTCGTTTAAAAAACATCCTAATATTGAAATTGGTTATACCAAAGATTTTAATAGTTATAAATCAAGAGTAGGAGAAAACAACTTTGAGAATGACCGTTTTTTCATGAATTTGGAATATGACTTTTTAGATTTTATTTTTAAAGCAGATTATAGTTATGATGCCTATAACAACAAAGACGCGAACATAAAAAACACGTTTGATACTGCAAACGCATCTTTATTTTATAAAATTGAAGATAGTCCTTGGGGATTTGAAATTAACGCAACTAACTTATTTGATGTTACTTTTAAACAACAAAACTCATTTAATGATTTTCTAATAAGCGACAATAAAACCTTTATTCTTCCAAGAATTGTGATGTTTAAAGTGGCTTATAAGTTTTGATTTTTTTATAGTTGTACGTCATTCAGAACATTCCGAATATATTTGGAGTTGAAGAATCTACACCATAAACAAGTGTAGATTCTTCAGTTTATCCGACAATTGTCGGAATTCCTTCTGAAAGACAAATAGTCCATTTAAACTTATAATGTTCCTCTTTTAGCTTGTTCACGTTCAATGGACTCAAACAATGCTTTAAAGTTTCCTGCACCAAAACCTTGTGCTCCCATTCTCTGAATAATTTCAAAAAACAATGTTGGTCTGTCTTCTACTGGTTTAGTGAAAATTTGTAGCAAATAGCCTTCTTCATCAGCATCAACGAGAATAGACAGTTTTTGAAGCTCTTTGATATCTTCTTTCATCATGTCCATGTGCACTCCTAAACGTCTTGGGATATCATCGTAATAGGCTTGAGGAGGAGGCGGTAAAAACTCTACACCACGCGCTTTTAATTGAGCAACGGTTTTGATGATATCATCTGTTGCAACAGCGATGTGTTGCACACCTGAATCTTCATAAAAATCTAAATATTCTTCAATCTGTGATTTTTTAGCAGCTTTAGCAGGTTCGTTTATTGGAAATTTAATTCGACCATTTCCATTACTCATTACTTTACTCATAAGTGCTGAATATTCGGTATGAATTTGTTTATCATCAAAGGATAAGAAATTCACAAATCCCATCACATCTTCGTACCATTTTACCCAAGTATTCATTTGTCCCCAACCTACATTACCAACCATATGGTCAATGTATTTTAAACCTACTGGCTCAGGATTATAATCGGATTCCCATTTTGTAAAACCAGGCATAAATGTTCCTGTATAATTTTTACGTTCTACAAACATGTGAACGGTTTCACCATAGGTGTAAATTCCCGCACGAACAACTTCACCAAACTCATCTTTTTCAACAGTTGGTTCCATGTATGATTTTGCGCCTCTTTTGGTTGTTTCTTCGTAAGATTTTCTAGCATCATCAACCCAAAGTGCAACAACTTTAACACCATCACCATGTTTTACAATATGATCGTTGATTGGAGATTTGCTATTTAAAGGTGTTGTTAAAACCAGTCTGATTTTATCTTGCTTTAAAACATAGCTCACTGAATCTTTAGAACCTGTTTCTAAACCTTTGTATGCATACGATTGAAATCCGAATGCTGTTTTATAAAAATGTGCTGATTGTTTTGCATTACCAACGTAGAACTCTACATAATCTGTTCCTAATAGTGGTAAAAAATCTTGAGCGCCATCAAAGATTTTTTCTAATCCGTAGTTAACACTTTTTACTTCTTTTGCCATAATATTGTTGTTTATTTATTGATTCGCTACACTGTTACTTTTATAACGAACTCATTATACTTTGCTTATTTTCTTTTAGCCCTGATTGAGGCATTTGTTGGAGCTCTTTTTTTATAGATTATGCATCGTAGTACTGAATGACAATAAAAAAAAGCGACTGCCGAAAGCAGGAAACAGCTCCTAATAAATATTACATAACTTATTCTAACCAAGATTTATAATACGTTTCGTCTGCAATTTTCATAGCTTCCTCAGTGACCATTAAAGGTTTAAATGTATCGACCATAACCGCTAATTCTTCGGTTTTTACTTTGCCGATACTACGCTCTGTCGCTCCTGGATGTGGACCATGAGGAATACCAGCTGGATGCAACGAAATATGACCAGCTTCAATGTCATTACGACTCATAAAATCACCATCGACATAATATAATACCTCATCACTATCAATATTGCTGTGATTGTAAGGCGCAGGAATACTTTCGGGATGGTAATCATATAGACGTGGCACAAAACTACAAATCACAAAAGCATCTGTTTCGAAAGTTTGATGCACAGGAGGCGGCTGATGAATTCGACCTGTAATAGGCTCAAAATCGTGAATTGAAAATGCATAAGGATAGTTATAACCATCATAACCAACGACATCAAAAGGGTGTGATGCGTAAACCATTTCAAAAATATCATCCTGTTTTTTAACTTTCATTAAAAAATCTCCAGACTCATTATAGGTTTCTAATTCTTGTGGCTGGCGTAAATCACGCTCACAAAATGGCGCATGTTCTAATAATTGACCGAACCAATTTCTATAGCGTTTTGGTGTATAAACTGGTCGTCTTGATTCGACAATAAACAATCGATTATCTTCAGTGTCAAAATCTATTTTATAAATAATCCCTCTAGGAATTACTAAATAATCGCCATATTTAAAATCGAGATTACCAAGATGGGTTCTTAATTTCCCAGTACCTTTATGTATAAAAATCACCTCATCTGCATCTGTGTTTTTATAAAAATAATCTGTAGTTGATTGTTTAGGTGCTGCTAGAATAATGGTACAATCGCTATTGGTTAGTACTGCTTTTCTGCTATCGAGGAAATCATTTTCAGGCTTGACTTGAAACCCTCTCAATCTGTAAGATTGAATGCTGTTTTTCTTAGCAATTTTAGTTGCAACGCTGTATTGTTTTTTAATAGCTTTGACTTGTGTTGGTCGTTGTTCGTGGTATGAATTTGTTGACATTCCATCGAATCCAATAGTTCCAAACAATTGCTCGTAATACAAGCTACCATCTTCTTTTCTAAATTGTATATGTCGTTTATGTGGAATTTTCCCGAGTTTATGATAAAAAGGCATTTTTTTTAGTTTAAAAAGTTGATTTGATTATACGCTAACATGTATAAATAAATGTGTTTTAAAGGTACAAAAAATGCTAGCTTATTCAGGATTTCTCTTGATAAGAAATTTCAATAGAAGTAAAATATTTTGCCAGAATACTATCATAGTTTACAAATATCGATGATTTCAATAGAAAATAAAAGTATAATTAAAAAATTATGTAGAATATTTTCTATAATTAAAAAATTTTATTACATTTGTAGAACTAGGCATTAGTCTTTAGGTATTACAAGAAGTCTCCTTTAGCAAATGAATAGTATGTTGCAACAGAAACAAGTGCTTGTTTTTTTTTATAAAATGACTTCTTAAATTTTAGACTTCTTAAACACATTGTTTATTAACCAACTTATACAATTAAAGTTATAAGTTTAAAATTTAGAAATTATGAAAAAATTAATTTTAATATTTGCATTCTTATTTATATGTAATGTTACCAAAGGGCAATCTGTTAGTATTTGTAATGTTCAAGTAACAGATTTATCAATTTCTGGAGAGGTTGGATTTGGAGAAAACGGCTTAGACACAACTAAAGCGTGCATAACTATTAGTGGAACAGCTGATATTTGTGATGGGAATGGAAAAGTGATTGGCAAAGGACTCACCTTAACACTGAAATCTGATGGATGCAATCAAAACAGAATGAGTGATGCAAGTTCTTCTCCTAATGAGTTGTTTATGCCACTGGAATTGCTTGGAGAAGCACCTGAATTTCAAGGCAAAGAAATCCCAATTGTATATCCAAATCCGACCAACGGTATTTTTACTTTGAAAACTAAAACTCTTAATCTAAGAGAATCTATGACCATTATTTCTTTATCTAGTGGTAAAAAATTAAATGCTAAAATAGCAATCACAGACAAAGGCTATACTATTGATTTAACCGACTATCCTAGTGGGACATATGTGCTAAAATATACTAAAGATGGTTTTGAATTTTCTCAAAAAATAATTAAAAAATAGCATCTTTTATTTTACACTAAATTAATGGGATTATCTGTATGAATTCACGTGTAGTACATATCCTATGTATGATGGTTTTTACTTATAGTTGTTATGCTAGGATATTAAGCAAATTATAATTCCATAAATTGACTTCTTAAACTTTAGACTTCTTAAACACATTGTTATTAACCAACTTATACAATTAAAGATATAAGTTTAAAATTTTAAAATCATGAAAAAATTAATATTTATACTATGCGTATCATTATTTATTGCTAACGCCTTTGCGGTAGAAACAGAAAGTGAGATTAAAGAGTCAAAAACTATCGAATTTGTAAGTAATTCTAATAAAGCTTTTTTTGCTAGAATGTGCTGTAGAAGAACCGTTAGAAATGCAGAAGGCGAATCATGGACTGCAAGAAGATGTGTAACTCACGAAGATGGTCATATTGCAATGGGTAGAGCATGCGAAATGGCTGCTCATGATGCTAACAAAGCAATGCAGCAAGCTTCCTCTTACACTTTGACTAAAGTTGATTAGGTATAAAATAATAACTGTTTTTAATTAAAAAATAATCAAATGTTTTCCATCAAAAAATCAAAAAGTAACCAAATCTTAAGTTTTATTTTAATTATTTTCTTGATAAACGTTTCATTTTCGCAGAACGAAACGCTCGAAGTAGATTATGGCTCTGTTTTATTAGACGAAATCGATGACTATGGTTCCTTCAATTTTTTTGATGGAAAACTAATTACCAATGGTATTAAAAGTGTGTATTCAATTACAATAAAAGACACGATTGTAGATACAGAATATTTTGGATATATAGACAGTTCCGAATTTAAATTTTCGAATTCATTTTATAAAGGTTCTTTAAAAGATCAAGTTATATATTATCGAGAAAAACGCGGTTTAGAACGACCTAAACTAATAAAAGACAATTATAGGATAGATTGGAAGTTGGTAGATGAGTACATTAGTGTTCTTGGTTATCGCTGTCAAAAGGCAGTTTGTAAATTTAGAGGCAGATCTTATGAAGCTTTTTTCACTTCTGAAATCCCATACAATGATGGTCCTTATAAATTTGATGGATTGCCTGGATTAGTTTTAAAAGTAAAATCTTTAGATGGAGCTCTCGAAATAAAAGCTAAAATGATAACGAATGTAGAAGAAGAGGTACCAAACAATCCATACGATGGCCTCGAACATACCATAAGCTTTGACGATTATAAAAAGTTATACAAAAAGTACTTTAATAATATGACAGGCTATAGAGCTGATATCGATTCTGAAATTTTCGTACCTAACAGATATATAGAATTTCTAGTTGATGAATAAGTCTCTATCTTTATTGAAAAAAAGAAAAACTATGAACTTATATGTCTTCATAGTTTTTTTTCTTTTTGTAATTACAAATTTAGTTTCCCAAACTATAAAAGGCACTGTTAATGATAGTCTGGGACATCCTATTTTTGCAAATATTTTAATAAAAAAAGATAGAACTACCAAAAGTGTATTACAATATACTGTTACTGATGATAACGGGAAATTCAACTTATCCTTAAATCAACCATTAGATTCATTAACTATTGAGGTTAGTTCATTAGGATATCAAACTCAATACCAATCGATCAATATTTCAACATCTAATAAGCAAAAATATGCTTTTGACTTTGTTTTAAAGGACAAACGCAATCAACTAAATGAAGTTGTTTTAAAAACAAATACACGCATTCAAATAAAAAACGATACCACAACCTACAATCCTAATGCATTTAAGGATGGCACTGAAAGAACCGTTGAGGATTTATTAAAAAAACTACCAGGAATTGAAGTTAAAGCGAATGGAGAAATAAAATTTAAAGGAAAGAGTATAAAAAAATTAATGCTCGATGGTGATGATTTATTCGGAAGCAACTACACCTTAGGCTCAAGAAATATTAATGTTGATATCATAGATAAAATACAAGGATTAGATAATTTTGAAGACTACGCCTTGCTTAAAGGTTTACAAGATTCTGAAGATGTAGCTTTAAACATTGTTCTAAAAAAAGGTAAAACAGATTTTTCTGGAAATACAAACTTAAACTATGGCATAGAAAACAGATGGGATTTATACGCCTCAGAACTTCTTGTTAACAACAAAGTAAAAGCTTTCACTTTGTTTTCGTACAACAATACTGGTAGTAATAAGTCAATCTATAATCTGAATTCAGAACTATTGATTCAGAATATAGACAAGAATCGTCTAGAAGCCAAATCAATTTTAACTGAAGGTTATTTTGGGTCAATTCTTGATGAGAGTTTTCACAGTATGAATAGTGCCTTTTTCAACAGTAACAATGCAATTTTCAAAATTTTAAAAAAATCGTCACTTAAAGTGAATTTTGGATTCTACACTAACGAACTCAAAAGAACTAATGAAAGTTTCACTAAAATAAATGATGGAGCAACACAAATTGACTTTTTTAATACTGAACGCCTAACAAAATCTCCTAAAATATTTTCAAGTCAACTTTTATTTTCAAATAAAGAACGAGATAGTTTACATTGGGAATATAATGGATCTCTTAATATTGAAAACACAAAGCTTATCAATAAAAGTAACAATAATTCAGTACAGCAATTGGGTCGATTAAAAAGTGAATCACTCAATACTCTTCACAATTTTAACATTGTATCTAGGACTAGTAAAAACATGGCTATCGAAGGTATTTTACTTTATAATTTTAGCAAAGCACCTCAACAATTAACAATAACTCCAGGAACTATTTTTGATAGTAGTTCTACAATTGAGTTAGAATCACAAAATAGTGAATTCCAAAAACATAGTTTTCAATCTAAAATTGGATTTATTGGCAATAAGAGATGGTTTAAATACAACGTAAGTGCAGGTTTCAATTTATTTAATTCTAAATTAAATAGCTTGTTATCTTCTTCACAAAACGAATACAATTCTGCTTTGAACAACCAAATGAGTTATTCTGCAAAATCTCTATATCTTTTCCCTAAAGCATCCATTACGTTTAAGCGTGGAAATCTAAAATTAGGTGTTAACATACAGCATAACACACTAATTTATCAAGACAAAACAAATGAATTAGATATAGACAAGACAGACTTTATTCTTTCACCAAATCTTAGTTTTACTTATGGTTTTTCAAAGAAATTAAGTGCAAATATGACTTATTCATATAACGAACTGCTACCTGAAGAAGATAAATTGTATTCAAATATTATTCAAACAAATTTCAGATCATTTTCATCTAATATTGTCAATTTAAGATACATTAAAACAAATCAATTAGGCACTAAATTTAAATACTATGATTTCTTTAAAAGGACAACAATTGCTATAGAAGGAAACTATCTTTTTAATAAAGGCAACTATTTTAATCAATCAATTATTAATCAAAATCTAACTGTAAATTCTAATTTTTATAATCCTGCTTCTAATAAAAACTACAATGTATTAATATCTTACGAAAGATATTTTCATTTTATAAGAAGCACCTTAAAACTAGGCACTTCTTACGCTATAATGTTAGATAAAAACATTGTGAATAATTCTGAGTTAAGAGACCTCAAAAACAAAAATTTACAATTTTCACTAACGATTCGTTCAGGACTTAAGTCTAACTTTAATTTTGAAAATATCAGTAATTTTGAACGTAATGATTTTGAAGTTCATCATCAAACAAATAAAATAACATCCATTCATAATCAGTTTAAATCAATTTATAAACTGAGTAAAAACTTACATTCAAATACCATTTTAAGTTTTATTTTCCCTGATGTTACAAATGCAATTAACTACACTTTCCTAGATACAGAATTAGTTTATAAACCTCAAGACAAAAACATTCAGATTGCTATAATAGGTAAAAACCTAACAAATAATAAAAAGTTTGAAACCGTTTCTATTAATGATTATTCAAAATCAACATTATCCTATAGCTTGATAGAAAGATATGCATTATTAGAGGTGTCTTTGTCATTCTAAAACCAAAATCCAACAGTAAAAAACCAAATGCTAGCCTTTTGCTCTGGCGAATAGGTATACTTAGCTTGTATTGGACCTAAAAAGGTTTCTATTCCATAGCCAAGAGCATAACCTCTATAATCTGGAAGTGTAAACCAATTTCCCGAATCAAAAATGCCATTATCAACATTTGCCCAGTTACCTTCTAAAGTAATATGATGCTTTCTAAAAATTTCATAATCTGCAGATGCATATGCTTTCACATAGCTATTTCCTG
>Ga0209344_10001837_pt1 | contig 25771 bp, 27 predicted proteins | sample Cruoilmetagenom6_FD_187293 | JGI IMG/M metagenome (GOLD analysis project Ga0209344, IMG submission 187293) | Oil polluted marine microbial communities from Coal Oil Point, Santa Barbara, California, USA - Santa Barbara Oil Seep Sample 6 (SPAdes)... | ecosystem: Environmental > Aquatic > Marine... | reverse complement strand
CGCTGCTGACGAATTGACGGATTTACCGAATGTTGATCCGATTGACGGGTTGCGGGCATTGATTTCATCACCCAATTACGCCGCCAAACAGTGGGTTTATCAACAGTACGACTCGCAGGTCATGGGCGACACCGTGCGTATACCCGGACAGGGCGCAGGCATTGTGCGGGTTCATGGCACCGATAAAATGCTGGCCTTCACATCCGATGTGACACCCCGCTATGTAAAAGCAAACCCGATTGAGGGTGGCAAGCAGGCCGTCGCCGAGGCTTATCGCAACTTGATTTCAGTGGGTGCCAGGCCGCTTGCAACCACCGACAATATGAATTTCGGCAATCCCGAAAAGCCAGAAATTATGGGCCAGTTTGTTGGCGCGATCAAAGGCATTGGTGCTGCGGTATCCGCGCTTGATATGCCGATCGTTTCAGGCAACGTATCGCTTTACAATGAAACCGATGGAACAGGCATTCTGCCCACGCCTACGATAGGCGCGGTTGGTCTGATCGCGCATGAGGATGATCTGATTGCGGGTCAGGTGCGCGAAGGACATGTTGCGCTGGTGGTCGGTGAAACAACAGGGCATCTGGGCCAATCCGCCCTGTTGGCCGAAGTTTTCGGACGTGAAGACGGGGACGCGCCGCATGTTGATCTGGGGGCCGAAAAAAGCCACGGCGAATTCATCATCGAAAATCGCGACCTGATAAGGGCCATTACTGATCTTAGTGATGGTGGGCTTGCCCTTGCTGCGTTTGAAATGGCTGAAGCCGCCGATGTGGGTTTAACGCTGGAAAATTCTGATACACCAGCCCTGTTTGGCGAAGATCAGGCGCGTTACCTTGTAGCGTGCAATTTTGATCAGGCAGAAGCGCTGTTTGTGGCCGCTGGCCGATCAGGCATTCCCATTTATACGGTCGGCAGGTTCGGTGGCAACGAAGTGAAAATTGGCCACTCATCTGCGCCTCTGAATGAACTGAAAACCCTGTTTCGCACCAGTTTCCACACCGCAATCAGCTGAACGTCAACACCGCTCACTTGCAGGACCCTGCCTGCCACTCTACATCAGGTACCAAGGCAACCCGGAGATCACAGACATGGCCATGCAAGCTCAGGACATCGAAAACCTTATCCAGGCGGCTTTTCCCAACGCACAAATCACAATTACCGATCTTGCAGGCGACGGAAACCACTATGCAGCCGAAGTGATCGACGAAAGCTTTCGCGAACAAAACCGCGTTCAGCAACAGCGCGCCGTTTATGCGGCACTGAAAGGCAAAATGGACGGCGCAAACGGCGAACTGCATGCGCTGGCCCTGACAACCAAAGCACCGGAGTAAACAGATGTCCAACACGCAGACGCAGATTAAAGAAACCGTGACCAGCAACGATGTTGTGTTGTTCATGAAGGGCACCAAGACCATGCCGCAATGTGGGTTTTCATCCCGCGTGGCCGGGGTTCTGAATTACATGGGCGTGGAATTTGAGGACGTAAACGTGCTTGCAGATGCAGACGTTCGTCAGGGGATCAAGGATTTTTCCGACTGGCCAACCGTTCCCCAGCTATACGTCAAAGGTGACTTTATTGGCGGATGCGATATCATCACCGAAATGACCCTGTCTGGCGAGTTGGATCAGTTGCTTGAAGACAAAGGCGTGACCTTTGACAAAGACGCCGCCGACAAAATCCGCGAAAGCAACGCCTGAGGGTTGATTGCAGAACGTGCGCAAAGCCTGTCAGAACTTTAGGCGGGTTTTGTTTTTTTGGGACCGCCATGCGTACAAGGCCTAGGCGATGTAGCTGCGAGGTTCGCCTCTAACTTCTTTGCGTCGAGCGACCAGGACCTGTGCTATTTGAACTTAAGCCCCCTAATCACCTTTGTTGCGAAACCGGTGAATTTTCGGGACCCCCTTGGGTTAAAATCATCTATCTCGCGCACCTCGACCAGCAGGTCCACAGCAGTTGCAGAGACGCTCCGCGGCTTTGAATAACTCCATAGGATGCAGCGCGCACCGACCCGCTCTATCCCTTCCACGCTGGCGTTGGCTCTCGTCAATGCTAGGGCAGTGGAGTATATCCTACAATCTGATCCTCCAAATTTCTCATTCTTTGAAGCAACCGCGGAATTAGTATCGTCGAGTTGATTGATAAGAGACATAGCGGGATTTTTCTTCAAAAACTTATGGTCCACACTCTGGATATATCTCTGGCTCGCTTCAGCCAGGGAAGTTGTACTGGCGGCGGCCGCGTCAATTTTCGAGTTTGCAGTAACCTTCGTTCCGAAACCCCAAACTCTTTCTACAGAAACCGGCACGCCTGAAACGATTATTTCTGTGCGTTCGTTGAATGAACCCCCACTCTTATTCCTCTTCGTCTTAAACGTGCATTTGTATGAATCATTTTCAGCCTGTTGAAACTTGCAGGCAGACGGAACTTTGACAACCACAGTCCTTTCCCCAATAGCTAAGGAAAAGCTTGCTGCACTCAATTGAACGCTTGAACAAATCAGCACCAAGAAAAATGTCGCAACAGTTTTATGAATTTTTCTCATCATAAACATTCCTGAACCTTACTAAATTTCTCCTGTCTTTGTTAAGCATGGCGGAGGTGACGTTACTAGAAACGATGTTGATCTTCTCTTTAGATGAATATTGCTTGCGCGGTGCGCTAGTTGCTGCGGTCACGATACCGCTTATACTAACGCCTATGACAGATAACATTCAGTTTCTTGGTGTCGCAGCGCGCCTGTTTCCTTACATACTCAGCGGTGAAAAAACCTCTACAATTCGTTGGCAGGAACGGCTTATTCTACCGGGACCGATGAAGTTTGTTTGCGATGGAAACTCTGACCTGATCGTTAAAGTTGATGTCTTTCGGTGCACTGAAATGCCTTTGACAGAGGCTGCATCCTTTGTTGGAAAGGCGGATGAATGGCCTGACGAAATCATGCTTGAAGGTATGCGCGAACACTATCCTGAAATCCAGCTTTCAAGCCTGGTGCAGGTCATCGAGTATAAACCACCAGCTTAAGAACAACGGATCAATCTGGGCATACAAAAGATTTCAAAGGGTTTTGAATAAATCAGGAAATAGCAGGCCGATGGCACCCTTTCCTTTGAATGCAGGACTATTTGTAATTAGGATTATCTGTTAACGCCGAATAAATGGACGTGATGAAAGCAAAACCGCCCTTTAAGGATTCTGATGTAGATGCCAGATTTGCAGGTTTTCCCGCCCCTGCGCGGGCGGGTCTTATGGAGTTGCGCAGTTTGATATTTGAAACAGCCGCGGCTACGCCAGATGTTGGCGTTATCAGGGAAACTCTGAAATGGGGCCAGCCTGCTTATTTGACAGAGGAAAGCAAATCAGGTTCGACAATCCGGCTGGGCGCACCCAAACAGGGGGGCTTTGCGATTTACACACATTGCCAGACCAGCATCATTTCTGATTTTCAAAGCCTGTTTCCAAATGACTTTGTCTATGAAGGCAATCGCGCAATCCATTTTACAAACCACCAGGTTCCGCCCTCTGAACCGCTACGCTTGCTGATCCTTTCTGCGCTGACCTACCATCTTAGGTAAACGGTTAGCTGGCCTGTTTTTCTTCGATAGATGCCGCCAGTGCTTCGGTTCGTGCGGCAATTTCGGCAAAGCTATCGACAACAACATCCGGGATTACTGCTATTTCAACAGTTTGCGCTTCGGGTGCTGGTTGGTTGCGCAGTTCTTCAATCAGGGCCTGTTGTGCGCCAAGTTTATCCTGCAGATCACGAAGTTGTTCATCAATGCCGGCAGTTTTGTCGGCCAGCATCAGACCTGCCATCAACAACATCCGTGGTTCGGGCAGCCGCCCTATCTGGCTACTGAGCACAGTTGCTTCTGCATCCAGCAAAGCTGCTGCAGATTGCAAAAAATGTTCTTCGCCATCCTGACAGGCAACCTCAAAATCGCGACCTCCGATGGTGATTTTCAGTTCAGGCATCTGCAGTTCCTTCCACCATTGGTTTCAGTTCGCTTATTATTGCATCAAGTTCATTTCGGTCCGCATCACGGCTAAGATGCAGGCTATCAAGTTCTGCCACCATTGCCTGATTAATCAGGTCAGGATCACCAACACCGCTTTGATTGGCGGTGCGCAGGGCCTGATTATTGGCGCGCAACTGGGCGTTGACCTGTTCCAGTCGCTGTGCGTCACCGGCATGTTGCAATGCTTCGTTTTGGGATTTCTTAAGTTCTGCGTCTATCCGTGAAACGGCTTCTTTTTGGTTTTCGCTGATTGTCTTGACCCGTTCTTCCAACTGGGCGTTGGTGGTGCGTTCTTCTTCCAGCGCGTCGCGAAGTGTAATGAGTTCGCTGTCGTCAACCGGATCAGGGCTGGCTGGCCTGATACCGTTCAGCCCCTCGCTTATGCGTTCCAGGGCCGCTGAAATTCTGCGTTCAAATTCAGTTATGTCAGTCATAATTTTCAGAAGCCTCAACAATTTGTTCAGCCCCGATAATATCGCCAGATTTCCGGTCGACCAGCGTAAATTCGATGTTGCAGGCCTTATACGCCAATTTCTGCACCAAATTAACGCAGATCATGCACCGCTTCTTGATCTTCGCTGTCTGACTGCTATCAACCGGACAACGAATTTGGCACAAGGATACACACCCGTGGAAATCGCAACACTTAGCAAAGAGCACCCTGAACACTGGATGAAAGCCTGCGCCATCCGCACCCTGACACTGGATGCGGTTGCCGCCGCCAATTCCGGGCATTCCGGTATGCCAATGGGAATGGCGGATGTTGCGACTGTGCTTTACGAAAAGCATCTGAAGTTTGACGCGGGCAACCCGGACTGGCCGGATCGTGATCGCTTTATCCTTTCGGCAGGGCATGGATCGATGCTGATCTATTCACTTTTGCACCTGACCGGTTACGAAGATATGACTCTGGATCAAATAAAGAATTTTCGCCAATGGGGCTACCGCACAGCCGGTCATCCAGAATTTGGGCACGCCGGAGGTATTGAAACAACCACCGGCCCTCTGGGTCAGGGGATTGCCAATTCGGTTGGTTTTGCGATGGCCGAAGAAATTCAACGCGCACGCTTTGGTAAGAAACTTGTTGACCACTACACTTACGTGATCGCCGGTGACGGTTGCCTGATGGAAGGCGTCAGCCAGGAAGCAATTGGCCTTGCGGGGCGGCATGAGTTATCCAAGCTGATTGTCTTCTGGGACAACAACAACATCACAATTGACGGAACTGTGGAACTGTCCGACCGCACTAATCAAGTGATGCGATTTAAGGCATCGGGCTGGCATGTTCAGGAAATTGACGGCCATGATCCGGATGCGATTGATGCGGCGATTACCGCGGCAAAAAGGGCTGGGAAGCCTTCGATGATAGCGTGCAAAACCCACATCGCCCTTGGATCATCAGCGCAGGACACATCCAAAGGTCACGGCGCATTAACCGACCCTCAGCTGATCGCGGATGCGCGCAAAACCTACGGCTGGGAACACGCAGCCTTTGAAATTCCAACAGATATAAAACAAGCCTGGGAAGCCATAGGTGCGCGTGGACACGTTGATTTTAAAGACTGGCAAGCCCGGTTTACCAGTGTTTCAGCGAACAAGCAGGTTGAATTCCGTCGGGCGTATGATCTGGAAACGCCCAGGAAACTTTCTGCCGCGATCAAGGCATTCAAACGCAGCATTTCAGATGAAAAACCAAAGGTGGCAACGCGCAAAGCCAGCGAAATGGCGCTGGCTCTGATCAATCCACTGATGGGCGAAACCGTGGGTGGTTCGGCGGATCTGACCGGATCGAACCTGACCCTGACGGCTGATCTGGGTGTTTTTGATCCGGAAAACCGCAAGGGGCGTTATATTTACTATGGCATCCGCGAACATGGCATGGCCGCTGCGATGAACGGCATGGCCCTGCATGGTGGTATCCGACCTTATGGCGGAACGTTCTTCTGCTTTACCGATTATGCGCGCCCAGCAATGCGGCTTGCTGCGCTGATGCAAATACCAACTGTCTTCGTAATGAGCCATGACAGCATCGGGCTAGGCGAAGACGGGCCAACCCATCAACCAGTTGAACATCTTGCAATTTGCCGTGCAACCCCGAACACAAACACATTTCGCCCCGCCGACACCGTGGAAACAGCGGAAGCCTGGGAACTGGCGATTTCATCAAAGAAGACACCGTCAGTGCTGGCCCTGTCACGTCAGGGCCTGCCAACCGTGCGCACTGAACACAAAAACAAGAACATGGTCGCACAGGGTGGGTACGTTCTGGCTGATGCTGAGGGCAAGCGACAGGCGATCCTGATCGCAACCGGATCAGAGGTTGCAATTGCGATGGCTGCACGCGAGATCCTGCATGCCAAAGGTATCGGTACACGGGTTGTTTCGATGCCATGCATGGAACTTTTTGCTGAACAGGATCCGGTATATCGGCGCCGCGTGTTGCCGGGCGGCCCGGTACGGGTTGCAGTTGAAGCGGGTGTTCGCACTGGCTGGGATCGGTGGTTGCTGGGGGAACGTGGCCGCGAAGCCAAGGCCGCATTCGTCGGGATGGAAGGTTTCGGTGCCTCAGCCCCGGCAGAGGAACTATATGAAAAGTTCGGAATAACTGCGGAAGATGTTGCTGAAAAAGTGACCGAACTTCTTACCTGATTGATTGGGGTGGGGGCAACCTGATGGCATCCAAATGGTTCTGGCCGGGTACCATCATTGCCTATTTCCTGTTTCACACGATCTATCGCACGGTAATGGGCGGATCACTGGGGCTGGACGAAGCGCAGATCATGCTGGACGCGCAGGATTTCCGGCTGGGTTATGGCCCGCAGCTACCACTTTACGCCTGGCTGCAACGGATCGTGTTTCTAATAACCGGCAGCAATTTGTTCAGCCTGGCATTGGTAAAGAATGCATTGCTATGCGGGCTTGTACTAACGCTTTTCTACGTATTGCGCACAAAGTACCCACCCCAGACAGCCGGATTGGTGGCTGTTTCACTACTTTTGCTGCCCCAGATCAGTTGGGAAAATCAACGCGCGCTGACCCATTCAGTGCTGGTTAACTTTTCAGCGGTGGTCACATTTGCGGTGATATGGTGTATTGCACGCCGGCCCAGTATTGCGGGATATGTGGCGCTTGGTCTGGCATTCGCTATAGGCGGCCTTGCCAAATATAACTACTATCTGTTGCCCGTCGCCGCTTTTCTGGCCGCCAGCACCCTGCCCCAAATCAGAAAGGTATTCTGGACACCAAAGATTGTTATATCGCTGGTTATTGCGGCTGGATTACTGTTTTTCCCGATCCAGTGGGTAGTTGAAAACCCCGATCAATCTTTTGCGTCAGCACGAAAGTTCAAGATACCGCAAACCAGAGACACAACCCTGACCGCATTCCTGGGAATAAAAGCAGTGTTCGTCAGCACATTTGGGTTTGTGTTGCTGATGCTGGTGGTATCGGGGTTATTACTGGGGGTTTATAAAACACCTGTTGTCCGCGAAAATTCTAATCTGGGAAAAATGATCTGGCGAATGGTGGGAATTGGAACGCTGCTGGTTTTGCTGTTTGTTCTGATGTCTGGAACAACCAATGTAAAAGAACGCTGGCTGCAACCACTATTGATTTTTTCTGCACCTGCCATGGTCCTCTGGCTGGTTGCACGACTGTCCGATAAAGGGGTAAGGCGGCTGGCGCAGGTCTATTTCGCGCTGGTATTACTGATCATAATAGGGTTGCCGGTTCACAACCTGCATGGTCGGGCCTACAGGGCCGCACCTTTTGACAAGGTGACCGAGGAAATTCATTCTCAACTACCCGCAGGGACGACCCTGATCGCCCCCACATGGGTGGCTGGAAACCTGTTCTACTTTTCCCCGGATACCCCCATTATCAACGGTGATTTCCCAAAATCACCCCCTTTACCTACGGCATCAACTGCACTGGTGTGGCGCGGTGATGAACTGGCCGAAGGAAAGAAATATTTGCAATCCAGATTTCCGGAATTAACCAGATGGCAGCTGACTGAACACATGGTTCTGATCCACCCCCACCGTTTTTCACAAGACGAATTTGTAGTTTCCGTCGCGCGTATCATTCAGGTTGAAGAATAACGATCGCGAATTGATTCGATGATTTCCAAGTGGATTTCGCACCAGGAACCGTTCTTAGGTCGACAATAATTCTTCATTCCCGCTATTGGCCTCAAAGTTTGCGCTAACAGGCCATGTTTACGCTAACACACTGTCAGTGAACACTTTTCTGATCCAAGCTCCATCTGTTATATGCGCGATAACGAAACGCGCACCAGCGCGTATTTCAGGAGACCGGAATGACTGTAACTGTAGGCATTAACGGATTTGGCCGTATCGGTCGTTGCACCCTGGCCCATATAGCCGAAAGCGCGCGCAATGACGTTCAGGTCGTCAAGATCAATGCTACAGGCCCGATCGAAACCAACGCCCATCTGCTGCGCTATGATAGTGTGCACGGTCGCTTCCCCGGGGATGTGAAGGTCTCCGATAATACGATGGATCTGGGTCGCGGCCCGATGCAAGTGTTCTCATCACGCGATCCGCAGGATCTGGATTGGTCTGGTGTTGATGTTGTTTTGGAATGCACCGGGGCATTCAATGATGCTAATAAAGCATCGGTTCATATGGAACGCGGGGCTAAAAGGGTTTTAATCTCGGCGCCAGCGAAAAATGTGAACAGGACCGTTGTTTATGGCGTAAACCATCGTGATCTGTTGTCAGAGGATCTGATCGTTTCAAACGGGTCCTGCACAACCAACTGTCTGGCGCCACTGGCCAAAGTTCTGAATGATGCGATAGGAATTGATCACGGTGTTATGACCACGATCCACAGCTACACCGGGGATCAGCCGACACTGGATCGCCGCCACGAAGATCTTTACCGCGCGCGCGCAGCGGCGATGGCGATCATCCCCACATCAACCGGCGCAGCCAAAGCACTGGGCGATGTGCTGCCTGAACTTGCAGGCAAGCTGGACGGAACCGCGATGCGGGTTCCCACGCCAAACGTTTCCGCCGTCGATCTGACATTTCAGGCGGGCAAAGACGTAACCGTTGACGATGTAAACACGATCATGGCAGAGGCCGCGGCAGGGCATATGGGAGCGGTATTATCCTATGATCCAGAACCCAAAGTTTCTATCGACTTTAATCATACCAATCATTCATCTATCTTTGCGCCAGAACAAACCAAGGTTGTGGGCGGGCGTATGGTTCGCGTATTAGCGTGGTACGATAATGAATGGGGCTTTTCCTGCCGGATGGCGGACGTTGCGGCGGCGATGGGGCGGCTCCTTAATTAAGGGGCATGGTCGATCACAAACCGGATTGCAGTTATTCTGGGACTAATTGTTCTGGGGTTCGTCACCTTAGACTTCATCCTTTTTGATTGGGACATCATGCTATTTTTAGGCCGAAAGGGTCTGGAACTGGTCGAATATGTCAAATTTTGGCGCTGATCACAGCTTCTTGCAGTTGACGTTTCGCCTCAAATGCACATGTTAGCGGTAACAACTTGTCGGGCACCCCTGGCAAGATAATCTCATCGATCTAGGAGTGAGAGCATGGCTGTGAAAGTCGCGATTAACGGGTTCGGACGTATCGGGCGCAATGTGCTGCGGGCTATCGTTGAAAGAGGGCGCACCGACATTGAGGTTGTGGCCATCAATGATCTGGGCCCCGTTGAAACCAACGCACACCTACTGCGTTACGACAGCGTTCACGGGCGATTTCCGCAAGAGGTAAAAACAACAGAGAATACGATTGATGTGGGACGCGGGCAGATTGAGGTTACCGCACTTCGCAACCCTGCCGATTTACCCTGGGCGCATGTGGATATCGTACTGGAATGCACAGGTATCTTTAAAGACAAGGACAAGGCACAGGTATATCTTGAAAACGGATCGTCACGGGTTCTGGTTTCAGCCCCTTCAAAAGGTGCAGACAAGACAATTGTTTTCGGGGTGAATGATGAAACGCTGACCGGCGAAGACCTGATCGTATCCAACGCGTCCTGCACCACAAATTGCCTGGCACCTGTGGCTAAGGTGCTGAACGACAATATCGGTATCGTCAAAGGCTTTATGACCACGATCCATAGTTACACCGGCGATCAGCCAACGCTGGACAGGATGCACAATGATCTTTATCGCGCCCGCGCTGCTGCCCTTAGCATGATCCCGACTTCAACCGGTGCAGCAAAGGCAGTGGGTCTTGTTTTGCCAGAACTTGACGGAAAACTGGATGGCGTCGCGATCCGGGTATCCACACCCAATGTTTCTGTTGTAGATTTAACATTTGAAGCCGCCCGTGACACTTCGGTCGAGGAAATAAACACCATTATCCGCAATTCTTCGACAGGTCGCCTGCAAGGCATCATGGGGTATACGGACGAAAAACTTGTATCAACCGATTTCAATCATGACCCGAGATCATCAATATTTGCGACCGACCAGACTAAGGTGATGGAAGGTACAATGTGCCGGATCCTAACCTGGTATGATAACGAATGGGGCTTTTCCAACCGCATGTCGGATACTGCCGTCGCAATGGGAAAACTTATCTGAACATCAACTGTAGCGCCTGATCAGCGCGTCATTTACGGCAGGGGTGACAAACTTTGAAACATCCCCACCAAGGCGCGCTATTTCTTTGACCAGTTTGGAGGCGATTGCCTGATAACGGGCTTCGGCCATCAAAAACACAGTTTCAATCGATGAATCCAACGCTCGGTTCATCCCAACCATCTGATATTCATATTCAAAATCAGCCACCGCGCGCAGCCCACGGATGATAACAGTTGCACCTACGTCGTTGGCGCAATGGATCAAAAGGTTTTCAAATGGGTGTACGACAATTTCAATGCCGACTTCTTTGGAAACTTCCGCGCATTCAGCTTCCAGCATCGCCACACGATTTTCCAGATCAAACAGCGGACCTTTGTCACGGTTGATCGCAACGCCAATCACCAGTCGATCCACCAATGCAGCCGCGCGATGAATTATATCCAGATGCCCCAATGTAATCGGGTCAAAAGTGCCAGGATAAAGGCCGATACGCATATTGTTCCCCTTGTTTTGGACACGCAACAATATTACGCGGGGAAATTCAAGCGATTAGTGCCCCATTATCATGCCTTCCAGGGCATCCTTTTCCATTGCCAATTCAGAAAGGCGGGCTTTGACAACGTCGCCAATCGATATCAGGCCAACCATCAGCCCTTCTTCCAGCACCGGCATGTGACGAAACCGCCCCACAGTCATCTTTTCCAGAACTGAGTCAGCCGTATCGTCGCGGCTGCAACCGATCAGCCTGGTGGTCATCAGGTCGTCCACAGCTTCGCTCAGACAACCTCCACCACGCTTTCCCAACTCGCGCACGATGTCTCGTTCCGACAAGATACCCAATGGGGATTGGCCATCATTTGAAACAACGATGGTACCAATTCCATGGCTGGCCAGAACTTCCGCTGCGTCAGAAACAGATGTCCCCGGTGGTAAAGTCACAACAGTGTTATCAGGTTTCATTTTGAGGATTTGATGTACGAGCACGTCCCTCTCTCCTGCTTTTGGTTATTGTCCACCTCAGGGTCGCCTTTAGAACGCCCTCGTGTCAAGCGTGGCTTCAAGTTTAGCGACTTCGAATTTCAATCCGGCGGTCAATTCAGCCGCAATCCGGTTCAGCCGTTCAACTTTACGATCATCTACATGACGGATCAGATAAAATGACCGCGTCAGTGATAGTTGATCAGTTAAAACCCGCCGCAGCTCTTGCGCAAATGGCATGGCAAAATCATGCACGATCCCAACTCCGGCACCATGGCGGATCAGATTGATCTGAACTGACACGGAGTTTGAAGCAGCATCAACGCGCTGCGCCCCGGTTTCAGACAAGTAGTCCAGTTCCTTGTCAAAGATCATATCGGGGATGTACCCTACAATCCTGTGAACACGAAGATCACTCAGTTTTTTAATTTCTTTCGACTTTTCAAGATATTGCCTGCTGGCTGCAAGATGCAGTTTGTAATCCGTGATTTTTTGCACCGTCAAGCGGCCCGTTACAGGTTGACTGACGGTGATAGCCATATCTGCCTCTCTTTTTGAAAGGTTAATGACCCTGGGCAAAGCAACGATTTGCAGTTCTAATCCTGGGTTTTGTTCGGAAATTCTAGCGCATACCTGGGGCAACAAATAGTTTGCCGAACCATCCGGTGCCCCGATACGCACTTGCCCGGTCAGTTTGCCGGTCTGTCCGCGAATTTCATCGCTGGCCGCAAGCAGGGATTGTTCCGCGCGTTCAGCATGGGCCATCAAACGCTGACCATCATCACTAAGGGCGTAGCCTTGTGGAGACTTTATATACAACGCCACACCAAGTGTTTCTTCCAGACGCTGAATGCGGCGCCCGACTGTTGCGGGATCAAGTTTCAAGATACGACCTGCGCCTGAAATGCTTTCGTTTCGGGCTACAGCCAGAAAAATTCGCATGTCATCCCAGTGTATTTCCATGTTCACCCTTGCAATTTTGCAAAACCTTTTTGGGAAACTGCCCCTATTCAACACAATAATGCAAGGATAAGATGCATCAATTATTATAGGAGGGGTCCATGCAAGAACTAAGCCACTACATCGATGGAAAATATTCAAAAGGTACTTCGGGGCGTTTTTCCGATGTGTTTAATCCGGCCACCGGCGAAGTTCAGGCTAAGGTGCCGCTGGCCTCAAGCGCAGAAATGGATGCAGTTGTTGCGACTGCTGCCAAGGCGCAAATCGCCTGGGGTGCAACCAATCCGCAGAAACGCGCGCGCGTCATGATGGCCATGGTTGGCCTGTTGAACCGCGACATGGACAAGCTGGCCGAAGTACTGTCGCGTGAGCATGGTAAAACCATCCCCGACGCCAAAGGCGATATCACTCGTGGCCTTGAAGTTATCGAATACTGCATCGGCGCACCTGAACTGCTTAAAGGCGACTATACCGATAGCGCTGGCCCCGGCATCGACATGTATTCAATGCGCCAGCCTTTGGGTGTGGTTGCAGCAATCATGCCATTCAACTTTCCTGCAATGATGCCGCTTTGGCACGTTGGCCCGGCACTGGCATGCGGCAATGCGGTGATTTTGAAACCATCCGAACGTGACCCATCACTGCCAACGATGCTGGGTGAATTATTTCACGAAGCAGGCCTTCCACCGGGTGTGTTTAATGTGGTGAATGGTGACAAGGAAGCGGTAGATGCGCTTTTGGACAACGACACAATTCAGGGCGTGTCTTTTGTTGGGTCCACCCCGATCGCGCAATACATCTATTCACGCGCCACGGCCAACGGTAAGCGTGCTCAGTGTTTTGGTGGTGCGAAAAACCACATGATAATTATGCCCGACGCTGATCTGGATCAGGCGGCTGACGCATTGATCGGTGCTGGATTTGGCGCAGCGGGCGAACGTTGCATGGCCGTTTCGGTGGCGGTTCCGGTTGGGGAAGAAACTGCAGATGCGCTGATCGAAAAACTGGTGCCCCGTATCGAAAGCCTGCGCGTTGCCCCCTATACTGATGGTGACGATGTCGATTTTGGCCCGGTCGTGACTGCTGAAGCAAAGGAACGCATCTTAGGCCTTATTCAATCAGGTGTTGATCAGGGTGCTAAACTGGTTGTCGACAACCGTGATTTCAAACTTCAGGGTTATGAAAACGGGTTTTTCGTTGGTGCGCACCTGTTTGATCACGTCACCAAGGACATGGATATCTACAAAACCGAAATTTTTGGCCCCGTTCTATCCACCGTGCGCGCAAAAACCTATGAAGAGGCGCTTGGTCTGGCGATGGATCATGAATACGGCAATGGCGTTGCAATTTTCACCCGTGACGGCGACACAGCCCGCGATTTTTCCAGCCGGATCAATATCGGCATGGTCGGTATTAACGTGCCAATTCCGGTGCCGCTGGCCTATCACACCTTTGGTGGCTGGAAAAAATCGGCGTTCGGGGATCTGAACCAACACGGACCAGATTCGTTTAAATTCTATTCACGAACCAAAACCATCACCTCGCGCTGGCCCTCAGGCATCAAAGAAGGCGGCGAGTTCCATTTCAAATCGATGGACTGATAAGATTAAAGTTCGGTTCGTACGGCGTACTGGCCAGACAAACGAAAAAGGGCGGAGCCAGAAGCTCCGCCCTTTTTTCAGAGGGATAGATAAACAGATTTAGCTTTTGCGACGCCGTCGTAATGCGCCCAAAGCACCAAGACCACCGACCAGCAGAAGACCTGCTGCGGGGACTGGGACGGGACCAACATAAACTGACATATGGCTAAGGCCACCAGCATTTCTGCCAAAAGCGGCAACTGTAGTTTCCCAAGTTCCAGAACTTTGCGAGGCAGGATCAAACAGGTAGGCGGCAAACGTATTACCTTGTTTCAAAATAATCGCAACATAGTCAAATGCGGTCAGATCACCCGAATACGACCAATTCGTCGAAGTAACACCAAGCCCATCGGAAGTTTCGCCAATTCCTGCTTTTGCCAGAAAACTCCATTCAGTATAGCCGAACAACCCAACGGTTGAACCAAATGTGTCGGCATTGAAGTTTGCCTGATTGTCGTTCGACGAGCTCAAAGTATTGTCATCATTAACCGGAGATTCGGAAATGGTCCCAAAACAAGCGTCTGCGGTGGCGGAAATATCCGTGATAGAACACGTTCCATTGCTAGTGTAAGTTGAAGCACTCACCATTCCAGACAGCGCAACCGCAGAAGCACCTGCCGTCAAAAAAGTAAAAAATCTGTTCATACTTCCCTCACAAAATTTGGTGGACCTGAAATGACCACAAATCTTCCTTTCTGAGATATAAATCGTTTTATTCCGTTGGCAAAGTTTCGCCAAAATAAAAACACAATATTCAATCAGTGGCTGCATTTAGGTTGGTATCCACATCTATTGGTCGGAAAATTTTGTGCACTATTACGCAAATGGAAACAAACTTGCGTAAATTCATCAAAATGGTTCGAATCATATAAAGCTTGTCCAGTTTGTATTTCAGCTGATTTCACGTTGACCATATTACCCATGAACCCTGTTGTCAGACAACTGCAGCCCCCCACCCGGCATGCCATATTTGTACGCATGCAAAGAACAAGTATTACGGCACATCTTATTTTCAGGCACACTCCTATGCCGGGCTTGCATCTAAGCCGTCAAAGCCCCAAAATGAACGAACGTTCAATTCTGTTTTACTTAAGGGGGCATCATGGATTTTGCTTTAAGCGATGAACAAACCGCCATCTTCGACATGGCGCGCGCGTTCGCGGAGGAAAACATCGCACCACATGCCCGGAGCTGGGATGCACAAGGGGAAATTCCAAAAACACTTTGGCCACAGCTTGCAAGTCTTGGATTTGGCGGGCTCTATGTTTCGGAGGCGAATGGCGGGTCTGGCTTAACCCGGCTGGATGCAACGCTGGTGTTTGAGGCATTGTCGCGATCCTGCATATCCGTGGCTGCATTTCTGTCGATCCACAATATGTGTGCCGCAATGATCGACAAATTCGGTAGCGACGACACGAAAGCCCGGTTTCTGGCCCCAGCCTTGTCAATGAAAACTGTTTTATCTTATGCACTTACCGAACCCGAATCGGGATCTGATGCAGCGGCGCTGAAAACCCGTGCTGAGCGCACAAACGAGGGTTTCAGCCTGACGGGAACCAAAGCATTCATTTCCGGTGGCGGGTATTCGGACGCTTACGTTGTGATGGCACGCACCGGGGAAGATGGGCCAAAAGGGATATCTTCGGTCATTGTGGAAGACGGTGCACCGGGCCTTTCATTTGGTGGCCTGGAAGATAAAATGGGATGGCGCAGCCAACCAACTAGGCAACTGCAGTTTGATGATTGCAATATTCCTGCCGGAAACTTGCTGGGCGAAGAAGGGCAAGGATTTACCTATGCGATGATGGGGTTGGATGGCGGGCGGTTGAATGTTTCAGCCTGTTCACTTGGGGCAGCACAAGCGGCTTTGGATGCAACCCTGGAATACATGGGCGAACGAAAGGCATTTGGAAAATCCATTGATCAGTTTCAGGCCCTGCAATTCCGCCTTGCCGATCTGGAAATTGAGTTACAGGCGTCGCGCGTATTCCTGCGTCAGGCGGCGTGGAAACTGGATACAAATGCACCCGACGCCAGCAAATTCTGTGCGATGGCAAAGAAATTCGTTACCGAAGCCGGTAGCCGGATTGCAGATCAATGCCTGCAATTGCATGGCGGCTACGGCTACCTGGCGGATTACGGTATTGAAAAGATAGTGCGTGATCTTCGGGTAAACCAGATACTGGAAGGCACCAACGAGATCATGCGCCTGATCGTTGCACGACACTTGCTGAGAGAACGCAGATGAGCAGCGATATCCACATCCGCAAAACCGGGCGCGCGGGGCGGATTACCCTTACACGACCGGAACCGCTGAATGCCCTGACCTATGACATGTGCCTGAAAATTGAGGCCGCATTGGACAGCTGGGTGGATGACGATGATGTGGCCTTGGTGATAATTGATGCTCAAGGTGCAAAAGCCTTCTGCGCAGGTGGCGATATTGCTGAAATGTATCGCACCGCGTCAGCCGGTGATTTTGATTATGGCCGAAAGTTCTGGGCCGACGAATATCGGATAAACGCCAAAATCTTCAATTTTCCAAAGCCTTACGTGGCATTCATGCAAGGGTTTAACATGGGCGGCGGTGTCGGTGTTTCCTGCCATGGTTCACATCGGGTGGTCTGTGCCAGCAGCAAAATCTCGATGCCGGAATGTGGGATCGGGTTAGTTCCCGATGTGGGTGGCAGTTTGTTGTTGGCTCGCGCGCCGGGGCGTCTTGGTGAATATCTGGCAACAACAGGCACAAGAATGGGACCAGGGGATGCCATCTATGCCGAGTTCGCTGATTACTACCTGCCAGAAGACCAGTGGCCGGGGTTGATCGCAACCCTGGAAAACACCGGTGACTATCGCGCCATCGATGCCGCCGCCCAACCAGTTCCAGACAGCCCCTTAAAGGCACTGCAACCGGAAATAGATACGCTGTTTTCCGGTGAAACCATCGGTGACATTGTTCGATCGCTGATCCATCAAGCGGATGATTTTTCGATGCGAACTCTGAAAACTTTGCACCGCCAAAGCCCGCTGTCACTGGCCTGCGCGGTGGAACTGATCCACCGGGTACGCGGCCCAGACAGCATCCAAACTGCGCTGGAACTGGAATATCGTTTCACCTATCGATCAGCCGAACACGCCGATTTCATCGAAGGCATCCGCGCAGCCATCGTCGACAGGGACAATGCACCAAATTGGCTCCACCCCAACATCGAAGCGGTATCAAGCAGCGCCATGTCAGCGATGCTTATGCCGCTTGGGCAGTATTGTTTGAAAATGTAAATGCGACTATTGCAAGTTTTGGCTTTGCGGGTGTGCGTTCAAGGGGTGTTCGCGGCTAAGACACTTTCGTCTGAATGACAGCAGCAAGAAGCGCTGCGGTGGCTGGGTGACCCTCCACAAGTCGCGAATATTCGCTGAGAACTATTTTGCGAACTCTGTGATGAGGTAATCCCCCCTAAAATTAGTGGTGTTCACGCGTAGAATTTTCTCGGCATGATATCTGAGGAGATTTTGAATGAAGAACAAACGATACAGCGATGCGCAGATCATGGGGATATTGAAGCAAGCCGAGAGCGATGTGCCGGTTTCTGAACTTTGCCGCGAACACGGTATGAGCAATGCCAGTTTTTACAAATGGCGGGCGAAGTTTGGTGGCATGGACGCGTCAATGATCTCGGAACTGAAGGCGATGGCCGAGGAAAATCGCCGTTTGAAGCGTATGTATGCCGAGATGAGCATGCAGAATGATTTGCTGAAGGAAGCTCTGGGAAAAAAGCGCTAAGGCCGTCTCTTCGCAAAGAGATGGCCGTGGAGGCGGTCGCACAGCACGGGGTCAGTATTGCGCTGGCCTGCCGTGCGTTTCAGATCAGCGAATGCTGCTATCGGTATGAGCGCAAGCTAAGCGATGAGAATGCCAAGATTGCGGAATGGCTTGTGAAGCTGACCAGCAACCGCCGCACCTGGGGTTTTGGTCTGTGTTTTTTGTATCTGCGGAATGTGAAAGGCTTTGGCTGGAACCATAAACGGGTCTACCGGATTTACTGTGATCTGGAGTTAAACCTGCGGATCAGGCCGAAGAAGCGCCTGAAACGGGACAGGCCTGACACGCTGGCTGTGCCGGGTATGCCCAATCATACGTGGTCGATGGATTTTATGGCCGATCAACTGGCTGATGGCAGATCCTTCAGGACCTTGAACGTGCTGGATGACTTCAACCGTGAAGGATTGGGCATCGAGGTGGACTTCTCGCTGCCCGCGGACCGGGTTGTGCGGAGCTTGAACCGGATCATCGAGTGGCGTGGCAGGTCGCTGATAATCAGGGTCGATAATGGCCCAGAATATATCAGCGGCAAGCTGATGGCTTGGGCTGAACGGATGGGTATCCATATCCAATACATCCAGCCCGGAAAGCCACAACAGAACGCCTACATCGAGCGTTACAACCGCACAGTTCGGCACGAATGGCTGGATCAGAATATCTTTGAAACGATTGAGGAGGCCCAGGAACAAGCCACAAACTGGCTCTGGACATACAACAACGACCGGCCCAACATGGGCATCGGCGGGATCACACCCGCTGAGAAACTGAAACTAGCCGCGTAATTCTACAAGCGGACCCCATTAGAAATGGGGGGATTACCGCACTACTTCATGGCTAACACTCCATCTTTCCAAAAAGACTAAAGTGTTGCATCGACGGGTTGAAACCGCCACGCACGGCGGGCATGTGGCCAAAATCCAAAATTATACAAAAATTGTTATGCGTCAAATAGGCTCACACTGGTGCTTGATGCCGACATGGAACGGCGCACCCAGATTGGGCTGAGCAAAAACGCATTACGCATCGGACGTCAGGGTGAAATCCGTGACCGAACAGTTGAGGGGCAGTACTAGCGTTTGGCCGGCCTCCCGAGAACACGCTGGTCTCGATAGTCCACATGTGCTCTTATCGCACATCTTACCGCTGGGATGGGCGCATATCCTGCCCACAGTTGTGTATTGCTGGCCAAAGGCGTAGTCAGAAAAGCTTATGATACGATTCCGCTCTCCCCCAGCCGGAATTGACCCCATTCCAGATGACGTAACGATTGAAACTGTTCCGCTAATGGAATGCTAAGTTCCAATTTACGACCTACTATTTAACCAAGGCGGCGTTATGATTACTAAGTCCCGGCTTGAGTTGGCGAATTACATCGTTTTAACGAGCACGGGAACGAGGAGGAGGAAAAATGCAAAAAAAAATCTCGCGACGTAAATTTGTCGCTTCGAGCACAATGCTCGCTGCGCCGTTCGTATTGCCTTTTAGTGCTGGCCCTGCGCACGCACAAGATAACAACCCAAGTTGGGCAACTGTCATTCCGGGCGTGTCTCTCATGCTCGATATCTACGTTCGACACCATAAACTTGACGAGCGTAACGGGTTCACACTTACGACCGGTGCCGAATACACCTCGGTTCCAACCTACTATAACGATTTCGACGTTGGTGCATATGATGTGGCCTACGGCAGCTGGGATACGTTCGCAGTACGGCACTTGGCCGGAGTACCTTGCAAGCTTCTTTGCTTGATTTCCACCGGTGAGGGTATCGGATTTGCCGCACGGAAGGGCAGCGACGTGAAAACCTTCGACGACCTTCGCGGGCGTGCCGTTTCAGCACCACAAAGCACCGGTACTTACCGCCTATTGAGAGCGCTTATCAAGGAATCAAGGGGTTGGGATCTGCAGGAAGAGGCAAATATTCAGAACGTGACGAACGCCACCGCTTCGGTGAACCTACTTCGTTCGGGTGTTACCGAGGCCGCGCTGGGATGGGAACCAAACCTAAGCGATGTCCTGCATCAGGCGGGCGATCTTCATCGGATCGGCAGTGTCCGTGAAGAATACACCAAACTTATCGGTCAGGAATTGCCCTACATGGGGATTGGAATCCGGACCGAGCGTTTGGATGCTGATCCCGATATTGGCAAAAAGCTGACCGAAATGATGCGCATGTGCATTGAGGGCATGGTGGATAACCCAACAGAGACCGCGGAATTGGTCGGGGGTCGCTCCGGATTTAGCCCTGAGGTTGTCTATGACGTGATCAGCAGCGGCAAGTTGGGTCTCAAATACAGATCGTTGGAAGAAGATTCGGCCCGCGATATGTTAAAAGCGGCCGCAAAATTCTTCCATCGCAACGAACTGCTGACTGCAGAGTTGCCTGAAGAGTACTTCTTCCGGACGTAACCCTTACGCCATTACCTGCCGCCAGCTCATCGAGGTGGCTATCTATTAAACAAAGTCCATTGGCGACCTAAATCAGGTCGCCAATGGTCTCTTCGGTCGCCGAAGACACGCTTCATTTTCCGAGGCGGGACAGAAGTCAGCCACATGTCAGAATCGAATCGTCCATAGCTCCTTCAGTAACGCTTTGAACTGCAGACCCAGTCCAGTGACGGGTCTTTATGCAAATGTACGATCTCGCCAACCACGTTTCTTAGGGCCCCGGAATCGTGTCGCAGATAAACTCAAAAACGAAGGACTAGCGAGAAGTTCGACGCTGTCCGCCGTCATTTGAATTGAGACATCAGAGCGATTTTGGAATTGGTGGCCCTGCTTCATTCCTTTGATTGACTGCACTGCTTGTATTTGATGGTTCGCATGTTCATGAATTGGTAGCGACATTTTCCTACTTGACGAACAACTAAGCCGTTCAAAGGTCTCGTCGCCCTTGCTCATGCGATGGTTTGGAACAATTAAATGCAGACGCCACCTCGGCACTGAATGCTGGATCCGATGTGTGAATCCCTTACGCATTCCGTGAAGAAAAGCTCGTTTCATTGGCTACAACCCAATGAATCTGGCAGAACTTGTACTTGAAATTGTGTGCGAGCCGCAACTAATATCCCCGGCGTTCCATTGACGCAACGCGATACGAGCAAATTCGACTCTTCACCGGACCATTCCGACATCATAGAAAACGATGGAAGTCGGCATAGTTCAAAAAGATAAGCCAGACAACGAAAACGAACGTTGGGAGGAATAAACACATGCCAATACACATGTGGCGCTGCCCACAGATTGATGCCGGACTGACCACTGCACGCCATCATGGGGTCCCCGGGCACTGCTTGAAACGGCGGCCAGAAGATCGACCGTTGATGAAACACCAAAGCATCGGGATGTCTTGGTTGACTGGGAAAGGACTGCGTCATGGCCGCTGAAACTGAAGCTAGATCCATGCCCGCGTTGCTGGAACGCGTGTTTCCGACAATCGTCGTTGTCACCATTCTAATAGTGGCGATGCAGATCGGCAGCCATTATCTTCCGCCCTATGTCATGCCACCGCCTCTGACAATTCTTGAGGCGACGATCGAGATCCTGACAAGCCAGTATCATCACATCGGTATTACTGCGCTGCGGCTACTCATCGCAACGGTCTTTTCCGTGTTCGTCGGTGTGGCGATGGGTATCGTGATGGGGATGTTTGGCAAAATCCAACCCTATCTACGCTCATTGGTTGTCATAGACACCGGCGTACCTGCCTTGTCGTGGATGTTGCTGGCACTCTTCTGGTTCAGCACACCCGAACTTCGGATTTTCTTCATCCTTTCGGTGATCCTTGTGCCATTCTACGCGCTTAGTATCTACGATGCTATCCGCGCCTTACCGGGTGATTGGGTCGACATGATCGAGACTTTCCGGCCGAGACGCAGTCAGATCCTCAGGTATCTTATTCTACCACATATCGTGCCACCCATCCTGACGACAACGAAGTCGGTCATCGGGTATGCGATCCGTATGGCGGTATTCGCAGAATTGGTGGCATCAGCAGTGGGCATCGGGTCACGCATGAGTTTGGCGCAAAGCCTGTTCCGCATTGACCAGGTGTTGGGTTGGACGGTGGTCCTTGTGATCGCGAACGTTTTCTTACAGGCCGCCGTGAACGTGCTCGAAAAGTTCCTTCTGAAATGGCGCGCGGAGGTAAACGTGCGATGACCAATAAGCCCATAATCCTACTGGAGAATGTCACTAAATCGTACGGGACCTTCGTGGTTGCCCAAGACCTCAACATGGAGGTCCGCCAGGGCGAGATCGTTGCTCTGCTTGGCAAGACCGGCGCGGGCAAGAGTACTATCCTGAACATGATCATGGGAACTCAGCCCGCGACATCGGGAAAGGTGCGGGTGATCGGACACGATCCGCATGCCGAATTCGCGGAATTGCGCGGCAAGCTCGCGGTCAGCTTCCAGACCGACCGGCTTCTGCCTTGGCGCACCGCTGTGGAGAATGTAGAACTGGGGCTTTTAATCCTCGGAATGCCGAAGAACGAAGCGCGGGAGCGTGCTCTGATCTGGTTGACGCGGGTGCGTCTGGAAGGTGTGGCCGACATGTACGTCCACGAACTGTCCGGCGGTATGCGGCAACGTGTTTCACTGGCGCGCGCGCTTTGCGTCAACCCCGAACTCGTTCTGCTTGATGAGAGTTTCAGTCAACTCGACCATGTCACCTCGCACACTTTACGAGTGGATTTCGCCAATGTCGTGCGGGAGTTCAACAAGACTTGCCTGTTCGTAACCCATCGCATTGATGACGCATTGGAAATGGCCGATCGCGTCATCGTCCTCGCGCCCGGAGCGGGGATTGCGTTGGAATTCGCGATCAATGCCGAAAACCGCAAGGACAGCGACTGGTTGGGCCAAATGCACGAACGCATCGCCGAGGTAATGGGTGGCGAAGAAGACTGAGAAATACGCCCGTAAGGCACAATTGAAACGGTATAACGATAGGAGAAAAAATGGATTTCGAAGATATTCAGGTCGAAAAGGTCGAGGATTGGATTGAGATCACGATCAACCGCCCAGAGAAGATGAATGCGCTGCGTGAGCGTACAGCCGAGGAGATTTTTTCGGCGCTATCCGAAGTCGAGCATGACCGCGGCATCCATGGCGTCATCCTGATGGGCTCGGAAAAAGCATTCTGCACCGGCATCGAAACGTCGGAATTCCAGATTGGTGAGAACGAGTTCTTCGATTTCTACCGTATGCGCCGCCGTCAGCGGCAGGTGAACCGCCTGTTCCGTGAGTTGTCCGATTTCTCAAAGCCAGTGATCGTCTCGGTCGAGGGCTACGCCCTGGGCGGCGGTTTGGAACTGGCTCTGATGGCAGATATGATCATCGCGGGCAAAAACGCAAAACTCGGCTTGCCAGAGTTGCGCCTGGGTATGATGCCGGGCGGTGGTGGCACACAGACCCTGCCGCGCCGCATCGGTCTGCCGTTGGCCAAAGAACTGCTTTGGACCGGTCGCCGGATTACTGCGGATGAAGCGCGGGAATACCGGTTGGTCAACCATGTGACCGAAGCGGGCGGGGCGCTTGAAAAAGCGCGCGAGATCATTCGCACCATTGCCGCCAATGCACCGCTGCCGGTGATGTTGACCAAAGGGGTGATGAACCACGGTATGGACATGTCCATGAACGATGCCCTCGCTGCCGAAGGCGACACTTCGTTCATGCTGTATTTCTCGCGTGACCGCGACGAAGGCCTTGGGGCTTTCCGCGAGAAACGTACTCCGACCTTCAAGGGGGAATGAGTAAGATGGGCAATAAAGAAATGGTTATAGCCGGGTATTCCGAGACGCCGGTTATCTCTAAATCCGGTCGTTCTGCCTACGACTTTGCGGGCGAGGCATTGGCTCAGCTTCTGGAACGTACTGGGATCGAAAAAGACGCCATTGATGGGATGTCGGTTACGACTCCGCTCAGCGAGACTTCCAACGCCTTTTTCCCGGTCTACATGGCCGAGGCATTGGGGTTGACGACGACTTGGCTGAACTATGGCGGAATCGGCGGTTGTTCCGTCACGGGCGGCGTTTCGCGCGCAATGTCGGCGATTCGCGACGGTCATTGCGAGATCGCAGTGGTGATGTCCGCCGATGCGCCGTCGACCCGTTGGGGGGCGAACTACGGGGCCTACCGTGCAGAGTTCCAGGAGGCCGTCGGGGTTCAAAGCCCGCCATCGATTTTCGGACTGCTTATGTCCCGTTACGAGCATCAATACGGCCTGAAATCTGAGGCCCTGGCCAAGATCGCGGTCACGCAGCGCAACCATGCGATGATGAACGAGAACGCGCTGGCAAAATTCCGTAAGCCGTTGACCGAAGAAGATTACCTGCAATCCCGGCTGATTGCAGATCCGCTTCGGATGCTGGATTCAGTAATGTTCTGCGATGGCGCGAACGCCTTCCTGGTCATGACCCGAGAGCGGGCCGACGCGCTGGGAATCAAGAAATACGTCTATCCTACCGCTTATGCAGAACTTACCAACGTGAACGGCACCGATCCTATGGCGGATATTACCGAAACCGGTTTTTCCAAGATAGCACCGAAAATCTGGAAACAATCGGGGCTTAGCCCGTCGGATATTTCAATGGTGCAGCCATATGACGATTTCACGATCGCGGTTCTCATGATGTTCGAAGACTTTGGTTTCTGCAAACGCGGCGAGGGATCGGATTTCATCTTGGATACCGACCTCAGTCATACCGGGACTTTGCCACTGAATACCGGTGGTGGCCAGATCTCGGCCGGCCAACCGGGTCTCGCCGGCGGCGGCCTGAACCTGGTAGAGGCCGTTCGTCAGCTCTTCGGAGAAGGCGACGCCCGTCAGGTCAACAATCCCAAGAATGCACTGGTCACCGGGATCGGCGTTATTCCTTTTGCCCGCAATTGGGGCACCAGTACCGCGATGATTTTGGAGGTCTGAAATGAACCAAGTAAATGAATCCCGCCCTGTCCCCAAAAAGGGTACCTTTGTTGACACTGCTCCATTCTGGGAAGGTATTGAGCGCGGTGAGCTGGTTTTGCAGTACTGCAAGGATACTGACCGTTTCCAGCACTATCCTCGTCCGGTTTCGATCTACACCGGGTCGCGTAATTTGGGCTGGAAGGCCGTTTCGGGCAACGGTGTTGTGTACTCGCGCACCGTGCTTCGCATACCGGGTCCCGGGATAACCGCACGATTGCCCCTAGTAGTCGCTACTATCGATCTCGACGAAGGCGCGCGCCTTCTTGGGAATGTCCTTGATGCAAGTCCTGAGGAGGTCCAGATAGGCTGCCGGGTCGAGCTGGCTTGGGACGAACTGGATGGCGGTCAGCGCTATCCTGCATTTAGGTTGGTTAGAGACTGACATGCGACTGGAACATGTGCTCCTGAGTCATTGCCGCAACAGCCCGGAAAAAACCGCGCTGATCGGTGGTAGTGAACGCATCAGTTTCGGAGAGCTCGGCGACATCGTCCAGCGTATCGCCACCGGATTACGCGCGCGCGGCTTAGAAAGCGGAGCGCGCGTGATCTTCTACCTACCCAACAGCATTACGTTCGCCGAAAGCTATTTCGCAGTGCTGGCGGTCGGTGGTGTACCGATCCCGGTCTCGACGCGGCTATCGTTGGGCGAACTCAGCTATGTCTGTGACGATTCTGACGCCGCTGTGATCATCTGTAATGCTGACGTCGCCAGCGGCGTGCGCGATACGGTGGTCGCGGACCGGCCGAACGTTACTCTCTATGTCGCCAATGGCGATCTCGACGGTGCCCTTGCCTTTCAA
>Ga0209344_10001836_pt1 | contig 25775 bp, 24 predicted proteins | sample Cruoilmetagenom6_FD_187293 | JGI IMG/M metagenome (GOLD analysis project Ga0209344, IMG submission 187293) | Oil polluted marine microbial communities from Coal Oil Point, Santa Barbara, California, USA - Santa Barbara Oil Seep Sample 6 (SPAdes)... | ecosystem: Environmental > Aquatic > Marine... | reverse complement strand
GCCAAAAGGGAAACCACTGCCCAAATAGCTTTATCTCCATTAATTTTGTTTAAGAATCCGAACACCTCTTATAATTTTTTAATTGCTGCTTTAAACTGATTTCCCCTATCTTCATAATTTTGGAACAAGTCGAAACTGGCACATGCCGGCGAAAGCAAAACCGTATCTCCCCGTTCCGCTATCTTATAGGCTACCTTCACAGCCTCGTCCATTGCAAATGTTTCCACAACAAGGTCCACTACGTTTCCAAAAGCATCCTTTATTTTTGAATTATCCATCCCCAAACAGATAATAGCCTTCACCTTTTCACGGACCAAAGGCATTAACTCCTTGTATTCATTTCCTTTATCCACCCCTCCTACAATCCACACTGTAGGTGTTTTCATACTGTCCAAAGCGTAATAGGTAGCATTTACATTGGTAGCTTTGGAATCGTTTATATACTGAACATGATGAATTTTAAGTACCTTTTCCAACCTATGTTCCGCTCCTTGAAAATTTTCTATACTTCTGCGTATAGTCTCCTTTCTAATGCTAATTAATTTAGCCGCGGTAATGGCAGCCATGGTATTCTTTACGTTATGTTTTCCTTCCAAAGCCAAAGCATCTGTACTCATCTCTATAGTGTTATTATGTATCTTAATAATTATTTTTTCATTCTCTAAATATGCCCCTTCCTCCAATTTCCTTTTAATGGAAAAGGGCAGTAATCTTGATTGGATCGGGTTCTTTTGCAACCACTGAACTATTACGTCATCATCGGCATCGTATATTAAATAATCTTCCTTGGTCTGGTTTTTAGCTATTCTAAACTTGGACGCTATATAATTTTCAAATTTGTACCCATACCTATCCAGATGATCTGGAGTTATATTGGTAAGGATGGCGATATGCGGCTTAAAATCCACTATCCCGTCCAATTGAAAACTACTTATCTCCAACACATAGTAATCAAGGTCCCTTTCTGCAACCATTCTTGCATAACTATCTCCAATATTCCCTGCCATTCCCACAGCCAACCCAGCTTCTTTCAAAATGTGGTTCGTCAGCATGGTAGTGGTGGTCTTTCCATTACTACCGGTAATCCCAATAATGGTTGCCCCAGTATACCTTGAGGCAAACTCTATTTCGGAAATAATGGGAATTCCCAATTCCTTGAGCTTTAACACCAAGGGAACCGTATCCGGGATGCCGGGACTTTTCATGACCAGATCGGCATTCAAAATTTGCACCTCAGTATGTTGCTGTTCTTCCCAATCAATCTCAAAATGTTCAAGAACTTTTTTATATTCCTCTTTTATGATCCCCTTATCGGAGACAAAAACTTGAAACCCTTCCTTTTTACCCAAAATAGCCGTTCCAACACCACTTTCTCCACCTCCCAAGACAACCAAACGCTTCATTCTAACGCACCTTTAAGGTTACAATCGTTATTACCGCCAACAGAATTCCAACAACCCAAAACCTGGTCACGATTTTACTTTCGTGGTATCCTTTTTTCTGGTAATGATGATGCAGTGGTGCCATTAGAAAAATTCTTTTCCCCTCTCCAAATCTCTTTTTGGTATACTTGAAGTACCCCACCTGTAACATCACGGAAATAGACTCTGCAAAAAAGATTCCGCACAAAACGGGTATCAGCAATTCCTTTCGGATAATGATAGCGATAACCGCAATTATCCCACCAATGGTCAAACTTCCCGTATCTCCCATAAAAACGGTCGCAGGATAGGCGTTGTACCAAAGAAATCCTACCAAGGCCCCTACAAAGGCCGCGATAAACACCACCAATTCCCCTACTCTGGGAATAAACATGATATCCAAATAATCCGAAAAGATAATGTTACCTGAAACTAGGGTAAAAATGCCCAGGGTAAATACGATAATGGCCGAAGTCCCAGCAGCCAATCCGTCTATACCATCGGTTAGATTTGCCCCGTTGGAGACTGCCGTTACAATAATTATGATTATGGGAATAAATACCAGCCAGGCATATTCTTCCATGCCATCTCCCATCCAGGAAATAAAACGGGCATAATCCAGCTCGTTGTTTTTAATAAATGGCAAGGTGGTCATGGTAGATTTAATTTCCTTGCCAGGTACTTGCTGCACCGTATAGTCCTGGCTAATTTCGGTCCTAGCGTGCTCTTTCATGGTTACCTCTGGATGGAAATATAAGGTTGCACCCACCATAAGGCCCAAAATTACCTGCCCCATTACCTTGAACCTTCCTTTTAATCCTTCCTTATCCTTTTTAAAAATTTTGATGTAATCGTCCACAAATCCAATAATCCCCATCCAAATGGTAGTGACTATCAACAGGATGACATAAATATTGTCCAAGAAACGCGCAAACAATAGTACCGGTATCAAGGTGGACATAATAATGATCAACCCACCCATGGTAGGGGTTCCCGCTTTTTGCTTTTGGCCTTCCAGGCCCAGATCCCTTACGGTTTCGCCAATTTGCTTATATCGTAAATAATTAATTATTCTTTTTCCATAGACTGTTGCCAACAACAACGAAAGCATAACCGCAATTGCTGCCCTAAACGTTATAAATTGGAAAAGCCCTGCCCCTGGCAGTTGATAGTGTTTTTCCAAATATTCGAACAAATAGTATAACATTCTTGGGTTTATTGTTTTTTGTTGTTTTCTTTAATATTGGCGACTTCCATTCTATTTGTTTAAGTTGACCAACAACTCCTTCACTATTTTATAATCATCGAAGTCCTCCCTAACCCCATTTGTTTCCTGATAGGTCTCGTGGCCTTTGCCAGCAACCAGTATAATATCATGGGCGGCAGCCAATTGACAGGCGGTTTTAATTGCCTGCTTACGGTTGACGATAGACAGTGTTTTATTTACATTTTGCGCTTCCACACCAGCTTCCATCTCCTCTATAATAATGGTGGGCGACTCCGACCTGGGGTTGTCAGAAGTAAAAATGACCTTGTTACTCAATGTTGTTGCGATATGACCCATAACCGGACGCTTAGACTTATCTCTGTCACCACCACACCCCACGACGGTGATGACATTTTCATTTCCAGTCCTCAATGTATTGATTGTATCAAGTACATTTTTCAAGGCATCCGGTGTATGGGCATAATCAACAATAGCTGTAATTTTTTCTTTAGATATATAATGTTGAAACCTTCCGTCTACATTTTCCAATTCGCTTAGCAGACGAAGAATTTCCAATTTTTCCAACCCCAACAAATCCGCAGTGGCGTAAATTGCCAACATATTATAGGCATTAAAATCCCCTATCAGTTTGGACCAAACCTCATTGTCATCGATCTTCAACAATTGGCCATTGAACTGATTTTCCAATATTTGGGCCCTATAATTGGCATAGGATTTTAAAGCATAGGTATACTTTTTAGCACTGGTATTCTGCAACATTACCAAGCCGTTCTTATCATCGATGTTGGTAAGTGCAAACGCCTTTTTGGGCAACTGGTCGAACAATTTCTTCTTAGTATCCCTATACTCTGCAAAAGTTTTGTGATAATCCAAATGATCGTGGGACAGATTGGTAAAAATAGCTCCTTCAAATACCAGGCCTTCCGTTCTTTTTTGATGTATTCCATGGGAACTGACCTCCATAAAGCAATACTCTACCCCTGCATCGTTCATCAATTGCAGGTGCTTATTGATTGCTAGGGCATCGGGAGTGGTATGGGTGGTGGCATATTCCTTATTATCTACCATTATCTTTATGGTGGATATCAATCCTACCTTAAAACCGGCCTTTTTGAACAATTGATAAAGCAAGCTACTAACAGTGGTTTTCCCATTGGTTCCAGTAACTCCCACCAATCTTAAGTTCTTGGAAGGATTACCATAAAAATTGGATGCCATAATAGCCAAAGCTTTATTGCCGTTATCAACCTCTACATAGGTTACCCCATCGTCCAACTTCTTGGGCAGTTCTTCACAGACAATTGATGTTGCACCAGATTCAATGGCCATTTCAATGAACTGATGACCATCGGAAACAAGACCTTTTATAGCCACAAAAACATCGTCCTTTCCAACCTTTCGGGAATCAAAACAGATATGGTTCACCATGATGGAGGTAGATCCGCTTACCGCAGATAGACCAACCCCGTACAATATGTCCTTTAGCGTCCTCATGATAGCACCAATACTATTTTATTAACCTTTTTCAGATCTGTTCCCTTGGCAATTGATTGTTTCTTCACCTTTCCGTTCCCCTTCACCTCCACTTCTATTCCCAAGTTTTCAAGGATCGATACGGCATCCATTCCACTCATGCCTTCTACATTGGGGACTTCATTATATTTTTTATTGGAAGCTGCAAAATATCGTTGAAAGTCTTCTTCCGAGTGCTCGGTTTCCACATCATTAACATCTACCTCATCCACTAAAGGAGAACTTGCATAGATCTTTTGGGCAACCGATTTGAACACCGGACCCGAGACATCGGCTCCATAATAACCCACACTTTTGTCCGGCTCATGAATTACCACAATACAAGAATATTTAGGATCGTCCGCAGGAAAGTAACCCGCAAATGTGGAAATATATTTCATGACCTCCGGATCTTTGGAGACATAATTCTTCTGTGTGGTTCCTGTTTTTCCTGCCATGGAAAAATTGGGCGAATACAGCCCATGCCCGGTACCGTGCTTTTTTTCCACAACATTTTTCAGCAGTTGTTGCACCTTGTGCGCTGTTTCCTTGGAACAGATAGAGGGATTGATAACCTCTTTCTCAAATTTCAAAATGGTCTTATCCCACTCCTTCACCGCTTTTATAAGCCTGGGCTTCAACATTTCCCCGTCATTGGCAATGGCATTGTAAAAAGTTAGGGTCTGCAAAGGCGTAAGCGAAACTTCATACCCATGGGACATCCATGCCAAGGAAACACCGGACCAACCTTTATCCCCAGGATATCGGATTACCGGGGTCCCCTCCCCATTGATCGGCAATCCCAATTCCCTATGAAGGTTCATATTCATTAGACGGTTGACGAATTTTTCCGGATTGTCCTTATAATTGTTATTGATGATTTTTGCAAAAGCGGTATTGGAAGACACCTCAAATGCCTTGGCAGCAGTTATTTTACCATAACCACCGTGCTTGGAATCCCTAACGGTCCTGTTATAGACCTTAAAGGTTCCCTTTTCGGTATCAATGACGGTATTGGTATCTATAACCTTATCTTCCAAGGCTACCACCATGGACATTAACTTAAAAGTTGATCCAGGCTCATGGGACTCCCCAATGGCATAATTCAGTCGCTCATAATATTTACCTTCGCTTGTTCTTCCCAAATTGGAAATGGCCTTGACCTCCCCCGTCCTGGTTTCCATTACGATTACGCAGCCATGTTCCGCGTTATATTTTTCCAACTGCCCCAATAGGGCATGATGAGCAATATCCTGTATATTAATATCGATTGTGGAAACTACATCATAACCATCCTTAGGCTCTACAATATTATCCCAACCAATAGGCTTCCATTGTCCTTTGGCTATTTTTTGCTTTAACCTCTTACCTTCCACTCCTCTCAGATATTGTCCAAAGGCCCCTTCCAAACCAACCCTGGTATAGTACCCGTCCTCATCTACCCTTTCATACCCAACACTCCGCTCCGCAATCTTCCCCAAGGGATGCTCACGTACAATTTTCTGCTCTATAATAAGGCCTCCTTTATACGGACCTTTATTGAAAAGCGGAAATTGTTTTACGGCGACATATTCCGAATAATCCAGATTTCTGGCGATCAAGGCGTATCTATTCTTATTGGCTTTCGCTTTTCTCAACAATTGCTGATAATGGGAAGACGAATTGCCCAACAATTTGGCCAAGGCCTCGGACAAGGGCTTAACATTCTCCTCAAAATCCCTTTTCCCAACTGTTTCCGCATCAAACCGAATAGTATATCTTGAAACCGAGGTTGCCAACAAACTACCATCATCAGAGTATAGATTGCCCCTTTTGGGAGCAATGGTGAACATTTTCTCCGTACGGTCCATAGCCAGTTTTCGATACTTCTCCCCTTCCACCATCTGTATACTGACCAATTTGACCAAAACGGCAATTGCGAACAGGAAAAGGAATCCCGCCACAATATATAATCTGGTCAATATGTTTTTTTCCGTTACAGGCACTATTGTTCGGTTTCGGTTTTAACTTTTATTTTTTTTGGGGGAGTTTCAGACGGAAATAAGCCATCTTGCTCCAAAATTCTCAACACAGTGGACTCCAGTTTTAACTCCTGCATATCGGACCGCACATCCACAAACTCACTTCTCAATTCCTTAACCTGTTCGTCAAGGGCAGCAATTTTATGAACCTTTCCATCGGCACTATGGGAACTGGCAATCATCACCGTTGCCAAAAAGGAAACATAAATGATAAACATCCAGTTCTTGGGAGCTCCTCCGCTCACCAAAAACTTTCCTTTTAAAATATCCAATATCCCGTTTTTCATTACTCAAAAATTATCCAACTTTATACCTTCTTATACTATTGCATTACTGCTCATGCTATTGCGAACATTCCATTTATGCCATATTTCGATCTCAAACCCGCTCCGCAATTCTTAGCTTGGCACTCCTAGCCCTATTGTTCAACTTTATTTCCTCCTTGGAAGGAACCACCAAACCTCCAACCTTTTTTAAAGGAACTTCTATGTTACCGTAAAAATCCTTTTCCGGCTCCCCTTCAAACTGTCCTGCCCTAATAAACCTTTTCACCAGTCTATCTTCCAAGGAATGGTAACTTATTACGCTCAACCTCCCCCCTTCGTTCAACAATTCCGGCACCTGTTCCAAAAACTCCTTAATCACTTGTATTTCCTGGTTCACTTCTATCCTTATAGCCTGATAGATCTGTGCCAAAATCTTATGCTCCCTATGCTTTGGCAAATACTGCCCAAGCACTTCTTTCAATTGATCGGTAGTTCTTATCGGTGTATTTTCCCGCTGCCCGATAATGGTTTTTGCCATTGCATTGGCATTTCGCAGGTCTCCATACTCAAAAAGCACCCTCCTCAACTCATCATACCCATAAACATTTACCACATCAAAGGCCGATATCTGGTTCTTTTTGCTCATCCGCATATCCAGATCGGCATCAAAACGGGTAGAAAATCCTCTCTCCGCCTGATCAAATTGATGGGACGACACGCCAAAATCGGCCAAAATCCCATCCACTTTCCTTATGCCATAGAACTTCAAAAATTGTTTTATATATCTAAAATTTTCATTGATCAACTGAAATCGCCCATCATCAATTGCATTGGGCAATGCATCCTCATCCTGATCAAATGCCAACAGTCTTCCATTCTCCCCCAGCCTTTTCAATATCTCCTTGGAGTGTCCGCCTCCGCCAAAGGTCACGTCCACATAAACTCCATCCTGTTTTATATTTAGCCCCTCAACGGACTCCGTCAGCAATACTGGATTATGATAGATCATCATCGTCGTCCCCCATTACTTCCTCGGCCAAACTTGCAAAGTCCTCGGCTGTTTCCTCCAATACCTTTTCATAATTGTCCTTATCCCAAATCTCAACAATGTTAATTGCCGAACTCAACACCACCTCTTTTGTAATTCCAGCAACATCCACCAAATTTTTCGGAATCAACAACCTACCGGTAGCATCTATCTCCACCACCTTTACCCCGGCAGAAAACCTTCTTATGAAATCGTTGTTCTTTTTCTTGAACCGGTTCTTTTTGTTCATTTTTTGCATCAGTAAATTCCACTCTGCCATGGGATACAATTCCAAACAGGGTTGAAAAACCGAACGCTTTACCACAAAACCATCATTAATTACGGGAGACATCTGATTTTTGAGCGCCACAGGAAGCATCACCCTTCCCTTAGAATCGGCCTTACAATCATATGTTCCTATGAAATTAATCACTTAAAGTAGCTGGTTTTTAATTTAATAACTCAAATATATAGAAATTATTACCACAATTTACCACAAAATACCACTTTGTTAATAAAATACCTACTTTATCGACCAATGACACCCAATTACGCCTTAAAAATTCCACCGAGCCACCACAGCAACAAAACTTTCAACAAAAAATTTATCATTAAATATCACCGTTCCTAAAACTTGTCTATACTTGCATAATAATGAAATGCCTATATTTGCCAACTAAGATCAGAAGCTATCCTTAATGGAAAAAAAGATAATTAAAGAGGGGAAATACCGATATATTGAAATGGGCGAAGGAACGCCTATTATAATATTACACGGTCTTATGGGGGGATTGAGTAATTTTCACGGGGTCATGAATTATTTTCCACCTAAAGGCTATAAGGTATTGGTGCCCGAGCTTCCTATTTACGACATGCCTTTGCTAAAAACAAATGTAAAGAGCTTTGCCAAATTCCTGGAAGGGTTTATAGAACACAAAGGCCTTAAAGATGTAATTCTACTGGGGAATTCCCTAGGGGGACATATTGGTCTCCTCCACACAAAATTGTACCCCAAAAAAGTTAAGGCACTAGTCATCACAGGTAGTTCCGGACTATACGAAAGTGCCATGGGAGATGGTTATCCCAAGCGTGGCGACTATGAATTTATTAAAAAGAAAGCCCAGGACGTATTTTATGATCCTGAAGTAGCTACCAAGGAAATTGTGGACGAAGTATTTGCTACGGTAAACGATCGTATTAAGCTGGTAAAAACGCTGGCCATCGCAAAAAGTGCCATTAGGCACAACATGTCCAAAGATTTGCCACATATGTTGACCCCTACCTGTATTATATGGGGAAAAAACGACAGTGTAACGCCTCCCAATGTAGCTGAAGAATTCCATTCACTGCTTCCTGATTCCGATTTGTACTGGATAGAGAAGTGCGGGCATGCCCCAATGATGGAACATCCTGAGGAATTCAACACTGTCCTGGACGCCTGGCTGCAGAAACGAAATTTCTAAACCAGTCAATACCAATAACCTATAAAAGCGAACCAATGAAAATTAAGTCGGCCGACTTTGTTATGAGCAATTCCAACGTAGCAAATTGCCCTAAGGACCATTTGCCGGAATATGCATTTATTGGTCGCTCCAATGTTGGCAAGTCCTCCTTGATCAACATGCTGACCCAGAGAAAAAATTTGGCCAAAACTTCGGGCAGACCTGGAAAGACACAGCTTATAAACCATTTTAAAATAAACGAAAATTGGTTTTTGGTAGATTTACCCGGCTATGGCTATGCCCGTGTATCCAAAAAAGACAAAAAAACCTTTCAAAAATATATCACCGATTACTTTATTGAGCGTCAGCAATTGGTATGTGCATTTGTTCTGATCGATATAAGACATGAACCCCAAAAAGTGGACATGGAATTTTTGGAATGGATGGGGGAAAACCAGATTCCTTTTTGTATGATTTTCACCAAGGCGGATAAATTGAAACCAAAGGCCATAGAAAATCACGTCAATGCCTATATTAAGGAATTATTGGATGGAGTTTGGGAAGAGGCCCCCAATTATTTTGTTACCTCCTCCAGCAATGGCATGGGCCAAGAAGAATTGCTCGGTTTTATTGATGAATTAAATACCAACTTCTTCAAGACAGTAACCTAGATTTACTTGGCGTTTACCGATGTCTTTATTTGTGCCAACTTGGTCTGAACGGTCAGAATAAGATCCTCCTGACTTTCCATGGCATTGATCTCCGCTTTACGTATAAACCCTGTAAGTTTACCCGCTTTTAAAAAGAACACCTGCGGAAAGGCTTCTTTGTTCTGTTTTTCTTGCGAATACCGTTTTTTAAACTCGTCCCTGTGAAGAAATTCCATATCCACACCGGCATGCCGCCTAAATTCCTTCCATTTCTTATTTTCGGAAAAAAAGCCATAGGTTATGGCGCACAGCTTACAATCGTACGAATTGGGATCCAAGGTTTTATGGATACTGTCCAAAAGGGCATTGCCATATCCGGAATTGGCATTATACACGAACACAAGTCGCTCCGCTTGATTACCATCCATCATTTTAAATTAAGAATTGTTGTTACCAACTTAGTCGGCCAACATCTAAAATACTTAATGGAATAGTGCTTGAAAACACCGGGAAGGGTAAACAACCCATATGCCACTTACTTTTTCAACTCCAATTTTTCGGCAAAATAATCGCAAAAATCTTTCATCGTTGCCGTCATTTTTTCATCTTGGGTAGCCTTCATGAAAGTATCGGACAGGGAAACCAATGTTTGATGAAAAAACACTTTCATTTCATCGACCGGCATATCCTTTGTCCATAGATCAATCTTTAATGATTCCTGGTTTTTACTATCCCATACGGACAGGAGCATTGCTTTGGCTTTTTCATTATCTATACCACCATCCTGGGCAGACCATGTCAATTCCTCAGGAACCCTATTCTCATCCAATCCAACTTTTAATGTAATTTCTGATGTATGTAGTTTTGCCATTACTTTTTTTGATATGTTTGATCTTCTACAGTTTTCTGGGCTTATATCCCGATCTTTTAAACAATTCCTCTTCAGGTAAGTTCAACATTTCCTGTAAGGTAATATTATTATTGCCCATGAAGGCTTTTACTATTTGCCAGCCAATATAACGCCCTATTTTACCTGGAGATTCATTATCCAATTCCAGTTCAAACTTGGAAAAAGGGGCCGGGTCCAAAAATTTTGGCCCCAATTTACTATTGGTACTGTACAACAATTCGCGTTCTATGAAATAACGCCAAATCTGTTCTTCGTTGACATTCGCCCATTCCAGTTCCTCCGGGGCATAACCAATTATGACCGCTTCATTTTTCCGAGGCATAAGCTGCTGCATTAAATACAGCTCTTTCCCGTAATAAACAAGTTGTGACAAAAAAGTGCGGTCACGTGGTTGCACTACCACTGTTTTGGCAAACGCGCTTGCCATATCCCGGGTCATATATTGTTTATCCAAATCGTTGGCGATATATTTGGAAATACCCTGATAAAACTTATGGGAACTTCCCAAATAATTATCGAGACCAATAAGAAGTAGGCTATCCGTTAAAATTATCCTGTTGTTGTAATCCACTTCCGAGGTAACCGTAACAACCTTTGGTACCGTATAATCCGGGAAATAATATTTTATATACCTAAACAACCACTCTACATCTTCCTTTTCACTTACAAAGTCGGGAAAGGACTTCCCTACCTCCTCCATAACTTCCAATTGCAGGGAATCCTGCAATTTGGCTACCCAAACACTATCCGAATACATCGCAGGAAAAAGATATGGGTACTTTTCTTTTAAAATCGGAATATCCCCAGGCTCCGCTTGGGCAAATTCCCTATCGAACCGAAAAACCTTTACATCCACGTTTATTTTAGCAACCTCATCGGCCACTTTATCGCTACCCTCACAACTGCAAAAAATAAAAATTGGAAGAAAAATGAGTAAAAGTACCTTTCGCATGCTAAAGTAATTGGGTTAATGTTTTAAATATTAAATTCTAGGCTTTATTTTTACCGTGCAAAGTTAAGTTTTTAAACCTTATAAATTGTTCAGATGCAGACCGAAAAAGTTATAGACTATATTGTGACCTGGTTACGGGATTATGCCAATAATGCAAATATAAAAGGATTTACAATAGGAATTTCGGGAGGTATAGATTCTGCGGTAACTTCAACCCTATGTGCCAGAACCGGCCTACAACTTTTATGTCTGGAAATGCCCATTCATCAGGCCGAAAACCAAGTTACCCGTGCATCCAACCATATTAAATGGCTTAAAAAGCAATATCCCAATGTTGAAAGACTGGAGGTAAACCTTACGCCCACTTTTAATAGTTTGGTGGAGGCACTGCCTGCCGTTGAAAATGAGGAAGACCGATTTATGTCCTTGGCGAATACCAGGGCCAGGTTGAGGATGACCACCTTATATTACTTTGCCGCATTGAACAAACTATTGGTGGCAGGAACCGGTAATAAGGTGGAAGATTTTGGCGTTGGCTTCTACACCAAATACGGGGATGGCGGTGTAGACTTAAGTCCGATCGCCGATCTACTTAAAACCGAAGTATACGAAATTGCCAAGTTCCTTGGTATTAATGAGGACATTATAAAGGCTGCGCCTACAGATGGCCTGTGGGGCGATGACAGAACCGACGAAGACCAAATAGGAGCTAGCTATCCAGAATTGGAATGGGCCATGCAAATGGAAGAAAAAGGAAAACTGGATACGGATTTTTCCGATAGGCAAAAAGAAGTTTTTCAGATTTACAAAAGATTTAACCGCGCAAACAAACATAAGATGGTTCCTATTCCCGTTTGCGAAATACCAAATTCGCTAAAATGAACCTCTCACCTAAGAACCAAGTGATTAAATCGAAAAAACATGCAAAAATTTTTAATATTCATTAAAAAAATCAAGCTTTGCTTATTCAATTAGATATTTTAACCCTACATTGCATGTCAGTATTTTTAGACATGATTATTGATGTTGAAATCTAGAAAAATAACCTAAAATGATCAAAATATTAATTGCTGATAATCATCCTATAGTTCGGATGGGTGTAAAACAAGTCTTGGAGTCGGTTTCCGATATTCAAGTAATCGCCGATGCATCTACAACCACGGAATTATTCAAAAAACTGGAGCTTTTTACCCCAGACGTAATTCTATTGGAAATGGACATCCCCGAAATTAATGGTATTGCAACCCTTAGAAGAATAAAAAAGGAGTATCCCAATATTCGAGTTTTGATCTACAGCGGTCAGTCTGAGGATGTTTATGCACTAAGTACCATCCGTGCCGGAGCCTTTGGCTACTTGTCCAAAACATCGGATATAGATTATATTATCAGTGCTATAAGAAAAGTTAGCGAAGGCAATATGTTTATTACCAACGAACTGGCGCAACGTCTTGCCTTTGATGAAGGCACGCAAAAACCAAGAAGGTTCTTTAGAAAGCTTTCCACTAGGGAAGTTGAAGTCCTTAAACTCTTGGCAAGCGGGAAGCGAAATAAGGAAGTAGCATTGGGCCTTGATCTCAATGAAAAAACCGTTAGCACCTATAAGGCACGTTTAATGCGTAAACTAAATGTTGACAACTTAGTGGATTTACTACAGCAGGCCAAAGCTCTGGAACTGTACTAGATATAATATAACCAATCAAGAACAAAAAAGACGGTTTGCCTACCTTATAGGACTTCCGTCTTTTTTTTATTGTATTCCTTATACTTAAGAAAGAACCCTGTTAAGTTTTTTGTTCAACAATACATTCAGCTGTATATAGTTCATAATCTCTTCCATGATTTCCGTATTTCCTTCCTGATTATTCAAGGTATTTTCCTGAAGGGAGCCTATCCTCTTTTTGATCAAATAGCATCGCAGGGTTAAAATGGTTTCGCTCACCAACTGGGAAATGCCTACTTTTTTATCTTTTGGATATATATCCTTTCGCTCCCACTGATGCAGAACGTACTTTTCCTCTTCCATTAAAATAGAGGAAATTTCCGATGCCAGCTCTTGGTCCAAATTTGCTATAAAAGTGGTAATGGAAAACATTTCCTTCTCATTCAGGTCTTCCATCAATCTATAGTAGATATTTCTGAACTGCTCATTTGCCAGCTCAATTTCATCGTCTTGGAGATCCAGGTAAATCTTTTCGTATACTTTGGCATCCAAGGACTCGGGCTCCAGTTCCAAATCGCCCTTTTCATTTTCCTTTAAAACCAGGTCCTCAAATTGTTGCTCCAAATCCCCATACAGCAGCAACATCTCTATGATCTTACGTTCCAGTTCATATTGTACGTCTACCTTTTGCCGTAAAGGTTCGTTTTTTACCACGTCAAAAGCCTGTTGCTCCTGTTTCACCTTTTTATTGGCGTCCGCTACATCTTTTTTTCCAATCTGAGCTAGGGTGTTGAACAGAACAGCCTCGGAAATATTCATAATCTGCGCACACTCCTGTATATATATTTCCTTTTGTATCCTATCCGGAATCTTAGAGATGCTGTTAACTATATCCCTTACCGTATCGGCCCTTTTAATAGGGTCGTTAGCCGCTTCCTCTACCAACAGGGATGCCTTGAATTGAATAAAGTCTTTTGAATTTTCTTGAAGATATAATACTACATCCTCATAATCATTGTTCTTGGAAAAACTATCCGGGTCTTCCCCTTCAGGAAAAGTACACACCTTTACGTTCATTCCCTGTTCCAGGATGAGGTCTATCCCCCTGAGGGATGCCCGTAACCCTGCTGCATCCCCATCGAACAAAACCGTTATATTCTTGGTGAGCCTATTGATCAATCTGATCTGATCTGAGGTCAAGGCCGTTCCACTGGAAGATACTACATTGTGAATACCGCGTTGGTACATCTGAATAACATCCGTATATCCTTCTACCAAGTAACAATTATCTTCCTTGGCAATGGCCTGTTTTGCAAAGTAGATACCGTACAACACCTTGCTTTTGTGGTAGATATCGCTTTCAGGAGAGTTTAAGTACTTGGCTGCCTTTTTATCATTGGTCAATATTCTACCTCCAAAACCGAGTACCCTACCGCTCATACTGTGTATAGGAAACATTACACGCCCTTTAAAACGATCAAAAGTCTTTTTGTTATCCCTATCGGCAGCATCTTCCTTGACAATGGTAAGGCCTGTTTTCTCCAAATAATCCAATTGATATCCCTTACCAAGGGCGGCTTTGGTAAAACCGTCCCATTGATCCAGACAATAGCCCAGATCAAACTTTCTTATGGTATCATCCGTAAATCCACGTTCCTTAAAATAGCTTAAACCAATAGCCTTGCCCTGTTCCCTTTCCCACAAAACCTCCGAAAAGTATTTTTGTGCATATTCGGAAACCAAATACATACTTTCACGTTCATTGGTCTGCTCTTTTTGCTCGTTGCTCAGCTCGGTCTCCTCGATTTCAATGTTATACTTTCTGGCCAAATATTTAATAGCCTCCGGATATGAAAAGTGTTCGTGCTCCATAAGAAAGGCTACAACGTTACCTCCCTTGCCGCTACTAAAATCCTTCCATATCTGTTTTACTGGCGAAACCATGAAACTGGGGCTGCGCTCATCCGTAAACGGACTTAATCCCTTGAAGTTGGAGCCCGATTTCTTTAATTGCACAAAATCCCCGATCACCTCCTCCAAACGGGCCGTTTCATATACTTTGTCTATGGTGGATTTCGAAATCAATCTTTACATTTTTAAGCAGGCTAAAGATAGTACTTTAGGGGCTGTTGAAAAAAGGAAAAGCCATGCTTATAACATAAATATTAATTAAATTGCGATTTTCATTTAGAAGTATAAACAAATAGGAAATGATATTATTTCTAGGAACCAAACCCGGAAAAACAACTTCAACATTGCTTCAAAACGTTGCTTGTCCCTATTGTGAAAACAAGGACACCTTAACAGCGGTAACAAGTACAACTTATTTCCACCTGTTTTGGATTTCCCTTTTTAAAGTGGGTACCCATACTACCATTAGCTGTTCCCATTGTAAAAGAACTTATTTCCAGGATGAATTTACGGAAGAAATGCAACACAGTATCCAAACCACCTTAAGCATAGGACCAAAAAACTAAAATCGCACTGTTTTACAAATCAAATCGCAAGCCCAAAGAGATGTTGTGCTGTTCTACAAGGGCATTGTTAAAAATAGGGTTCAAATCATACTTCACATAAATCAATGCCTCACCAACCCCAGTATAAGCACTTAATCCATAGACAAAATCGTTGGTATTATAATCCCTTTTAAATTTATCCTTCACCCGATTCCCATCCCTATTATATTTTAGTTTTTGGCGACTACCAATATTAAATCCTGCGTACCCCCCCAAACCAAGCCTAAATTGTTTGTGTAGGGAATACCGAATGGTTTTATCGGTCGTCTTTTTACGAGAGGGGCCAAATTCCAGATGAACGGGAAAAACCAAATTATCCATTCTGAATTTGGACTTGTCCAAATCATATTCAAATTCCTCCAACATGGTTTGGTCGCCGCTGGACACGAAGTAGTTGTTCCCCTTTGGCTTAAGTCCATTGAACTGAAAGGAAACTCCATAATTAAACCTTACTAAATTGGTGTTTTTAAACACCCTAGTCCGCCAGGCATAGCCCAATTCAAAGAACCTACTCCCTCCAACCTTATAGGGTGTGTCCTGTAAAGATTCACCATCTATCAATGCATTGTTCAGGCCTACGGCAATTATAAGGCTGGAATAGGTACGGAGATCATATTTTTCCTTATGTTGGTTTCCAGAATTCACCTTAACGCCAAAAATCTTGTCGCCCCCCTCTTCTTCGGCACCAAAACCTATCACAATCCTCTCCATATCCATATTTAAATCCAATTCCCCGTTTCGCTTCAGCAAATCAATATAGTTATCTATAATAACCAACTTGTTTTCTATGTTTCTAGCATGATTGTCCGCAGCCTTTCTTTTGAGTATATCCGCTTCCTCCCTATTTAATCCTCCATTATCCATCCGCTTGTTGATCTGCTCTACTTCCAATTTCAGTGCCTCCCTTTCCGAGTTTTTAATCGCCTCCTTTTTCCTCTCCAGTTCTTCTATTTTATAATTCCTTACATCCACATCCTGGGCCGGTAAATTTTCAGCGCATAATAAAACTAACAATACCACTAGGTACAACGTCAATGTTCTCATAATAAATTTTGATTTGGTTATCCCTGGCCCCGCACTCCTAGAGGAGCGGGGCTAAGGATATTGATTAATGATTGATGAATTTTTATTTATTTCTTGTAGCTACAGCTGTCCTTACTTTTATGTATCCCGCCTTCAGGATTTCAAACAATTGCTCACGGGAATTTTGATCCAATTCACCTTCAACATCGGCAAGTAGGGCCATGGCATCCACGGAGTGACCCTCCAAATACTTACTTTCCGCAAACAGCTCTTTCTGCGCTTGTTTTAATAAGGAATCCACTTCCGCATCGGTAAGGGAGATATCAGTCCGTTCCATGAGATCTACCTGTTCAACTACCTCAATAATTTTAGCATTGATAAGGGAATCCTGACCATTCCATTCTTTTTCAACCAATTTGGTCTCTCTGTGTTCCACACCCCTAACTAGCTTCTCATTTTTTTCCTGAGCTATAATTGGGGTATGGGCTATGCTGGGTACAATTTTATTGGCCGTTTTATTGGTTTTTTCCACAAGCACGTCGGAAGGTTTTTTGGTTGTAGCCACTTCCCTGTTCCCTTCAACACCTATATTATTGGGAAGGGTCGCGGGAGCCCCCTTAACCACAGGGGCGGGAGCGCTTACCGTTTTAATATCCTCCTTTTTCATTACCCTATTACGGTTTATGTAAACCATGGACACAATCAATAATCCAATAATGGCGGCAGCTATGCCCAACCGGAAGAATTTTGTTTTCATATTACCTCTCCCCTTGGAAGACAATTGGCTAGATAACTGATCCCAAGCTCTATCCGAAGGCGCTATTTCCCTTTTATCCAATTCCTCCTTAATATGTTCCTCAAATTTTAATGGTGCCATATTACCTAATCTTTTTTTCTTACCTGGAACTTCAATTGCCGCTCCCCTTTGTTTTATTTCGCACCCCTAGCTCACTTAACTTATCCCGTAACACCTTACGTGCCTTAAATAATTGTGACTTGGACGTACTTTCCGTAACCTGTAAAATATCTGCTATTTCCCTATGGCTATACCCCTCTACGGCATACATAATAAAAACCATTTTATATCCATCCGGCAAGGCGTCGATCAACAATTGAATTTCTTCCACATCCAAATAGGAGGTTTCTGAAATCTGGTTAGCTGCACTCCTCTCATACAGTTCGTCATCATAAACAACGGGTTGATTCTTTCTAAGGTAGGTAATGGACTCCCGTATCATTATTTTTCTGATCCACCCCTCAAAACTCCCTTCATTCCTAAACGAATCCAAATTTTTGAACACCTTAACAAATCCATCTACCATTACATCTTCCGCAAACTGGAGATCCTTAATATATTGTCTACAAACACTCAGCATCCTAGGCGCGTATTTGTTGTACAACCACTTTTGCGCTTCCCCGTTCCCGGATTTGGCCTTCTTGAGCAGTAACTTTTCGTTATTGTAAAAGGAAATTATTTTCAAACTCCAAAAATTTGTCTGTTATAAAGATAGACGACTATTTACACAAAATAGTTGCCCAGGATCCTGAGAAAATTTAAAATAAAAAGTAAGGTGTTGAATTACAGTGGGTTAAATTTACTTCTTTCGATCTACCACGTAATTTACCATAAGTTCCAGCGAACTTTTATATTCTGAATCCGGGTAAGTATCCAATAAGGCCAACGCTTCTTCCTTATAGGTCAGCATTTTTTTTACGGCGTATTCAAGACCGCCGTTCACCTTTACAAAGGCGATGACTTCCTTGACCCGTTTTTTATCCTTATTATGGTTCTTTATGGAATTGATCAACCATTTTTTTTCGGCTTTGGTACACTTATTCAACACGAATATAAGTGGAAGGGTCATTTTTTGTTCCTTGATATCGATCCCTGTAGGTTTCCCGATTCTCTCTTCCCCGTAATCGAAAAGGTCATCCTTTATCTGAAAGGCCATCCCAATAAGCTCCCCAAACTTTCTGAACTTCTCCACATCATCGGAATCCGGTTTAACGGAACAGGCCCCCAAACTACAGCATGCTGCAATCAAGGTTGCCGTCTTCTGCCTAATAATGTCGTAATACACCTCCTCGGTAATATCCAAACGCCTTGCTTTCTCAATTTGCAACAATTCTCCCTCACTCATTTCACGAACGGCGACAGAAATAATCCTAAGAAGATCAAAATCGCCATTATCTATGGACAAAAGAAGTCCTTTTGAGAGAAGATAGTCGCCTACCAAAACGGCAATTTTATTTTTCCATAAAGCATTTACAGAGAAAAAACCGCGACGTTTATTGCTATCGTCCACCACGTCGTCGTGGACCAAGGTAGCGGTATGTATCAGTTCTATGACCGATGCCCCCCTATAAGTCCGTTCATTTACCTCCCCTTTATTCAACAACTTAGCGGTAAGAAAGACGAACATTGGGCGCATCTGCTTCCCCTTTCGATTAACGATATAGTAAGTAATCCTGTTTAACAAGGCAACCTTGGAAGACATGGATTCATAAAACTTTTTTTCAAAAAGTTCCATTTCCTGATTAATCGGTTCCTTTATTTGGGATACAATTTTCAAGGGATAGTTTAGGCTATTTTGGATTGCTAGTTCTGTTGCGTAAAATTAGGTAAAAAAACATAGTAATTATCAGCCAACCGTGGTAATGTAACCCTAATTTATAGATTTCAGCGAATTTGTAATGGGAATCGACAAAAGACGAAGTTGGCTTTACTTTAATAAGATACTCTATGATTTATTGGCCAACTGTCCGCAGGCAGCATCAATATCCTTACCTCTAGAACGCCTTACGGTCACCGTTATACCATTTTTCTCCAAGGTATTCACATACTTTTCAATGGCTGCGTTATCGGCTTGTTGAAATTCCCCATCATCTATGGGGTTATATTCAATGAGATTGACCTTGGAGGGCGCAAACCTACAGAAATCCACCAAGGCGTCCACATCCCTTTGGGTATCGTTAATACCATCCCAAACCACATATTCATAGGTGATCCTACTTTTTGTTTTTTGGAACCAATATTCAAGTGCCGCCCTTAAGTCGGCCAAAGTAAAGGTTGCATTGAAGGGCATTATGGAAGTCCTTATTTCATCGATGGCGGAATGCAGGGAAACCGCCAATTTGAATTTCACCTCCTCATCTGCCATCTTCCGTATCATTTTGGGCACGCCCGAAGTGGATACGGTAATACGTTTGGGAGACATCCCCAATCCTTCCGGAGAGGTAATCTTATCTATGGCCTTAAGTACATTGTTATAGTTCATTAAAGGCTCCCCCATCCCCATAAAAACAATATTGCTCAAAGGGCGATCAAAATACAACCTACTCTCGTTGTCAATGGCCACCACTTGGTCATAAATCTCGTCAGGATTAAGATTTCGCATCCTTTTTAATCGGGACGTAGCGCAAAATTTGCAATCCAAACTACAGCCCACTTGGCTGGACACACAGGCGGTGGTTCTTGTTTTTGTGGGGATCAAAACAGATTCCACAATAAGATCATCGTGTAGTCGTACCGCATTTTTTATGGTTCCGTCACTACTGCGTTGCATTTGATCTACCTTTATATGGTTGATTACAAAATTTTCCTCCAACATCTGCCTGGTTTCCTTGGAAATATTGGTCATATCCTCAAAGGTATGGGCCGATTTTTGCCACAGCCATTCATAAACCTGGTTGCCCCTAAAAGCCTTGTCTCCCTTGGATTCAAAGAACAACCTAAGCTGATCTTTGGTAAAGGCCCTTATATCCCTTTTATTTTTTGCAACTTCCACTTTCTAAAGATAAATGATTCTATAAAAAAATCCCGTCAATCCACAATTATCTGCGATACTGACGGGATCCTAGTATTTATTTGGATACTTATATGATCAACATAGCATCCCCGTAAGAATAAAATTTATACCCTTCCAATATTGCTTCTTTATATGCTTTTTTCATCAAATCGTGCCCCATGAAAGCCGAAACCATCATTAACAGGGTGGATTTTGGCAGGTGAAAGTTGGTCACCATGGCATTGGCAATACTAAAATCGTAGGGAGGAAAAACAAATTTGTTCGTCCAACCATCAAAAGTGTTCAAGGTCTGTTGGGAAGATACTGCGCTTTCCAAAGCCCGCATAGCGGTAGTACCTACAGCACAAATACGGCGCTTCTTAACTTTAGCGCCATTGACAATTTCCGTTGCCTTTTCATCTATGATCAATTCCTCACTATCCATCTTGTGCTTGGAAAGATCCTCCACTTCCACAGGATTAAAAGTACCCAAACCTACATGTAGGGTAACCTCGGCAAAATCGATTCCCTTTATTTCCAATCTTTTCAACAAATGTTTGGAAAAATGCAAACCGGCCGTTGGTGCCGCTACTGCACCTTCGTGCTTGGCATAGATAGTTTGATATCTTTTTTCGTCTTCGGCCTCTACCTTACGTTTAATGTATTTGGGCAAAGGAGTTTCACCTAGTTCCTTTAATTTTCTTCTGAAATCGGTATAGGAACCATCGTAAAGGAACCTCAAGGTTCTACCTCTAGAAGTAGTGTTATCTATAACCTCTGCTACCAAAGTTTCATCATCACCAAAATAAAGTTTGTTGCCAATTCTTATTTTACGAGCCGGATCTACCAAAACATCCCAAAGACGTTGTTCCTCGTTTAGTTCACGCAATAAAAAAACCTCTATTCTAGCGCCGGTCTTTTCTTTGTTCCCATATAATCTTGCTGGAAAAACCTTGGTGTTGTTAAGCACCATAACATCGCCTTCATCAAAATAATCTATAAGATCCTTGAACATTTTGTGTTCAATTTTACCAGTATCCCTGTGAACCACCATTAATTTGGACTCATCTCTGTTCTCTGCCGGATATTCTGCCAATAATTCGTTTGGAAGTTCAAAATTGAAGTGCGATAATTTCATTTAGTATATTCCTTAAATTTAGATTAATGTTTAGCGGCTGCAAATATACGACGAAGCAAGGGGCGATGTCAAGTAAAACCCCATTTAAATAATAATCAAGCAGTTTGCACCTTGAATTTCAGATTTTTCATGTCCTCCCAAAAGTCCGGATACGATTTGGATACCACTTCCGCATCGTTCACGAACATTGAAGTCTTTAGGGCCAGGGGGGCAAAGGCCATGGCCATTCTGTGGTCGTTATAGGTATCTATAGCAATTTCTTTTTTTATTTCCTTGGATGGCTCCAGAGTCAATGTTTTGTCGGTGACGGATATGGATGCTCCCAACTTGGTCAATTCTGTCTTTAATGCTTCCAGCCTATCGGTTTCCTTAATTTTAAGGGTATGTAGGCCTGTCATATGACATCCTACGCCCAAACCTAAACAAGTTACAGCAATTGTCTGCGCTATATCCGGGGCATTTGCCAAGTCCAAATTGAAAGTGCTATTGTTGGGTGCTGCAATTTTTTTCAAAATAACCTCATGATCGCGAAAACTGGTTTCCACCCCAAAATCCTGGTAGATTTCCTTAAGGACACTATCCCCCTGAAGGCTATTCTTATTATAGGCCGATAAGGATATTTCCGTACCTATATCACAGAGTGCCACTATACTATAAAAGTAGGAGGCGGAACTCCAATCCGATTCCACCACCTGGGTGGTAGGTTCAATGTTGGATTTTGCTGAAACCTTAATGGTATTCCCCTGAAAAGTACTCGCTACCCCAATTTGGGAAAGCAGGCCCAAGGTCATTTTTATATATGGCACCGATGTAATTTTACCTACCAATTCCAACTCAATTCCATTTTCGAGACCTGGTGCTATAAGCAATAAGGCCGAAATATATTGGCTACTGATATCCGCTGGGAGACTAACTTTATGTTTCGTTAGCTTTTTACCTTTTATGGCAATAGGCGGATACCCTTCATCGTTTAGGTAACTTATTTCCGCACCCAGACTCCTGAGTGCCTCCACCAATACCTTTATAGGCCTTTCGGTCATTCTTTTGGATCCGGTGAGTGTTACTTCCTTATTCTCCTGAGACGCAAAATAAGCGGTTAAAAAACGCATAGCCGTACCGGCATGATGAATGTCCACTACTCCATTGCTGATCTGCAACCCCTTTTGCATAACCTCCGCATCATCGGAATTGGAAAGGTTATCTATTTTTATAGAGGGGAACAAGGCCTGTAGCAATAACAACCTATTGGATTCACTTTTGGATCCCGTGATTTTCACTTTTGATTTTATCAGGGATTGCGGAGGGGCAGATAAATGTAGCTTCAATTTTTATGGAATTTTTAAGACGTATTTACATTATTAATTGTTTCTGAACGAAGAAACAAAGACAAGCTACAAATATAGCACTATTTCAGCTTTTTATTATTGTGGTGCCGATTGTGATCCCGTTTGGTTTTTAGGTTTAATTTTTTATCAAAAGATTCCTGTAGGTTTATTCCTGTCTGATTGGCAAGACACAATACTACGAATAGTACGTCTGCCAATTCTTCCCCTAAATCCTTATCCTTGTCCGACTCCTTCTCACTTTGCTCGCCATAACGTCGAGCGATAATACGGGCCACCTCCCCTACTTCTTCCGTCAACTGGGCCATATTGGTAAGTTCGTTAAAATAGCGTACCCCATGGGCCTTGATCCATTCGTCTACGGCTTGCTGTGCGTTTTCTATATTCATACTATCAAATTTTTGTCAAAACTACCTTTTCATCCATTTTTCCTATCATCAATTTAAAATACTCCCTTAAGGTTTCATAATATAATGGAGAAATAATGGGTTGCTCAATTTTAATACTTACTATTAGTTGAATTCGATCGCTTAATGCGGTAATATTATAGGCAAAGCTACCCAATTCATCCGGCAACATTAACAACGCCGACTCGGGCAATGTTTCAATGACATATCCTTCTGGAACGATTATTCCTATTCTAAACTTATTTTCTGATGCATACCCAAAATCCACAGGGAATTCTCTCTTTTCCAATTTAAAGGGATTCTCTTTGGTTCTTAAAAAAAATAATGGAGAAAAGTACATTCTATCTCCTATTACTTCAACCTCATTGTCTTTTTTAAATTTATAAGATTCTATTACCGATTGGGTTAAATCCGTATTATTTGAAACTTTAAAATCCAAAATCTCCATACCTCCAAACTTATTTTCCGATGTTTCAATGAATTCATCTTCTTTGCCTCCATTATACTCGATTCTGTAATTCAGAGCGTCATGACCAGTCTTAATACTTCTAAATTCCCCAGCCAAATTGCCATTATCCCCTAATTTCACATTAAGATATACTGTTTCCAAGGCAGTAACTTTGGGATATAGATTAACCATTACCGAGCTGCCATCTTTTTTGATCATCCTACCTTCCCAATTCAATACCCTTAAAGGTAGCACATTTACGGTACCGTAAATACTCGTAGCGTCCAACAACATAATTTCATCATCAACCTCCACACCTGTAATCACATAATTATAACCCTCCCGTGTTGGAAATATAGGTATGCCGTTATCACGTGTACTTACCAATACCGGATTGGCATTTAACCCAATACTTCTAAGCATAGCGGTAAGCATCAAATTGATTTCAGCAACATTGCCATTATGCTCCTTATAGGCCTGTCTAACACCGTCATCGGTATATTTACCATAGTAACCATTCCATTTTACTTTTGATTTAACCAACTCGAAAATTTTATATATTTTTTCTAAAGGGTCGGTTATGTTCAACAATATGGCCTCCATATCTTTTTCATAATATCCTGTTTTGTTCAGTTCACTACCAAAATTTGCACTCTTGTAAATTGTTTTCACAACATCCTCCCATGTTGTTGAATAATATTTAATTGGGCTGTTGGGAAAATCTGTATATGATAATTCATATTTGACGGATGACCGATAATTGTCCATATTATTGACAAAAGGTTCTAGTTTTAAGGCCGGAATATCTACAAGATCATAAACCGATATTTTCTTTTTAAAATCAATTGTAGATAGCTCAAAACTTGTATTGATTGGAGAGTACTTTACGCTTTGGGACCTAGTTTTCGACTGAATCGTAATTTTGTCATTCTTGGTCTCAATCACTGGTATTACACTTAAAAAACCCTTGGTATTGACCCTAAAATCAAAATACTCAGGCACCTCAAATATGGCCAGCAACTTTTTAACAGGAACATCGTGTTGGAATTTGAATTCATCCACTACCGAAATAAAGGGCGATAGTACTTTATATTTATACTCAATTACAGAACCTTCCTTGACATTGGGAAGGGTGAACGATTTTTGTTTGTAAAACTTGGACAATTCCAAATCGAACTCACCATCGTCCTTAAGTTTGCTTTCCTCAATTTTATCATCTACCAAATTATAGGTAAAGGCCTTTAATTCCGTAAGTTTTTCGTTATCGCCACCGTCCTGGAACAGATTTATTTTTTTTGTGGCATAATCAAAACCATCCTTGTTATATACTTTAACCCTTTCATGAACCTCGGTAACCAACTGAAATCCCTCATTTTGATTATAATTAAAATACGACTTCCTGTATTTATAAAGATAGGTAGCGACAGCGGATGTATCGGACTTGTTATATTTTTCCAATAGTTCTTCTTTGGACACCTTCCCAAAATCATAATCTTGGGCCATTATTACTTGCATATTTAGGAACAGGCAAATCAGCAATAATTTTTTCATGTGGTTGGTTATTCTTTAATTAATACAATTTTGGCATTATCATTTTTCGAAACTTCACGTATAAAATTCCTATAGTTTTCATATTCTTCCTTAGGATACGAACCCTCAGAAACCTCAAACATCCTCATATACTTTAATTTAACATTCGTTACCCTCTCAATTTTTACGGTATACCTTCCAAATATATTTTCAAGGGAAACATTTTCAGGAATAAAATCAACTGTGTAGCCCTTTGGTAAATTGATTTCGTATTCATCGGTATCTATAAATCCCCGTTCAATTTGTAAGGGCAATTTTCTATTTCGATACCTATTTGGAGTATAGGTATTTCTATTTAATACGTTGGGGGTTAATAGTATTCGATCACCTGCATGGGAAGAAAAATTAACGGCTTTGAAACTTACTGATTCGGTGAAATTTAACTTTTCCCTGTCATTTTCAAACTTCATATCCTTTATCTCAATGTCCCCTA